>UMIO01020626.1_pt1 | contig 47602 bp, 39 predicted proteins | sample 1965821 | NCBI WGS metagenome assembly UMIO01 (sample SAMEA4836127, study PRJEB28245) | human gut metagenome | biome: gut microbiome; material: fecal sample | place: Denmark | collected 2008
CGCACCATGGCATCCCTGTTTGAAATGAATATACAAATGCTCAAAGGGGTTGGCCCACAGCGGGCAAAGCTCTTTGAAAAACTGGGAGTTCCCACCGTGGGAGACCTGCTGCGCCTGTATCCCCGCACCTATGAGGACTGGAGCCTGCACACCCCCATCGGGGACACCGCTCTAAACGAAGTGGCTGTGGTCAAGGCACAAGTGCTGCATCGACCCACGGAAACCAGAATCCGAGGGGGAAAAACCCTCTATAAAACCATGGCTACCGACGGAGAATCCGACCTGACCCTTACCTTTTTCAACAACAAATATATTCCTACCCTCCTCAAGGAAGGGGAAACCTACTTGTTCCGCGGGAAAGTGACCGGTACCCTGCTGCGCCGGGAGATGCTTTCTCCGGAATTCCTCCCGGAAGGGAAGAGCATGGCCATTCAACCCATCTACCCGGCCACAGCAGGTCTCTCCTCCCGGCAGATTGGAACGGCGGTCCAGAATGCTCTGGCCCTGCTGCCGGAACAGATTCACGATCCCATTCCCGATCCTCTGCGAGAGGAGTATCACCTGTGCACCTTGCGGTACGCTTTGGAAACCATCCACTTTCCCAAGACTGTGGAAGAAATCGCCACGGCCCGTTACAGGCTGACCTTCGAGGAATTTCTCGTGTTGCAGCTGGGCCTGCTTCGGATCAAAGGCGGACGGAAAGCAAAAAATCTCCATCCCATTCCCAATGTGTTTCCCCAAGAGTTTGTGAAGCTGCTTCCCTTTTCCCTGACCGGTGCCCAAACCCGAGCCATTGGGGAAGCTCTGGAGGACATGGCCGGCGACTCCCCTATGAACCGGCTGATTCAAGGAGATGTGGGCAGCGGCAAAACCGCAGTGGCAGCAGCCCTGTGCTGGTCCGTAATCCAGAACGGCATGCAGGCCGCTTTGATGGCCCCAACAGAAATTTTAGCAGCCCAGCACTATCAATCCCTAAACGCTTTGCTGGAGCCAGCCAAAATCACCTGTGCCCTGCTGACCGGTTCCGTCAAAACCGCCGAGAAGAAAAAAATCTATCAGGCCCTGGCAGATGGCAGAATCCAGTTGGTCATCGGCACCCATGCCTTGCTGGGCGACAAGGTGGCCTTTTCCAATTTGGGCCTGGTGATCACCGATGAGCAGCACCGGTTCGGGGTGGGACAGCGGTCCGCCCTGGCCCAGAAAGGCGCCTCCCCACACCTGCTGGTCATGAGCGCCACCCCCATTCCCCGAACTTTGGCCCTGATGGTCTATGGGGATCTGGATATTTCCGTTCTGGATGAATTGCCCCCCGGACGGCAGAAAATCGAAACCTACCTGATCGATCCTGGCAAACGGAAGCGGGCCTTCGCCTATGTGCAGCAGCATCTGGATCAGGGAAGGCAAGGCTACCTTATCTGCCCATTGATCGACGAGGATGAAAGCGGCATGATGAGCGTGACCCAATATGGGGAAATGGCCCAAAAGGCTTTCCCCACAGCCCGGGTAGGAATTCTCCACGGAAAAATGAAACCGGGAGAAAAAGAACAGGTTATGGAAGAATTTTCCCAAGGAAAGCTCCAGCTCCTGGTGTCCACCACAGTGGTGGAGGTGGGAGTGGACGTGCCCAACGCGGTGATCATGGTCATCGAAAACGCGGAACGGTACGGGCTTTCCCAGCTGCACCAGCTCCGAGGGCGCATCGGCCGGGGAACATACAAATCCACCTGCATCCTGATCACGGACGCCCAAAATGAGGATACCTTGAAACGGTTGAAGCTGTTTCGGGACACCAGTGACGGATTCAAGATTGCAGAGGCGGATTTGAAGCTCCGGGGACCCGGCGACTTTTTCGGCCAGCGGCAACACGGCTTGCCCCAATTGAAAATCGCCGACTTGACCACCGACATGGAGGTGCTCCGTCAATCCCAACGGTGTGCCAAAAAGCTCTTCTCCTCCGGTGTTTTGGAACAGGACCTTTACCGGGGATTGCGGGGAGAGATCCGCCGGCTTTTCGCCAAAACAGGCGGAGACGGAGTGGTGCTGTAACGTTTTTCAAGCATTAAAAAGGAGCCCTTCCAAGAGGGCTCCCTTTTTTGCAATGTAAAATTTAGTGCCAGCTATTACAGGTCCCGATACCGTTTCACCTTCCGCAGCTTCTTCTGTTTCCGGCGATAGAGGAAGATCAAGAAGATGTAAATCACAATCAGCAGAAGGATCACACCCATAATGATCAGGAACCAGGGAGAAGTCAACACCGAGGTTCCCTGGCTGACAAACTGAAGCATTTCACTGCGGGAAACCGATTCCGCAGCCACCAAAGGCACTGTGGCGATCACTTCCCCCGCATAGCTCATAGTGGCGGTACCCACTTCCTGTCCCCGCTCCACAGGGGCCTGGACACTGTCCGGCAGGTCCGTCTCCACTATAATACTGGAGCTGTCCACGTTGTTGGGCAGAATCACGGACACGTTCTCTCCAGCCACCAGCTGGAGGGTATCCTGTTTCCAGGCATAGTCCAAAGGCACGTCCGCGATAATATCTCCCTGGGCGGCGATGGTCTGTTTGGTCAGGGTAGTCAATGCCCATCGGAACAAGGTGGCGGCATCCAGCATCTCTCCGTGCACGCTGATGGAATCTCCCTGCTCATCCACCGAGGGACTGCCCAGACAAGCCACCACATAGGTATACCCTTCATAGGTGGCGGAAGCCACAATGCAATATCCTGCCTGATCGTGGGATCCCGTTTTGATCCCGGTGGCGTAAGGGTAATAATAGTAGGATCCGTCCTCATAGACCATATTGGACAGCAGCCGGTTGGTGGTGGAAGCGGACCGCACATTATCCGGATCATTGATCGGAGCGTACTCGTAATATTTGGTACCAGTGATCTCCGTAAACAGAGGCAGGCTCATGGCGTACTTGGTGATGGTCACCATATCCCGGGCAGAAGAGTAGTGATTGGCGTTGTGAAGGCCATGGGGATTGGTAAAGTGGGTGTTGGTGCACCCCAATTCTTGGGCCTTTTCGTTCATCAGCTGAACAAAGTAGCTGGTTCCCGTGTAATCGGTGGGATCAAATGTCCCGCTGGAAGCCGAGGAATCCCCCGAACTGGTGCTGGAGGTGGTAGCGGCTTCCGGATCCACATCCTGAGAAGAGCTTTCCCCTCCATCGGAGGACTCTCCCCCCTGATCCAGTTTTCCCTGGGCATACAGGGAATCCACATACTTGGCCAAAGTCAAGGCAGCGTTATTGCCCGAGGGGACCATCATCAGGTATAGCATCTGTTCCCCCGTGAAGGTATCTCCCACATCGAAATCCGCCATAGAGCTTCCCGTTCCGGACAGCTCATCAAACACGCTCTGGGGGACTGTGATTTCCGCGTTTTCAATATCGGGAATATTTTCATAGGCCACAATATAGGTCATGATCTTGGTCAGGGACGCCATGGGCAGCTGCTCATCGGCGTTCTCGGAATAGACCACCGTATCCGTATCCAGATTGAGCATCAGGTAGGCTTTACAGTGGTGGCTATTGGGATTGTTATCCTTATCCGTATCCCACGTGTAATCAAACCCTTCCGCCAGCGCCAAAGGGCCACATGCTGTTATCATACATACTGCTGCCAGAAACACAGCGGCAATTTTCTTCCACCGTTTCATATCTCTCTCCTCTCCCTACCTTTCTGAAGAAAGGTAGGCCAAAGACTTTTTCTTCGCGGGGGCGGGGCTCCCTTCGGTCGCCTGAGGGGACGGGGCATCCCTGCCCGCGGGTGTTTTTTGATCAGGGATTTGCCCTATAAGGGCAGGCCAAAGACTTCTTCCCGGGGGAGGGGCTCCCTTCGGTCGCCTGAGGGAACGGGATTTCCCCTGCCCGCGGGTATTTTTTGATCAGGGATCTGCCTTGTAAGGGCAGGCCAAAGGCTTTTTCTTCACGGGGGTGGGGCTCCCTTCGGTCGCCTGTGGGGACGGGGGTTTCCCCTGCCCGCGGATGTTTTTTGATCAGGGATCTGCCCTGTAAGGCCAGGCCAAAGACTTTTTCTTCCCGGGGGTGGGGCTCCCTTCGGTCGCCTGAGGGAACGGGGTTTCCCCTGCCCCCGGGTGTTTTTTTACTGGGTGTCTCCCTTTCTGGATTCAAATATGGTACAATAGGATCCATCGGGGCAGTTTACCATAAATCGCTGTCTTTTCATTTTACCCTATTTTGCAGCAAAAGGAAACCCCTGAATTCTTAACAAATTTTAAAAAGGAGGGCCCCATGAAACTCTTCCACACATCCGACTGGCATCTGGGACGGATGCTCTATGGCCGTAGCCTTCTGGAGGATCAGCGGTGGTTTCTGCAGGAAGTTTTTCTTCCGGCGGTAGAACGGGAGCGGCCCGCCTGTGTGATCTTGGCAGGGGATGTTTATGACCGGCAGATTGCCCCTCCCGAGGCCATTCGCCTGTTCGACGCCACCCTGGCCCGTCTGGTGGAACTGAGAGTCAAGGTCTGCATCATTTCCGGCAACCATGACGGCGCGGACCGGATGGCACTGTTGAAGGGGGCGCTCCGCCAAAGTGGGGTCTACTTCGCCACAGCTCTGGAAGATGCCTTTTCTCCGGTGGTGCTGGAAGAGCAGGGGGAAATTTTACAGCTGTTCCTTCTCCCCTATTTTGACACTTCCCAGGCCAGAGAATATCTGGGGGACGACTCTCTCCGGGGAGAGGGGGCCTGTTTCCGGGCCCTGGTGGAAAAGCTGCGGCCCCTGTTCCTGCCAGGTGCCGGCCATCTGCTGGTGTCCCACTGTTTTGCCGCCGGATCCCAGACCTCCGACTCCGAGAGCACCTTGTTTGTGGGAGGCAGCGGACAGGTTCCCCCCTCCCTCTTCGATTCTTTTGACTATGTGGCGCTGGGCCATCTTCACGGCCCCCAAAAAGCAGGGGATCGGGGAAGGTATTCTGGATCCCCCTTACAATACTCGGTGGACGAAGCCAATCAGAAAAAGGGATTTGTCAGTCTGGAGTGGACGGGCCATGAGATGCTTCAGGAATTTGTCCCTGTGACTCCCCTGCGTCAGGTGCGCCGGGTAACCGGCCTATTTCAGACTCTGCTGGAGGCGGGAAAGCAATCTCCCTGTGAGGACTATCTGGAGCTGGTGTTGGAGGACACCTCCCCGGTCATGCTGGCCGCGGAACGACTTCGGCCCTACTACCCCAACCTGCTGGCCGTGAGCAATCCCTGGATGGCTTCCGGCGTCACGGGAGAGCGTGCCTCCCGGCTAAAAGGCCAGGATGAGGCCACTGTTTTTTCCTCCTTTCTGCGGGAGGTCTGTCAACTGGAACCTTCCCCTCAGGATGAAGCTCTGTTCCAAGAAATTCTCACCGGCCTCCGGAAGGAATAAGAACTCCTGGGGAAAACATTTTCTGAGAAAGGATGGAATTCATGCGGCCGTTACGATTGCTGCTTCAGGCCTTCGGGCCCTATCTGGAAGAGACGGAGCTGGATTTGACCCGCTTCCAGGAGAACGGGTTATTTCTCATCACCGGTCCCACTGGCGGAGGCAAAACTTCCCTTCTGGATGCCATGTGTTTTGCCCTCTATTGCCGGTCCACCGGGGGAAAACGGAATTTTGCCGGCATGCGCTGTATGAGTGCGCCCCAGGAGTGCCCCACCCTGGTGGAGTTCGACTTTTCCCTGCAACAGGAAACCTACCGGTTCCGGCGCAGCCAATACACCCATCTCAAGCGGGGCACCAAAGAACCTGAGCTTCGGGAAACCCACGAATGCTTCCGTCTGGAAGAGGGAGAATTCCGGCTGCTGGAAAGCGGCAGCGAAAGCGCGGTCCGGCGCCGGGCAGAGCAACTGCTCCACCTGACCTGCGAGCAGTTTTCCCAGGTGATCGTTCTGCCCCAGGGGGAGTTTCTCCGGTTGCTCCGGGCTAACTCCAAGGATAAAGGGGAGATGCTGAAAACCCTGTTTTCCGCCGGAATCTGGAAGGAGCTCACCGACGCGTTCCATCAACGTTCCCGAACTGCCGAGGAAACCATCCGGCAAAAGGATGCCCTCAGAACCTCTCTCCTCCAAAAGGAACAGGCGGACTCCCTTGCTGCTCTGGAAGAACGGGCCAAGGAGTTGGCCCGTCGAGAAGGGGAACTGCGCCAAACTTCCCGGAAACTGGCCCAGGAATTGGAACAATCGGAAGCCCTGCTGCAGGCGGCGGAGAATTACGCTCGGCTGACCCAGGCTTGGGAGGAAACGCAAAAAGCCTTGGAAGAGGCAAAAGCCGCCTGGTCCCAAGCGGAAAAGACCCTTCCCCTGGCTCAGGAAAAACGGCATCAAGCCCAGACCCTTCGGGAGCAGGCGGTGACGTTGGCCCAAGAGGAAACCCAGCTGACCCAGCGTCTGGAGGCGTGGAACCGTGCCGAATCCGCCGGAAAACAAGTAGCTGCCGCCCGAAAACAGCTGGGGGACACCAGTCAAAAGCTGGAGGAACTCCGGCAGCAGGGAGAAATTTTGTCCCAGCGTCTGGAGCGAGGAAATGCCTTTGTGGAGAGCTGTCAGGCAGCAGCAGAAAAACTTCCGGCCCTGCTGGAACAACAGCAAGCCTTGGAAAAGCAGAAGGCAGCCTGGGAGGAATGGCAGCTGCGGGAACGGCGAAAGCTGGAAGCGGAACAGGCCTTACAAGAAAGCAGGAAAGACGCCCAGGGGAAGAAACTTCTGTGGGAAACTTTATCCCAGCGGGTGGAACGCCAGGAAACTCTCCTCCGGCAGAACGCCGCCCTAGAGCTGGCTCATACTTTGCGGGAAGGGGAGCCTTGTCCCGTGTGCGGCTCCCTGGAGCACCCCGATCCCTGCTGGAATAGTCCTAACGGGGAGACGCCTTTGGAACCCCGTCAGCTGGAAACTCTGCGGCAGCAGGAAAAGGCCGCCCGAGAAGCTGCCGGAAAAGCGGAAGCCCTGGCCGAATCCCGGCAGCGAGAAGCAGTCCAGGCCACAGAGCAGGCCCAGCAGCAAAAGGATCTTTGCTCCCAGGGACTGTCTTTGGAAGAAACCGCCTGCCAGTTGGGGAAACTGGAGCTGGAGACCAAATCCGCCAAAGGAGATGCCGCCCGGCTGGAAGCTGCCCGAAATAAACTTCGGGTCCTCACCCAGGAAAAGGAAGCCCGGTCCCAAGAGGAGGCGGCTTTGCGGGAAACCCGTTCCGCCTTGGCCGCCCAAGTGAAGGAACTGGAATCCCAGGCAAGAGAAGCCCGGGAAGCCTGCGCGGGACTGGATCAGAAGGCTTTGGAACAAGCCCTGACGGACAAGCGACGGGAATATCAAGCCCGGGAGAAAGCCGCGGCACAGCTGATTCAGGAGGCCCAGCAGTGGGACGCCCAGCGGGAACGGGCTCAAACAGCCCTGACCCTGGCCCAGGAAGCCTTTCAAAAAGCGGAAGCCCAGCGCAGTGCCTGTCCCACCCCCTGGGACCAGCCTCCCCATCTGCCAGGGCTCCGGGAAACCTGCGGAAAACTCCGCCAGGAAACCTTGGCCCGCCGGGAGGAATTGGGGAAAACCTCCAGTACCCTTCAAGCTCTGGAAGGGACGCTGGAACAGGTCTGGCAGCTGGAAGGAGAACTTTCCCAGAAAGAAGGGGAATACGCCGCCTTGGCCCGGCTGTCCAAATCCCTCTCCGGGGCAAATCCCTGGAAAATGCCCATTTTACAATATGTGCTCAGCGTCATGTTGGACGAGGTGCTGGTAAGTGCCAACCGATTCTTTTCCACCTTGAGCCGGGGCCGCTACGCCCTGCGCCTGATGGAAGGCCCCAAAGGGGGAAACGCCTTGGGTGGTCTGGATCTGGAGGTGCTGGATGGCGCCTCCATGCTCCCCCGGTCCATTGAAACCCTATCCGGAGGTGAACAATTTCTGGCCTCCCTGTCTCTGGCCTTCGGCCTTTCCGACGTGGTGCAGAATCACTCCGGCGCGGTGCGGCTGGATTCCCTGTTCATCGACGAAGGGTTCGGCTCCCTGGACGGGGAAACCTTGGACACCGCCATGAAAGCTTTGGCCATGCTCCAAACCAGCGGCAGGCTCATCGGCATTATCTCCCATGTGTCCGAGCTGAAAAACAGGATTTCCTGCCGGGTGGAAGTCACCCGGGATGCCGCCGGTTTTTCTCATGCCAAAGTCCGCACATAACCTGTAGAAAATAGGATGATAGAATTACTCAGAAAGGATGGATTCCCATGAAAGTCACCTTTATTTTCCACAGCTCCTACTTTGTGGAGCTGGAAACTTGCTGCCTGCTCTTCGACTATTACCAGGGGGATCTCCCCCAGGTGGACAAGCCCCTGTATGTGTTTGCCAGCCACAGCCATGGGGACCACTTCTCCCCTGTGATTTTCCAGCTGGCCAAGGAGGGCCGGGAGGTCCACTATCTGCTGTCCGAGGACATCTCTCCCCTCCAGGTTCCCGATGCCCTGCGGGACCAGGTCACCTTTGTGGCTCCCCGCTCCTTTTACGAAGTGGGCGGACTGAAGGTGGCCACCCTTCAATCCACCGACATGGGCGTAGCCTTCCTGATCCAGTGTGAAGGCAAACGGATCTACCATGCAGGGGATTTGAATTGCTGGGTGTGGGACGGAGCTCCCCGGTTCCAGAACGACCAGATGACCGCCCAGTACAAGGCAGAGCTGGGCCTGCTTTCCGGCGGAAAAGCCATCGACGTGGCCTTTGTGCCCCTGGACCCCCGGCAGGAAGCGGATTTCGATCTGGGCATGAAGTATTTCTTCGAAGCCGCTGGAGCCCAGTATGTGTTCCCCATGCACATGTGGGGGGACTATTCCGTAGTGCCCCTGTTTAAATCCACCCCCACCTACCGGGAATACGCCAAGCATGTGATGGACGTATCCGCTCCGGGGCAAACCTTTGAACTGTTCACCCAATCCACCCAAACGGAAGGAGAATAAACCGTGAAATTTTCTTTTGACCACAATAATCTGAACGTGTTGGACCTAGAAAAATCCGTGGCATTTTACAAGAAGGCCCTGGGCCTTCAAGAGGAACGCCGGACAGTGGCTCCGGATGGAAGCTTTACCCTGGTGTTTCTGGGAGATGGTGTCACCTCCCACAAGCTGGAACTGACCTGGCTGCGGGACAGGACAGAACCCTACAATCTGGGAGACAATGAAATTCACCTGTGCTTTTCAGTGGACGACTTTGAAGCCGCCCACCAAATGCACCAGGACATGGGCTGTATCTGCTTTGAAAACCAGGCCATGGGCGTGTACTTTATCCACGACCCGGACGACTACTGGACGGAAATTGTCCCTGCCCGAACCTGATGAGCTATAAGCTATAAAAAAACAGGCACCTCATGGGTGCCTGTTTTTTTCGTGGAATATCACCGCATATGGCGGGGACTGTTTTTCTTTTTCATGTGAAGCAAGCGAGCCAGGGTCTCCCCTTTGGGCAGCATGATCACGTCGTCGTAATCCACGCCCCGGAACACCACCACGCAGACGGCGTATACCAGGATCGCCAGGAAAATGGCCGGGACCACAGCCAGCTTGGGGCTAACCAGCAAGGTCAAAAGCCAGTAGCACCCATAGGATACCATTCCCATCACTGCCGCCGACAACAACAGGGGCAGAGCGGTTTTCACCACGCTGTCCATCTGGGGTAAGCTCCCCCGAATGGCGATCAGGTTCAGGATGACAATCACCAAGTAGGACACCACCGTGCTGATGGCGGAGCCCATGGCATTGATCTCCGGAATGCCGATGAGCACATAGGACAGGGCAATCTTCACCAGTCCTCCCACCGCCATATCCACCACTGGCCGGGTGGCCCGTCCGAAGGATTGCAAAATGGCATTGGTGGTAAAGAGCAACCCACTAAACACAATGGCCACGCTGAGCATGGTCAGAAGAGGCGCCGCTCCTTCCGCCACTTCCGGCTGGTTGTAAAGCAGCAGCTGGCAGATGGGTTTGGCAAAAATGGCCATGCCAACGGAAGAGGGAATCCCGATGAGCAGCGTCACCCGCACAGCCGTGGAGGAAATTCGGTCCACCTGCCGCTGGTCCCGGGCGGCAATGGCGCCGGAAAGAATGGGCAGCAAGCTGGTGGAAATGGGCACCACAAAGGCGCCGGGCAGGTCGAAAAATTTCCGAGCATGGCCCAAAGTGCCGTTCCACCAGTCCGCCTGTTCCTGGGTAAACAGGGCTGCGCTTTTCAGCCGGTCCAAAAGGATGGCGCCGTCCACCGTGTCCAAAAGGCTCAAAAAGCAGGACCCAATGGTGATGGGCACCGCAAACCGCACCAGGTTGATCAGCATCTGCTGTCGGGAAGTGAGCATAGGCTCTTCCGGCCAATGGCTTCTCCGGTCCCGGCGGCCTTGGAAGAACTTAAATCCCAGCAGATACGCGGCACCCAGCCCGGCGCTGACCGACACGCCTACAATGGCGCCCACAGCCGCCCAACGGTCCGGGTCCACTTGGAAGTTCCGGATGATGTAAAAGGCCAGTCCTACGCCGATGATGACTTTGGTCACGGCCTCGATGGTCTGGGATGTGGCGGTGGGCACCATGTTGGAACGCCCTTGGAAATATCCCCGCAGAGAAGATTCAATGGAAATAAAGAACAGGGTGGGCGCCAACGCCATGATGGCGTAGTTTGCTTCCGGACTGCCGTACCATTGGGCAATCTGGTTGGCCCCAAAGAACATGACAAGACATCCAAACAGTCCCAAGAAGAAAAACAGCCAGAATGCCACGGAAAAGACCCGATCCGCTTCCCGGCGCCGTCCTTGGGCATAGGCTGTGCCCACCATCCGGGAAACCGCAATGGGCAGCCCTGCGGTGGACAGCATGAGAAACAGGCCAAAAATATTGTAGGCAATGTAGAAATGGGACATGCCCTCCGGACTGATGAAATTGGCCAACGGAATGGAAAAGAGCAGCCCCAGCAACTTGACGATCAAGGTGGAAGCCGACAAAATGGCCGCGCCTTTCATAAAACTCTGTTTTTTATCTTGCGACATACGCTCTCCCTGGAAACAAAGCGGGCGCACTCCCCAAAGGCAGGCGCCGCCAGAATTTGTAATTTCTATGCTATTTTTATGTATTGTACCCCAAACCGTAAGAAAGGTCAATGTTTTCTCTCGGGAATTTCCGGATCTACAGAGGGAACTGCTTCCCCACGCTTTTTCGGAAGTTCCCCCAAAGAAAAAAGACGGTACCACCGCCTTTTCTCACTGTACCCCTTTGCGCAACAAGGGCCCGTAGGCTTTGAAGGCCGAGGGCAGCGTATACTTGTTGCGGAGCTCTTCTCCGGTAGCCCAAACAAAATCTCCGGCCTGCTTCCCGGTCCGCACCACCCAGCTGGTCATATTCCACTGAATGTGGGTAAAAATATGACGGGCAGCTGGACCCGGAACGAGCTCTTGGGGAAGGATTTCCCGTTTCTGGAGAAAGGCCCGGGCTTCGGCTTCGTTTAGACGTCCCTCGGCGGCGGGAAGTTCCCACAGTCCCGCCAAAAGCCCCTTGTCCGGGCGCTTTTCCAAAGCCACTGCCCCCTGGGAGAAAATCAGAAACAAGGTCCTGGCCTGCTGCTTCCGGGGCTTGGGTTTGGCCTTTACCGGCAGCTCTTCCGCCACACCCAAAGCGCGGCCCCGGCAGATCTCTCCCAAAGGACATGACGCGCATCGAGGCGTTCCCGAAGGCAAACACACCATAGCCCCCAATTCCATGAGGGATTGGTTAAAATCTCCCACCCGTTGGGGGAGAATCTCCCGAATCTCCTGTTCCCACCGAGCCTTGACCTTGGGATCCAACACATTGTCCTTCCTCGCCAACACCCGGGAAATCACCCGGAGTACATTGCCGTCTACTGCCGGCACCCGGATTTGAAAGGCAATGGAGCCGATGGCCCCGGCGGTATACTCCCCTACGCCAGGCAGAGAGCGAAGGGCTTCAAAGGAGGCGGGCACTTCTCCCCCATATTGCTCCACCACAACCTGGGCCCCACGCTGCAAATTGCGTGCCCGGTTGTAATAGCCCAGCCCTTCCCAAAGCTTCAGCACCTGCTCTTCCGGTGCAGAGGCCAAGGCCTCTACCGTGGGAAAAGCTTCCAGGAACCGCTCGTAGTAGGGCTTAACCGCTTCCACTCGGGTTTGCTGCAACATGATCTCCGACACCCAAACCCGATAGGGGGTGGGATCTTCCCGCCAAGGGAGCACCCGGGCACTGCTGTCGTACCATCGAAGCAGTCGCTGGGGAAGCTCCCTGAGGATCTGTAAGTCTTCCAATCCAAGAACTCCTTTCACCGGCCTCAGTCAGCCCTCTCAGGAAGCCAGCCAGGCCTTTAAAAACCGCAGTACCAAAGCCTGGACCTCCTGAGTCCAGAAATAAGTGCCGTGGCCTGCGCCTACCATCTTGTAGAACTCCACCCCATGGCCCGTTTCCTGCAATTTTTTCACCGTCAGCACACTCTGTTGGAAAGGCACCAGCGGATCTTCATCCCCGTGGACAATCAGGAAGGGAGGCAGCTCTTTCTCCGGGGTGATGTACCGCAAGGGGTTTCCCGGCTGGGCGATCTCCGGATGGTCCACAACGCATCCCCGGTAAAGGATGTCCTCGGGAATCTTGGTCTTGTCCGCCGTCGCCATGGGATCCCGGGGAGCTTCATCAATCCGGGTCACGTCGCTGGGACCGTAAAAATCCACCACCGCCTGAACAGCATCGGAATATTCCCGATTGTCATCGGTTTTAAACTCGGGCATATCCCCTGTGACACCCACCATCTGGGCCGCGTGTCCGCCGGAGGAATCCCCCCAAATGGCCACCTGATTGGGATCAATGAAATATTCTTCCCCATGGGCCCGCAAAAAACGAATGGCGGACTTCACGTCTTCCAAAAACGCAGGGAAAGACGCCTCCTGAGAAGGCCGGTGTTTTACGCTGGCCACCACAAACCCGGCTTGGGCCAGAGGGCAAAGCTGGGGCAAGCTCCGGTACACATTCTGTTCTCCCCAGGCAGACCCCTGTACATACACCACCAAGGGATACCGCAGGGTGGAAGTCATCCCGGGCATCAAACCGTCAGGCAGCAGAATCTGCAGATGTAAGGGTTTCCCGTCCCGCTGTACATATTCCACGTTGGGGCAGTAATTCACCTGGCCCCTTTGGCTCTTGTCCGCCCAAAGGGTATGCATTCCCGGCACATAGGTCCGATCGCCGGGCACCGTCTTTTCATAGTCTCTCATGTTGGCACTCCTTTCATGTTTTCAAACCCACAAGGGGAGAACTTTTTTATAGTATACCATACCTACCCCTTTGGCACAATGGAGACCAGGGACCCGGAGAAAGTCCCCCTTTTGTTTCCCAATTTCCTGTGCTATACTGGGCGTTGCACCTTTTTCACAGAACCCAATTGTATCAATTTCCGAAAGGAGTATTGTAAGATGGAACACAAAATCCCCGCCCGCAGTGAATTGGATCCCCAGTACACTTGGGCCACCACAGATCTGTTTTCTTCCGACGAAGCCTGGGAAGCGGAAATCCCCAAACTGCAGGGAATGATCCGGGAGCTGAAAGGATACCAGGGCAAGCTGGGGGAAAGCGGCGACACCCTGCTGGCATTCTTCCAGCTGGAAGACGAATTTACCCGGACCGCCGATCCCTTTGGAGGCTATGCTTTCTATAAAAAGGATGAGGATACCCGCAATCCGGTATACCAGAAAATGAGCGGCCAAATGCAAAACCTGCTTTTGGAAGCCGAGGAGGCCATGGCGTTTTCCACGCCGGAACTGCTGCAGATCCCCCAAGAAACTCTGGACCAATTCTATCGGGAGACTCCCTCGCTGGAGCATTACCGGTTGGTGCTGGACCGGGTACGCCGGCAAAAAGACCACACCCTTTCCCAAGAAGAGGAGGCTCTCCTTGCCGCCGCCGGAAAGTTGGGGCAGAACCCGGGGCAAACCTACAATTTCCTCAACGACGCCGACTTGACCTTCCCCGATGCCATTGACGGGAAAGGCCAGGCCCACCCTGTCACCCATGGCACCTTCATTCCTCTCATGCAGTCTCCTGACAGAACGCTCCGGAAGTCCGCATTCCAGTCCCTGTATGGAACTTTTGAAAAATTCCAAAACACCTTCGCCTCCACCCTGGAAGGCCAGATGAAGCAGCTGCAATTCTTTGCTAACGCCCGGAAATATCCCTCTGCCCTTCACGCCGCCCTGGACGAAACCGAAGTGCCGGTAGAGATCTATCACAATCTGATTGCTGCGGTGCGAAAAAACTTCCCCGCCATGCACCGGTATATTCGCCTGCGGAAAAAGCTTCTGGGCGTGGACCAGCTCCATTACTACGATATCTACGCCTCCATGGTGGTGGACCAGGAGGAAGTGATCCCCTTTGAGCAAGCCAAGAAGATCGCCTTGGAAGCTCTGGCACCTCTGGGGGACGGCTACCTGAAAATCCTGCAGGAAGGCTTTGACCACCGGTGGATCGACGTTTACGAAAATCAAGGAAAACGGTCCGGCGCCTACTCCTCGGGCGTTTACGGAAACCATCCCTTTGTGCTGCTCAACTACACGGACACCCTCAACGACCTGTTTACCCTGGTCCACGAAATGGGCCATGCTCTCCACTCCTATTTCTCCTGCCGGGACCAGTCTGTCACCTACGCCTACTACAAGATCTTTGTGGCTGAGGTGGCTTCCACCTGCAACGAATCCCTTCTGATGCAGTATCTGCTTGGGAAAACTCAGGACCCCAAACGGAAGGCTTATCTGATTAACTACTTCCTGGAACAGTTCCGCACCACCCTTTACCGCCAAACCATGTTCGCGGAATTCGAACTCTGGTGCAGCCAGGAAACCCAACAAGGGCATCCCCTCACCGCCCAGGCCCTCTGCCAGAAATACGGAGATCTGAACCGGGAATACTATGGGGATGACATTGTGGCCGATCCGGAGATCGCCCTGGAATGGGCCCGTATTCCCCACTTCTACCGGAATTTCTACGTTTATCAGTACGCTACCGGGTTCTCCTGCGCCATTGCCCTGTCCCAGAGGATCCTGAAGGAAGGCGCTCCCGCCGTGGAAGATTACCTCCGATTCCTGGGCGGCGGCTGTTCTACCGACCCGGTTTCCCTCCTCAAAGACGCCGGTGTGGATATGAGCACTCCGGCCCCTGTGGACGACGCACTTCAGCTCTTTGAAACTTTAGTGGAAGAAATGGAAGCACTTTCCGCTCAATAAGAAAAACAGCCCTTTTTCAGGAAATACTGAAAATCTTTTCTATTTGTCACTGTAGCTTTTTTTCGAACGGGAAAAATCCTTGACCTTTCTATCAGAATTTGCTAAGATAAGAGGGCTTTCGGAAAGCGGTCTTCCGACTTTTTTCGGGAAGACAAATTATCACACATTGTGAGGAAAGAAGGAGAAACACAGTGAAAACCAAAAAGATCCTGTCCCTGTTGCTGGCAGGGGTCCTGGCTCTTTCGGTGAGCGCCTGCGGACAGCAGGAAGCCGTCACCAACAACCAGGACAATTCGTCTTCCACCTCTGTGGTGGAAGACGGCAGCTCGGAGACTACGAGCTCCGGCGTGACCGCTGAGAACACCTCTGAGCGTCCCACTGAACCTACCGGTCAGCTGGTGATGGGTGTTATCACTCCCGTGGAAAACGATTTCTACGACGCCAACTTCAACAACAACGCCACCAACTACAGCATGTATGGTCTGATCCACGGCGGCGGCACCGTGGTCTACACCAAGGAAGGCAAGTTTGAGTTTGATCCCACTTTGGTGGCAAACCATGAGGAAACCGAAAACGAGGACGGCTCCAAAACCTATACCGTCACCATCAACGACGGTCTGGTGTGGAGCGACGGCACCCCCATCACCGCCAAGGACTTCGTGTTCCAGGCTCTGCTGGAAAACAGCAGCCAGATCACCGGTGTGGACGGGTATCCCGCCAACGGCCTGACCGTGGTCAAGGGCTACAGCGATTACATGTCCGGCGCTACCGATTGCTTTGCCGGCATCCATCTGGTGGATGACATGACTTACTCTGTCACCATCGCTGCTGAAGAGCTGCCCAACCACTATGACATCATCTACGCCGGCTTGATGCCCCGGCCCATGGCTGTGCTGGCTCCCGGCTGCGACGTGGAAGACACCGAAAACGGCGCCCGCATTACCGGCGACTTCACCACCGATCTGCTGGTGGAGACCATCAACAACGCGGACACCGGCTACCGGTATCATCCCGAAGTCACCTTCGGCCCCTATCTGCTCAAGAGCTACGACACCGCCAGCCGTCAGGCCACCTTGGAAGTCAACCCCAACTATCCCGGCGACTATCGGGGCGTGAAGCCCGTGATCAAGACTCTGATCCTCAAGACCGTTTCTTCCGACACCATGATGAACGAGCTGGAGTCCGGCTCTGTGGACATGCTGTTCCAGTGCAGCGGCGCTGACACCGTGAACGCCGGTTTGGACCTGGTGGAAGAGGGCAAGGCTCAGGATCACACCTACTTCCGCAACGGCTACGGCAAGCTCCAGTTTGACTGCAGCCAGTTCCCCACCGACTCCGAGAAGGTCCGTCAAGCCATCGCTTACTGCCTGGACCGGAACGAGTTCGCCCGTCAGTATTCCGGCGGCTATGCCGCTGTGGTCCAAGCTGCTTACGGCCTGGCCCAGTGGGAGTATCAGGATTCCGTGGACTGGATCAACGAGAACCTGAACACCTATGACATGAACATCGAAACTGCCAAGAAGCTGCTGGACGAGGACGGCTGGAACCTGAATCAGGACGGCACTCCCTACTCCGGCACCGGCACCCGTTATAAGGATGTCAACGGCGAGCTGAAGCCCCTGGTGATTGAGTGGGCCAACTCCGAAGGCAACCCTGTTTCCGAGCTGCTGTCCACCATGCTGCCCGAGACCATGGCTGAGGCCGGCATGGAACTGAGCCCCACCACCATGGACGTTTCCACCCTGTTCGCTTGCATCAGCCATTCCGGCGACAAGGTTTACAATATGTACAACCTGGCCACCGGTTTCTCCACCGCCAACTCTCCCTGGTACACCTATTCCATGGACGAGGCCTTCATGACCGCCGGCTACAACTCCAACTGGATCTCCGATCAGGAACTGGCCGATGCTGCCGGTGCTATGGAAAGCATCCCCTATGAGGATAACGATGCTTGGCTGGAAGCTTGGCGCAATTATATCAAGGTCTGGAACGAGAAGCTGCCGGATATCCCCCTGTATTCCGACGAGTATTACGACTTCTATTCTCCCAAGCTTCAGGGCTGGGATGCCAACTCCATGTGGGATTGGTCTTCCGCTATTTTGGATGCTTGGGTTACGGAATAAAACCCTAACATGACGTAAAGTGTTCGGCGGCGCCCCATTTTCGGGCACCGCCGGCTCTTTATACAACAACAATTTCAGAAATGGGGGGATACCAAGTGGGAAAAGGCAGATATCTGCTGAAAAGACTGATTTACATCATCTTCGTCTTTTTCATCATTTCCATTTTGATGTTCTTTATCTATAAACTGATGCCCGGCGATCCGGTCCAAATGATGCTGGGCGATGCCCGTAACAACATGCAGCCCGACGCCTATCAGGCCCTGTACGACAGGACCGCGGATAGCTTGGGCCTTAACCGTTCCCTGCCCGAACAGTATCTCCGGTGGATCGGCAATATGCTCACCGGCAATTTCGGCTACTCCACCCAGTATAAGCAGCAGGTTTCCCAGGTCATCGGCACGCCCATGATGAACACCGTCATGCTGAACCTGCTGTCCATGGTGGTGGTCTTTCTCGTGGCCATTCCCCTGGGAATTGTCACCGCCGTCAGGAAAAACGGCATCTTTGACAAGACCATCCAGGTGATCACCATTGTGGGCTACAGCCTGCCCAGCTTTATCATCGCCCTGCTGGCCATCTTCGCCTTTGCTGTGAAGATTCCCATCTTTCCCATCAGCGGCGTGCGTTCCGCAGGCTTTTCGGGGAACGGCTTCCAATTGGCGCTGGACACCTTGTGGCATATGGCTTTGCCGGTGATTGTCATGTCTATTTCGGGCATCGGCGGTATCACCCGCTATGTCCGCGCCGCCATGATTGACGTGCTCCGCATGGATTACATCAAAACCGCCCGGGCCAAAGGCCTGCGGGAAAAAGTGGTCATCTATGTCCACGCCTTCCGCAACGCCCTGATCCCCGTGGTCACCATTGCCACCGGTTGGGTGGTGTCCCTGTTCGGCGGATCCATCGTCATTGAATCTGTGTTCCTGTGGCCCGGCCTCGGCAAAATGCTGATCGATGGCCTGTTGCAGCGGGACTTCTCCATTGTGCTCACCATGCAGATGTTCTATGTGGTGCTTTCTCTCGCCGGCAACGTCATTATGGACGTGGCCTACACCATGGTCGACCCGCGGGTCCGGCTTGAAAACTAGGAGGTCCCCCTATGGCTAAGAAAAAGTTATTCGGCGGCCGGAAGTCTACCGCCGCAGCGGCCGCCCAGCGTATGGTGTTTGGCGGCCTGCCTCAGGAGGAAGATGAATTGATGCAAAGCCCCGCCCGCATGGTGGTGCAGAGCTTCCTCCACGACAAGGTGGCCATGACCGGTTTGATTCTGTTTTTGGTCATCTTCCTTTGCTGCATTATTTTGCCCTTCTTTTTCCCCATCGACCTGTATTATCAGGACGTGACCCAGTCCAACGTGGCCCCAGGCTTCGGCATGCTCAATGTGCCTTCCCAGCTGCAGGGCAACGCCCAGATGGTTTCCTCCGGCAGCACCTTCTCGGTGGGCATCGACAAGGACGGGAACGTCTACGAATGGGGCACTTTCCCCACCGAAAAGCTGAAGAACATTCCCTCCGCTTCGGAAATGGGCAAACTGACCCAGGTTTCCGCCGGTCTGGACCATGTGCTGGCCGTCAATGAGAACGGGGAAATCTTCACCTGGGGCAATGACCGGATGGGTCTGGCCTCCCTCCCTGTGGAGATGCGCCTGTCCACCGATCCCATCAAGCAGATTTCTGCAGGATACCAGATTTCCCTGGCCCTGACCGAAAGCGGCCACCTGTACAATTGGGGCAGCGCCTATCTGCTGAACATCACCATTCCCGAAGGGGTCCAGGGGAATATCCAGAAGTTTGACGACAACACCAACATCGTCATGGCTCTGACCAATGACGGCAAGGTGGTGCCCCTGTCCAGCAAGACCTCTGCGTTTACCTCCATTCCTGAGGAGATCCAAGGCAATGTGGTAGACATCGCCCTGACCGACGAAAGCGCTGCCGCTGTCACCAGCGATGGCAAAGTCCACACCTGGGGCAATAACGTCAACCGCTCCATGGACGTGCCCGAAGAGATCCAGGGCAAGGTCAAGTCCCTTTCCGCCGGCCGGTACCACTATACCGCCCTGTTGGAAGACGGTTCTGTGGTCTCCTGGGGAGATGACAACTTCGGCCAGACCAATGTGCCCCGCCTGGACAGCAAAGTGGTGTCCCTTTCCTCCGGCTACTACAGCAGCTACGCTGTGACGGAGGACGGCAAGGTGAAGGGCTGGGGCCTGAACGGTTACCTGCTGGGTACCGACGCCTTTGGCCGTGACGTGTTCCGCCGGTTGTTGGTTGGCGGCCGTATGACCATGACCGTGGGCGCCATCGCCGTCATCATCTCCACCATCATCGGCATTGCAGTAGGCGGTATTTCCGGTTACAAGGGCGGGAAAATCGACAACCTGCTCATGCGTCTGACGGAAATCGTCTCCTCCATTCCCTTCTTGCCCTTCTGTATTATCCTGTCCAGTATTTTGGGCAACAGCATTTCCGAGACGGAACGGATTATCCTGATCATGTTCATCCTGGGCCTGCTCTCCTGGCCGGGCATTGCCCGTCTGGTGCGAGGCAGCGTGCTGGCCGAACGGGAACAGGAATTTGTCACCGCGGCCAAGGCCCTGGGCGTCAAGGAGTTTGGAATTATCTTCCGGCATATCCTGCCCAACATCATCACTGTGATCATCGTCAACGCCACCCTGGACTTCGCCACCTGCATGCTGACGGAATCCTCCCTGTCCTTTATCGGATTTGGCGTCAACGAACCCAATGCCACTTGGGGCAACATGCTCACCGGCGCCCAGAACGGCCAGGTCATCGAAAACTACTGGTGGCGCTGGGTGTTCCCCTCTGCTGCCCTGGGCATCTGCACCATTAGCATCAACTGTGTGGGCGATGGCCTCCGCGACGCCATTGACCCCAAATCGAAAGAGAGGTGAGCCCTGTGAGTTTGCTGGAAGTGAAAAACCTTCACACCTATTTTAAAACAAAGAAAGGCATCGTCAAAGCCGTTAACGACGTGACCTACTCCCTGGAAGCCGGCAAGACCCTGGGCATCGTGGGAGAAAGCGGCTCCGGCAAGAGCGTTTCCGCCATGAGCATCATCAAGCTGTTGGACGGCAACGGCTATATCGATAGCGGCTCCATCACCTTCGACGGCCAGGATATTCTGCACTGCACCGACAAGGAGATGTACCACATCCGCGGAAATGAGATTTCCGTGATTTTCCAGGAACCCATGACCTCCCTGAACCCGGTGTTCACCGTGGAACGGCAGATCGGCGAAACCCTGAAAATTCATCAGCACATGAACAAGGCCCAGGCCCGGAAAAAGGCCGTGGAACTGTTGTCTGACGTGAAGATCCCCAATCCGGAACGGGTGGCTAAACAGTATCCGTTCCAGCTGTCCGGCGGTATGCGCCAGCGTGTCATGATTGCCATGGCCCTGGCCTGCAAGCCCAAGCTGCTCATTGCCGACGAACCCACCACCGCTTTGGACGTGACCATTCAGGCACAGATTCTAAAACTGATGAACGACCTGAAGCGGGAAACCGGCACTTCGATTCTGTTTATCACCCACGACCTGGGCGTCATCCACGAGATGGCCGACGAGGTGGCCGTCATGTATTGCGGACAGATTGTGGAAAAAGCCCCCGCCCGGGAGATTTTCCACGACTCCACCTACTCCCATCCTTACACCGAGGGATTGATGACCTCTATTCCCCAGCTGAACACCCCCAAGGGGAAAAAGCTGGACGCCATCCCCGGTTCGGTGCCCAATCCCCTGTATTTGCCCCAGGGCTGTAAATTTGCCCCCCGTTGCAAATACTGCACCAAAAAGTGCACCGAGGAAGAGCCCTCCCTCAACGAGGTGGAACCCGGCCATGTGGTACGTTGCTTTTATGCGGAAAAGGCGGTGAGAAAAGAACATGCAAACTGAGAAGAAAGGCCAGGAGGCCATGGACCATCAGGAACTGAATTCTTCCCAGCCGGAAGAAAACGGCCGCAAGGTTCTTTTACGGCTGCGGGACGTAAAACAGTATTTCCCGGTGAAAAAGACAAAACTCCGGGAAAAACAGCGGTATGTCCGTGCCAATGACGGGATTTCCCTGGATATTTACGAAGGGGAAACCCTGGGATTGGTGGGTGAATCCGGATGCGGCAAATCCACCCTGGGCCGGACCATCCTGCAACTTTATCCCCAGACCGAAGGCGATATCCTCTACTATAAGGACGGAAAAGCCATCGACCTGAAAAAGCTTTCTTACGAGGAAATGCGGGTGCTGCGCAAAGATTTGCAGCTGATCTTCCAGGACCCCTACTCCTCCCTGAACCCCCGGATGACGGTGGGTCAGATTATTGGGGAAGGCCTCACCTCCCACGGCATCTACAAGCGTGGAGACCCTGCCATGAAAGATTACATCTTCCAGGTGATGGAAGATTGCGGTTTGGCCCCCTACATGTTCAACCGGTATCCCCACCAGTTTTCCGGCGGCCAGCGGCAGAGAATCGGCATTGCCCGAAGTTTGGCGCTGTCCCCGAAGTTTGTGGTCTGCGACGAGGCCGTGTCCGCTTTGGACGTGTCCATCCAGTCCCAGATCCTCAACCTGCTTTCGGAACTGCGGGATAAGGCCGGCCTGACCTACCTGTTTATCACCCATGACCTGAGCGTGGTCAAGTACATCAGCGATCGGATTTGCGTGATGTATCTGGGCAACATTGTGGAACTGGCCGACTCGGAAGAGCTGTTTGCCCGAACCCTCCACCCCTACACGGAGGCTTTGCTCTCCGCCATTCCCACCACCGAAGAGGACAACGGCGGCCGGGAACGGATTCTGCTGGAAGGGGATATCCCCAGTCCGGTGAATCCTCCCCAGGGCTGCAAGTTCCATACCCGGTGCCGCTATTGCCAGGACAAGTGCCGGCAAGAGACTCCTCAGTGGCGGGATATGGGCAATCACCACTATGTGGCTTGCCATTTCCCTCTGACCGGGGAGAAAGGTTGACACCATGTTCTTTCGTAAAAAGATCAACCGGGTGGTAGATGTCAAAAAGGCGGAGGAACGTTTCCAGGAGGATCTGGAAAAGACTCCTCTGGAGAAACACGACCGCACCGCCATGATCTTGGCCGGGCTTATCGTGTTTGTGCCAGCACTGCTGCTGGTCTTGCTGATATTTGGCCTGGTACTGTATTTCTTCTTTTTCCGTTTCTTCTAACCTGCATTCAAAAAGCCCTCGAGGCGGCCTTTGCCGTCTTCGAGGGCTTTTTGCATCAAGAAAAACACATGCCACAATAAAGTGCACGTCCTGGAGCCAACGTCAACTGGATGGAATGAAAATGAAACTCCATTAAAAAACGGCGTCACCACCCCGTCTCCACGGTGACCATGGCCCTATCCTGATTGTCATCCTACCGATTGCCATGGGCTGGAACTACTGCAGGCTCATGGTGAAATTCGTGGCACTACATCGTGATGGTGGTGCTGTGCTACACAAGCCCCCCTGGCCTATACCCTGGGCGCGGTTCCAAGGCCACCAGCCAGGTGTTCAAGTTCTGATGCCGGATGATGGGCTCCCAGCTGCTTTTGCTGATGCTCAATGTCTGGTTCCGGCGGGCCTTTGATATCTCCGTGGGGAAGTTCATCCACAGCGGCGACGCCTTAGCCGGTGGAGGAAGCTCCGTGTTCCTGTGCCTATTCTGTGCCCTGGCCTTCCTCAAAACCGCCCAGAAGTTTGACAGCTATCTGGCCTCCCTACGCTTGAACGTGGCCCAGACAGGCTCCAGCATGGCCATGGAGATGGTCATGGCCGCCCGCGTCCTCAGGGGGCTGGGCCGAACCTGATATGGTGATCCGTTATTCCAAATTCTACGACCAAGACCAAGTTGACATCGCCGAGAAGATGGAAAAAGGCTCTCAAAAAAATGGAAACACCGAAGTACCCCCAGGATACTCAAGCACTACTCAAGAAAATTTTGGACCATCCGGAGGTTCTCAGCCAGCTTCTTGAGATCATAAAACCTTAGCTCAAAGGAGCAAAGCTAAGGATTGAAACCTTAGCTTTGGAGGGTAAAGTTAACATAACAACAAAAAAACACCCCCAAAAACCTTAGCCGAAATCAGTCCAAACGAGACTAACGGAGATTTAGAAGCCCATGAAAAAGCCAGGTAGAATGCGGGCTTTTACCAACGCAAAAAAACCCCCAGGAAAACCTGGGGGTTTGGAGCGGGCGAAGGGAATCGAACCCTCATATTCAGCTTGGGAAGCTGATGTTCTGCCACTGAACTACGCCCGCATATTGCTCCGAATCTGGATACTTAGGTATTATATCACGGCTGGAGACAATTGTCAACGGGCAGATTGTGGAATCTTTTTCCCGGCTATTGGATTAAAAATGTGAATATACTTTACTATAAATGTCGAATTTTGAAGAATCACTGGCTTTTTTGTCGAAGATGAGTTATAATGATACTCGCGCGTTGGACAGGTGGCTTCTCCCCCGGTTAATTCACTCCCCCGCGGGGAATGATAATGATCCGGATCTTCATGGGATCTATTGAGTGGGAATAAGCAGGAGCGTTGTCATGGCAAAAAGTTTTATGGGTTCTAACAGTTTTCTCGCGGATCGCCTCCGGCAAGCCCGCTTGCAGGCAGGTTATTCCCAGCAGAATGTGGCAGATGCCCTAAATGTCAATCGCGCAACTTACACCTATTACGAAACAGGTAAGACCTCCCCTGACCCCGTCACGTTGGGAAGAATTGCCCGAATTTGCGGTGCGCCAATCGAATTCTTCTTTGAGGAAGAATCGGATATGTCTGCTGGCATGTTGACCGATCGGGAACGGTGTCCTAAAAAGGCACAGCCGGATCCCCAAAGAATCGGAGAATTGACCGCCGAAGAAAAATCTCTTATTGCCCTGCTGCGGTCCTCTCAAAAGGTGACCACGGAAGAAGCTGTGGAGTTTGTTCGGGATCGGATCCAGACTCGGGAAGGGAAACTTTGAGGAAATTTTCTTCATTCGTCAAAGTTCGCCTTTTTTCGCAGGTGATAGGTGATACAGTAAATACGCTTTCAAAATGCAGCGTAAAATTGTTTATGCGCACGTAGCTCAGCTGGATAGAGTGACAGACTCCGACTCTGTAGGCCGCTGGTTCGAATCCAGTCGTGCGCACCAAGCCCTCCAAGGTTTTCCTTGGAGGGCTTTGCTTTTTATTGTCCATTTTATCTGTAAATCTTTCCGTTCAATCCTCTCTAATTTTTGCACGACCTATGTGATATGTCCCCCATTCATTTCATGTACCGTATCACACAGGCAGGCAATATCCTCCCGATTATGACTGGCAAGCAAAATCGTCTTCCCTTTTTCCTTCAAGCTCAAAAGGAGGGCCCGTATATCGTCTACGCCACGATTATCTAATCCGTTCATGGGTTCATCCAGTACAAGAATATCTGGATTTTCCATGATGGCTTGGGCAATCCCCAACCGCTGCCGCATTCCCAGAGAGTATTTTCCCACGTGCTTTTTTCCCGTATTACCCAGTTCTACTAGTTCCAATGCCTGCAAAATCTCTTCCTTTTTGATTTTACGGTTGATATTTGCCAGGAAACTCAGATTTTTATAACCAGAAAAAGTTGGCAAAAACCCTGGCGCTTCAATGATGGCTCCCACGTTTTGGGGAATATCCACATCTTTCCCAATTCGTTTTCCCTCAACTTCTATCTCGCCGCTATCAGGATACATTAAACCACAAATGCATTTGAATAATACTGTTTTTCCTGAACCATTTCGCCCAATAATCCCATGAATCTTCCCTGCTTCAAACTCCACTGAAACAGCGTCAAGTGCCTTTGATTCCCGAAAGGATTTGCTCACATTTCGCACAGAGATAATAGATTCCATCTTTCTACCTCACACAGATTTCAACACGTCAATATTCGTCTTCCGTATCCTTAGAACCGACAAGATGCAAAAGATCAAAATCATAGCATACAGCCCAATCATCACGTAGGATAAGGGCGGGTAAAGAGTAGAGCCATCTAAGTCAATTTGCCCCAGCTTCATCCATGATACAGGCGACAACCGAACGAACACGGTAGCCGTCTTGCGAATCACCAACTGCCATAAGATTAACAACCCGCTGGCAATGGTTCCTACCATACGGTTTACGCGAAGATTCAAATAAAACATAAGCACCCCTAAAAACAGCACCACGGAAAAACAGAGCAGCAAGGAAATCCCGGTGGCTCCCATCGGAGAGTAGCCGAAATACACATAGCGGTCAAAGGGGATGGAGATTCCAAACTCTGAGCCAGTGGTAGTCTGTACCAGTGTCCCGATCACCTTTCCCCAATCAAACTGTAACTCGAGTTTCGGTAAAAGGAGCAACAGCGTCATTAGAAACGTAAAAATTGTGTACAGAAAGCTGGCAACAGCCAAATAGAAGATTTGCCCCCAAACCCAGGTTTTTCTCCCTGCCCGTAAAACAATGTAAGGCTGTTCCAAATCGATAAACGGCGCATCGCCAAAAAGCAGCATAGCCCCCAAGGTAACAATCAGTACAACGTGATCATCCGATAGGAAAAAGGGAAACAAAAATGGAGAAATCCCCACCTGGTAATGGTCGCAAAACTGAAGGATCGGGAAAATCCGGGAATGAAAATACGCGCCTAGAAGTACAGCAACCAGGTAAATTCTGGGATTCAGCACCCATTTATATAAATTGTTTTGAGTGATAGATAAACACGCCCGCATCTTTTTACCCATTTCTGATCCTCCGCTTGCAGCTTTGCACAAATCCAAATCCAAATAATACGGTGAGCACAAGGAATAGCCCCAATGTATAAAGAAAGGAACTCCCAGGGCTTCCCAATTGAATTCTCGCATTGGTCAAATTTCCAATCATAAAATGGAAGGGCACAATTGCAATGGCATATTGTACGACTTGAATCAGGTAATACGCCAACATGGGCGTGGCGAGGGTGACAAATACATTGGTAACGATTGTCGAAAACCACAAGGCCATGACCGATAAAAAACCAGCGCAAAAACCTTTGCACAAAAAGGAGACCATCAGGTAGAGCCAGGCCCATTTTTCGTTGATAAACGCTTGATAAGCGCCGTAGGCATTCATCTCATCCCCTGGCAAATAAAGTGGATATCGTAGGGAAAATAAGGCGACCGTCAACCAATTTCCCAACACAACTGTCAACACGGCAGAGAAAAAGCAGGTCAACACCTTACTGACAGCATATTTATTTTTTGTAGAACGCATCACGGAAAAACGAATATATCGGTTATCCCAGTCGCTGCAAAAAAGCGTTGTCCCAGGAAGGGCTGCGAACAACAAGAAAACAATGTAAAAATCACGGTATTCCATCAGCATTTGCAGATAAAGAATAGAGGTGCTTGACGAGGTATATTGATATTCGTCAAATAGAGTAACGATATTGACAAACGCCAATCCTAGTACAGCGAAAAGGAACGTCCACGAAATCATCGTGCGGCGCAGATCCTGTGCCATCACAAAGAGAAACTGTTTCATTGCATCACGCTCCTTTTGCACCCTTATCCAATGTCATAGGGAATTTCCTCTCCGGTAATAGCATTGTAAATATCAAACGAAGTTTCTTCCACCTGCAAAACAGATCCGGTCCCATCGCCCTTGTCGACTTCATACGTGTGTGCAACCGAGAACCGCCAGACCGGCAGAAATGTAAAGCGGTTTTTCTGGGAGGAAATTGGCTGTGCAATGTACTCCTGACGGATTTCGTAAATGAAGTACTCCCCCTCCAGGATCAGAGAATTGTACTTTTCTTCTTCTCTCGCCAATATTTCTTCCAAGGAAAGGGCAGTTTCCCCATTGGACGCTGTGATATCATCTGGCACAAACGTGAAATCAAAACCGGCGATCCCATTTTTATCATAACAGACTACAAGCTCTGTTCCAGATGTCAAACTTCCATCTCCGTAGACACCGTTCAGATAGGGACTGAGAGGGAGACCATTTACAGCTACAGGATATACAAACACATAGCAGGCATCGTCCTCGGTTATCTCCAGCTTTGCAGGAGGCTCCATTTCCAGCCCGCTTACCAGTTCTTCTGAGGCTTCGTATTGCCGCTCGTTTTCTTCGTATAAATCCTCATAGTTCAAGGTATAGCAAGCGGGTTCATCGATCACGGGAAGATCCAATTGTTCAATTACCCCTTGAATTTCACCCTGTGCTTCTTCTATGGTGGCAAACGGCAACGCCTTGCCTGTAAGGAATATTTCGTTGTTTGCATCTTTTCCATGCAGCACCAAAAGGTCATGTATTTTCAGATAGGTTTCCGTGTAAAAAAATACTCGTGTGGTATTACACACGAAGCTGCTGCCATCTTCAAACTGATAATACGCATGTTCTCCCTCTACAAGTCCTCCGAGGGACGATGGGTTAATCTGTGAATCTACCGCGTCCTCTAACGATAACCCAAGGGCGCTCGCCGCTTCCTCTGCTGTGAAAATGCGGAGATTCCCCGTGTAGGTTGCCAGTTTCTCCTGGTTGATCAGAGAAACTTCTGCATCCACGGTAACGCCGGAATTCCAGGTTTCCGCAAGAGAGATTTGGCTGATGACCTTTTCCTCCCCAGAGCCAAATTTCTCGCTTCCAGGTTCCAGAGAAACCGTTGTGCCGGGCAGGGATACTTCGCTTACAGCTCCACTCGATAGAATCGTTTCCTCTGCCTTGTCCTTTGCTCCGCAACTGCAAAAAGCGCACAGCAAACAACATGCTGCCAGCCAAGTAAGAATCCGTTTCATAGTAACCCTCCCCATGGTTTATTCTCCTGCACGGACTTCTTCCGCTGAGAGGTCAATAAGAAATTCCGCCAATATGGTGTCACTTGAGCCGCTTTCATAAAATCTCAGGACCACCTGCTGCACTTCATTGGGAATGCCATCAAAATAAAGAGAAGCTGTCTGGGCCGCCTGGAGCTGGTGATCATAGCCACCCAGATGTTCGCTGCGGTCAAAGTCACACTTGAGTTCCGTCTTATCCGGCAGCACCAATACAGGGTATCCTTGGGTGAGAATCTCCGTTTCCACGATGCTGTCCATCAGACCCCAGAAGGGCTTCTCCACGGTAATGATTGTCTGGGTCGGGGTACCGGATACGGAAAGCACCCTTGCGCCGTTTTCTTCTGCGTCACAAAGGAAGGAAAAGCTGTGTTCTCTGTCAACGGAAAGGGAGAAATGGAAGGAGAAATCGCCTGAGGCTATCTCGGTACTATAGACCCCCCCGGCGGATCCTTTCCCTCCCTGTTCCCGGGAATTTCCTTCATTTTGACCTTTCTCCTGCGCAATTATCCCCAAAAGCCGGCCAATGGTTACGTCTATCTCTAAGGTTTCCGCATCATGCTGGCCCTCCGGCACAGCGATCTCCATAGTCGTAGCCCAGGTGCCGTCTCTCTCTTCAAAACTGTTTACGCCTTCGATCGTTGCTTCTTCTCCATTGACGGCGGCACTAGCGCCGCTCAGGCCGTAACCCTCTACCTGAATACTGGTAAACCGGGACAAATCTTCCTGAGGGCCTGTGATGGACAGGGAAAGCTGGATATTCTCCCCGTCGGTATATCCCTGGTCTACGGACATGGTCCATGGCCCGGAGTCGGCCGCCGAATTCACGTCCTCCAAAAGACCGTATGTCTCCAGGAAAGTCCCGCCGGTACCCGGCTTGCTGTCATGGGCAGCATCGTAAAACAAACTGCCCAGCCAATCGCCAATCAATGGGATATGGGATGCCAAAACCGGGTTTACAGCAGCCATCGTGAACAGGATTCCCACCACTGCTACAAAGCTACCCACAATACCACCTGCTCGGCGCAAAAGCTTTCTCCGGTGGATTCGCTGAACCTCCTGCAGGGTCTGCTCTACCCTTGATTTCAGTTCAGGGGAGATGGGGATATCACACATCATTTCTTCTCGCATACAGACTCCTCCTTTAACAAGCTTTGCAGCTGTTTTACAGCCCGCCGTAGGTAAACAGACACCGTCCCCATCGGAATTCCTGTGGAACGGCTTATCTCCTGGATGGTGCGCCCGTCAAAGTATTTTTGCCGCACCAGTTCTTGATAGACATCCGGTAACTGGTCGATGGCCCAGTGAAGGGCTATCTTGTCCTCCAAGGGTAGGCTATCTGTACTGGAAAGGATATTTTCCTCCATAGGGACTTGCTTTCCCCGCTGCCGCAGCAGGTTATGGGCAGTGTTGGTGACAATTCTCATCAGCCACGAGTGAAACGCTTTGGGTTCCCGCAGGCTTTTTATGCTTTTATAGGCTTTCAGGATACTTTCCTGGACTACGTCCAGAGCATCTGCTTCATTTCGTACATAGAGAAATGCTATGCGATACATGGTCTCCTGTCGGGCTTCGATCAGTGTACCAAAGGCTTTTGGGTTCCCACGCATAGCCTTTTTCACTAAGGCATATTCCATCTCCACGGGACCGTCTCCTTTTATGGACTCTCATTTTACTATAAAGACACAAAAGGTAACTGTTTTCTTACAAATTTTAAAAAATGGACTTGCTTCCGACCTCCTGTGTTTATTCAACCCCTACAGCACCCGCTCAAACTCGATCTCGTGGGACAGAGGTCACTGATCCCTCCAAGGTCGCCCCCTCCCGATATAGAAATCCTTCCAATCGGGTCATATCCACCTTAGACAGAAATTGTCATTTCCCTAAAGCGCAAAAAACAACGCGGCGGGCCCATTCTCCATGAGCCAACCGCGTTGTACTAGGTTCCGGACTATGCTCCCGGGCCGTTTTTACATGGCCTTGCGGAACAAGTCGATAATATCTTGCTTATTGCCCTTCCGAGGATTGGAGAAGGCATTGCCGTCCTTCAGGGCGTTGGTTGCCATCAGGTCGAAGTCCTCTTCCTTGACACCCATCTGAGCCAGGCCGCTGGGAATGCCCACGTCCTCAGCCAATTCCCGCATGGCGTCCACAGCTGCATGGGCAGCGTCCATCAGAGACAGTCCCTCCACCTTCTTGCCCATGAAAATGGCGATGTCCCGGAACTTTTCAGGGTTGGAGATCAGGTTATACTCTTCCACCGTGGGCAACAGCATGGCATTGGCGACACCGTGGGCCATATCATACTGGCCGCCCAGCTGATGGGCCATGGCGTGAACATAGCCCAGGTTGCCGTTGTTGAAGGCCAGACCAGCCAGATAGGAAGCGTAAGCCATGTTCTCCCGGGCCTTGACGTTGGAGCCGTTTGCCACAGCCTGACGCAGGTTGTTGGCAATCAGTTTGATGGACTGAATGGCAGCGGCATCGGTAACCGGGTTGGCGTCCACGGAAACATAGGCCTCAATGGCATGGGTCAGGGCATCCATACCGGTAGCGGCGGTAAGGCCCTTGGGCACGGAGAGCATCATCAGAGGATCGTTGAAGGAGACCAGTGGAACGTTCCGCCAGCTGACAATGACAAACTTCAGCTTGGTGGCACGATCGGTCAGCACGCAGTGACGGGTTACCTCGCTGGCGGTACCGGCAGTGGTGTTGACGGCAATCACGGGAGGCAGCGGATTGTCCAGGGTTTCAATGCCCGCATACTCTCTCAGAGGCTTGTCATGGGTGGCAGCAATGCCGATGCCCTTGCCGCAGTCATGGGCGGAACCGCCGCCGATGGTGATGATGGAGTCGCAGCCGCTCTCCTGATACACCTTCAGGCCATCGTAGCAGTTCTCGATTTTGGGATTGGGCTCCACGCCGGTAAAGACCACGCTTTCAATGCCGGCTTCCTCCAGCACGGCCAGGCTCTGGGCCACGGGGCCGTTTTCCACCTTGGCCAGGAACTCGTCGGTGACCACCAGGGGCTTCTTCATGCCCAGCAGCTGGCAGCGGTGAGCCAGCTCCTTGACGCAGCCGGGACCCATAAAGTTGACGGACGGACTGAGATAATCATAGTACCTCATACTAGCACCTCCACTAATTTGACCATAAATGAGCAAAACGATCATAAACGAGCATATTATGGTTTTATTTTACCCATCATTCCTCTTGTTGTCAAGAGAAATACAGCCATTTATCCCCCTCATTTTCTTGTGCTCAAACCCTTGCCCCACCTTCTTCTCCTGTGGTATGATAATATGAATTTACAGAAAAAAAGGAGCAGCCATGTTTGAAGAAGAACGTCAAATCCGCATCATGAATGAACTTGCCGAACATCGATCCATGTCTGTGGCCCAGTTGGCGGAAATATTGCACGTTTCCGGGTCCACCGTCCGCCGGGACTTGACCAGAATGGAGGCCCATGGTCTTGTTCAGCGTACCCATGGAGGCGTCATGATTGTGGAGGATGTGAACAATACCCTCAACTACACCCTGCGCAGCTCTCACAACGCTGCCCAGAAGCTCCAGATTGCCCGGTGCGCAGCCAAACAAATTCGGGACGGGGAAACCGTTCTGCTGACTTCCAGCTCCATCACCTCCCTCATACCCAAATTTCTCACCGCCCGAAACATCACGGTGATTACCAACTCTTTGACCATTGGGGAAGAATTGCGGGACCGGAGTTCCTGTGTTCTGGTGCTGCTGGGAGGCACCTATCTGAGAAACGCCCAAACCATCGAGGGTCCTACCACCGTCAGTCAACTCCAGTCCATGAAGTACGACAAGGCCTTTCTGGGGGTCAACGGGGTCGATCTAGAATTTGGTCTTAGCACTGCCAGCGAGCTTGAGGCGGCCACCAAGATTGCCGCCATCGGCCAAGCCAAGCTGACCTATTGCCTTTGCGAGCACACCAAATTTGGCAAAACAGCCCTCTACAAGCTTTGCCCCCTGGCAGACATCCACTGTATCATTACCGATCAGGGGTTGCCCCAGGAACAGCGGTCTGCCTTTGAAGACGCTGCCCAACTTCTCTACGCCCCGTAAATTTTACCTTTCCTGTGCAAAGGACACCAAAACACCCGAAAGCCGTCCCTCTCAAAGAGATGCGCTTCGGGTGTTTTTTATTTGAACCCCACAAGGGCAAAGGGTGGCACTCCCCTCAACCGCAGAACGCACCGCGTGCTTGGACCGTTTTCTTGGGGTTTGGGGGAGAAGACAAGAATATTTGTATTTTTTTCCGCCATGATATGATTTACCTTCCGACCAAATAGGCGGAAAAAAGGACAGAGTAAGGAAGACTTCTTGCCATTCTATCCCTGTTTTTCTATAATAGAATCTGATAAATTCCTGGCAAAAGGAGGCCTTTTTTATGGAAAAAAATCCCTTTTCGTTTGGATTTAAAGAAATTTGCAGCATCCCCCTGGAAGAATTAGGGGGCGTTTTGCACCAATATGAGCACCAAAAGACAGGCGCCCAGCTTTGCTGGCTGGACCGGCCCGAGGAAAACAAGACCTTTGCCGTGGCCTTTCGCACCATCCCTGAGGACGATACCGGCGTGTTTCACATTTTGGAACATTCGGTGCTGTGCGGCTCGGACAAATACCCGGTGAAGGAACCTTTTGTGGAGCTTCTGAAAAACTCCCTGAACACCTTTTTGAACGCCTTTACTTTCCCCGACAAAACCATGTACCCTGTGTGCAGCCGGAATCAGGAGGACTTCCAAAATCTGATTTCCGTGTACCTGGACGCAGTGTTTCACCCGCTGATCTACTCCAAGCCGGAGATTTTCCGTCAGGAAGGCTGGCACTACGAGGTGGAAAACGGGCTTTCCTATAAAGGGGTAGTGTTCAACGAAATGAAAGGAGCCATGGCTTCCCCCGATACCCTTATGGAAACGGAGTGCATCCGGCGCATGTTCCCGGACAACTGCTACCGGCACAATTCCGGCGGAGACCCCGTCCACATTCCGGATCTGACCTACGAAAACTTTTTGGCAGCCCACCGGAAATACTATCACCCCTCCAATGCCCTGATTTTCCTGGATGGAGACCTGAATCCGGAGCCGGTATTGACTCTGCTGGACCAGGTGCTTTCCCCCTATTCCCGCCAAGAGTCCCTGCCAGGCATCCCCTTCCAGCAACCGGTCAACGGCGGAAGAGGCGCCGCAGTTTACGAGCTCTCCAACAGTGAACCTCTGGAGGGACGTTGCCGTCTGGGCCTGGCTTTTGGGGCCTGTACCTTCCGGGATCGGGAAACCCAGGCTGCCGTGTACGCTTTGTCCGACGTTTTGTGCGGAGACAACCAGGCGCCCTTGAAACGTTGCCTGCTGGAGAAGGGTCTGGCCAAGGATGTGACCCTTACCCTCAATGACGGTGTGCAGCAGCCCTGGATCCTGCTGGAAGGACGGGATCTGGAGGAGGACAAGGAGGCAGAGGTGGAGAAGGCGCTGCTTCAGGAGATCCGCCGATTGATCCGGGAAGGACTGGACCGCAAACGGCTGGAAGCCACCTTGGACAACTTGGAGTTTCAGGCCCGCCAGAGGGACTATGGCCGGATGCCCCAGGGATTGATCCTGGGATTCCAGGTCATGGAAAGCTGGCTCTACGGAGGCGCTCCTCAGGCCAACCTGGAGGTGGGAAACCTGTATCAGATCCTGCGGGAAAAGCTGAGCCAGGGATACTTTGAAAAACTGATGGAGACATTGCTGCTGGAGAACCCCCACACCTGCCAAGTCCTTTTGAAACCCTCCCACACCTTGGGCAAAGAGAGAGAAGCCCAGGAAACCCGGCGGCTGGAACAGGCAGCCGCTCAGTGGACGGAGAAAGAGCTTCAAAGGCTGCTGGAGCAGCAGAAGGCAATCGAAACCTGGCAGCAGACCCCGGACACGGAGGAAACCTTGGCCACCCTGCCCCGAATCCGTCTGGACCAGATCGAAACGGAACCCAAGGAATTGCCCTTGGAAACGTGCCAGATAGCGGGTGTGCCGGTGCTGGTTCATCGGGCGGCCACCGGGGGAATTGTCCATTTCAGCCTGTACTTTGCTCTGGACGACCTTTCTCCGGAGGAGCTGCCTGAGGTTTCCTTCCTGGCCCAGGTGCTGACCCACGTTCCCACCCAAAACCACAGCCTGGAGGATCTGCAGCGGGAAATCCGCTCCCGCATGGGCACCCTGAGTTTCTCCGTGGAAGCCTATGGTATCCAAGGAAAAGCGGATCAGTGCCGGGTGTTCCTGGTGGCCCAGTGCAGCCTGCTGGAACAAAAACAGACCGAAGCTCTAGAACTGCTGGAAGAGATCCTCACCCAGTCCTGTTTCGGCCAAGGGGAAACAGTGTATCCCTTCCTCTGCCAGCGTCGGGCGATGCTGGTGGAAATGGCAGCCCGCAACGGCCACAACACAGCCCTGAGCCGGGTGATGGCCCGCTCCGTTTCCCAAGGCCTGGTACAGGAAATGGCGGGAGGAGTATTCTTCCTGAATTGGCTGCGCGACTTGGAACAGCATTTCCAGGAGAAGTACCCGTCTCTGGGAGCGAAATTGCTCTCCTTGGCTGAGATGCTGTTTGTGGGCAGCCGTCTGACCCTCAGCGCTACCTGTGAGAACCGGGAACCGGTGGAACAAGCAGCCGCTCAATTGTCCCATCTGCCTCAGGGCAGCTTTACCCGGCCGGACCGCTGCCGCTTCCAGCCCTGGGAGCGGAAACGGGAAGGCATCGTCATCCCCGGGGACGTATCCTATTCCGCTCAGGGCGGTGTGTTCCCGGCTTCCGGCAAAGGCGCTGCCAGGGTCATGAGCCATGTGCTTTCCCTGGAACACCTGTGGAACCGGGTTCGGGTTCAGGGAGGCGCTTACGGCACCGGCATGATCGTACGGGATAGCGGATTCGCTGGATTCTACTCCTACCGGGACCCCACTGCCCTGCGAACTATCGGCTGTTTTGAGGAATCTCCCGGGTATCTGCGGGGGCTGACTGGCCAGGACATGACCGGGCGGATTATCGGTACAGTGGCGGAATCCGAGCCTGTACTCACCGTTCGCCTGATGGGCAGAGCCGCCGATGGACTATATTGGAGTGAGACCACCCAGGAAGACCGCTGCCGCCGGCGCCGGGAAATCTTAGACACCACGGGAGAGGATCTGGTATCTCTGGCGGACCGTCTGGAGGAGCTTGAACAAACTGCATCTCTGTGCGTGGTGGGCTCCCGGTCTCAGATTGAGCAATGCGGGGAACTTTTGGAGGAAATCTCCGAACTGTAAACAGAGTATTTCATGATACAGAAGCTGCAAAATGCTTATATTCCCACACTGCGGGAGACTACCATCACCTTCAACGTGGGGATTCTGGCCCAGGAGGGAATGCGCCAGACCGATCCAACCATTCTGGATATTATGACTCACCGATACGTTTGAAAGAATCTTCCAGCGTCGGAAAAGCAACCCCCTACCCTGGCCCAGCGGCATGTCTCCAGCTGACGGCTGTATGAGAAGGCCCGCCCTTTTTCAAAACTAAAAAACCGTGAGAGCCCCAGCGCGCACAGGGCTTTCACGGTTTTCATTTTAGAACGCCGTTTTGTGGGAAGTACCTGGAACCAGTTTGTTAAGGGTCTGAGAACCCTGCCTCTGAAGATCGTTGTGAGTACCAAGACCTCAGACTGGTAGAAACTGTTTACAATTGTATAAAAATTTGCTATACTCGATGAGAAAAATAGCGGAATAGACAAAGGCGGACCCTGGCTGCAACCTGTAGTTCTCCCACGTTCCGAGGAGTGTTGCAAACCGGACACAACCGTGATACAGGAAGAAAGCCTTGAAAAGAACAGGAGGATTGATGGAATGGCAAACCATGCACAAGTAGAGGGATACCTGCACACAAAGGGCAGATGGATGGTCAATGGCCGGGAAGAACCCATTGTCTTACAGGGATGGGCGGCCGGCAACTGGATGAACCCGGAAGGCTATATGGTGGACGGAATTCCCGGCATGTACGGTTTTACGGATATGGGCGGAGGCCTGGTCAACAATATCCGGTTCGACCGTCAGCGCACCATGGCTTACGGTATCCGGGAGCTGGCGGGCACCCAATATGCCAACTCCTTCTGGCAGCGGTGGTACCGGGCCTATCTGGGCGAAAGGGACATCCGTGCCATGGCCGAAATGGGGTACAATTCCCTGCGTCTGGTATTGGACGGCAACGCTTTTCTGTACGAGGAACCAGGCATCCAGTTTAACGAGGACACCTTCGCCATGCTGGACCAAGTTCTGGACTGGTGTGAACAGTACCGGATCTACGCCATTTTGGACCTTCACGCCGCGCCGGGAGGCCAATCCGGTGTCTCCTGTGACAACGGTATCGACAATCAGCCCCACATGTTCACCGAGCCGGAAAGCTTCCAACGGACCATCCTTCTGTGGGAGGAATTCGCCCGCCGGTACAAGGACCGCTGGATTGTAGGCGCCTATGAACTGCTTAACGAACCCGTATCCCCGCCCAGTCTCCGGGGCATGAGCGGCGAACTCCGCCGCTTCTACCAGGAAACCATCCACCGAATCCGCAAGATCGACCAGAAACACATGTTCATCTTGGAGCCCCCGGCCTTTGCCCACGACATGGCCTTTTTTGACCAGGGATTCGACCCGGAATATGACAACTGGGCATACTCGGTTCACCTGTATTGGTTCAATCCCCAAATGTCGGATTTCTATCAGTACCTGGAACCTTCCCGCCGGCTGAACGTACCGGTATGGATCGGCGAAGGACGCGGCAAACCTGCGGATATGGCTGTGTTTTACGATATGGTGGCGGAATATGGAGTGGGATTTAACGTTTTCTGCTGGAAATATATGCGGGACGAAAAGGGCAACGCCGACAATGGGCTGCTTTCCTACCCCATGCCGGAGGGCTGGGAAAAAATTGCACGGTATATCGACCAGGGCGGCCCCCGGCCTTCCTATGAGGAATCCCAAAAGCTGCTGGATGCTTGGATAGAAAACAGCCGGTACGAACATTGTCAGGCGATCCCCGGCATGGCAGACAGCACCCTGCGCCGCCAAGGGATCACCTTGCCCGGTGCAGGGTACGACAGTTGGGGCGGTCAGGGGGTCTCTTATAGGGGAACCTGGCGGGAAGGCAATGTATACGCCTACCGGGCAGAGGATCAGATCAAGATGGTCCGCAAAGAGGGCTCCCCGATCCCCCATATTTTCGACAAGCCCATTTCCGGTTTGGAACATCTGCTGGTGGATCTGCGCCCCGGAGAGTTTGTGTGCTATTCCGTCAACCAGGTGGTAACGCCAAAGGCTCCCCGGCTGACCGGTACAGCCCTGGAGGACACGCTCTGCCTGGTGACCGTGGGCGAAACCATCCAGGAGTTCCGCTGGGAGAAAGGGGCTGCTTTAAAGGGAATTCCCTTGCTGCCTATGATTCCCGGCCACCGCTGCAGGGTAAAACTGCAAGTTGAAACCGGAGAACTGCTGGTGGAACAGATAGAATTTCCCCGAACTTGAAAAATTTCGCTGCTTTTTCCCGAGAAACCATATTCCCAACCCCCACCCTAGCCTCATGTCCAGGCCGGCGAAGGGCCGCGAAGACTTTGGGGACCTTAACCAAAAAGAAAGAAGGAAAACCATATGAAAAGCATCGGCATCGACCTGGGAACCACCACCATCAGCATCAATGTGGTGGAGGACTCCGGCCCTCGGGTGTGGCGGAAACTCACGTTGCCCAATGACGGCTTCCTTGCGACAGACCATCCCTGGGAACGGGTGCAGGATCCGGACCGGATCGTCCATCGGGCGAAGACAGCCCTGGAAGAACTCCTGGCAGAAGAAACGGATATCGGGTCCATTGGCCTGACAGGTCAGATGCACGGCATCGTCTATGTGGATGAACAGGGCCGCGGGGTCAGCCCCCTGTATACCTGGCAGGACGGCAGAGGGGATCTGCCCGATTTTGAAGGCAAAAGCGTATGCCAGCTTCTCCGGGAACAACAGGGGATCAAGGCCGCTTCCGGATACGGAGTGATCACTCACCTGTATCTGCTGAAAAAAGGCCTGGTGCCCCCTCAGGCTGTCAGTTTCTGCACCATTGCCGACTACCTGGGCATGGCGCTCACCGGGCGGACCCGACCCTTGCTCCATGGAAGCCAGGCTGCCAGCTTGGGGCTGTTTCAGGGAGAAACACTTACGTTTCGGGAAGATCTGGTCCGGCCCTGGGGGATGGATCCCTCCTTTTTCCCGGAGGTCACTGGAGAATTGAAGCTCTTGGGAGAATTCCGGGGGATTCCTGTCAGTGTGTCCTTAGGAGACAACCAGGCCAGCTTTTTCGGATCTGTACGCCAGGCGGAGGACACCCTCCTGGTCAACGTGGGGACAGGGGCACAGATTTCCGTGCTTTTCCCCCGATTTGTGGATCTGCCGGGCCTGGAAGCCCGGCCTTTTCTGGGAAACACGGTACTGCTGGTAGGAGCCACCCTGTGCGGCGGCGCCGCCTATGCCGCTTTGGAGGGCTTTTTCCGGGAGTACGCTGTGGCGGCAGGGGCGCCGGACGTACCCCAATACGCCGTGATGCAATCTCTCCTGGAAGCCCAAGAGGATCTCTCTTCCCCCTGGCAGGTGCGGACCACCTTCTCAGGCACCCGGGAAAATCCCCGGGAAGCCGGGTCCATTCAGGGGATCCGCAGGGAAAATTTTCACCCTGCCCAGCTGATCCGCGGGGTGCTGTCCGGCATGGCCCAGGAACTGTACCAACTGTATGAGACTATGCACCGGGAACTGGGCGTTTCCCGAAGCCTGTTGGTGGCCTCGGGCAACGGGGTCCGGCAAAATGCGTTCCTGCAAACCATCCTGGCCCATCGGTTCCATATGCCTCTGGAACTGGTGGAAAACCAGGAGGAGGCCGCCTTTGGGGCAGCCATCAGCGCCCTGGCCGCCATCGGGAAACTTTCCCCTGAGAAATGGCTGGGGATGAGAGAATCTACCCTGTAAGAAAAAACCGCCTCAACCGGGCCGTAGGCCAAGCTGAGACGGGTGGTGATGCCCCGGTTTTACGAAACCGGGGTTTTTGTTTTTTCGGTCAGAAGAGCAGGCTCACGCCAAATCCCACCAAGGTGATCACCCCTGCCAGCAAAATGGCAACGGCGTTTGCATTGAGAAAAGAAGCACGCTGTTTTGCTTTAGAGAGCAGTTTCTGCTCTTCAAAAGTCACCTGGGCGGCGAAGGCTGCCTGGGCGTTGGCGTTTCCAGGGTTGACCGCCCCACCGGTCCGAAGCCTTCCCACCCGGAACAGGCCCAAAAGGCCCACCAGGAACGTGAGCAGCCCCAGCACAAAGGCCACATCCGTAAATCCGCTGCCCTCCCACCGGCTTCCCAGCACTCCGGCAATGACCAACTCCGCCACGCCGGCAATTCCGCCGATCAACAGCACCTTTTTCCAGCTTTTCATAAAAAACGCCTCCTCCCAATAAACTTTATCGGTACTAATAGTTTATCATGAAGCATTTAACCTTGTCAATCAGGCCCCTTGGGGCGGAACCTAATTTCTCCGTCTTTCCCACCTGTTTTTGTCGATTTTTGGAAAGAATATTAGGATAAAATCCTAAAAAAATAGCGTTACCATCTTGAGTTTTACAGTGGTTTTTGTTATAATCAATAAAAATACCGCTTCCTCCTGTTTCAAACAAGGTGGCGGCAGGGAGGTTTGATTTTATGGAAAATCGCAGCATGAAGATTTTGTCCCAAGGGTCCAATGTGCCTCTGAAGCTCATCCAGGGACATTTTGCCACCAACCATTCCCACATCAACTGCTATCTGGACATGACTACCTTGAAAACCCGTCAGAGCGAAGCGGAATTGGCTGCCCAGGCTCTGGTACATCACTATATGGCCACCACCATTGTGGACACCATTCTCTGTCTGGATGGCACCCAGATCATCGGCGCTTATCTGGCCCAGGAACTGAGCCGGGCCGGCTTTGTGTCCATCAACGCCCATCAGACCATCTATGTGGTCACACCGGAATATGACGCCACCAGCCAGCTGATCTTCCGGGACAACCTGCAGCCCATGATCCGGGATAAGCATGTGCTTATTCTCACCGCTTCCGTGACCACCGGCATCAGCGTCCGCAAGGCTATGGAGTGCGTCCAGTACTATGGCGGCACCACTGCCGGCGTCTGCGCCATCTTCAGTGCTCAGAAGCAGGTGGAAGGCATGGAAATTCAGTCCGTGTTCACCTCCGAAGATATCCCTGGCTATGCCACCTATCCCAACCACGACTGCCCTCTGTGCAAGCAGAAGGTCAAGGTGGATGCCCTGGTCAACAGCTACGGCTATTCCAAACTGTAACCCAAACCCTGAAACGAAACGAAGCCCCTGCCGCTGCAGAGGCTTCTTTTATTTTCCCTTTACAGGACCAGACGCTGATACTCTACCCCTTCCAGGTCTTTCCACAGGAACAGGCCATCTTCCAGGGTCATGTAGCTGTGGGGGCTGTTTTCCTTGGGCAGAGAAACGGAACCGGGATTTAAGTACCAGAAACCCAGGGAATCGTCCTTGGCCGGCACATGGGTGTGCCCATGGAGGAGCACGTCTCCCGGCTGCAGGGCAGGCGGGGTTTGGAGATTGTAGTGGTGGCCGTGGGTGGCAAAGATCACATGGCCCTTTTGCTCCAGCAGACAGTAGTCAGCCAGCACCGGGAAGGGCAGGACCATCTGGTCCACCTCCGCCTCACAGTTGCCCCGCACACAGAACACCCGATCTTTCATCCCGCTGAGCTGGGCAATGACCTCCTTGGGAGCGTATGCCTCCGGCAAATCGTTGCGGGGTCCGTGGTACAGCAGGTCCCCCAGCAGCAGCAACCGGTCCGCCGCCTCCCGGCGAAAGGCCAGCAGCATCTTTTCACAATACAGAGCGGAACCGTGAATATCCGAAGCGATCATCCATTTCATGGGACGCACATCCTTTCTAGCGCAAAATTCTGCACTTTATTGTACCAGGATCGAAAGATTCTTGCAATTGACTTTGACTTTTTCTCCAAAATAGGGTAGCCTAATAGGTATCTCGGGAAAGGAGTGTTTTTTATGGATTTCCAAACAAGTGAAGGGCGAATTTTCGCCTTGGGAGAAGACGGCAAAGTCTTGGCTGAGGTCACCTTCCCCACAGGACCCGATGGAGTGGCGGATATCAACCACACCTTCGTGGATGAAAGTCTCCGGGGCCAAGGGGTGGCCAGTCAGCTGCTCCGGGCCGCTGCGGACCAGATTCGGGCCCAGGGAAAAAAGACAAAGCTCACCTGCAGCTATGCGGTAACCTGGTTCGAAAAGCACCCGGAAGAACAGGATCTGGTTGTGAAAGAGTAATCTTCAAAAAGTGTTTTCCCTGTGTTCATTTTCTGGACATAGAAACCGGGTATTCTATGACCATGGCACAGGGTAAGGCCCTTGAGCAAGGCCAACTAAAGCCAGAATTTCATGTAGCTTCATTCTTCCTCTCTGGAAGGGACCGCAGTCAGGCGGTCTCTTCTTTTTTTGCCCATTTATACCAGCTGGAAGGAACCGAACACCCCGTCGTAACCGGGTTCCCAGCGGACTGTCCCTTCCCGCAGGCACCGGACGGCACGGGCCACCTGCTCTCCCCCTTCCCGGGTCACCGCTTCCAGAGGCACTTCCCCCAAAATGGAAAATTCCGAACCCAAGTCCCCCAGGAGTTTTTCATAGAGCCCCTGTACCCCTTTTGTCTGTTCTCCCCGACCCAGACAGGCTGCCAACAGCTCCGGCAAGGGAATCCACCGGACAAAGGGCTTTCTGGTCGTCTCCCCCTGGGGACGGTCCGCCAAATCCTCCACCCGGTGCTGGACCCCTACGGTCAGCCGCCGGCCGCACACAGGGCAGACGCCTCCCAGATGATTGGTCTCCCCGGGATACAGCCGAACCCCGCAGTTCCGGTGGCCGTCCAAATGATACTTTCCCTCCTGAGGGAAAAACTCCACCGTCCCCCACAGGCCATCCCCGGTTTCCAGGGCTCGTTTTACCGCCGGATAGGAGCACTCTGTCTCCAGCACATCTGCCTCCCGTCCCAGCTTCCGGGGCGAATGGGCGTCGGAATGGGACACCAGCTGATATTTATCCAGACGGGACACTTGGCCGTTCATGGGAGGATCTGAGGAAAGCCCTGTCTCCAAGGCGTGGATGTGCCCTGACAAATCCCCAAAGCACTCCTCCACCGAGTCAAATCCCGAAAAAGCCCCCAGCAGAGAAAAATGGGGCGTCCAGATGTGGGCGGGAATCAGCATGGCTTGGGGGCAGGCCTCCAAAGTCAGCTCCAGCAGATCCCGGGCGGAAAGTCCCAAAATGGGGCGGCCGTCGGAATGGAGGTTCCCCACCTTTTCCAGTTCCCGGGAAACCTTCTCCCCCGCTTCCAGGCTGGGCAGCAGGATCACATTGTGAATTTTCCGGGTTTTTCCTCCCTGCTTGTAAATGGAGCTGATCTCTCCGGAAATCATGAACCGGGGGGATACCTGTTCTCCAGCCCCTTCCCAAGGAAGACGAAATTCCTCCCGCAGACGGTAAAGGCCCTCTTCCGCCGGTTCCAGCTGCTCCTTCATCTCCTGCCGCCAGGCCGGATGGGTAAAGTCTCCGGTTCCCAACAGAGCAATTCCCTTTTTCCGTCCCCACAGGTCCAGATGGGGCAGATCGCAATCCCGACTGGTGGCCATGGCATAGTGAGAATGAACGTGCAAATCGGCGTAAAACATAAGCTTCCTCCCGGTGTGTTTTCCCCATTATAGGCCCTTTTTCTCTCCGCCGCAAGGAAAGCCTTTGCAAATTTCCTTCCCTCCGGTATACTGAAAGAAGAGAAACGGGAAAGGACGGGACACTATGAAAGCCTATCAACATCTGACCTCCCCGGTGGGAATATTGACCTTGGTGGAGGAAGAGGGCTCCCTGACCGGACTCCTCTTCGGCTCCCTGACCCCTGAGGATGGAAGTCTGAAAAACACTTCCCTGCTGCAAGAGGCTGCCCGGCAGCTGGAGGAATACTTTGCCGGGCAGCGCCGGGAATTTTCCCTGCCCCTCTCTCCTCGGGGCACCGCCTTTCAGCGGCAGGTATGGGAAGCCCTTTGCACCATTCCCTACGGAGAAACCAGGTCCTACGGGGAAATCGCCCGTCAGATTGGTTCGCCCAAGGCTTGCCGGGCAGTGGGTATGGCCAACCATCGGAACCCCATCTCCATTGTGATTCCCTGTCACCGGGTGGTGGGAGCCCATGGAACTCTCACCGGTTATGGAGGAGGCCTTGCCGCAAAAGAGTTCCTGCTGAGGCTGGAACGGGAAAACGTTGGGTAACCAAAGGAATTCCCTCTTGTCTTTCTTCCTGGAATGTGCTAAAGTGAGGCGAAACGCTTCGACAAAGGAAAGGATGATACCGTATGAAAAAAAGCAACCTGTCCAAGAGAAATCACATTTCCGGGAGGGACAGCGTTTAAAAAAGTTCCCTCCCTCATCAAGGAGGACTTTGTTTGCTTACCAATCTAAAAAAATTGATTTCCTTTTACAAGCCCTACAAGGGGTTGTTCGCCGCAGACCTTTCCTGCTCCCTGATTGCCGCGGCCATCGGCCTGCTTTTGCCTCTGGGCGCGGGATACATTACCGACCAGGTGCTCACCGGGGATTTGTCCGCCGCGCCGGGGAAAATTCTCCGGGTGGGCACAGGGCTCCTAGTTCTGGTGCTGATCCAGGCCTATTGCAGCTACTTTATGGATTACCGGGGCCACGCCATGGGCGCCTGTATGGAACGGGACATGCGGGCGAAGCTCTTTCGCCACTGTGAACGTCTGTCCTTTTCCTACTACGACGATCACCCGGTAGGGGATCTCATGTCCCGGATCACCAACGACTCCCTGGCCTTGGCGGAATTCTTTCACCATGTGCCAGAGGATGTGCTGGTCAACTCCATCAAATTTCTGGGGGCGTCCCTGATCCTCTGGAACATCCATTGGCAGATGACCCTGGTGATTCTCTGTTTCCTGCCCTTCATGCTGGGGTACACCCTGTACTTCAACAAGAAAATGGCCGCAGCCCTCCGGCAGAGCCGGGAAGATTTGGGAGAGATCAACGCCCAAGCAGAGGATTCCCTCTCCTCCATCCGCATGGTCCAATCCTTTGCCGGAGAGGATCGGGAAGAAAGGAAATTCCGTCTTCTCAACGAGAAATTCCTCAAAAGCCGGAAGGCGGGTTACCGGGGCGAGGCTCTGTGCTTCGGTGGAATGGACGCCTTTGCCAGTCTGATCCCCATTGCGGTGGTGGTTTTCGGAGGACTCTCCATGGCAGCGGGCTCCCTGAGCCTGTCGGACCTGGTGGTCTTTCTGCTGTATGTGAGCTACTTTACCCAGCCCATCCAAAGCCTGGTGAACACATCCCGGCTGATTCAGGAGGGCCGCACCGCTTTCCGGCGGTATGAGGAAATCCTGGAAACACGGCCCGAAATCACCGAAGCTCCCCAAGCCCGGGAACTGTCCCGAGTCCGGGGAGAGATTCGGTTTTCCCATGTGGATTTTCGGTACGGGGAAGGAGATGCCGTGTTCCGGGATCTGAACCTGACTCTTCACGCCGGAGAAACCGTGGCCCTGGTTGGGGCTTCCGGCGCCGGAAAAACCACTCTCTGCTCTCTGATTCCCCGGTTTTACGATGTGGAGTCCGGGGAGATCACCATTGACGGGGTGCCGGTCAAGGAGGTCACCCTCCGTTCTCTTCGGGAAAACGTGGGCATGGTCCAGCAGGATGTGGCCCTGTTTTCCGGTTCCGTGGCAGAAAATATAGCCTATGGGAAACCCGATGCCTCCCTAGAGGAGATCCAGGAGGCTGCCCGTCAGGCGGGAGCCGACGAGTTTATTCGGAAACTGCCCCAGGGGTACCAGACGGATATCGGTCCACGAGGGGTGAAGCTCTCCGGCGGCCAGCAGCAGCGGTTGTCCATTGCCCGGGCTTTTCTGAAAGATCCCCCCATCCTGATTTTGGATGAGGCCACCAGCGCCTTGGATTCCCACAGCGAGCAGGTGGTCCAACGTTCCCTGGAGGATCTGACCCGGCACCGCACCACCCTGGTCATTGCCCACCGGCTTTCCACCATCCAGAACGCCCCCCGGATCCTGGTGCTGGATGAACGGGGAATCTGCGAGGAAGGCACCCACGAAAGCCTGATGGCCCAAGGGGGCGTCTACGCCCAACTGTATCGGGCTTCCTTCGCAGATTGACCGAAAAAAAGGGTCTATTGCATCATAACAGAATGACAAAAACCGGTCCCCAAGGGGAGCACCTTCGCTCCTTTTGAGGGCCGGTTTTTTTATGGTTGACTTCTTTCTCGATTGGGGCCGCCGTATAAGCGCCCCCGGACTCAGTGCTGAATGGGTTCGTCAGATTGTTTCGTTCCCCAGGGAGCGGACACCTGACGAAGAACCGCCACCAGCTCCCAGTCAAAATTCTCCCGCACCTGGCAGGTCTTGTCGAAAATCATCACCTGCTCTTTGCCCGGGGTACAGGCAGGCCACTGGGGCAGGGCCGGATGACTGGGATCCCCTTGCCGGGCAAAGGCAATCCACGCTCCAAACACCCGCTCCTCCAACAGGTCGGACACTCCCGGCTCGTTGCACACGGGCACCTTGTCGGAATTGTGGAACACAAAGGGGATCTCCGAGCAGTGCCAGGCCGGTTTGCCCCCATCAAAGGGGAATTCATAGGCGAACACATAGGAGAAGGTCTTGCTTTCTGGACAGGCCGCCTTTTTCTGGATAAAGTCCTGGGTGGGGAACCGGAACAGAGAATCCACCACCAACAGATCGCACAAATCCTTTTCTGGCCAAGCCTTTTGGAACAGGGGAATCAACCGATCCGCCGCTTCCCCGTACTTGGCCCGGATCATGTCCACCTTCTCCTCCTGGGACAACTGGTACTTGTTGGCCACTCCCGGAGCAAAGGCAAATTCCCCAAACACGGTGCCCACCATCAACGGAATGGTTTTGGCGTGGTCCGTGAAGCCCACCTGTCTGGGATCTCCCACATAGAAATCGTTGGGAGCCGGCGTGCCGCCCACATAAACCCCTTCCCGCTCCAGGGCTGGGGTCACCGCCTGGTAGGCTTCCGCCAGCCGGGCATAGGGCAGGGTTTCCAGCTGTTCCACATCCTCTACCGTCAGCCCCAGATACTCCAGCATGGCGGTGACCACCTTCCGGCCGTCAGGGGCGGCCTCCTCTACAAATCCGTCAATCAGTCCGCTTTGGACGATCCCCTTCTGGAACAGGCCATCGGCTTCCGGAGTCTGCATCAGGGTCCACACCTTCATGCCGCCACCAGACTGACCGAAGAGGGTCACGTTTTCCGGATCCCCGCCGAATTGGGCAATGTTCTCGTGAATCCACCGAAGAGCGGCTACCATGTCCGCGTTGCCTGCGTTGCAGGAATTCCGATACTTCTCCCCAAAGGGCTCCAGATCCAGGTACCCCAACAGATTCAACCGGTGGTTCAGAGAAACCACTACCACGTCCCCAAACCGGCTCATATTTTCCCCGTCATAGGCCTGCTGCTCAATGGAGGATCCTGCAAAGAACCCACCTCCGTGGAGCCACACCAGCACTGGCTTTTTGGCCTGGGGATCCAGACTCTGGGTCCAGATGTTCAGGTTCTGGCAGTGCTCGTCCATGGGCCAATACCGGTGGGGCACCATCACTTCCCCGTTGGGGGTTTCCTGCTGCATCAGGGGACACACAAACCCGTAGGACAAAGCGTCCTTCACTCCCTCCCAGGGCTCCACAGGCCGGGGCATCTGGAACCGGTCCGCCTCCGCGTAGTGGATTCCCTGGAAAATGTAGGTGGTATCCAGCTGAAAGCCCCGCAGCTTCCCCGCCTTAGTCTGCACCACCGGTTCCGTCCGGGTGCACACGAATTTTCTTGCCATGTGACAACATCCTCTCCTAGCAATTTTTTTCACAATCCGCCGGTTGATTGGTGGAAAGATGGGCGATTTTACAGTCGATCTTGCTCAGGTGCTTTTTCAGAGTTTCGATTTCCTCCAGGACTCTGGCCCGATGCTGGGTGAAAATCCGCAGCCGTTCCTCCAAGGTGGAATCCCCTTGGGCCACCAGGTCAAAATACCGCTTGATGTCCTTTAAGGGCATACCGGTGCTTTTCAAACACATGGCCATTTCCAGCTGGGCCATGTTCTCCTCCGTGTACACCCGAATGCCGTTTTTGGTCCGCTCCGGATGGAGGATTCCCTCCTTCTCATAAAACCGCAGGGTGTGGGGTTCCACCCCGAACTGGCTGGCCGCTTGAGATATGCTGTAGCCTTCCATTTCGTTCCCTCCCTTTTAAACTATACTTTAAGTTTAAACCATGGGTCGATTCCTGTCAACTC
>UMIO01040840.1_pt1 | contig 47136 bp, 36 predicted proteins | sample 1965821 | NCBI WGS metagenome assembly UMIO01 (sample SAMEA4836127, study PRJEB28245) | human gut metagenome | biome: gut microbiome; material: fecal sample | place: Denmark | collected 2008
GCTGTCAAGGAAGGCGCTTCCAAGGACGACGCTGAGGCTATCAAGACCAAGCTGACCGAGGCTGGCGCAGAAGTCGAGCTGAAGTAAGTTTTTCCATCCGGAAGAAGAGGACAGGCTGTTTGGCCTGTCCTTTTTGTTTTAGGCGAAAAAAGCCCATTGACTTTTCCACGCTCCCGGCCTAGAATGGTGAAAAACCGCCCTAGAGGCGGATGTGAAATAAGGGAGGAAGAAGCAAATGCAAAATCCATATTTGGGGATGACCCCTCCGATGGGGTGGAATTCCTGGAACACCTTCACATGGAACATCAACGATCCGTTGATCCGTCAGACCGCTGATGTCCTGGTGGACAGTGGCCTAAAAGACGCGGGTTACGAATATGTGGTGATCGACGACTGTTGGAGCCTGAAACAGCGGGATGAAAAGGGCCGGTTGGTGCCGGATCCGGAAAAGTTTCCCGAAGGCATGAAGGCGGTGGCTGATTATGTCCACAGTAAGGGACTGAAGTTTGGCATGTACTCCTGTTGCGGTACCCATACTTGCGCCGGCTATCCTGGCAGTTTTGAACACGAGTTTCAGGACGCGGAAACGTTTGCTTCCTGGGGCGTGGATTACCTGAAGTATGACAATTGCTACCGGCCCCGTCACGCCGATGGGGAAATGCTTTACAAGCGCATGTCCCTTGCCCTGCGCAACTGTGGGCGGGATATCCTGTTTTCCGCCTGTAACTGGGGAACCGATCAAGTTCATCAGTGGATTCAGGGATCTGGTGCCCAGTTGTTCCGTTCCACCGGAGATATCCAGGATAGCTGGCCCTCTATTCAGGATCTAGTTTTGTCCCAGTTGGATAAGACGCCCTATTCCGGGCCCTTCTGCCACAACGATTTGGACATGCTGGTCGTGGGGATGCATGGAGGAAGCAACAACGAGTACATTGGCGCCTTAGGCGGCTGTACCGATGAGGAATACCGGACGCATTTTTCCTTGTGGGCGCTGATGAATTCTCCCCTTATGATTGGCTGCGATATTCGCTCCATGAGTGAAGTGACCCGGGAGACCTTGTCCAACCGGGACGTGATTGCCATCAATCAGGATATCGAGTGCCGGGGACCCTATTGCATTCGCCAGTGGAACAATCCAGACCAGGTATTCGCCCTGGTGAAACCCATGTCTGACGGGTCTTTGGGAATCGGCATGTTCAATTTTGGGGACAAACGCAATGAGATGTCTCTCCAATTCTGGGATCTGGGGTTGCCCGCCGCTGCCGGGGTGGGACTGGAGTTCTACAACTGCTGGACCCATGAAGTGGAAGGCAAATTCTTCGAGCGGTATGCGGGTATAGTGGAACCCCATGGATGCCTGGTGTTCCGTGCCAAGCTGGTGAGGCGGTAATGGCCTACACCAAGACCTGTAAAAAATGCGGAGGCCCTTTGGGATCCGACGACATTGCCATCTACCGCAAGCTGGTGTGGCGAGGGGCGGAAGAATATCTTTGTATCGGGTGTCTGGCGGAGTATTTTGAATGTCCCCGGGAGGAAATCGAAAAGCGGATCCGCTATTATCGGGAAAGCGGAGAGTGTACCTTATTTCGCTGATATTTTGTGGTTTCCCTGAAAAAGTTCCAAGAAATCCCCTATATTTTGTAGCCACCTGTGAACAGTTTGTGAATAATCGGGAATCCGGTTGCAATCCATTTCCACCTTTGCTATAATGTAACCAATTTGTAACACTTGTCATGAAAGTGTTACCTTTCTCACGGAGAAAGGCAAGGGAAAAGGAGTGTAGCGGGATGAAGCGCGGGGCACTTGGAAATTTCTTGAGCTTCCTGTTGGCATTGGTGATTACCATGACAACGGTGATGACGTTGAGCATGATCACCCAGGCGCAAGCGGATCCAGCGGCGGCAGTGGCTGCGGTGGAACAGGCGGCGGAAGCCGGACGTTCTGCGTCCCAAATGTCTGCATCGGTGTCTCAAGAAATCATTTCATCGCCGTTGCTGTGCGTGGTGGGATTTGTCTTGATCCTGCTGTTTGTAATGGCAGGACTGCTGTTATACCGCTGGGCAAAAAGGCGGGGAAAATCCATGCCTCGGGGCCGCCGTTACAAAGCCCGGGAGGATATGGCATTTTCCAACAGCTCCAAAAACAGAGTATAAGGGTTTTCGTCCTTTCATAGTTTACCTCAGAATCGGGCCGGCAGTGCTGTCGGTCCGATTTTTCTGTTTCTTTTTCCAAAAGATCCTTTTAGAAACTGTTTCCTTTATACAAAGAAACTGTATGGTAGCACAGAGGTACGGTTACAGAGAGTTTTGTAAAAACTAGGTTAAAGGTCTTTCCTTCACAGCGGTTATATGGCTTTTCTCAGTAACCCTTAATTCAATGGAAAGCCTGGAAAAAACAGAAAGAGAACAAATTTCATTATAGAATAAGAGCAAAAATAAAACTCAAAAAACAATTGACAAAAACTAATATTTGAAGTATGATAATCACAAGAAGATGAAAAATGGGGAGATATGGGGGGAAATAACTAGTACATTTGAAGAGAAATTCTTCCGGATATACCCCATTTACCGAATACGTTGAGAAAGGATGATTGACCATGAAGATCGTTTCTTTGACGAAACGAGAGGAAGAGTTGATGAACTTCCTCTGGGAGTACGGCCAACCGCTGGCCAGCAATGAGATGCTGGAACTGTGCAAGGAGCATTCTTGGAGCGACAGTTATTTGCGTATTATGCTTCGTTCTTTGGAGAAGAAAGGGGCCATTGTTCCCTGTGGAATGGTGCGGTACGGCACCCAGTATGCCCGGAAATTTTCTTGTGCCTTCACCAAGGAAGAGTATTATGTACAGTTGGCGGCGAGCCGTGGGGTGAATGCAGAATTGTTCGCAAAAGCAGCAGTCGCTATGGCGGCGCAATCTGACTCGAAAGATCAGGAGAATTTAATCCAAGAGTTGGAGGAGATTTTACAGGATTACAAAAATAAGGATTGATTACCGTGACAGTTACCGTATATTCCTTTTTTATGGCGGTACTGTGCAGTACGGTGCTGATCCTTTTAGCTCATGGGTTGCGTAAAAAATCGGCATTTATCCGAAATTTTGGTGTGTCCACCTTATTGTTTTTCTACGCTCTGTGCTGGATTCGGATGACATTTCCTTTTGAATTTCCCTTTGTGCAGGAAATCGGGTTGGAGTATGGATACTCCGATTTCTTTCAAATAGTGCAGCACGAAGAGTTTCAGATGGGACAAGTGACGTTCCATATTCTGGATTTGGCCACAGTGGTATGGGTTACCGGAGCAATCTGTTTGGTGGTTCTTTTCCTGGTTCGATATCTTATGGGAAGAAGGAAACTTGCCCGGTTTGAACAGAATCGCACTCCTTTGGCTGATGGCGTATTGGAAAAGGTCAAAAAGGAGGCCCGTTACAATTTGCCGGTAAAAGTGTTGCTTTGTCCGGAAATGGGAATTCCCATGGGCATTGGAATATTGAAAAAGCGCATCTTGCTTCCTCAGCGGACTTATACAGAGGAAGGGCTTTATTTCATATTGAAACATGAGTACACACATTTTTGTAATCATGACTTAGCAGTCAAGTTTTTGATCTGTTTGTTCTGCTGCATTTTCTGGTGGAACCCGGTGGTATACCTGTTGCGGCAGGATGTGGGAGAGATCCTAGAGATCAAGTGTGACCTGACAGTGGCGGAAGATTTTTCCAAGAGGGAAAAAGAGGGATACCTGACGGTGATCCTGCAATTTCTCAAACAGCCTGCGCGGCGGGAGACAAAGGGACTTGCCAGTGTGACGGCCCGTTTGTTTTCCAAGAAGAAGGGTCAGATCATGGTGGAACGGTTTCGGTATTTGACCCAGCCCGTCCGTAAAGCTGTTTTTTGGAACCGGCTGGCAATACTTGCAGTGTCCGTAGCGCTGTTTTTTGTAAGCTATGTGTTTGTGTTGCAGCCTTCCTATAACCCGCCAGTTTCTGATTTTGCCGGTGAAAATGGGCGAGGATTTGAAATCGATATTTCAAATGATACTATTATTCGGTGCTCTGATGGAAGTTATAAAATATTAACAGAATCAGGCAATGTAATTCCCTTGGCCGAAGAAACAGTAGAAGTTTTACTGGATCAAGGATATCAACTTCGCGAAGAATAGGAGGGATTTAGATGGACAATGGAATTATGCCTTTGGCGGATGTAATTGTAGTCAAGTTTCGCATGTACAATGGAAGATTACAGTATCGCCGCTGGAATGAAACTCAGGGCTATTGGGTGGACCCTTATTGGATTAATGCCTAAGTAAGTTTCAAGATGCTGGCCGTTAGAAGAGCGATTTTTCTTTTTGGCCGAAAGGGATGCCGTGAGAAACGTCATCCCTTTTTCCTTGCCCAAAACAGGAGTTTTTCCCTAGAGCCGGAGTTGAGAAAAGGAGTGTTGCCCCATGAAATCGGATACCAAACCCATTCTGCTGCGGATTTTCCGCTACCTGCTGCCCTACAAAGGGGCATTTGTGATCGTGGGGTTGACGCTGATCCTGTCCACCGCCATTGGATTTCTCCAGCCTCTGGTGATTCAACAGATCACGGATCAGGGCATGATGGAGCAGGACATGGCGGTGATCGCTGCCTCTGCTCTGTTCTTGGGGGTGCTGGTCATCGGCAACCAGGCCATCGACCTGCTGCAAACCAGAATCTTCGCGGACATTCACAATGCCTCCTACTACACCATTTTTCATCAGGTGTTTGAAAAGCTGCTGCACCTAAAGAAGAGCTATTTTGAAGACAAAAACAGCGCGGAAATTCTCAGCTTTCTTCAAATGGACGTGTCCCAGGTTTCCTCCATCACGGACCGGTTCACGGTGCTCAGTGTCAGCTATGTGTTCCGAATCATCAGCGGGCTCATCGGGCTGTTCCTGATCAGTTGGAAACTGGCCTTGATTGTCCTCTGTATGGTGCCGGTAAAATTTCTTTTGGTGCGTCACCTGTCCAAGCGTCAGGAAGAGGCCATGGATGAAATGATAGAAAACAGCCGTGACTTTTCCCGTTGGTTTGGGGATGACTTAAACGGCGTGGACGAGATCAAACTGTGGGATCTGTTTCAAAGCCGGGACAAGGTGTTCCGGGAGAAACAGGAGAAAGTCTTGGGAGTCCAGAAAAGGTCCACCATGATCGGCGGTTGGAATACCTTTTGGGAGGTACTTCTGGAGTGGGGCGTGACCATTCTCCTGTACTTGCTGGGAGGCTGGCTCATCTGCACGGGGACCTTGACAATCGGCGCAGTGTTCGCCTTTGTGAGTTATTCCAGTTATGTGACGGGGCCGGTGTCCGCCCTGATCAACTTGAAAATGTATTTTGCCAGGATTTTCCCCTCGGCCCGGCGGTTGTTCCGATTCCTGGACATGGAAACCGAACCGGATCATGGTACCAAGGAGCTGACCCGTCGTCCACCCAAACTGGAATTCCGGAATGTGGAGTTCCGTTACGAGGAGGCCCGACCCATTCTCCAGGGAATCAATTTTTCCGTGGAGCCAGGGGAGAAGGTGGCCATCATCGGACAAAACGGAAGTGGCAAGTCCACCATCCTCAACTTGCTGCTGCGGTTTTACGAGCCGGGATCTGGAGAAATTCTGGCGGATGGCGTGGCTGTAAATGAGATCCCTCTGGAGGAGTACCGGAATCTTTTTTCCGTGGTGAGTCAGGAACCCTATCTGTTTCTGGGAAACATCCTGGAAAATGTAGACCTCCAGGGAGATGCCTCACCGGAAAAGCTGGAAAATGCCCTAAAAGCCAGTGGTGTGGAAAGCTATCTGCCCCGGATGCCCCAAGGAAAACAGACGCAGATCGGCCGCAACGGAGCCCGGTTGTCCGGCGGGGAGAAGCAGAAATTGGCAGTGGCGAGGGCTATCTTAAAGGACGCACCGGTAGTGATCCTGGATGAGGCCACATCTGGCTTCGACGTGGAATCCGACGCCTATCTCCACGATGTGATCCTGAACCAGATGCAGGGCAAAACCGTCATTATGATCACCCACCACTACCACAACTTGGAGGGTATGGACCAAGTGTGGAGGCTGGAAGAAGGAAAGCTGAAAGAAGGGGCACCCGCAGGGATTCCAATGGACCATGTTGACAAAGAAATGGGAAATGGTTAAAATTATCTTATCTATCTTGTGAAAAAGAGACCCCTATAGATTCGGGGAACCAGTTGGAAAAATGGCTGCAAGGAAAGAGAAAGGATGGAAAAGCGATGTTATATCCGATTTTGACGCCTTCCCGCATGCTGAGCGATTTGGGAGGCATTTGGGACTTTAAACTGGATGACGGCCACGGATTTGAGGAGGAATGGTTTGCCTCTCCTCTGAAGGATCCCATGACCATGCCTGTGCCCGCCTCTTACAATGACTTGAAGGAGGGGGTAGATTTCCGGGATCACTATGGATGGGTATTTTACCAGCGGAAGATTTCCCTTCCCGTTTTTGCCAAGAGTCAGCGAATCCTGCTTCGGTGCGCCGCCGTGACTCATCACGCCAAGATCTATCTGAACGGGGAAATGATTTGCGAGCACAGGGGCGGCTTCTTGCCCTTTGAGGTGGAGATCACAGAGAAACTTCGGGACGGGGAAGACAATCTGCTCACCATCGCGGTGGACAATGTCATCGACTACACCACCTTGCCTGTAGGCGGTGAAACAGGGATGATGTCCGGCATGGGCGGCGGCAGAGGTCCCATTTCGAAGAAACCTCGGAACAACCCCAATTTTGACTTTTTCAACTACGCGGGCATCACCCGGACGGTGCAGATTTACACCACGCCCAAAGCTTACATTGCGGATATCACAGTAGTGCCTCAGGTTGAGGGTGCCGACGCCCGGTTGACCTATCAGGTGGAAACGGTAGGCGAAGGTTCTTGCCGGGTGGAGGTTCTGGACCGGGAGGGCCATCTGGTGGCGGAAGCATCGGGGACCCAGGGAGTTTTGGAGATTCCCAACGTCCATTTGTGGCAGCCGCTTCAGGCGTATCTCTATGATATTCGGGTCACCTTTGGAGAAGATGTGTATACCCTGCCCTATGGGGTACGGACTGTAAAAGTGGAGGGAACGAAATTCCTGATCAATGGCAAACCTTTCTATTTCAAGGGATATGGCCGTCACGAAGACACGTTCCCCAATGGCCGGGGGATCAACCTGCCCATGAACACCAAGGACATGTCCCTGATGAAATGGCAGGGGGCCAACAGTTTCCGCACCAGTCACTACCCCTACAGCGAGGAGATGATGCGCCTGTGCGATGAAGAAGGGTTTGTGGTCATCGACGAGACTCCCGCAGTGGGGCTCAATTTCCAATTCGGTGGCGGTGCCAACTTCAATGGCCAGAAGGTGGGAACCTTTGACAAGGAGCATGGGGTCCAGACCCAGGAACACCACAAGGATGTAATCCGGGACCTGATTGCCCGGGATAAGAACCATGCCTGTGTGGTGATGTGGAGCATTGCCAATGAGCCGGATTCTGCGGCGGAAGGGGCCTATGAATACTTCGCTCCCCTGTACCAGCTGGCTCGCAGCCTGGATCCTCAAAAGCGTCCCTGTACGTTGGTGAGCGTGCAGATTGCCACCACTCCGGAAACCGACTGTTCCTCCGCCCTGAGCGACGTGATCTGCCTGAATCGGTATTACGGCTGGTATTACGGCGGCCCCGATCTGGAGGAGTCCGGGGAAGTGTTGCGCAATGAGTTGGATCAGTGGAGGAAGATTGGCAAGCCGGTGATCTTCACGGAATACGGTGCCGATACGGTTCTTGGGTTCCACGATACCACTCCTGTGATGTATACCGAAGAGTATCAGCTGGAATATTATAAAATGAACAACCAGATCTTTGACCAGTACGATTTTGTGGTGGGGGAACAGGTGTGGAACTTTGCGGATTTCGCCACCAGCCAAAGCATGCTGCGGGTGCAAGGCAACAAGAAAGGATTGTTTACCAGAGACCGGAAACCCAAGCTGGCAGCTCACTATTTCCGGGAGCGCTGGCATAAGATTCCGGATTTCGACTACAAAAAATAAAAGACGTCCACGAAAAAAGTGCTACTTCCCCAAGGGAGCGGCACTTTTTTAAGAGTTAGAGTGCAGAGCAAAATTGAGCTTTACCATGTGGACATGGTCCTCCCAGACTCCGTTGATGTTGAGATAATAGGGAGAAATTCCTTCCATGACAAACTCATTTTTTTCCAGGACACGCAGGGAGGCTTTGTTGCGGGGCATGACGTTTGCCTCAATCCGGTGCAACGCCAGTTCCTGAAACGCAAAGTCCACCAGCATGCCCACAGCGGTGGTCATATAGCCTTGGTTCAGAAATTGCCGGTCCATTTTGTAGCCTAGAAAAGCAGATCGAAATCCGCCCCAGATCACCTGATTGAGCCCGATGGTTCCCAGGATCATTTGGGGATAGCGGGGATCCTGGAGATAGAAGCGGTATCCTGTTTTGGCTTTCCGGGCCTCCATTTCCTGCTGCAACAGATTCTGCTGGTGGGAAACCGTGAAGAAGTCATTCTCTCGTGGGGGCTCAAAGGATTGGAGAAACTCGCGGTTCCTCCGATAGAAGTCGGTTACCGGTTGGGCCAAGTCCACATCCGCAGGCACCAGGCGCAGTAATTTTTGTTCCATAATTTCCTCCCGTGCATGGGGTGACAGCGTATTTTCTCTATTATACATTGGGTTTTCCTCTTTGAAAAGGGAGACAATGGAGAACAGAGGCATGTTGCCTCTTGCTCTTGGGAAAGGTCCATGATACACTAATACAATATGATACATTCTGCCAGAAGAGGTGAGATTCCCCCATGCCCAAGGATATGAAATTGGCCATTTCAGAAGCTTTCCTGGAGATGATCCGTCACGGGAACGTGGATAAAATAACGGTGAAGTCCCTGATCGAGGAATGCCATGTTTCCCGTCAGACATTTTACTATCATTTTCAGGACATACTGGATGTGATGGAGTGGTCGATCCAGCGGGAAACGGAACGTCTGGTAGAGAAAAGTTTGAAGGTCGGGGACATACATTCGGCATTGCTGATATTTATTTCCTTTACCGTAGAGGGATACCAGGTTCTGCAAAAGCTGCTGCAATCTCAACGGCGGCGGGAAGTGGAAAAGTTTCTCATCGACTCCATAGAGACTTATTTGACCGCCATGGCAAAACTGGGAGACCAGAACTGCGCCGTGAACATTGCAGACGGCAAGGTCCTGCTTCGGTACAACGCATGGGGGTTGGTGGGAGTGTTGCTGGAATACGCAGGCAAGCCGGATTTGGATAAAGAACGGTTGGCCTCCCAGTTGGAGCGGATTCTGTCGGGGGAACTGCTGGAGTGGAAGCAACCCTGAATGGAGAAACGCCGGCCTGGAAAACTTACCGGAAATAGAGTTGTCAAACAAGGGAATCTGTCTTGATAAAAGCGGGAAAGTGTCAAAAAAATTGACACTTTCCTTTTTTTGTAAGGACACCTTTCTGAAATTGAGAATGGAAACCGGAACCCAATCCTGGTATAACGGAGAGGAAGGAGAAAAAAGGGCGAGGGAAAGGCGCCTTGCCCGGCCGGGAAACCGGATGATCCTGGGAAGGAGCAAACGGTATCTGATGAAGTTGGGCCAAGAGATATTTGCCATCAAGCTTTACGAGATGGAAACCCAGTATGGTCTGTTGCAAAGCAGGATCCAAATTTGCGAACAGGAAGATCAAGGAAAAATCCGGAAGGAATTGGAGAAGGCCAAGGATGAATATCACCAGCATACTTTGGCGCTGCAAAAGAGCATCCAGGGGTGTCGTTCTCCAGCGGTGATGGAATTGGCTAAGACCCAGGAGGATTTTTGCGAGAAGATGGAATCCCTGCTCAAGACCGGGGAACTTGCCGCTTATCTGCACTGCGAGAAATCCAGTCCAGAGGAGGATAAGGCAGAGGCTGCCACTTTGTACGCAGAATACGCCATGGACTATGCCGTGCAGACCATGCAGTACGCGTTGATTGCGGCGCTGTCGGCCATGGATTTACAGGCCAATACGGAACAAGGGAAAGGAGAGTCCTGAAGATGCAAGAAGTGAAAAAACCCAAAAAACCACTGATCTTCTACTATGGGATCGTGGTTGTCGTGCTGTTGTTGTTCAATTTTCTGGCCATGCCCTGGATTGCCCAGCGGCAGGTACGGGAAGTGGATTACGGGACATTTTTGGAGATGGCGGAAAATAAAGAACTTGGACAGGTAGAGGTCCAGGAACAGGAAAATCAGATCCTATTCACCAATCAAGATGAAACCGCTATCTACAAGACGGGCATGATGCCTGACCCGGATCTGACCCAAGTTCTGAAAGATTCCGGAGCGAAATTTTCCGGTCAGATTTTGGAACAGGCCAACCCCATTCTGAGTTTTCTGTTGAGCTGGGTGCTGCCCATCGTGATCTTTATCGCCATTGGCCAGTACATGTCCAAAAAGCTGATGGAGCGCGCAGGAGGGCCAAATGCCATGACATTTGGAAAGTCCAACGCAAAGATGTATGTGAAGTCTTCTAAAGGTATCCGTTTTTCTGACGTGGCCGGAGAGGACGAAGCAAAAGAAAGCCTTTCGGAAATTGTGAACTATCTGCATAACCCCAATCGGTATAGAGAAATTGGCGCTTCCATGCCCAAGGGAATTTTGCTGGTGGGCCCTCCCGGAACCGGTAAAACCATGTTGGCCAAGGCAGTGGCTGGCGAAGCCCAAGTGCCTTTCTTCTCCATGTCCGGTTCGGAATTTGTGGAGATGTTTGTAGGCATGGGTGCTTCCAAGGTTCGGGACTTGTTCAAGCAAGCCAAAGAAAAGGCTCCCTGTATTGTGTTTATCGATGAAATCGATGCCATTGGTCAAAAGCGGGAAAGCAGAATCGGCGGCAACGATGAACGGGAGCAGACTCTCAACCAGCTTTTGACGGAGATGGACGGTTTTGAGGAAAACACCGGCGTGATTATTTTGGCAGCCACCAACCGTCCGGAATCCCTGGATCCCGCCTTGACCCGGCCCGGTCGGTTTGACCGCCGGGTGCCGGTGGAGTTGCCCGATCTGAAAGGCCGTGAGGAGATCCTGAAAGTCCACGCCAAAAAGATCAAATTGGATTCCCAAGTGGATTTCAGCAAGGTGGCCCGAATGGCCTCCGGCGCTTCCGGTGCCGAACTTGCCAATATTGTCAATGAAGCGGCGCTGCGGGCGGTCCGGAGCGGACGGCAAACGGTGAGTCAGGAAGACCTGGAGGAGAGCATCGAAGTGGTCATCGCCGGTTACCAGAAGAAGAATGCTATTCTGACAGACCGGGAAAAGATGATTGTCGCCTATCACGAAGTGGGACACGCCTTGGTGGCGGCCAAGCAGAGCAATTCGGCGCCGGTGCAGAAGATCACCATTGTGCCCAGAACTTCTGGAGCACTGGGTTACACCATGCAGGTGGAGGAAGGCAACCACTACCTGGTGAGCCGGGAAGAGTTGGAAAACAAGATTGCCACGTTGACCGGTGGACGGGCTGCAGAGGAATTGGTCTTCCACACCTCCTCCACTGGGGCCTCCAACGATATCGAGCAGGCCACGAAGCTGGCCCGGTCCATGGTCACCCGCTATGGCATGAGCGCAGATTTTGACATGGTGGCCTTGGAAACGGTGAGCAACCAGTATTTAGGGGGAGACACCAGTCTGGCCTGTTCTGCGGAGACCCAGAGAGAAATCGACAAACAGGTGATTGCCCTGGTGAAGCAGCAGCATGAGAAGGCCGGGAAGATCCTGGCGGAAAACCGGAAAAAGCTGGATGAAATTGCCAAGTTCCTGTATGAAAAGGAAACCATTACAGGGGACGAATTTATGCAGATCCTGAATGGGTAATAGAAGTTCTTCTGGATTTTCCTGGTAGATGTGGTTTGACAAAGGGCGTCTCAAAACTTATAATATAATAGAAAGAATGACATGGAAAGGGATCCTCATCGCAAATGCGGTGGGGATCCCTGTGCAGTAAGAGGAGAATGAGTATGACGCGACGCTTGGTAAATCCCATCCTGCCAGGATATTATCCTGACCCTTCCATTTGCCGGAACGGGGAAGATTTTTATTTGGTTTGTTCCAGTTTTGAGATGGACCCGGGACTTCCCATTTTTCACAGCAGGGACTTGGCCCATTGGCATCAGATCGGCAATGCCATGACTCGAGAAAATGGTTTTCACATGGAGCGCAATTGCGGCGTGGGCGGGTTGATGGCACCCACTATCCGGTACCACCAGGGTACCTATTACATCATCAACACCAATTTGGCTGACAAGGGAAATTACATTATCACCGCTTCCGACCCGGCTGGCCCTTGGTCCGAGCCCCACTGGATGGAAGATGTGCCTGGAATTGACGCTTCCCTGTTTATCGATGAGGATGGACAGGCCTATGTGATCGGCATTGGGAACGTGTGGGACAACGGCACCGGTGTGAAGGAACGCGGAATCTGGATTGCCAAGTACAACCTGGAAGAATTCCGCCTGGAGGGGGAACCCTTTACCATTTTCAACAGCGCCCTCCGGTGTGCCGCATCCCCGGAAGCGCCTCACATCTACCATGTGGGGGAGTATTACTACCTCATTATTGCAGAGGGAGGAACGGAGCACTATCACGCGGTGATGTGCGCCAGGAGCAAGGAATTGTTCTCCTTTTTTGAAGGGGATCCCGCCAATCCAGTCATGACCCATCGCCACATGGGATTTACCTGTCCCATCATCAATGTGGGTCATGCGGATTTGATCGATCTCCCCGACGGCAGCTGGTATGCGGTAATGCTAGCATCCCGACTGATTGACGGAAAATACAAGAACCTGGGAAGGGAGACCTTCCTGTGTCCGGTCCAGTGGGAACGGGGATGGCCGTTGTTCAGCCCCCAAACGGGAAAAATCCAGTGGGAGTACGAAGCACCGGCCTGCTTGAAAGAACAGAAGTGGGATCCGGAGCCAGAGCGGGACGACTTTGAGAGCCCCACTCTGCCGGACCACTTGGTGTTTTGGGGTACCCCGAGACCGGATTGTTACCGGTTAAGGGATTCTTATCTGGAGCTGCGGTGCATTCCTCAGCGCCTGGATGACGATCTGCGTCCCATGACTATGGACGATCCCCGGCGGGAAGACGCCTATGTGGCCTTTGTCTCCAGAAGGCAGAGGGGGATCTGCGCCACAGTAAAGGCAAAAATGGAATTTATCCCTCAGGGGAAGGAAAGCGCGGGTATTGCTGTTGTGCAGGCGATGAACCATCAGCTCCATGTGGAACGGGCGGTGGAAGAGGGCAAGCAGGTAGTCCGCGTGGTGCTGATCACCTCAGACTTTAACCAACCTCCCTATTTTCCCGGCTTTACCAGTACCACCCACCGCACCGTGATCCATCAGCAGGAATGGGAAGGAAAAGAGATTGTACTGGGCGTCCAAATGGAAGGGGAACGTTTTACGGTTATTTGGGGTCCCCAAGAAGATCAGATGGTTCCTTTGTGCCAGGTGGACGGTGCCCTGCTCAATCCGGAGAAAGTGGGCTGCATGTGCGGTACCATGCTGGGTGTGTATGCCACCGGCAATGGTATCGACAGTTCCAATACCGCAAAATTTGATTGGCTTTCCTACCGGGAAGAATAACCTGTTCCAAGAGGAAGCAAGATAACAAGAAGAAACGCAGAAGCTGTAACGATGGTTGCTTCTGCGTTTCTTCTCTTATTTTCGGGGGTTAACCTGTAATCATGGGATAAGGATCAAAGCTGCGTTCTTCCAGTTCGTCCATGGCCTTTTGGGGATCGGTTTCCCCGGTGAGCCACAAAGTATATTGGAATTCACAGAAGCCGGAAAGATCCATTTTGAAGTTGGTTTCCCAGGTGTTGTTCATAACCCAGGAATAGATGGGCCGGCTGTTGTTTTCGGGGCGGTTATTGCACAGCAGAATGGGATGGTGGCGCATTTCCCCCTGGTATACCAGAGGGGTGTCCCGGGTAGCGATGAGGGCGCTCTGGTCTTTGCCCACAAAGGCCAAGCCGTGGTCCGACATGTAGTATTCCATGCAGGTTCCAGGAAGCTGGTCCACCCCAGGCCGGAAGGCTTCTCCGCCTTTTTTCAAATACAGTTCCTGATGGTCATCCAAGGAGAGGCTCAGAGGGAGGAAGACGCTTTCCAGATCCATGGAGAGGGTTTTCCCCAGTTCCAGACGGAAATCTACCCGAGGCTGGTCCTCAAAGAATTTCAGCAAAACGCTGCAATGGATGGTTCCGGGTAAAGTGTACCGCAGTTCCAGCAAGGTAAAGACATCGCCCCGCTCCTTGCAGATCACCTCTTCCAATTGGCCGGTGTAGAGCTTGGCGTGTTTGCCCCGGATATTCCGCCCGATCAACCGACGCTCCTGTTCCTGGCGGCAGGGGGGATCCGGATACTCCACCCGGATTTCTGTTTGCTCATACAGGGGAGTAAAGAAGGGAGCCGCTCCCTGACCCAGCAGGGAACGTCCATCGGATTTCCGGTAAAAACCGGTGACACCTTCCCCGGGTCGGTAGGTCAGCCGGAACCAGCGGTTTTCGAATTCATAGGGAAGCCGATAGGTGACAGGATCAAAGTCGTTGACGATATCACGGATCCGTTCTGCACCCCGGTAGGCCCGGCGGCTGTTGACCTGTTCCCAGACAGGGGGAACCGTCTGAAACTGGTAGCGGCGGGTTTCTCCGGGACCGAACGTGTCCAGGAAAGTGATCCGACGGCCTCTGGGATGGGGAGATACCTGGGTGGGAAGTTCCGTTCCGTCCTCTCGGGTAACTTTAACTCTGGAAACCTCCCAGTTTTCCAGGTAGAACTCCACTGTTTGCGGGCCATCCACCCGGTTGGGCGCCTGGACAGTCAGCTGGCCGGAGGTGTTGTAGTACCGGAGCAGGTCGCCTTTTTCCTCGGCGATGTGCATGAGCATCAGGGAAGCGGCTTCGTGGGCTTTGGAGGCATAACTGCTTTTGCGCATATCCAGATTCAGCACCATGGTCTCATAGGGATGGGTGATGGTGCAGGAATGGCCCCAGGTGTGTTCCGCGTACAGCAGCAGGTTGTCTTCTGCCGCCTGGACCAGCTGGGGATACTTTTGATCCAGATCCTTCTCCAGTCTATGGCACAGGTGATACCGCTGGCGGGCATCCGCAAAATGCTTCACCGCGTAGGCAGTGGATCCCACTCCGTTGGCCCACCAGTCGGTGAGGTCTCCCCGGTAGACCGGGCTGTCCTGAAGCTTGTCCCGGACGGCGGCATACAGTTCCTGGAGAGAAACCATGCGCAGCTGGAATTCCTCCCCATAGCGCCGGTTCAATTCCTGGATCACCCGGAGAATTTCCGGCTCCGCAGGGGCGTTGTCGCTGAAGACACCGGAGACGCTGAGAATCACAAAGTCATAGGGGTATCCATTTTCCTCGCACTGGGTGAGATACACGTCCACATTGTGGTGAAGGGTGTCCACCGGATCTCCCAGTCCGGACTGATCCCCGAAGTACCCTTCGATCATGGAGTTGGATACGGGATTGGGACGGATTCCCATGGCGTTGCCCATGTGGTAATGTTCTCCGTTCCACACCAGCAGCCGTTTGCCCTGGGCGTTTTCCCACCAATAGGCGGTCTGGTTTTGGTAAAGGGGATACATGCCATGATGGCAGTGGATGTTGGTATACAGGAATTCCACTCCATGGTTGATCAGGTCATCCCGCTGGCCCATGGAAATGCCATTGATATCCGCAAACATGGCGGTGGTGGGACGGATGTGGTGCTCTTCCAAAACTTGGCACATCTGATCCATCCGATGACTGAGAACCTGGCTGTCCGCTAGATCGGTAAAGTTTAAATAGGAAGCGGAAAGCCCGATCCTTCCTTCCCGAAGGAGCTGGAAAAACTCCTCCTGTTCTTCCGGGGTGGCGGTTTTCAAAAACTGTTCCACACAGAACCAGGTTTCACAGTTCCAGCGGAAATCCTGATTTTCCGGCTGCTTCATCAGCTGCAAGACGGACCGGATATAGTTGATCTGACACTGGATGACCCGTTCCTGCAAATCGGTGTAACCGATATCTGTGTGGGAATGGTGGACAACATACATGGTTTTGATGGTATGACTCATTTCAATCCCTCCGGATGCATGGTTTTCCAACGGTATAACCCTTGAATGGTCCGCAGAGAGGTATCTGCGGTCACAGACAGGGAGATGTTTCTAGCATGGCAGGCCTCCTGTAAGGGGCCCAGAAATAGGGGGCCGCTCCGGGTGATCTGGCCGCCCAGGCAAAGGACTTGGGGACCGTAAGATTCCAGAAAGGGAAGCAGGGCATCCCGCAGCCGAAGACCGAACCGGGCAAAGCATTCCCTGGCCCCTTCCTGTCCTTGCTGAACCCGCTGGGCCAACTCCTTCCCTTCCAGGGCTTCCCCCAGAATTTCCTGGGAGAGGCGTTTCAGTCCCCGCCGGGAGATGTAATCGTCGATACACCCTTCCAAAAAGGGGACGGGGTAAAGGTAGCCGTCGGGGGGAACCCCGGGGACCGAGGCGTCTGCCAGGTTGCCCTCCCATCCGAAGGCGCTGCCGCACCCTGTACCGATGCAGACGAACATAGCTTTCTGGGCTCCTTGGGCCGCACCAAATCCCATTTCACCCAAAGCGAACCCCTGGACATCGTTGAGGAAGAAGGGGTGTCGGGGCAGATACAGCCGCAGCGCCAGTTCCTTTCCCAATTCCATTCCATAGAGGGCGTCATATTTTTTCAGCCCCCGAATCAGACAGATTCCCTTCTCATAGTCGAAGGGGCCCGGAAAAGCCAACCCCACAGCGGAAACAGATCCGTCTTCCGGGGTGAGCTGCCGTAGAATCGCGGTAAAGTGATCCAGCAGAAAAGGGGCGCTTTCTTGGGAGTGAGCCGGAAAGTGGGTGAGTTTTCCCAGCAGGGCTCCCTCCTCTCCCAGAGCGGCCCCTTTGATTTCCGTGCCGCCCACATCCAGACACAGTGTCACCTGCACAGTTATCCCTCCCGACGTTCCACTTCAATGAGAAAGCTGCTGCTGCCTGCCGGATAGTAGCTTTCCGTATATTCCACAGGGATCCCATTTTCCATCCGTCCCTGGGAAGTGATAAACACCACCGGCTCAAAGGGACTGATTTCCAGAGCGGCGGCCACTTCCGGGGGAGGAGGGATCACCTCCAATTTCCGGGAAGCCCGGCGCACATCCAAATTGCGGGTATGCAACACATCGTAGAAGGACACGTTGGTAAAATCCAAGGTGTTCATTTGGGGAAACAGGCGGCAAGGAACGTAGAGTACGGTGTACACCACTGGGGCGTTGTTCCGGTAATTTTCCAGATGGCGCAGGCGAATCAGACAGGTAACTTTTTCGTTTCCGGACAGTTCCAAAGCCTGAGCCACATGCTCCGGAGCCTTCTGGACCTGGAGCCCCAGCACCTTGGTAAACATTTTTCGATGCTTTTTCTCGCTTTCCGCCCGATAGCCTGTGATAAAGGTGGTGGATTCGTGAACGATTTTTGGCTGAGATACAAAGGTTCCCTTTCCCTGAACTCGGATCAGATACCCTTCCCGAGACAATTTGTCCAGGGCTTGGCGAACGGTGGGTCGGCTTACAGAGAGACGCGTAGCCAGCTCATGTTCTGTGGGAATCTGAGAGCCCACCGGATATTCTCCTGAGGCAATTCTGGATTGGATGTAATCACACACCTGTAAATACAGGGCGTTTCCCATAGAGGTTCCTCCTTTCCCCTGAGAATGCAAGGCAAGTATAGCACGGAGGATTATATTTGTAAATACAATTTGTCGGATTTTTTCAACTTTGTATTGACAAATAAGCTGGGCTGGCTTATGCTGAAAAAGAAACAGGGGCCGGAAAAGGTACCCTGGAGCTCAGTGCGGAAGAGGTGTCCGGTTGCGATGAAAAAAAGTGGTTACGATCTTTTTCCCGCCACTCCCATTCAAGGAGGCGGCGTGGTCAGTCAAGGGTATGAAGCGATTGCCCGGAGATTGGGAGAAGCCTGTGAGGGCCGGGAGAAAACGGTGATCACCCTGGAGTGTTATCCTGGGGTGGACCAGGAGGAGCTGGTGGAAGGCCTCAGAGCTTTGTCCCCTTCACTGGTGCTTCACAGCGATGACCTTTTCCTGCCGCCGGAGCAGATAGATACCCTTCTGGAAAAGGACATGACCCACGATCCGGTGTTCGGAATCATGACTAATCGCCGGCTGGAAGATTACTTGGATTGGGAAAAAGTAGAGGCTGCCAGGGAGGAAATCCGGAAGCAGACCCAGGGAATCGCCCTGGTATACGGAGTGGGAGCCTCTTTGATCCATGAAGGAGATTTTCTGGTGCTGGGGGATATCACCCGCTGGGAAATTCAGCTGCGCTACCGGAAAGGTATGGACAACTGGCGGACCGCCAAACAAGGCATGTCCAACCGGGAAAAGTATAAGCGGGGCTACTTCGCTGAGTGGCGCTGGGCGGATAAGGTGAAAGACAAGCTGTTGCCTGTTTTGGATTTTTACTTGGATCTGACCACCCAAGGAAAACCCAGCCTGATCGATGGGGATTCCTATCGGAGAGGACTGTTGCAGCTGTCCTCTCAGCCCTTTCGGCTGGTGCCCTATTTCGATCCAGGCGTGTGGGGCGGAGACTGGATGAAGGAACATTTTGGGCTGCCGGAAAACGGTTCCAACTATGCCTGGAGCTTTGACGGAGTGCCGGAGGAAAACAGTCTTCTGATGACGTTTGACGGCAAGACTCTGCAAACCCCGGCTCAGAACCTGGTGCTTTCCCAGCCCAGCCGTCTGTTGGGGGAGCGGGTCCGAGCCCGGTTTGGAAAAGAGTTTCCCATCCGGTTCGATCTGTTGGATACTATTCACGGGGAAAATCTGTCCTTACAGGTGCACCCTTTGACGGAGTATATCCAAGAGCAGTTTCATATGCATTACACCCAGGATGAAAGCTATTACATTCTGGACACCCAAGGGGAAGAGAGTTGTGTATGGCTGGGTGTGAAAACAGGAGTAGACCGGGATGGAATGGCCCGGGATCTGGAGGCCGCCCAGCGGGGAGAAAAGCCTTTCCCGGCGGAGAAGTATATCAACCGGTTCCCGGCCAAACGTCACAACCACTTTTTGATTCCTGCAGGGACCGTGCATTGTTCCGGGGCCAACACCATGGTGCTGGAGATCAGTGCCACACCTTACATTTTCACTTTTAAGCTGTGGGATTGGGGACGGCTTGATTTGGATGGCAAACCTCGTCCTATTCACCTGGACCGGGGCCTTGCCAATCTCCAGTGGAATCGAGATACTCAGTGGGTGGAAGAAAATTTGCTGAGCAAAAATGTTCCCGTCTACCAGGACGAACACACCAAAGTGGAACGTACGGGCCTTCATCAGCTGGAATTCATTGACACCTTCCGAATTTCCACTGAGAGGGAATATGAGGTGACCCGGCAGGATAGCGTCCATGTGCTGAACTTGGTGGAAGGCCAGGAGGGGACCATTGTCAGTCCCACCGGAGCGTTTCCGCCTTTCTCCCTCCACTACGCGGAGACCTGCATTATCCCCCAGGGAGCTGGGAAATACCGGATAGTTTCCCCGGATCACAGTCTTATCCGGGTGATGATGGCCACCGTGCGTCCTTGAGAGCATACAAAAAGCCTGTCTCTATAAAGAGCAAAAAAGATCGGCCTCAGGCCGATCTTTTTTTATGGGGTTTCTTTGCCTTGTTCCATCAAAATGCCCCCGATGGAGGTGCGCAGGATGGCAGTCAGATTGTCGATGGATTCCTGACGGCTGTAGGGATAATCCTTTTCGATATAGCAAAGCATCATCCCGGCGATTGCCTCGGTGAGGAATTTGCAATAATAACTTTTCAACTCCTCTGGCAAAGAACGATGGCTCTGTTTTTCCGAATCTGTGACCATCGACTCGATAATGCCGATAAAGTCGGAAAAAAAGAAACGTTTCAAAATATCCCGGCCGATGGATTGGTAGGCGCAGAGCAAAATATCCCGGTTTTCCTGGATATAGTCGCAGGTAAAGCCAATGGCGTCTTCCCAATCCACCAGCAGGTCAAAATGTTTGATTACCTGAATGGCTTCCTCTTCAAACATCCAGCGGAGAAGGGCATAAATGTCCTCAAAATGGTAGTAGAAGGTTTTTCGGTTCACACCGCAGGCTTCGATTAGTTCCCGGACGGTGATTTTGGAAAAGGGCTTCGATTTCATTTTTTCTTTTAAAGCTGCCACCAGGGCCTGCTTTGTACGCTGGGAGGAACTCTCACAGATCATAGACTCACCTCTTGTACCATTATAACCCATAACGCATTCCTTACAATGGACAGATTGGGACATTTGTCCGGATGGTAAAAGAAGACTAGCCCCACAAATTGGGGCAACATGACCGGTTTTTCCCCAAAAGGGCTGAATTTGTCCATGGTTTTCGGGCGGGAAAGGAGATAAGATTGCGGGGATGTAAAAATATCCCAATTCCACAGAGGGCAAATCGAGGTGGAATATACCATGTGGAGACAAAGTTATAACATAGTGATGCGGACCCCTATTGGTCCCCGTTATGGGACCATGGTAGTCCGGAGGGACCAAGGCCAGTTGGATGGGTTCCTCAATGTGTTGATGGGAAAAAATGCCTTTCAGGGAGTGATGGAGGAAGGAAATCGCTGCCGCCTGACCGGTCAATTGAAGACACTCATGCGGACGGTTCTCTACTCTGCTGTTGGGAGGATCACCTGGGAAACGGTGCACCTGGTGATGGAAACCGGCAAAGGTACATTTGAGGTCACTGGCACGGCTCAACCGGAAAGAGAGGAGAGCCGCCCATGAGAAAGATGTATCGGACGCTGGTGGACCATCCCAAAAGCGTTTTAGGAATCTTTTTCCTTTTGACACTGGTCAGCTTGGCGCTCCAAGGAATGGTACAGGTGGATTACGATGTGGCGGATTACCTGCCGGAAAACAGCCCCTCCACCATTGCCATTGACGTGATGAAAGAGGAGTTTGAAGGCGGAATCCCCAATGCCCGTGTCATGGTCCGGGATGTTTCCATCCCAGAGGCACTCCGCTATAAAGAGCAGCTGGAAGCATGTCCCGGCGTAACCCAGGTTACCTGGCTGGATGATGCAGCGGATTTGTTGCAGCCGTTGGAGACTATGGATCCCAACACAGTGGAAACGTATTATCAGGGGAACGCTGCCTTGTACTCGGTAACCATAGAAGACGGCAAGCAGGTGGAGGCGGTAGACGCCATCCGGAAGGTGGTGGGAGATGAAAACGCCCTGAGTGGCGACGCGGTTTCCACAGCCGTTGCCACCACGGGAACGGTCCAGGAGGTCCGGGCCATTACCATAATTGCAGTGTTGTTTGTATTGGCTGTGTTGATTCTCACCACTACGTCCTGGTTGGAGCCGGTGTTGGTGCTGCTTGGCGTGGGGGTGGCCGTGGCCATCAACGGGGGCACCAATTTGATCTTTGGGGAGATTTCCTTTGTGACCAATGCGGCGGGACCTGTGCTGCAGTTGGCGGTCTCTCTGGATTATTCCGTCTTTCTGATTCACCGGTTTGAAGAGTGTATCAAGGACATTCCGGACCCCAAAGAAGCCATGGTGGAAGCGCTGTGCAAGTCTACCGGATCTATCCTGTCCAGCGGACTTACCACGGTTATCGGCTTTTTTGCCTTGATCTTCATGCAGTTTCGCTTGGGAGCCGACCTGGGTTTGGCCTTGGCAAAAGGAATTGCCATCAGTCTGATTACGGTGTTTGCGTTTATGCCTGTAGTGATTCTAGTTTGCCAGAAATGGCTGATCCGGCTCCAGCACAGGAGCTTTCTCCCCAGTTTCCGCAGATTTGGGAAAGGGGTTTCCAAGGTGATGGTTCCCCTGGTCTGTGTTTTTCTGATGGTGATCATCCCCAGCTTCTTGGCATCCAATGAGAATGTATTTTACTACAGCGCCGCCCACATTTACGGGGCCAATACCCAGCTGGGCCAAGACACCCAGGATATCGAGGACCGGTTCGGGAAAAGCGATACCTATGTGGCTCTGGTGCCCAGGGGAGATCTGGAAAGGGAGCAGGAGCTTTCCCAAGCGCTGCAAAAGAATCCCAAGGTGAAAAGCATTCTCTCTTATGTGGATACAGTGGGTCCCCAGATTCCCATGGAATATTTGGATAAGGACACACTGTCTCAGCTGGAGTCGGACCATTACAGTCGTTTGGTTCTGACAGTAGACGCGGAGCTGGAGGGGGAAGACACCTTCCAGCTGGTGGAACAGGTGCGGGAAACTCTGCAGGAGTACTACCCGGATTCCTATTATTTGGCAGGCAGCGGCGTCACTTCCTATGACCTGATGGACACTGTGACCGAAGACAACGCCAAGGTGAATTTCATCGCCATTGGGGCGGTATTCGTGGTACTGTTGCTGACCATGCGGTCTATCTCCTTGCCGGTAATTCTGGTTCTGGGCATTGAGACGGCCATTTGGATCAATTTTTCCGTCCCCTATTTCCGAGGGATGACAGTGTTCTACATTTCTTATTTGATTGTCAGTTCCGTCCAATTGGGAGCTACTGTGGATTATGCCATTCTCTTGACTGAACGATATCGGGAATTCCGGCAGACCCTAGGAAAAAAGGAGGCCGTGGTATCCACGGTTTCCGTAGTAACTCCCTCGGTAATCACGTCGGGTTCGGTTTTGGCAGTGGTGGGACTGTTGATGCACGGGTTGTCCACCCATGGGATTCTCTCCCAGCTTGGCCTGTTTATCGGGGTGGGAAGTCTGTTATCGTTGGCTGTAGTTTTGTTTGTACTGCCTGGACTTTTGTACCTGTTGGACGGCCTGATTCAACATACCACCCTGCACACTCATTTTTATACTGCAACAAAGGAGGCCCAATTAAAATGAAATGGATTCAACGAGGGATGGCACTGTGTCTGTCGGGAGCGCTGCTTTTTTCCCTGACAGCCCCTGCCTTCGCCCAAGAGACCGGAGAACCTTCTGAGAAAGAGGAAGTGGTATACACCACCCTGGAAGCGGATGGTTCTCCCCAAAATACTTATGTGGTCAACCGTTTTTCCGGAGGGACCATTACGGACTATGGAAACTATACGGAGGTAAAGCCGCTAAACACAGAGGATCCCATTGAAAAGGACGGGGATCGAATCAGTTTTACCAGTACAGCAGACCAGGTCTATTACCAGGGAACATTGGCGGAGGCCCAACTTCCCTGGAAGGTGACTCTCACCTATTTCTTGGATGGGGAAGAAATCTCGCCGGAATCCCTGGGGGGAAGCACAGGAGCCCTGGAGATCCACTTTCAGGTAGAGAAAAATCCTGCATGTGAGGGAAATTTTTTTGAAGACTATGCCCTGCAAGCTTCCTTTACCCTGGACACAGAGCTGTGTGAATCCATAAAAGCGCCCGAAGCAACCGTGGCCAATGTGGGCGGGGACAAACAGCTTACCTACACCATTTTGCCGGGGGAGGGCATTGACACAGTCATTTCCGCCCAGGTACGAAATTTCCAGATGGATCCAGTCTCTCTCAATGGAATTCGGCTGAATCTGAGCGTGGATGTGGACGATGCCTCCATTCGGGACAAAGTGGGAGAGTTGATGGATGCAGTGGATCAGTTGGACCAGGGTGCGGTGGCGTTGTCCAGCGGGTCAGAGGAGCTTAAGGGTGGATCCTCCCAAGTAAAGGACGGGGCTTCCTCGCTTCACAGCGGGGTGACTCAGCTGGATGAGGGAGTCGTTTCTCTCCAAAGCGGGTTGGATACCGTTCAGCAGGGGCTGGATAGCCTTGCCGGCCAGTCGACTGCGCTGGCATCAGGGTCAAATCAATTCCAGACAGCGCTGCAGACCATGCAATTGGCGGTGAATTCCCTTCGGGTGACTGGGGAGGACTTGTCGGATCTGGTCACTGCTTCCGGGACCGTCCGTCAGGCCATAGAGGACCTTTCCGCCGGGGCGGCAGCCTTACAGGAGAATTTAGGAGTCGCTCAGTACAAAGCGGTGTTGGCGCAAAACGGCTTGGACGTGGATGCTCTCCAAGCCCAGAACGCCAATGGAGTGGAAACCCTTACCAGCTATGAAGCCCTGTTGGAGCAGATTTGCGCAATTCCCGGGGTGGAAGAGATGGCTTCTCCCTACAAAGAGCAGTTACTGGAAACAGCGGAACAGCTCAAAGCACTGTTAAACGCCAACAGCGCAGCGATACAGGGAACGGAAACTTATTTGGAAACAGCCTCTGCCCAATTGCCCGCCTTGACCCAAGGCTTGCAGAATCTGGAATCCCAATATGCGTCTTTTGACAGTGCCATCACGGAACTGGTGGGAACCCTGGGAAACATGACCGGGAACCTTTCTATACTGGCGTCTGGGATCGATCAATTGGCGGAAGAATATGGTTCATTGGATCAGGGAATCCATGCTTATACCGATGGTGTGGACCAGTTGGCAAAAGGGTACAGCCAGGTGATGGAGGGAATGTCTTCCCTGGCAGAGGGGAGCAAAGCGCTGGTTTCCGGATCCGGCTCCCTATATGACGGTACGGTGGATCTGTATGATGGAGTGATTTCCCTGTGTGACGGGGCTCAGGAAATGGCCAGTGGAACAGGAGAGTTCCAACAGGAAGTTCCCGCCATGAAAGAGACCTTGGAGGATAAAATTGACACCTTGATGGCTTCCCTGGGCGGGGAAGAAGGGGATGTGGAATCCTTTGTCTCCCCGAAAAATACCCAGGTGGATTCGGTCCAGTTTGTCATCCAAACCTCTTCCATTGAAAGAGAAGAGCCCGATCCCCAGCCCCAGCAATCCCAAGCAAGCCCTACCTTTTGGGAAAAGCTGACCGATCTGTTTTCCTAAACTCCAGGTACGAAGATTTCATGAAAAAAGCCTTCCGGTTACCCGGGAGGCTTTTGCTTTTGCAGAGAAAGGAATTTATGCCCGTTCTGGTTTTTTCGCAGCATGTTTTCCGAAGAGGAACGGCTCCGAGAAGCGGTGATTGAAGAACTCGATCAACGGCCCCATAAAGAAGGCGGTGATCAAGGTGCCGATGCCGGGCAGCAGACCGGAGAGAGCACCGATAATCACACAGATCAGGTCGCAGCCGATTCGGACAAAGCGAAAGGGCCATTTCCTGTTTTTGGAGATCACAATGGGAATGGCGTCATAGACAGACACACCCAAGTTGGAAGTCATGTACAGGGAAGAGGCAAAGCACATGACCAAGACGCCTACCGCCAGGAAGATAATGCGGACGGCGAGTCCCGGCTGGGGACAGAGGGTGTTGATTACCCAGCAGGCAAAGTCCACGATGTAGCCGGTTAGAAACATGTTGACCAAGGTGGCTACGCCCATGTAGCTGCGGGCAATAAACAGATCCAGAATGAGCATGATACCGCTGAGAATCATATAGAAGACCCCGTAGGAAGTCATCGACTGGAAAAAGTGGCCCCACACGCCTTGGGCAAAACTTTGGAAGGGGTCCACACCAAAACTGGAGCATTTAAAAAAGCCCACTGCAATGGAACATAAGATGACACCGATTGTGGTCATACCCACACGTTTTTGAAAATGGTCAGGAAGCTTCATGTTTGATTCACCCATCTATCCCTCGCACACACGCGAAAATTTGCCCCTATTATAGCAAAATTGGGGATTCTTGTAAAGGGAACCGCCGGGTAAACACCGGTCCAAGGGGGGATCAGATCTTCTCGTTTCCCTGGGAATTCTCAAAAGAAAAATAAGCAAGGGAGAAAAGAGGTTCCAAAAAATTAAAAGGTAATTTTTGGCAATCAAAGAAAATAGTTCCATATTTGTGGGGAGGATTTTGCGGGCAAACGAAATATTAAAGCCCTTTCAAACAACGCTTGATAAGGTGATTTTCCTTTTTTTCTAGAGGGTGACGAGGCTGGAGAAAACGGAGCAATGTGGCTGTAAATTCCCGAATTTCCTGGCTTTTTTCACGAAAGTTGACGACGGGGCCCCTTGCACTTTGCCCAATCCTTCCGGGGGAAAGCCAGCTTCTTTTATTGTCAGGTTTTCCCTGACCGAATAGACCCCATAACCGATTTGGGAGAAAAATGGGTGATGTCAAATAGATTTCTTTGTGGTATAATCGAAGCAATGAGAGCAACTTTTCCTTTACCGCTATTTTGTATGGGACCGTCTTGTGCTTTATAAAGCCAGGCGAGTTTTCTGAAAATGGGTCTTTTCCCGGAAGCGATGGGAGGATTGTGGCCCCGCAGGAGTTTCGATAGGGGCTGCAGGATCCGGTAGAAGGACGCGGTTGGGAAGAGTGCCTCAATCCATTCAATTCAAGGAGGTATTGACAGAATGAAAAAACGTATTTTGGCCATGATCCTCTGCCTTGCCATGGTTCTTTGCATGGTGCCTGTGGCAGCCAGTGCAGAGGAAACCACTACAGAAACTCCCAAAACCTACCTGGCTCTGGGAGATAGCATCTCCACGGGCTATGGCTTGGGAGAAGAAGACAAGGCCTTTACGGAGCAGGTGGCCGAGGCCAATTCCTTTACGCTGAATAACCAGGCGGCCGAGGGCGAGACTTCTGCCACCTTGCTGGCGAAAGGGTCTGTTGAGGGTGCTGTAGCGGCCATTCAGGGTGCAGACGTGATCACCATCACCATTGGCGGCAACGATCTGATGGAAGCCCTCTATACTTATCTGATGAACACTTATAATGCGACCCAGGAAGACGAGGGAAGCAAAGTGACTTTGGACCAGGTAAAACAGCTTCTGGCCAGCGGAGATTCCACTGCCTTGCAGGCCGCATTGACTCTGTTGCCCGGTTTTGCTGAGTCTGCGGACGCCAAGACGGCTCTCGCAGAATTTACCAGCAATTTGACTCAGATTGCCACCGAGATCAAGACCTTGAATGGGGATGCCACGGTGATCTTTGTAACCCAGTACAATCCCTACAGCTTCCTGGCCAAAGCTCTGGCAGAGACCCCTTATGCCTCTTTTGCCACAACCCTTTCTACAGCGTTTGAGGCTGGTGTAACCGCTTTGAATCAGGTGATCACCCAGGTGGCTACCACAGCTGGGTATCAGGTGGCGGACGCATATACGGCTATGGCCGGGGCCACGGAAAATCCCTGCAATGCTTCCATCTCCCAGGAAGGAACTGACCTGGATTTCCATCCCAATGCTTATGGACATACCCTGATCGCTCAGACTGTAAATGCCCTGTTTGCTGAGGAGCCCGCAGTGGAATTCCCCTTCACCGATGTAAAAGACGGGGCATGGTACTATGATGCGGTGAAATATGTCTTTGAAAACAAGATTATGATTGGCACCGATGACGAGCACACCGTTTTTTCCCCCAATCTGGAAGTGAACCGCGCCACCGTGGTACAGATTCTGTATAACCTGGAAGGATCTCCCGAGGTATCTGGAACGTCCAACTTTACGGATCTGGAAGAGAAGGACTGGTTCCTGGAGCCCGTGCTGTGGGCCGAGCAGTTGGGCATTGTCAACGGCTACGAGGACAATACGTTCCGCGCAAGAAATGCAGTAAGCCGGGAAGAGTTTGCCAAAATGCTGTATAACTACGCCAAGTATAAGGGGTATGACCTGGAGGCGGAAGCCGACCTGACCAAGTATCCCGACGCAGGGAAGATCAGCAATTGGGCGTTGGAAGCCATGACCTGGGCCAACGGAAAAGGCCTGATCACCGGCCATGAGACCAATGAGATCGATCCTAAAGGCACTACCATTCGTTCTCAGGCTGCCACCATTTTGATGCGGTTTGATCAGACCATCGCAACCAAATAAACAAAGTACCCTAAAAGGAAAAGGCTGGGATAAAAATCCCGGCCTTTTTCGTTTGTACGGAAAATGTGCCCCAAACGCTGAGAAGAATCCCAGTGTTTGGGGCTCTTTGTTGGAGGAGGGACACCTGGAGAGGGAATTTTCCCGTCAGGAGGGAAAGTCCGTTTCGTCAATTCGGAAGAAAAAAGACTCCACAGGGAACTCTTCCTGGAGAGGGACAGTGTTTTTCTGAGAACATTCGGTTTCCTGGTACTGAAAAATGTTCTCCACTCCCGTATGGAGGGTGAGGTACTCTCCTTGAAGAAATTCCAGAAGTTCCCTTCCGGAATCTTCCAAGTGGTAAAAGACCCGAGGACGTCCCACATTTTCTTCCTTCCAGTGGGAAACATGGTGGTCTCTCACCAGCCGGTACAGCACTGGGTACAGGGAATTTTCCGTAATGGGGAAGAGTCCCTTGCTTCCCGTCACGAGTTTTTGACAAAGCTGATAGCCGTACAGATCCTGTTGACTCAGGAGAAACAGGACCAGCATTTCCAAAACGCCTTTTTTCAATTGGGCAGAGTAGTTTTCTTTTTGACCTCGGGACATAGAGACCCTCCTTTACTACGTTTGATGAACCCAGCATTTTTTAGGGGATGGGTTCTCAGGCATTCCCCTCCGGAACGGTTTCCAGAAGATGACGTTTGCGGATGTAGAGAAAATACCCTATCGTCAAAACAATTCCCTTGCAGATGGAGGAAATGGAGAGAGCCCACCAGATTCCGTCCAATCCCAGGCTGGTACTGGAGAGGATCAGAGCCATGGGAATCCGTGCCAAATTGAACACCACACTGACCACCGAGGGAATCCGGGTTTCCCCCAGTCCGTTAAAGGCTCCGGTGGAAGAAGCTTCGATACACATGAAGAGCTGGGAGAGGCCCAAAATTTGCAGGTAAGAAACGCCCATGGGAAGAACTTCTTCCTCCCGGATAAAGATTTGAAAAAGGGGGGAGGGCAACAGGGTAAGCGCCAAGGTGCAGAGGGCGCCCCAGATCAGCATGAGCACCGTAGCGGTCTGGTAAGCCTTTTTAACCCGCTTGATCTTTTTAGCTCCAAAATTTTGTCCGATAAAGGCGTTCACTGCCATGGAAAAACCGCCGGAGATCATCCAGGAAAGGCTTTCCACTTGGCCTCCCACTTTTTGGACCGCTACCGCGTTTGCTCCCCAACCGGCCACCAGGCTGGCTACGATCAGAGACAAGCCGGACATAAACACATTCTGGATGCCGATGGGAAGGCCCATTTTCCAAATCTGTTTCATGGGGTCCCTACCCATTTTTTGAAACAGGGGCAGACCTCGGAAGAATCCCTTTTGAAAGTGGGCCATCAGCAGAAAGAGCAGGGTCACAATTCCCTGGGAACCAGCTGTGGCAATGGCAGCTCCTGCCACCCCAAGCGCGGGAATGGGGCCTACCCCAAAGATCAGCACCGGGTCCAGTATCAAGTTGAGCACCAAACCGGTACCAGTGACCCAAAAGGGGCTTTTGGAATCCCCGATTCCCGTATACAGACCTGTGAAAACCTGGTTGGTCATGGAAAACAGGACTCCGGCGGTGCCGGTAATCAGCAGATACGCCACAGCATCGTTGTGAGTTTTGGGATCCGTCAACTGGAACAGTGCCACCATCAGCTGATGGCCCACCAACACCAGTAAAATGAACAGGGCTGCAATGATTCCTCCCAGACGGAAAGCAGAGGCAGCGAAACGTCTCGCCTTTTCCCAGTCCCCTTCCCCGATGGCGTGGGCCACTTTGATCTGTCCGCCCATTTTTGCCACCGAGTAGCAGCTGTCAGCAATCCAGAGAAAAATGCCTGCCGCTCCTACAGAGGCCACGGCAGCGCTGCCCAGCTTCCCAATCCAGATCATGTCTACCAAATTGTAGGCCATCTGAATAAACGAAGTGAGCATAATGGGGAGAGCCAGTTTTGCCAGTTTTCCTAAAATGCTCCCCTCCAAAAGATTGGTGTTTTGATTCATGGGGTCCCCCTCCTCCATTCGCAAAAAAAGGACCTGAGGCTATAGCGACGCCATAGTTTCAAGTCCACTGTCTATCTCATTGAGACTCTATTTGACTCTATACTACAAGATCCCCCTGTCATTGTCAAGGACATTTCACAGGGAAAAGAAGAGGCCCTATTGAGGGCCTGTTTCTCTTATTGATCCAGATACTGCCGGAAGGTTCGAAACATTCCCTGCTTCATGTTATTTCTCATGAGATCCCGGACTTCATGGATGCCGATCTGACCGTCGTGATAGAACCACCAGCGCACCATGGTCATCATATCCGAGGCAAAGAGCCCGGCGTAGAGATCCACATACTGGGAAAAATTGGCTGTCTTACCCTTAGGGGCGGTGAGGCTTTCCAGAATGTTGTTGTGGATCACCTGAACCATGGTTCCAAAGACGGGTTTTTCCAGGGGAATCTTCCAAAGAAGCAAATATTCCCTTTTGTGTTTGTACATGAACTGGAGCGCCTTTTCGAAATTTTGCTGATAGACCAGATTCTGGATGTTTTCAGGGGACGCGTTGATAAAAGCTACATCCATTTGCCGGCGGAATTCTTCCAGGGTCCTGGAAAGATACTGGTCCATCAAGTCAAACTTTCCTTTGTAATATTTGTAGAAGGTGGAACGGTTCACCATGGCAGTCTGGCAGAGCTGATCCACAGTAATCTTATCGAAGGGCATTTCCGCCAGATTGGTCAGAAGGGCCTGATCAATCTGATGTAAGGTTTTCACGACTCTCAAATCTGTTGGGACCATACCTATACAACCTCTACAAACTTTCTGAGATAATCGACAAAAAGGGCCGCTTTGTTGGATAAACGTCAAATCCAAAAAAACTGGTGGTAGTCATCGGAAGGGGGGATTGTTAAAATAATACCATACAACAGTATTATACCAATATTCTGGGAAGAACACCAGTGGACAATGAGACGAAATTCCCAACAATTCTGGCTGAAGATGTCAAAAATGGCTGTTAAGGTGATGGGGATCTCTGCCGGGCGCAAAATGGGAACAGTGAGATCCTGCTCAAAGGGCGCTGAGGGTATGCGGTACCCTGGAGCAGATGGAAGGCGGTGAACAGAAGTTTTTCATCCAGGCGAACGGACTGTTTGAGGACCGCTCCATGGTGGCAGGACGGGCCAAGCATCTGGAGAAAATCGCCTAAACCCAGGGTGGATTCTTTTCTGGACCAAAAAAGAGGAAGCTGGTGCAGGAGAGAAAAGCCATGTGCGCCCAGAAGACCCACAAGGGAATTGACGGATACTGTGAGAAAGGAGTTGGCCTATGAGCGTCACCATTGAAATTGACGGCAAAAGGATCCAGGCGGAGGAAGGAATGAATCTGCTGGAAGCAGCGCTGCAAAACGGCATGTATATTCCCCATTTGTGCCACCATCCCGATTTGCCCGATATCGGATCCTGTCGCCTGTGCATTGTAGAGGTAGAGGGAATGGAAGGGGTGCATCCCTCCTGCAAGCTGCAAGTGAAGGAGGGCATGAAAGTGACTACTGACAGTCCCGCCATCGCCCCCTTGCGGAAATTGGCCATGGAACTGCTGTTGGCAGCCCATCCGGAAGATTGCTCCACCTGTCCCAAATATGGCCGGTGCGAACTGCAAACCTTGATTCAGTACATGGGGGTTTCCGCCACCCGGATGAATACCCGGGTAAAGGGTTTTCCCCAGAACGACAAAAACCCTTTGCTGATTCACGATATGAACCGGTGTGTGTTGTGCGGCCGATGTGTACGGGCCTGCAATGACCTGCGAGGCGTAGGGGTGCTTCAATACAATAAAAAAGACCTGGAAACCTATGTGGGCACTTTGCACGACAAGCTTTTGAAGGACGCAGATTGCCGTTTCTGCGGCGCTTGCGCGGAAGTCTGCCCCACAGGTACGATCCGGGATATGGCAGAGTTTACCCCTGTGGAGAAAAAGGATACGTTGATTCCCTGCCAGGCCACTTGTCCTGCCCGGACGGATGTGCCCCGCTACGTGCGTTTTGTGAAGGAAGGCAAGTTCAGCGAGGCGGTGGCCGTAGTTCACGAGCGGTTGCCTTTCCCGGAATGTTTGGGCCGGGTATGCGCCCATCCCTGTGAGAGCAAGTGCCGCCGTGGAGATGTGAACGAGCCCATTTCCATCCGAAATATCAAGCGCTATGCAGCGGAACATGGGGACAATGCCCTGTGGAAACAGAACAGCAAACACTTGGCCCCTACCGGAAAACGGGTGTGCGTAGTGGGAGGCGGTCCTGCAGGCATGACGGCTGCTTATTATCTGGCCAAACAAGGGCACGAGACCGTACTGAAAGAGGCTTATCCCACCCTGGGAGGCCAGATGTCCTATGGAATTCCCGCTTATCGCCTGCCTCGGGAAGTGGTGGCCAAAGAAGCCGCTTACTTGAATGACGCGGGAGTCAAGGTGGAAACCGATTGCCGTGTGGAAGATTTTGTGGCCCTTACCCAGGATTACGACGCAGTGCTGTTGGCGTTGGGAACCCACAAGGGTGTGCGTCTTCCCATGGAAGGAAACGACTTGCCCGGGGTCTTGGTGAATACCGAGTTTCTCCGGAATGCTTCTATGGGCACTCCTACCGGAATGGGCAAACGGGTGATCGTGCTGGGTGGCGGTAACGTGGCCTTTGACTGTGCCCGGACAGCTCGCCGGCTGGGGGCAGAAGAAATTCATCTGGCCTGTTTGGAAGCCCGGGAGAAAATGCTGGCCGACGAGGAAGAGATCCGGCAAGCTCAGGAAGAGGAAATTCAGATTCACCCTGCCCACACCTTTGAAGCCATTGTGGGAGACGGTCATGTGGAGGGGGTCCGGTTCTGCCGCGTAAAGTCCTTTACCTTTGATGAAAACCGTCGGGCCATCATTGAAAAAGAAGAGAATTCCGCCTATGTGATTGAAGCGGATACGGTGATCTTCGCTGTAGGCCAGCGCACAGACATCACTCCGGAAGCCGGCCTGGAACTGGGCCGGGGCAATTCCATTGCAGTGCAGCTGGGCAGCCTGAAGACCAGCGTGGAAGGCATTTACGCCTGTGGAGATGCGGTTTACGGTACCCATACGGTCATTGAGGCAGTGGCTGCCGGACGGGCCGCGGCCAGTGAGATTGATCTGGCCCTGGGAGGCAACGGAGACATTTCCGAAAAACTTGCACCGGAGGAGAGTGTGGATCCTCAGATCGGGAAGATCCCGGGATTTGGATACGAAGAGCGAAAAAATGAAAGCGTCCGTGGCGCCGGTGACCGGTGCGGCGATTTTTGTCAGGTAAGTGCTGGCATTCCTGACGGGGAAATCTGCCAGGAAGCTGGCCGTTGCCTGCAATGTGACTTGCGGTTCCAGATCACTGGCCATCGGATTTGGAGCGATTACACCGAAGAGGCAAAGGAGGTGGGGAAATGAGCCTGCTGCAGAATCATACCGAAGCGCTGAACCGGCTGCGCAACATCACCCTAGAAGAACTGGAACGCCAGTTGGGAGGGATGGATCCCGTTTCCGGCAGGGTGGTGGGCGCCCTGTACAACGCAGATACCGAGGGCATGAAAAATATCCTGCTGCAAGCAAACCCTGCCGGCGTGATTGCGGGTTTGAAAATTGCCGCCCTGCTGACAGGGGCCAAAGGAGCGGAACTGGTGGTCAATTGCCAGATCAACCAGCAGGAGCTGGAAGCTGATGCGGGCATCGTGGACTTGTCCCTTACGGTGACTCAGGCTGCCCTGGTCAATAAGGCGCTCCACAAAAACGACCGGCTGTTCTCCTTGGAGGAGCTGGCCGCTCTGGCGGACCGGTTCATGGGCAATGAACCCGGTTTGCTGGTGGCTTTGGATGACGACATCCCTTCTGAGCAGGATCCTGCCACTCCGGTTTGGCAGTTGACAGGAGAGTGCAAAGGAATTCTGGCAGATCACCGTTTTTACGAGGCGGGTACCCTCAAAAACATGACCCTTGTCCAGCTTCACAGCCGTTCCGGCGTGATTCACCGGTTGACCCCTTCGGATTGCCCGGTGGACGTGGCCAAGAAACAGATATTGACTTTGCGGGAAAAGAGCTGTGGAAAGTGCACCTTTTGCAGGGAAGGATTGTACCAGCTGGCGGAAATCTTTGAGAATATCTCCAATGGCCGGGCCAAAACTACGGATTTGGATTTGGCCCGGGAGATTGGCCAGGCCATGACCATTTCCTGTAATTGTACCTTGGGTGAAGAAACCGGACTGCCCGCCCTTTCGGCCCTGGAAGCATTTGCAGGGGAAACGCTGGCCCATGTGCGCCGGAAGGAGTGCGCCGCCAACGCCTGCCTGGCGCTGACCCAGTTCTATGTGGATCCTCAGCTTTGCAAGGGAAGCGGCGCCTGTCTGGCAGTTTGCCCGGCCCAGTGCATCGAGGGGGGAGAAGGCCTTGTCTCTGTCATTGACGGGTTCGACTGCACCCGATGTGGAAAGTGTATGGAGGTATGCGAAAACGGGGCGATCAAGCGGGTTTCCGGCCGGTTGCCCAAGTTGCCCTCTTCGCCGGTACCGGTCAAGGGAGCCAAACTTGCAGCCCAGGAACCGGGAGAGGAGATGGTTCACCGTCCTGTTAAGCGGAAGCGGGTTTTCGCGGCGCCTGTTAAAGCATCCCAAGGGGAGGAAACCCCTGCCATCCAACAAACACAACAGCCAAAACAAATTGAGGTGAAGATCATGAAAACCATCGAAACCGATGTGGTTGTAGTAGCTGGCGGCCCTGCGGGTCTGGCCGCCGCTATCACGGTAGGCGAACAGGGACTCAAGTCCGTCATCCTGGAAAAATCCAGTGCCACTGGCGGGGCAGCCAATATGGGCATGGGACCCCTGGGAATTGATACAAAGATCCAGAAGGCAAACTTCAACAACTTGAGTGTGGAAGAGGCTTTGCAGAAGCACATGGAGTACACCCATTACCGGGTAGACGAGGACCTGGTGCAGACGTATTTCCACAAGAGTGCGGACACCATCGAGTGGCTGGAAGAGATGGGCGTGGAGTTTGCAGGTGCGTTCCGCTACTTTAAGGAATCCGAAGCCACCTGGCATATTGTAAAGCCGGAAAACGGCGTAATCGGTCCCCGGGCAGCCAGCGCCATGGTCAAGGCCATGACCCAGCGCGCCAAGGAGTTGGGCAGCGAGATCCTGCTGGAGACAGCCGCCACATCTCTGATCACAGAAAACGGCAAGGTCTGCGGTGCGGTGGCAGTGGACAAAGACGGCAACGGCATTGAAGTTCGGGGCAAAGCGGTGGTGGTGGCCACCGGCGGGTTTGGCAATAACCCGGAGATGATTGAGAAAGAGTTTGGCCTGCACATTGGCAAGGACTATTTCCCCTTCCGCATTCCGGGAATTACAGGCGATGGCCTGAAGATGATGTGGAAAGTGGGCGCGGAGAAATTTGGCGCCAATATCGAAGCCATTTACCAGCTGCCCGACAACCTGAACTGGTTCCTGCTGGACGCCGTGCTGCGGCAGCCCAACCTGATGATCAACCAGCTGGGAGAGCGTTTTATGAACGAAGGGGACCTGGGCAACACCACCTATGCAGGCAATGCCCTGGCCTTACAGCCCGGCAACTATGGTTACTGCATCATGGATGGGGCCATTCTGAAGGAATACAAGAAGAACGGTCCCGACATCGTGGATATTGTCCATCCGGCGGAAGCTTTCCTGAACTTTGAAGGTCAGGCGGCATTGGCTGTGGAGCAGGGATACGAGGCCTATTTCGAGGCGGAAACCGTGGAAGAGTTGGCGAAGAAGCTGGGAATCGATTCGGAGAAACTTCAGGACACTATTGACGAGTACAACGCCATGTGCCGCCGTGGGGTGGACAGCAAGTTCCACAAGCCTCAAAAGTACCTGCATCCCATCACCGGCAAGGGCAAGTATTTGGTGGGCAAGTATTATCTGGGCGCCTATGGCACTGTGGGCGGTGTTCGGGTCAACCGTTACTGTGAGGTGCTGGATAAGAACCACATGCCCATTGAGGGTCTTTACAGCGCCGGGTCCGACGCCAATACGGTGTATGGGGACAGCTACAATTTCACCTTGCCGGGCAACTCCATGGGATTTGCAGTGAATACCGGGCGCATGGCTGGCGAAAGCATCGCTCAGTACATTGCCGAGTGCTGCTGATGGAGGGAACCCATGACTAAGAAATCAGAAACTTGGACCCTGGCCCTGTGTATTGCGTTGTTGCCGCCCATCTGGGCCGTGGCGGCGCCGTACCTGAATGTGACCACAGGAGCCGTAGCTTTGATCTGCGCGGGACTGTGCGCGGCCAACGGAGATCGGGCCTCCGATGCGGTACGGATTTCCATCGGTTTTTTGTTGGGAGATTTTTGGGCATGGCTGGCCGTGTGGATCATGGATGTTTTGCCCTGGAACCCCAGTCTGGAACTTTTCTGTACCTTGTTCGTGCTGGGCGGTCTGGCGGTTTTGTTGTCCGCACTGGCCCCCAAATGGATTTTCTGTCCGGCGTGGCTGTGTGGTTGGGCCATCGGACTGACTATCATGGCTCCGGGAGGATTCTCTCAGGTGGGTACCCTGCCTCTGCAAATCGGCGCTGCCATGTTGGTGGGAGTATGGTACGTGGGAGTTTTCTTAAATCTTGTGCGCAATTGGATGCTCCGTCTGGTGGCGAAGCGTCAGAAATAAGAAATGGAGGTATCTATCATGAGCGGAAAAGTTGGCGTGAGTCGGGAAGAAATGGCACTGCCCTATTTTAAGTATTTTGAACAGCCTTTGGCACCTATTCCTCAGGAGAAGCTGGATCTCCTGAAGAAGGGACCTTCTCAGGTTCCTGCGGTACCCTTTGCTCAGAGAGGTCTGTTCCTCAGCGGGCAGGATGGAGAGTACTGCCAGATGGGCTATGGCGTGGTCGAAGACGGAACGGGGTTTGTGTGCAACCAGACCTACATGCCGGGCGTGACCAGCGAGATGCTGGACTGGTGGTTCCCCTGGCACAGTGTGGGTTCCGATTTGCGGTATAAGATCTGGGATCCGGAGGACCACTATTTTGCCCGGGCGGATCGGGTGGACTATGTTTGCGATCCCAAGGTTCCCATGAACCAGAAGACCTGGGGGGTGAACCACTACATCATCGAGGACGTGGGTCCGGGTCCCGATTTCTTGAAGCTTTGCTTTAAGAGCCCGGCGGATTTTGGATATGATCCCCAGATGGTGGGCACGGAGGCTTGTCAGTCCCTGGTGTGCGCCATTGGAGAGGGCGGCTGTCCCGCTGCCATGACTCACAAATGGGTTCCCTACCAGGACGGGGTGCTGTTTACCTCTCGGTTCTGGATCGGGTTTGGACTGGTGGATGGAACGTATCAGAAGGTCCTGCCGGAAGGGGTAAGGCTGCCGGATTTCGTTCCCCAGGCGTTGTTTGCCCACAATATCAAGGAATTCAGCAATTTGGCCGCCATTCTGCCGGAGGTGTGGAAGGAACAGGGAAACCTGCCCCTGTAATATCCAGGCCCCAGGGCATTTTGAACAGCCATTGAACCATGCGCGGGATTTTCTCCAAGGAACGGGAAAATCCCGCGTTTTATTGTTTTGACGAGTCCGTACATGAGATGTATTTACAACCTCCTTTCCCGGGGCTATAATAAAACCTGAGAAAAATCTTAAGGAGGACCGGCAGATGGATCTGGAAAAAATGAAACGCAAGTATGCATATACACTGGCTCGGGTAGGGCTCAACGTGCAGAAAGGTCAGACAGTTTTGGTAGAAGCCGCTATTGAGGGCTGGCAGTTTACCAGTATTTTCGCGGAAGAGTGCTATAAGCTGGGTGCCGGGAATGTGGTGGTACATTATCTGGATCTGCCGAACATGAAAGTGGCTGCCCAATATCGCAGTGACGAAGATATGCGTCGGGTGGAAGATTGGGAATACGCCATGCATGAAGGGTATCTGGAGGAAGGCGCCTGCTATGTGCGCTTGGAAGGTGTTAACCCCAAATTGATGGAAGGGGTCAGCGAGAAAAATTCCAACGCCATATTTGCCCATGTGGACACAGTGCGCAACATCATGCGCAAGGCCAGCCGGGAAAAGCACTGCCAGTGGCTGATCGCCATGGTTCCCACGGTGGAATGGGCGGAATACATTCTGGACAAGAAGGGACCGGAAGCAGAGGAAGAGCTGTGGGAGATCCTTCTGAAGCTTTGCTATATCGATGAGACCAACGATGTGGTTGCCACCTGGGAGAAATTGCGGGGGCAGAAGGCTTCTCGCGGGGAGGCAGTGGATGCTTTGAAGCTTCAGAAGCTCCATTATACCGCTTCCAATGGCACGGACCTGACTGTGGGATTGACTCCCTGGTCCAAGTTTGGCTACGGAAAACGGGAGGGCATTTCCTTTACCCCCAACATTCCTACGGAGGAAATTTGCACCACTCCCAGCAAGTATGAAACAGAGGGTGTCGTGTATGCATCCCGGCCGTTGGTGCTGGGCGGCAAGAAGATCGAGAAATTTGGCTTCCGTTTTGAGAAGGGTAAAGTGGTAGAGGTTCTGGCAGAGGAAGGAAAAGAAATGCTGGAAGCTTTGATCGCCACCGACGAAAACGCTGGATACTTGGGAGAAGCTGCTCTGGTGGAGTATCATTCCCCCATCAGCATGAGTGGCCTGGTGTACTACACCACGTTGATTGATGAAAACGCCAGTTGTCACCTGGCGTTGGGCCGTGGGCTAAACAGCTCCCCGGCAGGTCACGAAGGGATTTTCAACGATTCCACCATCCATGTAGACTTTATGATCGGCACGCCGGACATGAAGATCATCGGTACCACGGAAAGTGGGGAAGAAGTGGAAATTTTCCGGAACGGGGATTTTGCCATTTGATCTGTTGCCCTTGAGACCGTCTCATTATCCGTGATAATATTTTTCAGGAAAGCCTCCGATCATTCTCTTCCAGAGAGCAGTCGGGGGCTTTGGTGATTTTGTTCAACTATAGCATGAGCCATATGTAGGCTTGTTTCACACGAGGAAAACCTAGGTTCAGAATGGTGGTCTGTATGTCAATCCAGATTTCTGTGGGTTTCTGCTGGACCACCGGCCAGGAGCTCTGTACACGCTGTTACAGAATGACAATGGCGCGTTTCCTGTTGAAGGGTGGCGTGTGGATGATCCGTGGGAGCAAGCAGCGGAATATTGCCCCAGTACGGAGTTTTATTGGGAATCGGCCGGATAGTGTGAGTTGAATTTCTGGCAGCGGCGTACCGCTCATGATTATAGTTGAGTGCTCGGGCTTGATCCAGGAAGAGCGGACAAAACTTTCTCTCATACGGACCGAGAATACAGCGACATATTCCATCGGGCACTTCCCCACATCTAAGAGGTCCATGGGGAAAAGAAAATAACATGGCGGTAAATTCCACAAGAGTGAGTAGAGATAAAAGCGCCTGTTCCCTTGCAACTTTCTGACAAAATACTTATAATGAAACTATGAGTATGAAACGCTTTTTGGAATGGGGGGAAAAGAATGGATTTTATTACAGTGCGGGAAGCGGCCAAGCGGTGGCACATTTCAGAACGGCTGGTGCAGCAATACTGCCAGCAGGGCCGGGTGGAAGGAGCTCGGAAATTTAACGGATCCTGGGCCATTCCGGAAAACGCTGTAAACCCCAAAGATCTGCAGAAAAGCAGGTCGGCACTTTCCTCTTCGGGGAAAGAACCCCATGTTGTTTCCCCTTCGGATCTTCCGGATCCGGGCATGACCTTGATGCCCCTGCTCAACACGGCTTTTCCGCCGGGCCGCTGTAAGGAATATTTGGAGTATCTGAAGGCAGGTCCCCAACGGGATATTGCCATGGCGGAGTACCATTATTTCAGCGGCCATCCTCAAGAAGCTGCTCAGGAGGCGGAGTTGTTCCTCACCAGTTCCGATTTGAGATTGCGCCTTTCCGCCTGTTGGATTTACGCCTATGCAAATCTCTCCATGGGGCAAATCAATCGGGCGCGGTTTGCCCTGTCTCAGGTGAATCGAATGTTGACAGAGGCCGGAGAGCAATCTCCTCCTCTGCAAGCGGCTGCGGCCTTTGTGGCTGCCGCCGCAGCCGTGTTACTGCATTTGCCGTTACCGGAAGATCTTCCTCCCACCAATGACTTCTTTCCCTTGTTATCTCCTGGGTTACGAGTTTTTGCCCTGTATGTGCAGGCCCATTACCGCTATCTGCAAGGGGACTATGGAGTCAGTGCCGGTATGGTAGAAGCTGCGTGTTCCATGGGAGCAGAACGGTATCCCATCTCCGCCATCTATCTTCATCTGGTGGCGGTGATGGATTATATGAGCATGAAGCAGACCGAAAATGCCAAAGCCCATCTATTGACTGCTTGGAACCTGGCTCAGCCTGATGACTTGATTGAAGGTTTTGGAGAGCATCACGGCTTGCTGGGCGGGATGTTGGAAGCGGTTCTCAAGCCGGAATGGCCGGAAGATTTTAAACGGATTATCGAAATTACCTACCAATTTTCTGCGGGCTGGCGAAAGGTCCATAATCCGGATACAGGTCATGACGTGGCCGATAATCTGACCACCACAGAATTTGCCACCTGTATGCTGGCAGCTCGGGGGTGGACCAATCAAGAGATTGGGGAGCACATGAAGATTTCTCCCAATACGGTAAAACGGTATATTTCCTCCGCCATGGACAAGCTTCACATCAGCCACCGGAAGGAATTAAAACAGTATATGTTGCGGTGAACAGACCTCCTGCGCCCAGCGTGGAGGCCTGTTTATTTTTTTGTTTATTAATATATTTCCTTTTCTGAGATCCTAAATCTATTTATAATAATTTAGAAAATTTCCGTATTTCTTCATTAGATGTTTATAACTATTACCCGTTTTTTCTTGAAAACGGGTAATAGCGGAAAAGAAATCCTTATGATATTATGTACATGTGAATAAAGAAGAGGTGAAATATCCAGATAGTTTTGGAAAATCTTTGCAATTTTCCCTAGACAGAACGGAGAGCTTAGGACAACTTTCAACTCTTTCTTGCTGCAAAGGAGGAAAAAAAGATGAAACGATGGATGAGTGTATTTTTAATTTTAGCGCTGTGTTTAACTCTGTTGCCTAAAAATGCTCGGGCAGCTACAACAGTAGAAACTATGAAGATTACAGATTACATGGGCAATGTGATCACAGACCCCAACCAGCCAATTGAAATCCAGGTTGGGACGAAAGTGATGTTTAGTGCAGATTATTTTGACGATAAAGGCTCCAAATTAATTTATCCTGTTCCTATGGTCTGTCAGTGGAGCTTAGGTAGTGCTAGTGAGAGTGTTGAGATAGAAAATGGATATTCTGTAAGTGATAAGTGGATCGTTGGGAAAACAGCAACATCATCAGCAGTTACCATTACAGTGACTTCAACGTATCAACAAGTAGATTACACGGCTTCTTTCCAGGTAAAAGTTGTGGAAAAGGATATTGCGGATGGAATTGCCTATAAGGTGGGAGCTGCTGGTACTGATTACCCCAGTGCTCCAACTTTGACAATTTCCCCTTCCTACTTAATCGTTTACGCTTACCCAACAATTCATAATCAAATGTATCCAACCACTTTTCGATTTGTCCAGGTAGATTGGCAATTTTCCAATGAAGGAATCAGTACAAAGGAGGTTTACAATTCCCCCTTTGGTATTCAAATAGCAAGCGGTATTTGTCAAGAAGGGGATATATCTACAGTACTCGTAACTGCTGCTGGATTAACCGATACCATTACGTTGGAGTATCCTTGGCCAGAATACAAATGTGGACTTATTGTGTATCCTCCTAGCGGAAAAACAGTGGAGGATTTGGTAGAGGTTCTAGAGAAGGATAACATTACTAGCTATACACGGTCTGCAAATTATGTTGTTTTTTCAGATCAAGTAGTTGGCAGCGGTGAAAGAATAGAAAAGTATTATGAGCAATTTAGATCTAGTAGTTCAACCAAATATAGCGCAACAGCATTTACCAAGACGATAAACGAACTCTTTTTTAATGATGAACCTTATATCAGTGAGGGAATTATAGATACCTATTATTTTAATTGGATGTCGGATGAACATAATTTTGTGCTATCTCTGAAAGCAATGCCAGGAGACGAGCCTCAAGTATCTACCAATTATGCGACTTTAACATTGGTTAATTACGATGGGGAAACTTTGGCACCAACAGCGGATGGCGGTTTTGTGATCGAAGATTCTAATATTACGACCATTTCCGATCGATATTATGGAAATAGTAGGGTCAATATTTATACCGATTATCCTGGAAGCGACTCTTCCGACCCCGAAAAAGTCCTTTCTTGGCAATATGCAGAGATAAAGGAAGAAAACGGTCAGAAAGTAGTTTATCCCTTGAGTACGGAAGTGATACAGAGTCCATTTTTAATCCCGGAATCTGGGATAACCCTTTTAGCTCGTTATGACGAAGTAAAACATTTTGTGCGCATTGTGGAGTTGGACTATGGGCAACAAAATACTGACCTAGTGGGGAATCCCTATGAGGAAATCACCAATGGCGATTATACTCCGGCAACCTTCATTGAGACTGCTGAGGATACACAGGGAAATCCTCTTGATTTTACCTACGAAGTTTCAGAAGATGAGTATAAAGAACTTTATGGGGGAGCTTCTGGTATCTCCGAACCATCCCTTATTTCCTTCATGGCCAAAAAAGGAATAGCCGGTGGTTATGAGACAATTGAAAGTATTACACCTACCCAGTATGAAGAAATACAGGTAAGTAAAGCAATCCCGATTGAAGAAAACCAGTCCATCGATCCCAATACATCTCTTGTTATCTTGACCTGTGTCGTTTCTTTTAAGGAAACTTTTGTTGTGACCGTTCAAACAGGAGAAGGCGGCACAGCTTCAGCTTCACCTGTACATGCTTATGAAGGTCAAACGGTAACGTTGTCTGCTACGCCCAATAGTGGATATTATTTTACGGGGTGGCAGGTAATTTCGGGCAACGTAAGCCTCCAAGGAAACACATTTATCATGCCTGGAGAACCTGTAACTGTAAAAGCTAATTTTGCCCGTTATTCGGTACAATCTGGCAATATAATGGTGGAGGAAACGGAACACGGTTCCATCATTGTGACTCCATCTAGAGCCACGTCAGGGACCATTATAACCCTAGAGGTAATCCCGGATCCCGGTTACGAGTTGGAGACACTTTACGTTCTGAATCAACGTGGAGACGAAATCAAACTGACTGATCAAGGAGAAGGAAAAAAGACATTTGTAATGCCTCAAGGCGATGTTACAATAAAGGCCACATTCAAACCGATAGAGTGTGATGGTGGCGAAGATTGCCCAAGTTATCACTTGACAGATGTGAAAGTGGGTGCTTGGTATCACTACGCCGTAGACTATGTGGTGGAACACGGAATCATGGAAGGCACCAGTGCCACAACCTTTGAACCCTATGGAACCCTGAGTCGGGCTATGGTGGTCCAGGTTCTGTATAATTTGGAGGGAAGACCTCCGGTGACCGGGACCAGCAATTTTACAGATGTAAAGGCATATGATTGGTGGAACGATGCCGTAATTTGGGCGACGGAAATAGGTGTGGTACAAGGCTATGGCGATGGGACCTTTCTGCCTAAAAATCCTGTAACCCGGGAAGAGTTCGCCTTAATGATGTATCATTATGCAGAATACAAGGGTTATGATCTGAGTGCGAAGGGGGATTTGAGCAGCTACCCCGATAGCGACAAAGTGAGTACTTGGGCAGAAGAAGCCATGCAGTGGGCTAATGGAAACGAGTTGATTACCGGTTTTGAAGATGGAACCATTCGATCCAAAGCCAGCACGAATCGTGCCCAGGCTGCCACTATGTGGATGAGGTTTGATTACACGGTTGCCGAGTAATAAAAAAAGAGAGGGTCGGGAGCAATCCCGGCCCTTTTCATTAAAACTTCTTTTATAAAAAATCTTAAGAGGCAAAATGTAGAATTGCGTTTTTGAGATTCCGGCGGTAGAGTAAATTCACTGAAAGAAAGCACAGCGTGGAAAACTATCCTGGGTCCCTCAACTGGCAGAGTAAAAAATCCAGAACCAGAATGCAAATAGGATCCGGTACCGGTAAATCCACATTTGTCATTTGTGGGAAGGACAGGATCCCATCTCTTTTAGAATTTACGCTTGCAGCCAGGAGGGCTTCTCTTTCCTTGCCACCTTCAGTCACATGGAACTGACTCTTTATCGCTGGCTTGCCCACCATGGTCAGGTTCCCCATGAGGAACAGCAACAAGTTACGGTTTCCCTTGGTTTCGCCGGTAAACGGAAGGGGTAACCCCTGTTTTGCGGTGGAAGAGGGTGGAAAAGTAGTGTTCGTCGGAAAAGCACAGTCGAAACGCAATCTCCCGCACCGGTAAAGCTGTCCCTCGTAGGAGCAGACAGGCTGTTTCCAACCGGCGGGAAAGCAGATAGCGGTAGGGTGTTACCCCAAAACGGGTGGAAAACACCCGGGTAAGCTGGGAGGGGGAAAGGCCCACGGAAACTGCCACTTTCTCCACGGAAACGGGGGAGTACAGGGAGCGGTCCAATAATTCCCTGGCTTGCTCCACAGGACCAGACGGCTGTTCCGGAAGAATGGAAAGGGAACTCCGAATCCGGGAGAGAATCTGGTGAAAGAGCAGGGCACATTGGCGTTCCAGTTCCCAGGGATCGGCAGGAGGAGCGGCACAGACAGACACAAACTCCTGGAAAAGCGTTTGAAGAGGGCAGTCAGGGATGTGGTAGGTTTCCCCCAAACGGTAATTGCGCAGCAGATCGGCACAGAGCGTTCCCCGCAGATTCATCCAGATCTTTTTCCAAGGGTCATGGGGGTCGGAGCGATAGCGATGATGGAGCCCCATGGGCAGCAGGTACACGTCCCCTTCCTGTGGATCGAAGGACCGTCCTCCCACCTCCACATGGCCCTTTCCGGAAATCACATATTCCAGGCAAAGAACGGGAGAACGATCCCGGTCAATCCGATAATGGGGGTCGGGATAGGTGACCCCGGTCAGCTCCACGAAAAAGGCTTCCGGGTCCGGGAACTGGTCGGGCAGGAAGCTGAAAAGTTTTTCCTTCATGCGTGAAATCCTCACTTTTCTGCTTTTTTTGTATATTGGCACCGGCGGTGCAGGGGGGTATACTAGATGGGCAGGAAACACGGGGGAAAGCCCCCTAAACCTTTTTTGCCATCGAGGAGGACCATGTAATGGAACATACGATCCCCAGACCGGAGCATCCCCAGCCGCAGTTTGAGCGGTCCCAGTGGGTGAATTTAAATGGACAGTGGCAGTTTGCCTTTGACTTTGGAAAAAGCGGTTTAGACCGCCATTGGGAGGAATTGGAGACCTTGGATCAGGCCATCACCGTTCCTTTCTGCCCGGAAAGCGATTTGAGCGGAATCGGCTACAAGGACTTCATTCCCGCCGTGTGGTATCTGAAGAACGTTACCCTGACTCAGGAACAGCTGGAGGGAAGGGTGATTCTTCATTTTGGAGCAGTGGATTACGAGTCCCACGTCTTTGTTAACGGAAAGAAAGTCGGGATTCATCGGGGTGGCTATACGTCCTTTTCCTATGATATCACGGAGTTTTGCCATCCGGGAGAGAACCGCCTGACCGTCTATGCCGCCGACGACAACCGTCACGGCCAGCAGCCTCACGGCAAGCAGAGCGAGCTTTTCTACTCCCACGACTGCGACTACACCCGAACTACGGGGATTTGGCAGACGGTGTGGATGGAATTTGTACCCAAAGCCTACATCAAATCCGTCAAGTACTTTCCCAATATTTCCGCGGGAACCCTGACGGTTCAGGCGGAACTCTGCGGAAAGGGAGACTTTTCCGTGGAGGCTTCCTTTGCAGGCCGTCCCTGTGGGAAGGCAAGTGCCCTCAGTGAAAACGGCACGGCCAGTGTCACCTTGCCCCTTTCGGAAATCCACCTTTGGGAGGCCGGTGAAGGAAATTTGTACGATCTGACCCTCCGGTTTGGAGAGGATCAGGTAAAGAGCTACGCGGGTCTGCGGGAAATCCGCATTGACGGGATGAAGGTTTTGCTCAATGGCAAGCCGGTGTTCCAGCGTTTGGTGTTGGATCAAGGTTTCTATCCCGACGGGATTTACACGGCGCCCGACGAGGCAACCCTGGTGCGGGACATTGAGCTGAGTCTGGCAGCCGGATTCAATGGGGCACGGCTCCATCAAAAGGTGTTCGAGCCCCGGTTCCTGTATCACTGTGACCGTTTGGGGTATCTGGCCTGGGGAGAGATGGCCAACTGGGGACTGGACTTGTCCGACCCGGCGGCTTTAGAGACTTTCCAAGGGGAGTGGCTGGACGCTGTCCTTCGGGATTTCAACCATCCTGCCATTGTGGGATGGTGTCCCTTCAATGAAACCTGGGACCGGGACCGGCGCAAGCAGATCGACTCCACCCTGGCTATGATTTACCGTTTGACCAAGGTGCTGGATCCCACCCGTCCCTGCATTGACACCAGCGGCAACTACCATGTGGTCACAGACATTTACGACGTACACGACTATGAGCAGGATCCCGAAATTTTCGCAGAGCATTACGAGGCTTTCCGCACCGGCGGGGATTTCTACGATGTCCACCGGGATAAAGGCCGTCAGCAGTACACCAAAGGGCTGCCCATGTTTGTCAGCGAATACGGCGGTATCAAGTGGAATCCTCAGGGGGATATTGAAAAGGCCTGGGGATATGGACAAGGACCCCAATCGGAAGAGGAGTTTATCGCCCGGTATCGTGGCCTGACTGATGCCCTCCTGGACAACCCCAACATGTTCGGATTCTGCTACACCCAGCTTTACGACGTGGAGCAGGAGACAAATGGTCTGTACACCTATGACCGTCAGCCCAAGTTTGATATGAAGGTGTTTGCTTCCATCAACAGCCGTACTGCTGCCTGTGAAAAAACGCCTTCTGCCCTGTAAGCGCAGGGAAGCTGCTTTTCAATCATAACACACCCCAAAACAAATGCGCAATGGGAGACGCCCATTGCCTGGGGAAGGATGGTCCTGCTTTGCTGCCAGGCAGTCAGCCTGTGGCCATGCGGGAGCCGTTAGCGGGCTTGTGCCCTGCATCCAATGGGGAGTATTTTTTATAGAGGTTTCCCTGAACGAGCCGGTTTGAGGGAAACGCACAAGAGACCGGGGTCACTCCCGGTCTCTCTGTTTTTACCAATGTTTTTGTTGAAAAATTTTGATTATCCCGAAAAACCCTTGAAATACAAG
>UMIO01047462.1_pt1 | contig 45736 bp, 43 predicted proteins | sample 1965821 | NCBI WGS metagenome assembly UMIO01 (sample SAMEA4836127, study PRJEB28245) | human gut metagenome | biome: gut microbiome; material: fecal sample | place: Denmark | collected 2008
TTGGGCCGGTAGCCGCCGTACACGCCGCTGCCCTGGTTCATGGCCTGGTTCAGGGCCGCGCTGTATTCCCCGTTGCCAGGATCCATCTGGCAGGCCCGGGAAAAGTGATCCTTTGCCTCCTCCAGCCAGCCCCGGCGGTAGAGCACCGAACCCTTCAGGAAATACCATTCCGCGTTGCGCCGCTCCGGAGGCACGCCGTTTAGGATCTGCTCCGCGTCGGCAATCCGCCCGGACATGATCAGGCTGCGCACGTCGTTAAACCCGGAGTTTCCCTGGGAACCCACATTGTTGTACGCTCCGTTGTAACTCCGTTTTCCCCCCGCTTTCCGCTGGGCAGTGATGGTGTCGTAAGCCTCGTTGATCTCTTTCATCTTTTCGTCCGCCAAATCCTTCAGCGGACTGTCCGCGTACTGGTCCGGATGATACTTCTTGGCCAGCTTCCGGTAGGCGTCCTTGATCTCTTCGTCCGTGGCGGAAGGGGATACCCCCAATACCTTGTAAGGGTCTGTCATAGTCTATCTCCTTTGTAAGAAATCCGCCGGGACAGGGGCTTGCCCCCGCGCCCATCCGGGATCTCCGCCGCGTTTTGCGGCTCTATTCTCAAGCGGGCTTTCAGGGCATCTCCCCGAAAAAGTCCCGCTGTGGTTCCAGCAAAATACCGCCCTGCCCTCTCAGGGCAAAGGTTCCGGTTCCCGTCTCTTTTTCCGGTCCCGGATGTGCAAAAACAAAATTTCCCGCTGAATCTCCGGCAACCCCTGATGCACCACATTCTCCAGAATGGGTCCGAAATTGACCAGGGAAATCAGATTAAAGGCCAGCACCATCTGAGCCGCCGTGGCATTGAGGGCCTGGTTACAGGCCTGGTCCGCCTTTTTCCGTTCCTCCGGGGAAAGCTCTTTCTTGCCCTCCAGCCCCAACCGGTCAATCCAAGGGTTGAAGGCCCCTTCTTTCAGGTCATCGGCCAGATCGTCGGCTGCGTCCATCAGGTAGATCCACCGGCCCAGAAAATAGCCAAACCGCTCCAAAGGAATGGCCTGGACCTTGTCATCTCCCGCCAACTCTCGAAATAAGGCCGCCAGCATCTGCCCTGTGGGCTCCGCGCAGGCGTCCACGCTGCCACCGGAAGCTTCCGCTTCCCGCTGGCCTTCCATGGCCCGCTGGGCCTCCTGGGCCAAAAAGGGAAATTCCTCCGCTGCCCGTTTAGCCTTTCGGGACACCACCGGCAAAAAAATCCGGCTTCCCAAGGACTTCCAGAAGCTGTCATCCTCCAAATTATCCCGGAGCTTGTGGTAGGTGAGCAGCACCGAAAGGGCAGCCGCCTTATGATAGGCTTCCCCACCGCACTCCAAAAAATCGCATTTTTTCATGGGATTCATCACGCATTTGCCGTGACACAGAGACGGTTTCCCTCCCTGCACCGAAAGGCTCAGCAAGGCGTAAAAGGTGCAGTCGTAACTCAAGGTGAAGGTGGAAAGCCTGCCGTACCGGCGCTTTAACTCCCGGCACAGGCCGCAGTAAGCCGCCTTATACTGCTCGTAGTGACGCACCAGCAGTTCCGATTTCATGGGACGCACATATCCAAACATGGCACAGGCGCCCCGGCCGGGGCTTCCTTTCCGGCGGGACTGCCGCCTGATTTTTGGCAGAGAAAAATGGGCTCAACCGCCCTTCCGCGAAATATTGTATCCCATTCCCCTGGAAAGGTGTTGAACACATTGTAAACAATTATAGTCGAATCCTGGAAAAAAAGCAAGAAAAACCGGGGCCCCAGGGGTTTTTCCCCAGGTCCTGGCAAAGGACTGGGGCCAGGGTCCGGCCACAGGCCACAAAAGCCAGCCCTCCCTCGGGAAGGGCCGACTTTTTCTCGGAAGGGAAAAAGAAAAGGGACGCCGAAGTGGCATCCCTCAAAAGGTCACTTTTCCAGAAGGGGCTTTAAATACTGTCCTGTGTAGGATTCCGGTACCTGAGCCACCTGCTCCGGGGTGCCCTGAGCCACGATGGTCCCCCCTCGGTTGCCCCCTTCGGGGCCCAGGTCGATGATGTGGTCCGCGGTCTTGATCAAGTCCAGGTTGTGCTCGATGACCACCACCGTGTTTCCTCCGTCCACCAGCCGCTGGAGCACGTCGATCAGCTTGTGGACGTCCGCGATATGCAGGCCCGTGGTGGGCTCGTCCAGGATATAGATGGTCCGCCCGGTGGAGCGCCGGGAAAGCTCTGTGGCCAGCTTCACCCGCTGGGCTTCGCCGCCCGACAGGGTGGTGGCGGGCTGACCCACCTTCACATACCCCAGACCCACGTCGTAGATGGTCTGGAGCTTTCTTGCCAGTTTGGGGATGTCCCGGAAAAAGTCCAGGGCTTCCTCTACGGTCATTTCCAGCACGTCGTAAATGCTCTTGCCCTTGTACTTTACCTCCAGAGTCTCCCGGTTATACCGGTGGCCCTTGCACACGTCGCAGGGGACGTACACGTCCGGAAGAAAGTGCATCTCAATGCGGATGATGCCGTCTCCCTGACAGGCTTCGCACCGGCCGCCCTTAACGTTGAAGGAAAACCGGCTGGCGTTGAAGCCACGCATCTTGGCGTCCTGGGTGGAGGCAAACAGCTCCCGAATGTCGTTGAACAGACCCGTGTAGGTGGCGGGATTGGAACGGGGCGTGCGGCCAATGGGGGACTGGTCGATCTGGATCACCTTGTCCAGATGTTCCAAGCCCCGGATCTCCTTGTGCTTACCCGGATGAGCATGGGCCCGGTTCAGCTCCGCCGCAAGCTTTTTGTAGAGAATCTCGTTGATGAGGGAGGATTTTCCCGACCCGGACACCCCGGTGACACAGACAAACTCTCCCAGAGGGATTTTAACGTTGATATTTTTCAGATTGTTCTGGGTGGCTCCCCGGATCTCCAGGAATTTTCCATTTCCCTTCCGGCGCTTTTGGGGCACCTCCACCTTCCGCTTGCCGCTCAGGTACTGGCCGGTCAGGGAGGCTTCGCACTGCTCGATCTCCTGGGGAGGACCCGCAAAGATCACCTGGCCTCCGTGGACTCCCGCTCCGGGACCGATATCCACCAGAAAGTCCGACTCCCGCATGGTGTCCTCGTCATGCTCCACCACAATCACCGTGTTGCCCAGATCCCGCAGGTTCTTCAAGGTGTTCAGCAGCTTGTGGTTGTCCCGCTGATGGAGGCCAATGGAGGGTTCGTCCAGAATATACAGCACGCCCATCAGGGAAGAGCCGATCTGGGTGGCCAGACGGATCCGCTGGCTCTCGCCGCCGGACAGGGTCCCCGAAGACCGGGACAGGGTCAGGTATTCCAAGCCCACACTTTGGAGGAAGCCCAACCGGGACTTGATCTCCTTGAGAATGGGGGCGGCAATGAGGTTTTCCCGGTCGGTCAGCTCCAGGGATTCCACAAACTCCAAGGCCTCGGTGACAGACTTGTCGCAGAAAGCGCTGATGTTGATCCCCCCCACGGTGACTGCCAGGCTTTCCGGAGAAAGACGCTGACCGTGGCAGGCGTCACAGGGGACGGCGCTCATATAGGTTTCGATCTCCTCTTTCACCCAGCTGGAAGAGGTCTCCCGGAAACGGCGCTCCAGGTTGTTGATAATTCCCTCAAAGGGGGCAGAATAGGTGCCACTGCCGTATTCGCTTTCCCGGCGCAGTTTGATCTTCTCCCCCTTGGTGCCGTAAAGGAGGATATCGATGATCTCCTCCGGCAGCTCTCCAATGGGAGTATCCAGGGAGAATCCGTAGTGCTGGGAAAGGCCCTTCATATACATGGCGGCAATGGTGCTGCCCTCCATGGCCCAGCCGCTGGCCTTCAGGCCCCCTTTGTTGATGGACAGTCGCTTGTCGGGAAGGATCAGCTCCGGGTCAATCTTCATGAACACACCCAGTCCCGTGCATTTTTTACAGGCCCCAAAGGGGTTGTTGAAGGAGAACATCCGGGGAGTCAGTTCCTCGACGGAGACCCCGTGTTCCGGGCAGGCGTAATTCTGGGAAAAGGTGATGTCCTCCCCGTCGATGACGTTGATGATGACGATCCCTCCCGTCAGTCCCGAGGCGGTTTCAATGGAATCCGCCAGCCGGGAGCGGATGTCCGCCTTGATCACCAACCGGTCCACAATGATTTCGATGGTGTGTTTCTTGTTTTTTTCCAGGGAGATCTTCTCGTTCAAGTCGTAGACCAGTCCGTCTACCCGGGCCCGAACAAACCCGGACTTTCGGGCAGCCTCAAACTCCTTCACATGCTCTCCCTTGCGGCCCCGGACCACCGGCGCCAGTACCTGGATCTTGGTCCGTTCCGGCAGGGCCAGCACTCGGTCCACAATCTGGTCGACAGTCTGCTGCTTGATCTCCCGGCCGCAGATGGGGCAGTGGGGAATGCCGATTCTGGCGTAAAGCAAACGCAGGTAGTCATAGATTTCCGTCACCGTGCCTACGGTGGACCGGGGATTTTTGGAGGTGGTCTTCTGATCGATGGAAATGGCCGGGGAAAGGCCGTCGATCATGTCCACATCGGGCTTTTCCATCTGACCCAGAAACATCCGGGCATAGGAGGAAAGGCTCTCCACATACCGGCGCTGGCCCTCGGCATAGATGGTGTCGAAGGCTAGAGAGGATTTTCCCGACCCGGAAAGCCCCGTGAGCACCACCAGCTTGTCCCGAGGGATGGTGACGTCGATGTTTTTCAAGTTGTGTTCCCGGGCGCCGTGCACCACGATCTTATCTAAACTCATACTGTACTTCCTTTCCTCAGGGCTTAGGCAGCCTCCGCTTTTTCCCCGGCAGAGGGCCGGATCCTTCCAGCTCTTTGATCTTGTCCCGCAGATAGGCCGCGTGTTCGAACTCCAGCAGCTTGGCTGCGGCCTTCATCTCCTTGGTGTATTTCTGAATCAGCTCCTGACGCTCAGCGGCGGTATAGCGCTTCTTCTTTTTCTTGCCGTCTTCCTTGTGAGAGGAGATCTCGATGATGTCCGCCACGTTTTTCCGGATAGTCTGGGGAGTGATGCCGTTCTCCTCGTTATACCGCTCCTGGATGGCCCGGCGGCGTTCCGTCTCGGTGATGGCCTGCTCCATGGAGGGAGTCACCTCGTCGGCGTACATGATCACCTGACCCTGGGCGTTTCTGGCCGCCCGGCCGATGGTCTGGATCAAGCTGCGCCCACTCCGGAGAAAGCCTTCCTTATCCGCGTCCAAAATGGCCACCAAAGACACCTCGGGAATGTCCAGGCCCTCCCGCAGCAGGTTGATGCCCACCAGCACATCGAACTCCCCTAGGCGCAAATCCCGGATAATCTCCATGCGTTCCACGGTGTCAATGTCGTGGTGCATATACCGCACCCGGATGCCATACCCTTCCAAGTACCCGGTTAGATCCTCGGCCATCTTTTTCGTCAGGGTGGTTACCAGAACACGCTCCTGTTTTTCCACCCGCAGGTTGATCTCGGAAATCAAGTCGTCGATCTGGCCGTCGGTGGGCTTGACGGTGATCTTAGGATCCAAAAGCCCTGTAGGCCGGATCACCTGCTCCACCACCTGGGCGGACTTCTCCAGCTCCAGATCCCCGGGGGTGGCGCTGACAAACACCGCCTGATTGATGTGATCATAGAATTCGTCGAAATTCAGGGGCCGGTTGTCAAAGGCGGAGGGCAGCCGGAACCCGTAATCCACCAGCATCTCCTTCCGGGCCCGGTCCCCGGCGTACATGCCCCGGACCTGAGGCAGAGTCACATGGGATTCGTCCACAAACAGCAGAAAATCCTTGGGAAAATAATCCAGCAGGGTAAAGGGGGCGCTTCCCGGCTCACGGCCGGAAAGAACCCGGGAATAGTTTTCGATTCCCTTGCAAAAGCCGATCTCCTGGAGCATCTCCATATCGTACCGGGTCCGCTGCTCGATGCGCTGAGCCTCGATGAGCTTTCCCTCCTGCTTAAAGTATTCCACCCGCTGCTCCATTTCCCGCTGAATGTCCCCGATGGCCCGGTCCATTTTTTCCTTGGGCACAATGTAGTGGGAGGCGGGATAGATGGCAATGTGCTTGAGCTGGGAAGTCACATCCCCGGTGAGAGGGTTAAACTCCGACAGCCGGTCGATTTCATCTCCGAAAAACTCCACCCGCACCGCTTTATCTGTGGCGTTGGCGGGGAAAATCTCCACCACGTCTCCCCGAACCCGAAACTTGTTGCGGATGAAATTCACGTCGTTGCGCTCGTACTGGAGCTCCACCAGCTTTTTCAACAGCTCGTCCCGGTCGCGCTCCTGCCCCGGCCGCAGGGAGATCACCATGGTCCGGTAGTCAATAGGGTCGCCCAAGCTGTAAATACAGGACACGGACGCCACAATGATCACGTCCCGCCGCTCGGACAGGGCACTGGTGGCGCTGTGGCGCAGTTTGTCAATCTCGTCGTTGATGGCGGAATCCTTTTCGATATAGGTGTCCGTCTGGGGAATATAGGCCTCGGGCTGGTAGTAGTCGTAGTAGGATACAAAATACTCCACCGCGTTATGGGGGAAAAATTCCCGGAACTCCGAACACAGCTGGGCCGCCAGGGTCTTGTTGTGGGCCAGCACCAAGGTGGGACGATTCACCTGGGCGATCACGTTGGCCATGGTAAAGGTCTTGCCGGAGCCCGTCACTCCCAGCAGGGTCTGCTCTTTCATCCCGGCGTTGATCCCCTCCGCCAATTTCCGGATGGCCCGGGGTTGGTCTCCGGTGGGCCGGTATTGGGATACCAATTGGAACCGCTCCTGTCTCTCTTCCTCCATGCTGCCACACTCCCTTCCAGCAGATTCCGAACAAATATTCGTGCTTATCTTACACCACCCGCCAATCCTTGTCAACCCGGGAAAAGCCGATTCCGGCGCCCTTTTTCCTAGGTTCCCCCCGAGGCCTCAAAAAATCCCCCGGGCTTTATTCCCGGGGGACTCCTAAGCTTGTTTGGAGAGACAGCCTCATGTCCGAAAAAGACCTTTTAAGAGGGCGAGGACAGGGTTTCCAGCAATTCCTGTTCCTTTTGCCGGGCATTTTTCGTCTCCTGGCGGCGGTGGGCACGGACCTCTTCCTTGACAATGCCCAGCCAGCCGTTCCGGGCAAAGGAGTTGAAATCCTCCCCCGCGAAGATGATGTGGTCGTTTAAGGTGGCGTCGATGCTTTCCAGGGCCATCTCCACCTGATGGGTGGCGGTAATGTCGTTCCGGGACGCCGCCGGATTGCCGCTGGGATGGTTGTGGGCCAGCATCACATGCTGGGCGTCGTAGAGGATGCACAGCTGCAGCAGCCTGCGGATATAGATGGGAACCGCGCTGATGGACCCTTCCGCCAGAATATCGTTGTACAGCAGCCGCCCCCGGCCGTCCAAAAGGATCAGACAGACCGCCTCGGTTTTCCGTCCCAGAAACTTGGGACGAAACAGCTCTACTGCGGAATCCGTATCGTAAACCCGCTTCAGGTCCCGGCTCTTGTCCTCCAGATAGGCTCGGGCCAGTTGGGTGGTCACCCGAAGATACCGGGCTCCTTCCGGCCCCAACACCTTGGCAAGCTCCTCCTCGGGAGCCAAAAACACCCCTTCAAAGCTGCCAAACCGGTCCACCAAAGCCTCCGCAGCCAATTCCGAGCCCGGGGCTGCCATCACATAACTCAAGGCTTCCCGCAGCAGCTTTTGCCGCTGGGCCTCCTCCGGAGACAGCCCAGTGTCCTCACTCTTTTTCCCCATGGATCCACCTCCCTTTCCCGTCTTTCCCTGAGCAAGCCTTAGAATTCGTTTTTCAGGCTCCGGGAAAACAGGCTGTCCAAAGTCTCCTTGGGATCCGCCCCTTCATAAAGCACCTGGTGAACGCCCCGGCAAATGGGCAGAGATACCCCGTATTTGCTGCCCAGCTCCACCAGAGCTTTCACCGTGGCACGGCCTTCCGCCAGCTCTTCAAAGGGCTCCCCCTTTACAAAGGCCTCCCCGTACCGGCGGTTGTGACTGTATTTGGAAAACACCGTGGCCTCGTAATCCCCCAAATGGCACAAGCCGTAGGCGGACAGCTCATTTCCGCCCAGGGCCTGAATCAGCCGGGCGATTTCCCGGGTGCCCCGGCTCATGAGAGCCCCTTTCAGGGAGGACAGCTTCAATCCGTCCAGCATCCCCGCTGCGATGCCGATCACATTCTTGGCAGCGGCCCCCACCTCGTTGCCGATCATGTCCCGGCCATAGTAGAACCGGATCAGCTCGCTGGAGAAGGTGGACACCAGCTCTTCCTTCAAGGCCTCATCGTCGCTGTCAATGACCATGCAGTTGGGAATCCCTGCGGTAAACTCCTGGACGTGGCCCGGCCCCAGCCAAACTGCCACCCGGGCGCTCTCCCCCAGTTCTTCTTTCACAATGGTGGAAAGCCGTTTCCCCGTGCCGGTTTCCAGACCCTTCATGCACAGCACCAGCTTCCGGCCCAGTCCCCAGCCCTTCCCGGCAATTTCCTGCAAAAGGTTTCTGAGGCTTTGGGACCCTACGGAAATCACCAGCACCTGGCAGTCCAGCACCCGGTCCAGGTCCTGGGTCAGCTCCACCGACTCCGGCAGGGTGGTCACCCCATTGGTGCGGGTGACAAGGAGCCCTTCCATCCGGCGGGAACCCTTTCTCCCGTACAAGGTCACCTCTTGCCCCGACCGGTCCAGATACCAGGCCAGAAATGTTCCCCAACGGCCACAGCCTATGACAGATACCTTCACTGCCGCACCTCCAGATTCAGCTCAAACCGCTCGAAAAATCCGATGAGCTTTCCTTCCCCGTCCCGGACGGGCTGGATGTACAACCGCTGGTTCCGGCTGTTGACTTTGAGAAAAACCTCTTTTCCGTCCTGTTTCATGGTCTCAAAAGCCCGGCGAATCCGCTCCTTGGAGCTCTCCTTGGTATGGCAGTCAAAAATGCTCTTTCCCAGCAGGGGGCCATATCCCCGCTCCTGATAGTAGTGGTATTCCGCGTACCGGTTCATAAACCGAATGGTGTAAGTGTCGTCCACAAATACGATGGGGTAGGGATAACTGTCCAGAATCCCCTTCATGATCACGTCAAGCTCCATGGGAAAACCTCCTTGTTTTTTTCCCATTGTATCACAGGGACAGGGAAAAGCGCAAAACTTTTTCCGCCCTTCCCTGTTACCTTTTCGCCCTCCCTCTCGTCTAAAAGGTGATAACTCACTCCTTTGAGCAAACCCTCTACAGAATACACTAAAATCTCTGCTGCATATTTTTCTTTTCTTCCTGCCATTCCTGCCGTATAATGACCCCAAGGGCCAGGACGTCCCTCTGGGATTTCCCCTTTTACAGCCCGAAAAAACGGACTCTTTATCTCCACCTTGCTTCCCTCCGCGGAAGAAGGGATTTTTTGTAAACACTCTACTAAAAAACTTGTCGAGTTTACTGATTTTCCGTAAAAAAACCTCAGCTTTAAAGCTTGCAGCTTTGTTCACAACCCAGTATAATAAGAGACAGAAAGACATCATTGTAGGAACGGAGAAGGAGCATGATGAAACAACGTCGCACCCATTCAATCGCCGCTTCCCTGCTGGCCTTGGTCCTTTGCTGTGTCCTGGCCGCAGGGAGCTTTGCCACCCCGGTTTCTGCCGCCCCGCCTCCTGGGGGCACTTCGGATAACGTCCAGGCAGAGGTAGAAGCTGGCTTGGAAGACTTGATCACCGAAGGGGAGGAATTTGCTGAACCCAATGACCAGGGAGATACCGATTCCGATGGAACCGGCGATCCCCAGACGGATTCTGATCCCGTCGATCCCGATTCGCCTCCCCAATCCACTGACCCGGATAACGACACCGATCCCTCGGACCCGGAAGTTTCCCCCAATCCCCAAGAGCCAGAAGAATCCCCGGAACCTTCTGAGCCCGAAGAGGTGGTCTACACGGTCACCTTCAAACTCTCAGGCTCCCAATCGGTTCAGGTAGAGGTCAAGGAGGGGGAGTATCCCCAGGTGCCCCAGGAAATTACCCCGCCTCCCATGGCGGAATTTCAGGGCTGGGCCAACGCCCAGGGACAACTGGTAAATCCGGAGGAAATCCCCGTCACACAGGATGTCACTTACACGGCCCGGTGGTCCCGGCAGCTGGAAGATCTGCTAAACACCGCCACCCACATCAATTACATCGACGGCTATGAGGACGGCCTGTTCCGTCCCAGCAAGGCCATCACCCGCGGGGAAGCCGCCACCATGCTCTACAAATTGCTCCTTCAGCAGGACTGGGAGAAAAAGACCTTCCCGGACATCTCCGAAAAGGACTGGTACGCCAATGCCGTGGAGACCCTGGCAGGATTGGGAATCCTTTCCGGCTATACGGACGGCACCTTCGCCCCGGGTAGACAGATCACCCGGGCAGAGTTTGTCACCATGGTCACGGGCTTCACCACTTTGGACACGGAAATCACCCAAACCTTCTCCGACGTGCCCGCCACCTCCTGGGCAGCAGCAGCCGTTTCCACCGCTGCGCAATTGGGCTGGGTCAACGGCTACGGCGACGGCACCTTCCTGCCCAACAACCCCATCACTCGGGCGGAGGCAGTGAAGGTCATCAACAATATGCTGGGACGGGCTGTGGATCCCCAGTACAAGAACAAATCCGATGTAAAGAACTTCTACGACCTGTTCTCGGAGCATTGGGCTTATGGGGACATTGTGGAAGCCTCCACCCCCCATACGGTGGAAGAAGGCTCCAATCCTGAAGTTTGGACCTCCTATACCGCCGATACCTCTACCGTGAAGGGCCATTGGGTGACAGAAGGGGGAGTCCGTTACTATGTGGACCCCTCCACCCGGAAATTTGCCCGGGGCCAGATCACCATTGACGGGGTCAAGTACCGGTTTGACTCCAAAACCGCCAAACCCCTTACCGGATTCTATATGGATGGCCAGTGGCGCCGGTACTATAAGAACGGGGCCATCGTCAACGATATCTCCGGTCTGGGCGTGGTGAAGGGCCCCTACTATATCAAGGTCTATAAACCCGCCAACTATCTGATCATCTTTGCCAAGGATTCCATCGGCAATTACAACACGCCCGTACGGGCCATGCGGGTCTCCTGCGGCAACGCCACGCCTACCGGCACCTATTACACGCCTGCCCGGTACCGCTGGCTGAAAATGGTGGGCAACACCTGGGCCCAGTGGTGCACCCAGATTCAGGGAAACTACCTGTTCCACTCGGTACCCAACTGGACCAAAAATAATCTGGATCTGGAAGTGGGCGAGTACAACCGGCTGGGAGAAACACGTTCTCTGGGCTGCATCCGCCTCAACTGCCGGGACGCCAAGTGGATCTACGACAACTGCGCCTTGGGAACCAAGGTCTACATCTCCCCCACGGAGACTTCCGGACCTCTTTCCAAGCCTGCGGGAATCCAGATTCCCTCTTGGCATACCTGGGATCCCACGGACCCCACGGCTTACTACATGTGCGACAAGTACGGCTGCCATCAGGACCTTCATTGACTGAAAGCCTCCTTACATACAGCCTCCTTATAGAAAAGGACCGGGAAACCACTTCCGGTCCTTTTCGCTGTTTATTCCGTCTTTTCCCCCAGCAACAGACCAAATACCCCTTCCTCCTGGGAGGGCATGTCGTAGTCTCCCACCACAGTGCCCAGTCTGTGGTAGACCAACCCATCCCGTTGACCCTGTTCCAGACAGTCCAGAAGCTTCTCCTCACCATACCGTTTGATAAAAACACAGAAGGACCGGGGTTTTATCTTGGCCAGCATGGGAGCCGAACAGGGAAATTCCTCACACTCCCAACAGCCTGCCAGCCCTCGCTCCTGGCAGCAGGTGTAGTTCTTGCACTGCTCCCGGTCCGGACAACCACCCTTTCGGCAGCCAGGACAATCTTCCAAAGATTCGCACAGGGCGCAGGCAAGGCCGCAATAGGCAATTCCACGTTCTCGTTTCACGGTCACCCCTCCTAAGCTAGAACATTTGTTTGCTTCATTGTAGCACAAAGTTTTTTCCTCCGCAAGGGCCGTCAACGGATTCTCTCCCCACATCCGGGAAAAACTCGGCCCCCAGGGGCCAGACCCTGGATGTTCTGCCTAGGAAACTGGCCGGCATCCAGGGAGAAAGATCCCGGAATGTTCCCTGCACAGAAAAACCTCCGGTTTCCCGGAGGTTTTTGAGGATCTCTATTCGTTATTGGGCATCGGGCTCCAGGACCAGAGTTTCATCCTCCTGGGGCTGCTGAGCGGAAGCCGCCACAATGGACTTTTTCTTCCAGCGGCCTACCCGATAGGCAATGGTGGTGAGAACAGCGCCCATGAGCCAAGAAATCAACAGGGACACAAACAGGGGATCCGGCGTGCCGGAACCTACAGCGCCACCCTCAGGCCGGGTGAGGAATTCCAATCCGTAGGCAATGGGCACACGGATCACCACGGTGGTGATGATGGAAATCCACATGGGCATCATGGTGTCCCCTGCTCCCCGCATGACGCCGGACAAGGTCTGGGTCACGGCCATGGCAATATAACCCACTGCCAGAATCCGCAGCATCCGCATGCCGGTTTCAATCACCACAGGGGTAGAGGTGAACATCTGCATCAGGAATTGACCGAAGATCAAGATCAAGGCCACCAGCACCACCGAAACCGTCAAACCGATTTTCAAACCGTCCTTGGTGCCTTTTACCACCCGTTCCAGTTTCCCGGCACCAATGTTTTGGCCGGTATAGGTGGTCATGGCAGTGCCGAAGGTGAAGTTGGGCATCATGGCAAATCCGTCCACCCGCATGACCACCGTATTGGCCGCGATAACCGCCGTGCCGAAGGAGTTGGTCAAGGACTGGAGAATGATCATGGCAAAAGAGAAAATGGCCTGGGTCAAACCGCTGGGCAGACCCAACCGGATCAACTGCTTCAAAAAGACAGCCTTGGGCCGCAGATGAGCCGGGGTGATATCCATCACATCCCGCATCCGCAGCAACCGGATCAGGCAAAGGGTTCCGGATACCGCTTGGGAAATGATGGTGGCAATGGCCACGCCGGCCACATTCCAATGGAATCCCGCCACAAACCACACGTCCAGGACAATGTTCAGCAAACAGGCGATGATCAGGAAGATCACCGGCATAACGGAATCTCCCAATCCCCGGAGAACGCCCGACAAAATGTTGTAATAGGCGCACCCGATAATTCCCGCAAAGAGAATGGTCAGATAAGAGCAGGACATTTCATAGATTTCCGGGGGAGTGCCCAAGGCCTTCATAATGGGCGGCGTAATCAGCGGCCCCACCACCATGATGAAAATGGAGGACACCAAGGTGGCGGTAATGGTGGTGCCCACCGTTTCCGACAGCTTATGTCGATCCTTGGCCCCGAAATACTGGGACACCATGATGCTGGCGCCCACAGAAATTCCCATGAAAAGCACCAGCAGCAAATTCAAAATTGGGCCGCTGGCGCCTACGGCTGCAAGAGCTCCGTCACCTACATAGTTTCCCACCACAATGGAGTCCACTGTGCTGTACAGCTGCTGGGCCAGGTTGCCGATGAGCAACGGCACGGAAAACCGGATCAGGTTTCCCGAAGGGCTGCCCTGGGTCATATCCTGGGCACCAAACAGCGCGGACAATTTTCCGGACATACGTTCTTCTCTCCTTTTCCTCAAAAGAATCCAATGATATTATAGCATGGAACCAGAGAGAAATCTTTTGTGATAAAATCCGAATTTTTCCGCGGAATTTTTGGTTGAAATTACGAAACCCCCGCAGGTTTTACCCCTGCGGGGATCCGCATTACCGGACGATGGCCCGGCGAAGCAACAGCCAATCCACCAGTGCCATCAAAACCCCCAGCACCAGCAAACTCACCAGGCAACTGGCCGGAGAGCCAAAGGCGAATTTCAGAAAAGGCTGCAGGGTGACTCGAGCAAACGCCCGGAGTCTCTCTCCAAAATACAGGGTGTCCAGACCCTTGATGGCGGGAATGCCAAAGATCAGCGCCGCAGGAACCCCTGCCCCCACCAGAATTTTCCCCAAGGTTTTCAGCCGGTAGAACACCATGACAATGGCGTAACCCAGGTTGGCCGCCAGAAACAGCAGGCAGAACCCAAATACCACTGACAGGAAAAATCCCTGCACAGGATTCTCAAAGGTTTTGGGAAAAATCTGCTGAAACAGAGACACGCTGATCCACCGGGAGGACGTGGCGCTGCCGATCCAGGAAAGCATCGTGTGCATCAGCTGGTCCACCAATCCCATGAACAGAGCGGTAACTCCTGCCGTGTATATCCGACTGAGAAACACGGTTTTCCGGCTGACCCCGTTTTGCAGGCCGAAACGGAAATTCTCCGTGAAGGAGTTGAGCCCCACAATAAAAACGAACACCACCGAGGCACCTGTCAGCCCGGACAGGATCGTATGGTTTGCTTCTGCCATCTCCCGAACTGTCATCTCCCCGGCGGAACCCACCACCGAGAAGTTCCCCAGAGACAAGGCTGTCAGCAGGGTGATCGCCAAAATTACCAGGTAGTAGACCAGCACCGGCCAGCGCAGGTCCAAAATCTGGTAGCGAAAACAAGCTTTAGCTTTCATAGAATCTCCCTCACTTTCCCGTCATGAGAACAAACATCTTCTGCAGGTCCAGGCCCGACAGCTCCAAGCCTTGGGGCAAAGTGCGCCGGTCCGCCTTGCCCAGCACATAGGCGCTTTCCAGGCCCCCCAGCACGTCTGCCCCCAACACTTCCTTGCCCTTCAAGTACTCCTCCACCAGCCCCCTGGGTCCGCTGACCGTGTACCCCTGGGACAGAAACTCCTCCCGGCTTCCCCGGCGCAGCACCTCTCCCTTGTGGATGATCACCAGATCCTCAATGAGGGAGGATACCTCCTCGATCAAGTGGGTGGAAATCACCACCGTGGCTGGATGTTCCACGTATCGGGCCAGGAGGGTCTTGTAAAACAGATCCCGGTGGTTGGCGTCCAACCCCAGAACCGGCTCATCCAACAGCACATAGGGCACATTCACCGACAAGGCCACAATCAACTTGAAAATGGAACTGTATCCTGTGGACAGCTTGTTGACCTTAGATCCCAGAGGCAGCTCAAAGGCCCCCGCCAGGTTCCAGGCAAAATCCTGGTCAAAGGTGGGATAAAATTCCTTAGTCCACCGGAATGCCTCTCTCACCTTCATGGATTCGGGGTAGCAATCCTGCTCACTCATCAGATACATCTTAGAAAGGGCGCTGTCGTTGTTGTGTATGGGCTCCCCATCCACCGTGACTCTTCCCCCATCCGGGAAAATCCGCTCGGTGAGAATGTTCAGCAAGGTGGATTTTCCCGCCCCGTTGCGGCCCAGCAAACCGTAGATCTTCCCTTCCTCCAGAGTCAAACTGACGTCTCGCAAAGCCTGCACTTTGCCAAATTGCTTGGATACCTTCTCCACTACGATGCTCATGATTTCATCTCCTTTTCCTCTTGGGCAAAGCCCCGGTCAATGAGAGCTCTCAACTCCTCTCGACCGATGCCCAACCGTCTGGCCTCCTGAACCATCGTGGCAATAAAGTGATCGTAAAAGCCTTCCTTCCGCTTGGCCCGCAATTGCTGCTGGGCTCCCTGTGCCACAAACATGCCAACTCCCCTTTTCTTGTAAACCACACCCTCTTCCACCAACAGGTTGATTCCCTTCAGTGCCGTGGCAGGGTTGATCTTGTACAACACCGATAATTCCGTGATGGAGGGGATCTGGCTTTCCTCCGGGAATGCCCCGGAAAGAATGGCGTCTTCCAGTCCTTCCGCAATTTGCTGGAAGATGGGTTTTTCCGAATTGAAATCCAGTTCCATAGGCACCTCCAAACTAGTTAATTAGTCAAGTAACTAACTATAAGAGTATAATACCCTACCCTTTCTCCTTTGTCAAGAGAAAAAAGTGTGACAACACATGAAGCCACACAGGGGGCAGTTTTCCGGAAAGTGAGATTCCTTCAGGGCAGCCTGCGCGTCACACCTCCGGCGCAGCCGGCAGCCGGGCAGCTCAATGCAGCAACGCGGGCCGCCCAGGGGGCACTTCCCCGGAAAGTTAGCTGCCCTTAGGGCAGCCTGCGCGTCTCGCCTCCGGCGCAGCCGGCAGCCGGGCAGCTCAATGCAGCAACGCGGGCCGCCCAGGGGGCACTTCCCCGGAAAGTTAGCTGCCCTTAGGGCAGCCTGCGCGTCTCGCCTCCGGCGCAGCCGGCAGCCGGGCAGCTCAATGCAGCAACGCGGGCCGCCCAGGGGGCACTTCCCCGGAAAGTTAGCTGCCCTTAGGGCAGCCTGCGCGTCTCGCCTCCGGCGCAGCCGGCAGCCGGGCAGCCGGGCAGGTTGTAATTTGGGGAAAGAGGATTTATAATGGGGGAAAACCCGATTGGGGAAAGGATGGGATTTATGGAAGCACTTCATCTGGATTCGTTTACGGAATATAAGTTTCTTTCGGGGCTGGCCTGCGGGCCCGAAGGCGGAGTGGCCTTTGTGGCGGCCAAAGCGGATGTGGAGAAAAACTCCTACCGGCGAGACCTGTGGCTCCAGCCGGACCAGGGCAACGCCTGGCAGCTGACCACCGATGGGAAAACCGGCGGGTTTCTGTGGGAGGACGGCCACACCTTGCTGTTCACCTCCGGACGAGATCCGGAAGGAAAAAAGCACCAGGAGGCGGGTGAGGAATTCACCTCCTTTTACAGAATTGATATCCGAGGCGGCGAGGCTCAAAAAGCGTTCTCTTTGCCCCTCTCCGCTTCCCTGGTGGAGAAAATCCGAGACGGATTGTATCTGCTCAGCGTGGATTGGGATCTGCGGTTTTCCAAAGCCTATCAAATGAAAGGCGCCCCCAAGGAAGCCCTGCTCCAGGAGAAAAAAGAGGAAAAGGATTATCAGGTTCTGGACGAACTGCCTTTCTACTTCAACGGAAAAGGTTATGTAAACAAACATAGAAATGCCCTGTTCCTCTATGAGGAAGACACCGACAAGCTGACCCGGATTACCCGGGAAACCTTCTCCGCCGGCAGCGCCCATGTGAGCCCGGACAAGCGGAAAGTGCTCTTTACCGGCCAGAATTACACGGTCAAGAGAAAAGAGAAAACCGGCATCTATGTGTACGACATTCCCTCCGGGAAAACCACCGAGCTCCTGCGGCCCCGGGTCTATGACGTGTATGACGCCCTGTGGTGGGGCGACCGGATCCTCTTCCTGGGCACGGATCAAAAACGGTTCGGTCTCAATGAAAACGCTCAGTTTTACACCCTGAATCCCACTTCCAAGGAGATCTCCCTGCTGGCTCCCTACGAGGAGGCGGTGGGCTCCTCCGTGGGCAGCGACTGCCGTCTGGGCGGTGGCGAAGCATGGGTGGTCCGGGATGGAAAACTCTACTTTATCTCCACCATCCGCAACGCCTCCCAGGTGTTCTGCCTGGATCAGCAGGGCTCCATTTGTCCCGTCTATACCCAGGAGGGTTCCGTGGACTGCATCGACGTGCGGGACGGCATTCTCTATTTTGTGGGCATGCAGGACATGAAGCTTCAGGAACTCTACCGTTGGGACGCCTCTGTCCAGGAACGGGATCAGCTGACCTCCCTCAATGAGGATGTGCTGGAGGATGTCTATGTGGCAACTCCCCAGAAGCTCACCTTCGAAAACGAGGCCACCGATTTGGACGGCTGGGTGCTGCTGCCCAAGGACTTCGATCCCAAAAAGTCCTATCCGGGCATTCTGGACATTCACGGAGGACCCAAAACCGTCTATGGGGAAGTGTTCTATCACGAAATGCAGTTCTGGGCAAGCGAAGGCTACTTTGTGTTCTTCTGCAACCCCCGGGGCGGCGACGGCCGAGGCAACGAGTTTGCCGATCTGAAAGGCAAATACGGCACCATCGATTACAGGGACATCATGGCCTTCTGCGACCAAGTTTTGGAACGGTATCCTCAGATTGACCGGAACCGGCTGGGCGTTACCGGCGGCAGCTACGGCGGCTTTATGACCAACTGGATCATCGGCCACACAGACCGGTTTGCCGCGGCGGCCTCTCAGCGTTCTATCGCCAACTGGGTCAGCTTCGGGTTCACCTCCGACATCGGAGAAGGATTCGGCAGCGATCAGATGGGCTTGGGACCCCGGGAGAACGTGTGGACCAGCATGGAAAAAATGTGGGAACATTCTCCCCTGAAATACCTGGACCACTGCTCCACTCCCACCCTGTTCATCCACAGCGATCAGGACTACCGCTGCCCTCTGTCGGAAGGGTATCAGATGTATGCCGCCTTGCAGCAGCGGGGTGTGGAATCCAGAATGTGCATCTTCCATGGGGAAAACCATGAGCTTTCCCGGAGCGGAAAACCCCGTCACCGGATTCGCCGGCTGAAGGAAATCACCCACTGGTTTGACTCCCATCTGTAAAGGATAAAAAGGAAAATTGCCCCTTTCACGCCGGAGCTCCTTGGACTCAAGGGGCTCCGGTTTTTTGGGAGATCTTTTGAAAATGTACAAAATCTGCCCCCTCTCATGAGGGGGTTTTCCTTTTTGTTCCCCCTGCCTTGTACTAAGGGGCCCCTGGCTTTCATATGTATAAAACACATTGGAAGCGAGGGGTGCCATATGTCCAACCATGTGATCGACGACCGGGCTACCAGGCTCGGCGAGTACATCGTGGAAAACAAAGCCACCGTGCGCCGGGCCGCCAAACAGTTTGGGGTCAGCAAGAGCACGGTGCACAAGGATGTTTCCCAGCGTCTGAAATACCTGGACAGCAGCCTGTATCGAGATGTGAAAAGCGTGCTGGCAGTAAACAAGGCCCAGCGCCACATCCGGGGCGGCATGGCCACCAAGAAAAAATATGAGGCTCTCAAATAAAAAAAGCGGGACTCCTCTGTTCACTGGGGAGTTCCCGCCTTTTTTCTCTTTATCAGACTGTTCCGTCCAGCACGCTCTGGGGATCCAGCGCCACCCCGTCCCGACGGACTTCCAAATGGAGGTGGGGCTCCTCTGCCGCTTCAAAGGGCACCGCAGTCACAACGCCGATCTGCTGGCCGGCGGACACCACTTCTCCCGGCTCCACCAGGAAATTCTCTCCCAGGCCGCAGTAGTAGAACAGGTAGTCCCCATGTTCCACCAGCACCACATTGCCCAACATGCTGTCACTGTAGGTCTCTTTCACTTGGCCGTTGGCACAGGCCATCACCGGCTGTTCGCTTTGAGCAGACAGGTCCAGACCTGTGTGAATCCGCCAGTCCTTCATGGTCTCCGAGTACACCGGGGCACCGGCACTGTAAGCGTTGGCCACCTCCCCGTTTTCCAGGGGATAAATCATGGTCTGGCTGATTTCATACAGGGGAGCCGTGGCAGGCACCTGGGCCTCTTCCTCTGTTTCCTGGGCGGAAGAAGCCTGGGAGACTTCCTCCTCTGAGGACTCTTGGGCTTCCTCAGGTTCCTGGGTCACTTCTCCGGCTGTCTCCTGGGCGGAGGTGTCCCGAGGCGCTTCGGGATCATCGTTTTCCCCATCTTCCGGGTCTACTTCCACGGCAGGTTCACTTTCCCGGGAAGAGGTGGATTCCTCCACAGAAGCGTCCGTTTCCTGGCCCTGGCGGACTTCCTCCGCCTGCTGGCTGGCCAGGGAAGAATCCTCTTCCGCCGGTTCCATATAGCCGTTTACCGCGTCATAGGTGCTCCAGGCCGCGATCCCCACCGCCACCAGGCATACAGACAATGCCAGATAAAACCCATTTTTCCGGGTCTTTTCCTCAGTCATACGTTTTCCGTTCATGGCACACATTCCTTTCGGATCAGAATACGATACTGCTATTCTGGACCTTTTGAAATGGCTTTATGCACAAAATCTTGGAAACCCTCTGACCTTCCTCCGAAATTCGCCTTGACTTCCCCGGTCTCGTCCGCTACCATGGAAGGGAACTGAAGAAAAAGGAGAATGATCCATGGCCAAAACGTTGATTCTGTATTACTCCAAAACGGGATTTGCCCAACGGTACGCTCAATGGCTGAAAGAGGATCTTGCCTGCGACTGTGTCCCCTTTGAGAAACGGGGCCAAGTGAACCTTTCCGATTACGACACGGTGGTGTTTGGCGCCGGCTGTACCGCGGGAAAAATTCGAAAAGCCGGCTGGTTCCGCAAACAGCTCCCCGCCCTTGCCGGCAAGCGGCTGGCGGTGTTTTTCACGGGTGCCATGGGTCCCGATCCCGCTGCCATAAAACAGTGTGTTGGGCAAAATTTTTCCCCGGAAGAACTCCAAAAAGTGAAGGTCTTTTACCTATGGGGCGGACTTAATTACGAAAAAATGGGCCTTTTGGAACGGCAGATGATGAAAGTATTCCGCTCCATGCTGGCCGCCAAAAAGAACCCTACCCCCCAGGATCTGCAAGCTGCCAAAATGGTGGCCGCCTCCTTCGATGAATCCAATAGAACATATCTGACCCCTTTGGAGGACTATGTAAAACAAACGAACTGAAACAGAAAAACGGCCCCTGAGGGCCGCTTTTTCGCAAATTTTCTGCTCAATAGTACCGCACTACGGCAATGACCTTTCCCAACACAGAAGCGTGGTCGGAATAGATGGGGGAAAAATCCGGATTTTCCGGCTGCAGCCGGACCCCCTCCTTTTCCCGGTACAGGCGTTTCACGGTGGCTTCGTCGTCAATCATGGCCACCACAATTTCTCCGTCATCGGCGGTGGATGTCCGTTCCGCTACCACATAATCTCCGTCCAAAATGCCCGCGTCCCGCATACTCAGGCCGCTTACATGGAGGGCAAAGAGCTCCTTTCCCTCTTTCAGGGGGAAGGGAATATATCCTTCGATATCTTCCACCGCCAAAATGGGCATGCCTGCCGTAACTTTTCCCAGAATGGGCACTTGGGCCGCCGGCTCCCGGCCTTCCAGCCGGATGGACCGGTTGAGCCCCGCCTCCCGGGTAATGTATCCCAGCCGCTCCAGGGTTTTCAGATGGGCGTGTACGGTGGACGTGGCCCGCAAGCCGGTGGCGTTGCAGATTTCCCGCACCGTGGGAGGCACCCCTTTGGACGCTTCCTGCCGCAGGAAATCGTAAACCTTCTGTTGGCTTTTTGTGAGATGCTCCATGCCGTATCCCCGCCTTCTTTTCCATGATGTGTTCATTATACCACACCCCGCCGCAATTCGCAAACAAATGTTTGCGGAAAAAGCCGGTTTTTTCCTTGGAATTCCCAGAAGTTTTCCCCGCGAAAAGTTCACAAAATGGGCAGAAAATCTTTAAGGTTTATTCACAGCGCCGTAACAACTCCCCGGGAATTTCGGGTATAATAATCTCGTACTCAAAAGAAATGGACCGCACCTTTTCTTGAGATACATGTTCTACCCTCCTCAATAATACCCCTCAAGCTAAAGGAAGAGGACCGGCGGCGAATGGCTACCGGTCCTTTTCCTTTTGTCTTGTCACATCACCCAGTACAGGGGATCTTTACACAAAGTCCACCCCATTTTCCGGTGCAGCTGGAAAGAGGGGGTGTTGCCTTCGAAAATCTGGGAAAAGGGCACCCAGCCCCGCTCCAGAAACCAATTGGTCATGAAGGCCATCAAGGCAGCGGCGGCTCCCTTGCGCCGATGTTCCGGCAGCACTTCCAAAAGCCCCACGCTTCCTTCCGCATGCATCCCAATGAACCCCAGCAGCTCTTCCTCCTGAAAAGCCCCGTGCATCACCCCGGCGTCCAGCCGTTTGCGGATGTAGTCCGGGTCAGAAAAGGAGTGGTAATGCTCCAGCACCGTGGAGAAAAATTCCTGCCCCAAGGGACGGATTTCGAACTGCCCCGGCACCGGCAAAGGCTCTTTTCCCAGATAGGCAGCCGGCGTACAGCAGCGACACTCTGCAAACCCATAGGTTTCCTTCAGATACTCTCCCGTCTCCCGGTCGTGGGTGGAGGCAAGCTCCATTTTCTCCACCCCGGCACACAGGGATTTCCCCACTGCCAGGCTGTCTGCCGCCATCATGTACACCTCACCCGGCACATTGTACAGCAGCACGCCTCCCTCCTCCACGGCCACCACTTCCATCATCCCCCGATTCAGGGGGCCCAGCATGTCCATGTACCGCAGGGGATCCTGTTCCAGATAGGCCCTGGCCTGCCTGAGCCCTGCATCCTGTTCCATCTCATTGACCTCCTTTTCCGGTTTTGCGTTTCCTTCAGCCTAGTCTCACAGCCGGGGCAGCAAGGCCTTCAGCAGCTGCTGGGCCTTTTTGGCCGAACCCTCGGCAAAGGTGAGAAAATCCACCACTTCGCTGTCGTGAGCGTTGTCGGAAATGGTCCGCAGCACCCCGCAGGGCACCTGGTTCACCAGGCAGGTATGGGCAATGGCGCCCCCTTCCATCTCGCAGGCCAGCGCCCCAAATTGGCTTTGCAGCCAGGCCCCAAAGGCCGGATCTGCCACAAACCGGTCGCCTGTGGCCACCACTCCCAAGTGAGCCCGGCCGTACAGCTTCTCTCCGGCCTGGGCCAAGGTCTTTGCCAAAGCTTCGTCGCAGGGAAGCTCCACCAGAAGGCCTTCCCGGCCCGGCAGGCTCATCTGACCGGGAGGGCACTGATCCAGGGCGGAGGTGTCAAAGTCGTACTCCACACAGGCTGTGGCCACCACCACGTCCCCAATGTGCACGTTTTCCCCAATGCCTCCTGCAACCCCCAGGTTCAGGACCAAACGAGGGGAAAACCAGTCGATCATGGCCTGGGCACACAGGGCCGCATTGACCTTCCCCGGGGAACACTGGGCCACCACACAGGCCACCCCCGACAAGGTCCCCAAAGTGAAGACCATTCCGCCATGAACCTCTTGGCGGGTCTCTTGCATCTCTTCCAAAATGGCGTCCACTTCGATCTTCATGGCGCCGATCAAACCTACAGGTTTCTGTTCCATATAGCTCGCTCCCTTTCTCCCATTTTTGTTTTCCACAAAGGCGTCTTTTTCGGTGGAAAAAGAGCCCTGGCATTCTTTTGCCATTATATCACAGGGATCTGTAAACCACAATTGCGAAAAACCCCTCCCCTGCCATTGACGGGCCGGGGGAGAAAGGGGTAAAATAAACCCTAGAAGTAAGTGATACCACCAGGAAAGGGGACATACGCCATGGTAATTGCCGTCATCACCGGGGCCTCCACCGGTCTCGGAAAAGAATACATCAACGCCATTATTGAACAATACCCCAACGTGGAGGGGTTTTGGATCATCGCCCGCCGGAAGGAACTGCTGAAAGAGATCGCCCTGGAACATCCCGACAAGACCATTGCCGCCATTTCCCTGGACCTGGCCAAAGAAGAGAGCATCTCCCTCTTTGAAAAACTCCTGAAGGAAGGCAATCCGGAAATCAAAGTTCTGGTAAACAATGCCGGATACGGAAAGGGCGGGGACTTCTTCTCCTCCGATCGGGCCGCCCAGGCCGGCATGGTGGACCTGAACTGCCGCGCTCTGACGGAGATCACCCGACTGTGCCTGCCTTACATGCTGGATGACAGCCTGGTGCTCAACGTGGCCTCTATCGCTGCCTTTGCCCCCACGCCCCGTATGGCCGTGTACAGCGCCACCAAGGCCTATGTGCTGGCCTTCTCCAAGGCCCTGCACAACGAGCTCCGATCCCGGGGGATTACCGTTACCGCTGTGTGCCCCGGTCCCATGGATACGGAATTCTGGCAGGTGGCTAACATCACCGAGGGGAAATCCCAGCTCATCGACCGTCTGCCCCGGGTGGATCCTCAGGAGGTGGCGGAACAATCCCTTTGCGCCGCCATGGCGGGGAAACGGCTGTACACCAAAGGCTTTTTCTACAAGTTCTATCACCTGCTGACCAAGGTGCTCCCTCACGGGTTCATGATGAAATTCACCCAGGTTTGACACCTGGATCTCTCCTGCGCCGCCGGGTTCCTCCTGGCGGCGTTTTTTTGCCGCAAAAAACGGCCCTCTGGCGATTTTGCCAAAGGACCGTTTTTCTATCTACTGGAAGCGCCTTCCAGCATTATTTCTTTTGCTTCTTTCCGGGCTTTTTATCTTTCTGTCCCTCACTGAGGGTGGGATCTTTCACATCGATCCCGCTACGCAGGGTACCCAACTGTTCGTAGTTCTGGGAGAAGCCATTGGCCACAGCGGGGGTGTTGGTGGGACCCCAACGGAATACGAACTTCAGCAGCACGGGGGTGATGATGGTGGTGGCCACCACCATGATGATCACGGGCCCCAGGAAGTTGTTGCCCATCAGGCCCAGGGCCATGCCCTTGCTGGCCACGATCAACGCAACCTCACCACGGGACACCATGCCCACGCCGATCCGGGCGCACTGATAATTCTGGTAATGGCACAGCTTGGCGCCCAAGCCGCAGCCGATCACCTTGGTCAGCACTGCCACAACAATCAGCAGCACAGAGAACACGATGATACTGGGAGTCATCTCCGGCAAAGTCACCTGCAGGCCAATGCTGGCAAAAAACAGGGGGGATAAGTACGCGTAAGACAGTACGTCAAACTTGGAAGCCAAGTACTGGCTGCGCTGTGTACAAGAGATGATCAAACCGGCAAAGAACGCACCGGTAATGTCTGCCACGCCGAAGGCGACTTCTGCAATGTAGGACATGAGCAGGCAGAACACAAAGGCAATGATCACATGACGGTGCAAGCCCTTCTGATTGGGCACCACCCAATGGACGTAGAACTTGTAGAACAAGAACCCGGCCACAGCGGTGAAGACAAAGAAGCCCACAATCTGCAGCAGCACAATCAGGATGTTCACAGAGGAGTCAGCCATGCTGCTGATGATGGTCAGGGCAATGATGCCCAGAATGTCATCGATAATGGCCGCACCCAAAATGGCGTTGCCGGAACGGGTCTTCAGCTTGCCCAGTTCCTTCAAAGTCTCCACGGTGATGCTCACGGACGTGGCGGTCATGATCACGCCGATGAACATATTCTGCAGGAACGTGGATGCCGCAACGTCGGAATCGATAACACCGGGCTTATTAAAGAAATATGCCAGCCCGAATCCGCCCAACACCGGGACGATTACGCCGATCAAGGCGATGATAAAGGACGCCTTGCCGCTGCGTTTGAGTTCCTGAATGTCCGTCTCCATACCGGCACAGAACATCATCACAATCACGCCGATTTCCGACGTCTCATGAATAAACTCCGTCTGCTGCACCACATTGAGCACTGCCGGGCCCAGAATCAAGCCGGCCAGCAGAGCGCCCACCACTTGGGGCAGCTGGAACCGCCGGGTGAGCAATCCCAGCAGTTTCGTCGAGAGCAAAATTAAGGCAAAATCCAATAGAAATTGGTAGCCACCTTCCATTTGCCCATCCCTCCTGTTTCTAAATTAAAGTACTATTCCAGTCTGGTATTATACACCCGTTTCACCAGATTGCAAAGAAACCTCCGAGAAAAAAACAACTTTTCGGATGATTGTACAATTTCAATTCCCATTCTATTGTGATTCTGTACAGGCTTCTTTTTGCCCCTTCAAACAGGTCTCTTTTTCACTTGTAAAGCCGTACCCCGGACTTGTCCACCGCCTCGTAGGCCTCATGGAAATCGTATCCCAGGCCCTGATGCAGGGGAAACAAATCCGACAGGGGCACCATCACAAAGGCCCGCTCTCGGATGTGGGGGTGGGGTACGGTCAGGGTTTCCGTCTGGGACGTATATCCCCCGCACAGCAGCAGGTCAATGTCCATGGTCCGCGCCCCATGATATTCCGTGCGCACCCGTCCCAGGCTCAGCTCGATCTGCTGGCAATGTTCCAACAGAGTTTCCGGTTTCAGACTGGTCTCCAGGAGCACGCAGCAGTTCAGGTAATCCCCCTGCTGGCTGAGCACGTCAAAGGGCTCCGTCTCGTACACGTTGGAAATCCGCTGCAGCTGGGTTCCCTCCAGCCGTTCCAGGGCGTCCAGGGCCCGGGCCAGATTCTCCTCCCGGTCCCCCAAATTGGTTCCCAATCCCAATACCACTTCCATGGTCAATCCTCCTCCCGGCGCTGGGTGATCTCCACCGCCATATAGTCAAAATGTCCCGGCACCGGCGCTTCCGGTTTTTTCAGCAGCACGGTGATCTCCCGGACCTGGGGATACCCCTGCAGCACTCCGTCGCATACCGCCTGGGCGGCCCGTTCAATGAGATCAAAGCTCTGGCGGGTAAACACTTCCTCCACAGTGGCGCACACTGCCGCATAATTCACCGTGTCCTCCAGACAGTCGCTGTGCCGGGCTTTGGACAAGTCCGCCTTCATGGTCAAGTCCAGAATAAAATGCTGGCCGTCCTGCTTTTCCTGGGGGTTCACCCCGTGATAGGCAAAAAGCTGCAGCCCTTTGATGGTAATGGTATCCATGCCGTTCCTCCTCACCGGGAAATCACCCCGGACTTTATTTCCTTTCTGGCCTTCAGGGCGTCCGCCATCCGGGCCGCCTGAACCGCCTCCTTCACGTCGTGGACTCGGAGGATGTCAGCTCCTCCCAGCACTGCCGCTGTGTGGGCGGCCAAAGTGGCGGGAAGCCTTTCTGCAAAAGGGGGATTCCCGCAGGGCGCTCCGGTGACCCGCTTTCGGGAAGCAGCCATCAAAAAGGCCACCCCGGGCACTTTCACCCGTTCCACCTGGGAAATCAGATCCAGGTTTTCCTCCAGGGTCTTTCCAAAGCCCACACCCGGATCCAGACAGAGCCGCTGCCGGGCAATTCCCAAAGCCTGAGCCCGTTCTATCCTGTCCCGGAAAAAACGGCTCACCCGCTGGAACACATCTCCCTGGCCTCCGCCGGGATCCATGACAATGCATCCGCAGGGGGACTGGGCCGCCACCTGGAGCATCTCTTCTCCAAAGCCGGACACATCGTTGAGGATCGTGGCCCCTGCCTCCAGAGCGCGACGGGCCACCCAGGGGTAAAAGGTGTCCACGGACACGGGCAGGCCTGTCTCTTTCACCACCTGGGGCAAGACGGTTTCTATCCGAGCCCACTCCTCTTCCGGAGAAATGGCCTCATAGCCCGGCCGGGTGGACTGGCCTCCGATGTCCAGAAAATCCGCCCCTTCCCGGGCCATTTCCAAAGCCCGCTCCAGGGCGGTTTTGGGGCCCAGATATTTTCCCCCATCGGAAAAAGAATCCGGGGTCACGTTCAAAATGCCCATGATATAGGTGCGGGTCAAGGGAAATTCCCGCTCTCCCGCCTGAAATACAGCTGTTTCCATGGCCGCTCCTTTCTCAGGGATTCTGGGCCAGGTACAGGTCCACCGTGTCATACACCGGCAGGACTCCGCCCAAGGCTTCAATGGCCTCCTCCATGTCATGTTCCAAAGCCAGCCGGGCCTTTTTCTCCATTGCCCGATGGTCCGAATAGGTGTTCATCAGCCCCACATATTCCTGTGCGGTGAGGCGCCTCACACCGTGAAACACCCGGGCTTCCACCTGGGTGAATCCCCAAACCTCCAAGCACCGAACCTTGGAAGCCGCGTCCTCCTGGGAAATCCCCAGGTGGGTCTGGACCCGTTCTCCCCGGTATTTTCCATACACCTGCTGGATGGCGTCATACTCCGGGGTCCCCGGTTTCCCGGGACAAGGGTGATTCCAAAACAGAGCCACCACTCCGCCAGGCTTTAACAGGGATTGGATCCGGGGAAAGGCTTCCTTGGTTCCCACCCAGTGAAAGGAGGTGGCTGCGTAGAACAGATCGTAAGGGCCCTCCAGAGGAGCCGTGAGAAAATCTCCACACACCACCTTCAGCCCCGGCTGATCCCGAAACTTCTCCCGGGCAAAGGAGGCCAAATTGTCCCCCATTTCCACAGCGGTCACCTGCCAGCCTGCCCGCAGAAAAGGCTCGGTGGCCTGGCCGGTCCCCGAACCCATTTCCAATGCTTTTCCCCTGCTGCAGCCAGCCTTTTCCCCATAGGCGAAAATGGCCTCGAACAACTCCGGCATGTACCGGGGCCGATAACGATCATAATTGGCAGGGTCCTCGTTAAAGGTCCCCCGCAATGCGGTTTGTTCCATATTTGTATCCTTTCTTGCGGATGGTTACGGATGTTCCTGAGCCAACAAGTCCTTGACGATTTCTCCCGCCAGGATCAGTCCCGCCACACTGGGAACAAAGGCCATGCTTCCTGGCGTGGGACGTCCTGCGGTGCCTTTGGTGTCCCCCGGGGCGGCGGCGGCCGGGCGCAGGGATTCCTCGGTGGAATACACCGCCTTCACTCCCGTGATGCCCCGGCGCTTCAACTCCCGGCGCATCACCCGGGCCAGGGGACACACGCTGGTTTTCTCGATGTCCGCCACCCGGAAAGCCGTAGGGTCCAGTTTGTTTCCCGCCCCCATGGAGCTGATCACTGGCACCCCAGCCTCCCGGCAAAGGCGGATCAGCTCAATTTTGGAGGACACGGTGTCGATGGCGTCGGCCACATAGTCATATTGGGAAAAATCCACCTCATGGGCGTTTTCAGGGGTGAAAAACAAGGGCCTTGCCTCTACCCGGCACTGGGGATCGATGTCCAATACCCGGTCCCGGGCCACCTCCACCTTCAGCTTGCCCACGGTGCTTTCCAGGGCAATGATCTGCCGGTTGATGTTGGTCAGGCTCACCCGGTCTCCGTCAAACAGATCCAAGGCCCCAATGCCGCTGCGGGCCAAGGCTTCCACCACATAGCCTCCCACGCCTCCAACGCCGAACACCGCCACCCGGGCCCGTCGGAGCTTTTCCAGCCCCTCCGGCCCAATCAGCAGTTCTTCTCTAGAATATCGATGGATCACGGGTGGTTCCTCCTTTCCGGAACATATTCCACTCTTCCTCCAGGTGAAACGGCGCCTGGACATCCTCCCCACCGGCGTCCATGGCGCAAAGGCCCCACACGGACCTGGCTCCCGCCTGGTAAAGGGCCACCGCACAGGAACGCAAGGTGGCCCCGGTGGTGACCACGTCGTCCACCAGCAAAAGGTCCTTTCCCTCAGCCGCGTCCAATCCCCGGTAGGCGCCCCGGACGTTGTCGCTTCGCTGGGCCCGGGCCAGGCCATGCTGGGTTTCCGTTTCCCGGCACTGCTCCAGCAAATCCAGGCAGGGCAGCCTCAGTTCCCGGGCCACCCACTTGGCCAGAAGCGCACTTTGATTGTACCCCCGGCGCTTCAGCTTGGCCAGACTCATGGGCACATAGGCCACCCCCTGAAAAGACCTGTGAAAAGACTTGGCAGCGTCCGCCATGACCCAGCCCAAAGGTTGGGCCAAACTGGATTCTCCCCGGAACTTCATCCGATACAGGGTCGTGCGGAAAGACCCCCGGTAGGACAGCGGGGACAGCACTGACAAGCGCCCCTGTCCCCAGGGCCTTCCCTCTCCATCCGGAGGCAGCAGGAAATCCCGGGAAATGGGCTCCCCGGGAAGTTCCTTCTGGCAGGCCTTGCAAAACAGCTGTTCCGGCGGAAGAACCCGGAAACAGCCCAGGCACCGGTTGGGGCAGAGAATCCGCCACAACCGCTCCTGCCAGCTCAGCTTGTGGGTGAGAATCACAGGCTCCGGCAGAACCGGCGGAAAGCCTCCTGGCCTTCCGGAGTGTCCTTGTAAACTCCGGCGTTGCCCAGGATCTTTCCGAAGATCTGCCCCACGCTCTTCTGGATGGCCTGTTTCACGTCCCCTTGATCGGCACCCGCAGCCTTCAACTCCTCATACCAGGCGCGGTGCTTCTCCATCTCCGGCCGGCTCAGGATCTCCTCCGCCTGCTCCGGACAGCGCAGGGCCTGCTCCAGCAGCTGAGTTTCCGTCAGCAGCCGGGGAGGCAGAATGGCCAGACCCATCACCTCGATGAGTCCGATGTTTTCCTTCTTCACATGGTGGTACTGGGCATGGGGATGGAACAGCCCCAGAGGATGCTCTTCGGTGGTACGGTTGTTGCGCAGCACCAAATCCAGCTCATAGTCCTCTCCCCGGCGGCGGGCGATGGGAGTGATGGTGTTGTGGGGGGTATCTCCCGTATAGGCCAGGATCTCCACACTCTCGTCAGAATATTCCCGCCAAGCCCCCAGAATCTTCTCCGCCAGGGCCGCCAGACGCTCCCGGTCCTTCCCCCGCAGCCGGATCACCGACATGGGCCAGTGGACAATGCCCGCTTCTACGTCCTCGAATCCCTGGAATTCCACCCGCTCCCGAACAGGAGCCTTGGCCATGGGGAACTCATAGCAGCCCCCTTGGAAATGGTCGTGAGAAAGGATGGATCCCCCCACAATGGGCAGATCCGCGTTGGAGCCCACAAAGTAGTGAGGCAGCAAGGTGACAAATTCCAGCAGCCGGTCAAAAGAGGCCCGGCTTACCTTCATGGGACGATGCTCCCCGCTGAGAACGATGCAGTGCTCGTTGTAATATACATAGGGAGAATACTGCAAAAACCAGGGCTCTCCCCCCAGGGTCAAGGGGATCAGCCGGTGATTGCCCCGGGCCGCCTGATTGGCACTGCCCAGATACCCTTCATTTTCCGCGCAAAGGGCGCACTTGGGATAACCGGACTGAGGCGCGTTTTTAGCTGCGGCAATGGCCTTGGGATCCTTCTCCGGTTTGGAAAGGTTGATGGTGATGACCAGATCCCCATACTCTGTGGGAGCGGTCCACAGCTTGTCCTTCTCCACCCGGTCCACCCGGATGTAGTTGGAGGAACGGCTCAAGCCGTAATAATAATCGGTGGCTGCCTTTTTATCCTGCTCATACAGGCGGTAGAACTTTCCCACCACCTCCGAAGGACGGGGCATCAGGCAGTTCATCAGTTCCGTGTCAAACTGATCCCGGGCGTCCTGGGTGTCGGGATCGATGATTCCCGCTTCCGCCGCATACTGGCAGAGCGCTTGCAAGGGCTGCGCAGGATAGGGCAATTCCTCTTCCACCTGCTGGAGTTGGAATTCCCGCAGGCCCAACAGGGCCAACATCCGGTTGGCGGCGTAACGCTGGTCTTCCGGAGCCAGCAATCCCCGCTGAAGACCATAGTGCAAAAGACGGCTGATTTCTCGGCTGAGCTTTTCCATTTCCATGAAAACATCATCCTTTCTCGATTGGGTCCTATTGTACTACAGAACCCGGGAAGAAACAAGTTCGCCAGGGAAATTCCCCCTCCCCTTTTTCCAAAAAAGAGGACGCTTCCCGGTTTCCTCCGAGAGGCGCCCCCTGGGATCCCTTTTCCCAAAAATCGTCACGGGTTCGGGGATCCGTTCTTTTGCTGCTCCAACACTTTGGCGATCACCTGGAGCACCCGCACATAGGTGTTGCTGGCGTCCAGTTTCAAGTCCGCTCCGGCACTACCGGTTCCGGCAAGCTGCAGCTGGCTGTAAACCTGCTCCACGGCCGCCCGTGCCCATTCCGGCACCGAGGCCATGGTCTTATAGCGGGTCTCATTTTCCTCGTAGACCTTTTGGGCTTCTGCCCGGGCCAGCTTGACCACTTCTTCCTGGGTCATGTCATCTTCCCCCTTTCCCGACGTCAACTGGGGATAGTCCCGATAGGCCCAATCCCCGTCAAAGCTTTTTCCGTTGATCACCCATTGATCGGTAAACTGCCACATGCCGTAGGGCTTGTTGTAGTCCAGGGTATCGTTCCACTGGGCCACCCACTTGTCAAAGCCATCCAGCCGGGGGTTGTCCAGCCTGGTCTGCATCCAAAATAAAAAGGAGTAGATCCCGCAGTAATACCCCGCTTCCTGGATCCCCTTGCAGTAGGTCACCACGTTGTCCACCAGCGCCTCCCCTGTGGGCAGGGAACTGTCCTCCACATCGTACCAAACACCATAGGGAGGGCGCCTTCCCTTCAGAAGCCGGAGGGTGTGCTGAACCTCGCTCTGAGCCATGGCGGTATTCTTGGCGTAAGAATACAGGTACGTCCCCCAGGGGATACCCAAGGCCTGACACTGCGTTACGTTGGCCTCAAACTGGGAGTCATCCTGATTGGGATAATCCCCGCCGTAACCGCACCGGATGATCACAAAATCGATCTGGTCTTTCATGGCCGCCAGATCCACCTGTCCGTTAAACTCGGAAATATCGATGCCTTTCGCGGGAAGCTTTGTCATACTTTCACCTTCCTTCGGGGACGGTTTCCCCATGCCATCTTATGCAGTTTCCCGGACAAAGGTCCCTGGTCTTTGGGGAGGGCCTGGGAAAAAAGAGAAAAAAAGTGAAACTTGGGGGTTGACGACTTCCCAAAAATCTGGTATACTAGCGTCTGTTACGGGGGCATAGCTCAGCTGGTTAGAGCGCCTGCTTCACACGCAAGAGGTCACAGGTTCGAGTCCTGTTGTCCCCACCACAGTTTGACATAAGGCTATTCGAGGATTCGGATAGCCTTGTTGTTGTAATTATCTCTTTGTGTATGCGCTCAGCAGAGATCCACTGAACGCATCAACAAGGAGATAACTCCTTGATTTTGCTTGTTTGACCCAGATCACAGGATACTTTCTCCACCGGTTGGGAGTGGCGGCTGACAGTTGTCCAAGCCGTTGACATATCCACCGGGTGTTGATCAGGCTGATGCCTTACCCATCTCCATCAGGCAACGTGTTGCAGCACGTTGGCTCGCTCGCACGGAAGTCGTGGTCATGGCGCAGCTCTTCAGTGAGATTTTGTATTCTCTCCTGTGCTGGTATTCAGTTGTTTGGTGCGTAAAGGGTCGGCTGTCCGGCCCACTGCGCATATCTGCCCTGAAGGCGATATTTATGTCAGGGTAACAAAAAAAGGACTACGGATAGCGTAACACAATCCAAAAGTCCTTGAAATTCGGCTGACTTCATGGTATGATTTTATCACGCCATGTTTTAGGCAGAAAATCTCCGAGAGTCTTTGAGGATAGTGGCTGCTATCTTCCGAGATGAGAGTCCTGATGGGAGTTGGCGCTCCTATTGGGACTCGCTGGAGTTTTTTTATTTTTAATATACGGGTTTATTGTAATCTTTTTTAGGCAATTTGTCAAATAGAACTTTTACCGCCTTTTTTGGGGCGGTTTTTTCATTTTCCAAAGATTCCTTCCTCCCTTCCCCTCTCTTGATTTACGAAAGTGGGAAGGAAGAAGGAAGGAAAGATACTAAGGTCAATCTAATTAAGGTCTATATATATAGGGTAAAATTCTTTAACTTCTTGAAGTAAAGAAATTTAACCTTTAGAAGTAAAGAATTTTAACTTCTTGAAGTTAAGGACGTGACCCTTTGACCCAACAGTAACACTAATTACCCGTCGCTTTATTTTTAATCGCTCCTGCCAGAAGTTGGCTAAACAGATTCTCTTTTATGGGATTTTATAAATGCAATTTCTCGTTGCCATTGTATCTTTCCGTATTGTCCGAAATTTGCTATTGACTTTCTTGACTAAAATTGATATTTTAGTTGTTGTAATTTATCTATTTTGATATTTTATTTCAACTTAAATCGGTATCAACATCAGTATAGATGTGTGAATACTAATCTATTACAGAAAGGGTGGTTTTTTATGAAGATGAATCGTGTACGGAGGGTTCACGCTTCCTAACCCTCCGAATAAAATTTTGGAGGAAAGATATGGAAAATCAAATTACAGTCAGCAAGGCAACTCAAAATGAAAATTGGCAGGAATTACTGCACCTGGAAAGTGGCTATCTTCGGGAGATTGGTGAACAACCGCTTACGGAAGAACAACAGGCGCAACTTTTCCAAGCTATCCAAGAAAGTAGAATTACATTCTTCCTTGCGAAATTTGGGAAGCAGATAGTTGGAATATGTAGTGTTGCCCGTCACTTTTCCACCTTTGCTTGTACTGACACGGGTGTATTTGAGGACTTTTATGTAAAGTCAGAATTTCGCAAGAGAGGTATTGCAAGGGTACTTGCCCGAGCTGCTCAGAATTGGAGCAGTGAGCAAGGGCTTTCAAGTTTGACCGTCTGCTGTGCTCCTTGCGATGAACAAATGTATCAGTCACTCGGCTTTGATACTCAGCTTGGAAAAACCTATGCGAGAATAATGTAATTGTCAGATCTACAGGTATCTTTTCCCAAAAGAAGGGGCTGCTGCAATATGTGATGCAGCAGCCCCACTTTTGTTATCCTAAGCGTCAGCAAAGGATTTTTGTCTCCACAGGATAGTTTTTCCCCCTTTGGGGCAACGATTCCCCTGCGCTCTCTGCCAGGGAACAATCCTTTGTTTTTCCATTTACTCTTCCACTGCATGAAACGCAGAACAGCCATTACTTCACTTTCCGGTAGAAGGTAGCCCTGCTCATACCCAATCGCTTGCTGGCCTCCGTGGCAGTGATCTCCCCTTTTCTCCATAGCTCAACTACATCATGGAAAGCAGGATTCACAATGGGTTTTCTGCCCTTATACTTTCCTTGCTGCTTGGCAATGGTAATTCCTTCCTGCTGGCGTTGCAGAATATACTCCCGTTCCAGCTCGGCCACGGCGCCAAACACCGTAAGCATAAACTTGCCCGTGGGGGTTGTGGTATCAATGGCTTCTTTCTTGGAAACAAACTCCACTCCCTTGTCACGCAACCGCTCTATCAGTTCCAATAGGTCCCGGGTGTTACGGGCAAACCGGCTGATAGATTCTACGATCACCGTGTCACCCCGGCGGACGTACTCCATCATCTTCTTCAGTTGGGGCCGGTCTGTGCTCTTGCCGCTGGCTTTATCAATATACAGTTCTTCCACACCTAACTCCTGCATCATTACCTCTTGACGCAGGGTGTTTTGTTCTTGGGTGCTCACCCGGATATAGCCAATTTTCATTCAAATTCATCTCCAACTGTATCAATAGGGTGGTGTTAGCACATGATACGCCTCATAATTCTAAAACGCACCCTAATGATACACATTTTCACTGTCTCATATGGGTATAGCCTATTGAGTCACTTGCCCTCCAGGAGGGAGAGCAGAAATAATCTTCCTTCTGGAAGCGCTGCTAATTGCACCACTCCGCAAATATTGTATTTCAGGTTACAAACAATGTCAATTTCGTGCGTTGTATCTTGGCGGTTCACCATGAAACGCTCAGTTATTTGGCGTTCAATCTGTCCCAAATAAAACACAAAAGGGACCCTCGAAAGGGTGTCTCACTAAGGGATTTTATTCCTTGGGAAAATATCGGCATAGTTTGGAGAAATCCGGCTATGCCGATTTTTTCTGTTCTTGGGGCAATTCCACTGCACCGATGAAATTCCAATGGATAAGGATTGTTTGCTTTTTCGTCCGTGTGCCAGGCACCTTTTCTGGCTTGAACACATCGATGCGCTCTACCAAGGCACGGATGATTTCGGCATCCAGTTCCTTGACCTCTGTGTACTTTTTGACCTGGGTGAGGAAGGAATCAATGTTCAGCCGTTGCACCTTCGCTTTAGAAATGTCCTCCTTCAGAACAAGCACTCTGGCTTCAAGATCTTTCTGTTCCTGCTCATAGGTGGCAGTCATTTTGGCAAAGCGATCATCGCTTATCTTACCATCGATGTTATCCTCGTAGAGCCGTTGGATGATTTCGTCCAGTTTGTGGATGCGCTGTGTGGATTGCTCCAATTCTCTGGTACTGTCACGCAGCTGCTTGCTGAGTGCTTTTTCGTTGTTCTTGGTGAGTAACTCTACAAATTCGGATTCCCTGTTACGAACGAATGCGAGCATCCGATTGATCTCCGTGAGTAGAATCTGCTCTACCTGGACATTGTGAATTTGGTGCGATGAGCATTGCCCCTTGCGTTTGCGGTAGGTGGCGCACACGAAATGCTCCTGCTCGTGCGTCCAACCTCTCGCTCTTACCTGGTACAGCTTGGCACCACAATCCGCACAGTAGAGCATTCCAGACAGGGCAGGCATCTCACCCATGGGGGTCTGCCGCCGTCTGCCGTTGCGGATATTCTGCACAATTTCAAAGGTTTCCTGGTCAATAATGGCTTCGTGGGTGTTCTCAAAAATCACCCATTCGGCTGGGTCGTTATTGACCTTTTTCTTTGACTTGTAGGATTTCTTCTTGGTCTTGAAGTTCACCGTGTGACCAAGATATTCCATCTTCAGCAGAATATCTGCCACAGTACGGCTCTGCCATGCGTAAATATCATCCGGAACCTTGGCAGGCGTGTGGATGCCCATTTCCCTGAGATGCGCCGTGGGAACAGGTATTTTCCGCTGTGACAGTTCCGTGGCTATCTGCGAGGGGCCTCGTCCGGCTACGCAAAGCCGGAAAATATCTCTCACCACATCGGCTGCGACCTCGTCCACGATCCAGTGGTGCTTATCGTCCGGGTCTTTGAGATAGGCGGATACAGGAACTTTCGTCCGTTTACCGCTGCGGGTTTCATAGTTCCAGCATAACCATAACTTCTGTTGTTTCAGTTCGGCCATGTACATTTCCGGCATCATCTCCTTCCTCTAATCGTTGCACTGTAGTCATTCTTCTCTATTTGCAGTGATGACCAGCCATTCCCTAAAAGTGTCTACGGGGATCAGGATCCTCGAACCGATGCGGATGGACGGGAAACCGGGCGTTTTCACCAATTCATACGCTTTCGGCAGGGAAATCCCCATCTGTGCAGACAGCTCCTGCACACTCATTGTTGTTTTCTCCATGATCATCATTACCTCCGTTTCTTCTGAATTTTGGGCGTAAAAATACCACCTTCGTTTCCGAGGGTGGCATCTGTGATCACTTCAGCACGATCACAGCTTTTCCATTGGTTTTCATCTTGAGTACCGCATTGTATGGCGTTAAGTCTTTGTATCCGGTGCTGCTATGCTTGTTCAGCATTTCTTCACGGTGTTTGATGCGGCGGTTCCTTCGCTGTCGCTCTCTGCTTTTCATGTCTGCTTCCTCCTTTGGATAAAAAGATAGACTGCCCCCGTAGTGCGGGGAACAGCCTGTTTTGGTTGACTTCCGCGAATGAGATAAGTGCTTCTCACTTTTCTCACTCTTATTATATAACTTTAAGTTAGTGCAGTCAATAGCTTTACAGAAAAAATTGCAAAATATTTTATACAGTTGTATTGTTTTAGAAAATATATTCTCACATAACGCTTGACAAAACTCACAGATAGCAATATAATAAAGTTGAAATTTGAAACGAGGTGTGAGAATTATGTTCCCTGAACGATTAAAGGAATTGAGAAAAGAAAAAGGAATGACGCAGATCGAACTGGCAGCGGCGCTTGGCGTATCCAGCGGCACGGTCGCCATGTGGGAAACCGGTAAACGCAAGCCCAGCTTTGAGATGATGGATAGACTGACAGATGTTTTTGATAAGCGTCTTGATTATATCCTCGGCACCTCCGATGATCCCGCTCCTGCAAAGCTGAACGATGATGAAATCGCACAGCTTGAGGACTGGGCTGTACAGGAAGAATACGAAGATGTTATGCGTAAATATTCGCTTCTTGACGAATTTGGGCAGAAAACGATAGCTGCCGTCCTTCGTACAGAATTTGCCCGTTGCCAGGAGCAGGGAACACTGAGAAGCGGCAAGGGCGTGTCGGTATCGGTAAAAGTACGAGAACTGACTCTGGATTCTGGTAAGCAGCATGATTCGGAAGAATGATCATATATCAGGTTGTCCTGTACTACCCATTGGACATGAGGAGGGCGATTTTACGAAGTCTTCACAATTTTTAGGTCTCCACCTTGCGGCCACAGGGATAGCGGAATATGAGTATAAAACAAAAAATCCTATGCCATTTCTGGCACGGGAAGAAAAAAGTCTCACAACGCGATTTCCCCGTGAGACTGGTAACATTAGCTTCATAGATAATTCCGCATCCTAAAAGCGTGAATAATATCTGAGATATATTGAAAGTATCACAGAAATGTAATAAAATATATACGGTATTTGACGAAGGAGGGCATAAGATGGCTGTAAGTTATAAAAGACTTCTGCATTTGATGATTGAAAAGGATGTGTCCAGTGCCGAACTGATGCGGAAAGCGAATATCTCGGCTAACATTATCTCCAAAATTAAGAATGGCCAGTATATGGCATTAGATAAAGTAGAAAGTATTTGCGTGGCTATGGACTGTACACCTAACGATATATTAGAATTTTTGCCGGAGGGAAAAGAGCATGACTGATAAGGAATTGAAAAAATTAAAGGATGACCTCTGGCATTCTGCGGATATGCTCCGTGCCGGGGCGCACTTAGCTGCCAACAAATACGGTCAGCCGATTCTCGGTTTGATATTCCTGCGCTATGCAGATATCCTATATAAGCAGCACAAGGACGAAATCGAGGCTAAGTATAATAAACTCAAGGGCACCCGTATGGAAAAATCCATGAAGGATATCTCCATCGAAGTCTGTGGTTTCTATCTCCCCCCAGAGGCTTATTACGATGAAATCAACAATGCTCCCGATGATGCTAACAAAGCTACTCTTGTAAAAAAGGCTATGCAGGCCATCGAGGATAATAACGATAAAATGGATAGTGTCCTGCCCAAGGAAGTGTACGGACAGCTTGTTCCCGAAGAGGAGCCGGAACTACTCTCCAAAATTGTCCGTGTATTCAAAGATATTCCCGAAAACATCAGCGTTGACCTGTTCGGTGAGATTTACGAATTTTTCCTTGGCAGTTTTGCTCTGCAGGAAGGTAAAGACGGCGGTACATTCTATACGCCTGCTACTGTTGTTCGCTATATGGTAGAGGTGCTTCAGCCGGAATCCGGGGACAAAATGTTTCTTGACCCTGCCTGCGGCTCTGGCGGTATGTTTGTACAGGCGGCTCGATATATGCACAATCACAATGTCAGCGAAACGGATATGATGAAATTCCGTTGCTACGGCGTGGAGAAGGAACCCGATACCGTAAAGTTGGCAAAAATGAACCTTCTGCTGAATAATGTGCGTGGTGAGATCACCGAGGCAAACTCCTTCTATTCTGACCCTTATGACGCAGTGGGCAGGTTTGACTATGTTATGGCAAATCCGCCTTTCAATGTAGACGAGGTCGTTTATGAGCGTGTGAAGGACGATGCCCGTTTCAACACCTACGGCATCCCGAAGAATAAAACCAAGTCCACTAAAAAAGCCAGTGACAAAAAGGAAACTGTGCCGAATGCAAACTACCTGTGGATTTCCTATTTTGCATCTGCACTGAAGGACACCGGCAAGGCAGCTCTTGTTATGGCAAACTCCGCATCCGATGCCGGAAACAGCGAATATGACATCCGCAAGAAAATGATTGAAGAAGGTATCATCAGCCAGATGGTGACCCTGCCATCCAATATGTTCTCCTCTGTAACCTTGCCGGCCACACTGTGGTTTTTTGACAAGGCAAAGGCTCAGTCTGACAAAAAAGGCGAAATTCTCTTTATTGACGCCAGAAATGTGTTCACCCAGATCGACAGGGCGCACCGCAAATTCAGCGATGAGCAGATCAAGAACTTGGGTATCATTTCCCGCCTGTACGATGGTGATACACAGTCTTTTGCGGATTTGATTGCAGAATACGAACTGGCCCTCGCCGCCGCTTCCGAAGCCACGGAGGATAAGGAAGAAAAGACCAAGGCATACTGGCAGGCTCAAATTGACTGGCTCACCGAGCGTTTCCCCGATGGCGTGTATTGCGATGTTATCGGTCTTTGTAAGGTGGCTAAGTTGGAGGGCGAGGACGGCATCATCGACCAGGACTATTCTCTCAATGCCGGACGCTATGTTGGTGTGGTTATTGAGGACGATGGTTTGACCGCAGAGGAATTCAAGGCAGAAATGCTGGCACTAAACGGCGAACTTGCTGCTCTCAATGCAGAGACGAAGGCTATAGAAGAGGCAATTGCTGCAAATATCGCAGGATTGTTTGGTGAATGATATGGAATATGAAAAGTTAGGAACATATTGTGATGTCATTTCCGGCTATGCTTTCAAAAGTGCAGATTGGCAGGATGAGGGTGTTCCTGTAATCAAAATCGGCAATATAAGTAACGGATGTGATGTCATATTGGATGAATCGACCCAGTATGTCGATGAAAGTTTTTGTGATAAACTTGATAAAAAGTACCTCATCGAAAATGGTGATATTTTAATCTCGCTTACGGGAAGTCATATTAACCAACCGAATTCCATGGTTGGCCGTAGTTGTCGGAACTATACGGACAGATTGTACCTTCTTAACCAAAGAGCCGGTAAAGTGATTCCCTTTGATACCGTAGACAAGGATTATTTATATTATCTGTTCACAACCAAGGCAATAAAATACGATGTCGCCAACCGAGCATACGGCGGTGCAAACCAAGTAAATGTAAGCCCCAAAGATATAAAAAATATCAAATGGGCATTCCCGGAAATCAACATTCAACGCAGAATTGCTGACATCCTCTCCAAATATGATGCACTGATTCACAATAACAACAAGCGCATCAAGGTTTTGGAACAGATGTCGGAAAGCCTATACAAAGAGTGGTTTGTCCGTTTCCGCTTTCCGGGATATGAAAATGTAGAATTTGCTGAGGATTTACCTCTTGGATGGGAAATTAAACGATTGGGTGAATTTGGGGTCAGCTTAGACTCTGGCTCCAGACCATCTGGCGGTGTGGACGATTCGATAACAGAAGGCGTTCCTACGCTTGGTGCTGAAGCGGTAAAAGGCTTGGCAGAATTTGATTATTCCTCAGTCAAGTACATTCCGCATGAGTACTATAACAAGATGAAGCGCGGCAAATTTGACGGCAATGCAATCTTGGTATATAAAGATGGTGCATATATCGGAAAAACTACAATTTTTAGAAACGAATTTCCGTTCAAGGTATTTGCGGCAAACGAACACGTATTTTTAATGAAAGCAAATAATTTTGTGTATCAGAACTATTTGTATTTTACATTGCACCAGAAAGAATACTTCTATTTGATGCAAAACTTAAACCGAAACGCTGCACAGCCCGGTTTGGCACAGCCGGATATTAAGCGTATCAAAATAACTGTTCCATCCGAAAATGTGATTAGGCAGTTTAATGCAATAATTGAGCCTATGTTTGATGAGGTTTTTCAGTTGGCAAAAGCTAATAGAAATATTGCGCAGCAACGGGATATGCTCCTGCCTCGTTTGATGAGTGGTAAATTGGAAGTGTAAACGATTGGAGGTGTCAAAATGGCAAAGTATATTACTGAAGATGATATTGAAATAGCCGTTTTGGACAAGCTGTCGCATCCCGATTTTGATTACGATATCATAAAATGCGACCCCGATCCAAGCAAGCGTGAGGATTTGAATGACGGCACTGGACGCTCCTCTAAAAAGGAGTGTGTTTTGCCGTGCATTTTGAAAGAGTCCCTCATGAAGATAAATCCTCACATCCCGGAGGGCATTATCGACGATGTTGCGAAAACGCTGACCCGCGATTACACCGGAACGGACATCGTTGCCACCAACTATGATTTGTACAATAAAATCCGAAACCAAATCAAGGTCAAGGTACGCAGAAACGGCAGGGATGATTTTGACTTTGTAAAGCTTGTGGATTTTGACACTCCGGCAAACAACACCTTTACGGCTGTTTCCCAGATGTGGATACAGGGCAAGCTTTACTGGCGCAGGCCCGATGTGCTTGTGTTCGTCAACGGCCTTCCTCTTGTATTCATCGAACTGAAAAACAGCGTGGTCAAGGTGGAAGAAGCCTATAACAAAAATCTGCAGGATTACATAAAGGATATTCCCAATCTGTTTGCTTTCAACCAGATCTGCGTTCTGTCCAACGGTCTGGAAACAAGGCTCGGTGCCTTCAATGCCACTTACGATTATTTCTTTGAGTGGCTGAAGGTGGACAGCGAAAAGGAAAAGCCGAATCGTGCCGATATCCGTGACAGCGGTGTGTCCATTGTGTATTTCATTGACGGTCTGCTGAAAAAAGAGCGTCTTATCGATTATATTGAGAATTTCGTTCTTTTTGATAATCACAAATATAAAATCATCGCCAAGAACCACCAGTACCTCGGTGTAAATAACCTCATCCGTGCTGTTGAGCGCAAAGAGGAACTCAAGGGTAAGCTGGGCGTGTTCTGGCATACGCAGGGCAGCGGCAAATCTTATTCTATGGTCATGTTTGCCCGTAAGGTAAAGCGTAAAATCACCGGCAATTTCACCTTCCTCATCATTACTGACCGTGAAGACCTCGACACGCAGATTCATAAAAACTTCGTGCGTACCGAGGTTATCGGCAACAACGATGAGTGCCGCCCGAAGAATGGTGAGCAGCTCCGTGATTTCTTGCAGAAAAACAAGGAATTCGTGTTCACGCTCATCCATAAGTTCCGTTATGATAAAACCAAGAAATACCCGATTCTGTCCACACGAAACGATATTTTTGTGTTGGTAGACGAGGCACACCGCACGCAGTATAAGGACTTGGCAGAAAATATGAGAGCCGCCCTGCCGAATGCAAACTTTATCGCATTCACGGGAACTCCGCTGTTAGGCTCCAAGCGACTGACCAATCAGTGGTTCGGTGACTATGTTTCCGAGTATAACTTTGCACAGTCCGTTGAGGACGGCTCCACTGTGCCGCTGTTCTACAGCCGCCGTGTGCCGGAGGTGGGTCTTACCAACGATTTCCTCGATGATGATGTTGTAGATATTATCGAGGATGAAAACCTTAATGAGGACGAGGCTCGGCTTCTGGAAAATTCCGCATCCCGTATCTTAGAGGTTATCAAGCGTGATGACCGCCTTGAGAAGATTGCGCAGGATATTGCTCATCACTTCCCACGCCGTGGTTTCCTCGGTAAAGGTATGGTCGTTTCCGTTGACAAATACACTGCTGTTACCATGTACAACAAGGTGCAGCACTATTGGGCAGAGGAAAAGAAAGCTATTATTGCCGAGCGTAATGCCGCCCAAACCAAGGAAGAGCGTGATAAGCTGACTGCCATTCTTGATTATATGAATCATGTGGAGATGGCTGTCATTATTTCCGAAGAAGCGGACGAAGTCAAAAAGTTCTCTGATAAGGGTCTCGACATTACAACGCACAGGGCAAAAATGAATGCCATTACTGTGGATGGCAAGGATATTGAGGATAGATTCAAAGAGCCGAACGATAAGCTGCAGCTCGTGTTTGTCTGCGCTATGTGGCTCACCGGCTTCGATGTGAAAAATCTGTCCACGCTATATTTGGATAAGCCGATGAAATCGCACACACTGATGCAGGCCATCGCCAGAGCAAACCGTGTGTACCCCAACAAGCCGTGCGGCATCATTGTGGACTATGTAAATGTCTTCAAATATATGAAAAAGGCGCTGTCCGATTATGCCGTTCCCGACGATGATACTCTTATGCCCGCAAAGGACATCGAGCAGCTGATATATCTGCTCAATTCCTGCATTGACGAGGGCGATGCCTTCCTGCAGACCCTTGGTGTATCTTTGGACAGCATTATTGGAGAAAGTACCACCTTTGACAAATTGGATGCACTGCGAAGTGCATACGATGCCGTTGTGGCCAATGACGAAAACAAGGATAAATTCAAGGTTATCACCAATACGATGATTAACCTGTACGAGGCATCCAAGCCAGAAATCTTTGAGCGTCATTGGGATAATGAGAAATTCTCGCCGCTGGCCTATATCCACGGATTGATGCACAATAAGATTGACGATGAAAAAATCCAACGTGCCAGAAATCGTATGGCCAATGTGCTTGATAGCAGCGTTTCTTCCGCTACTGCCGAGGATAAGCAGAAAGAATATGCTATTCACGGCACCAAGGTTATCGACCTCTCAAAAATCAACGTGGACGAACTCCGGGCAGAAATCAAAAAAGCCGTTTATAAGGCCGTTGAAATCGATGATCTCAAGGCGTTTCTTGAAAAGGCTCTGCAGGATATGATAAGCCGAAATTGTACCAGAATGCGATTCTCGCAACGGTTCAAGGCTATCATTGACCGATACAACGCCGGTGGTTCCGAAAACGAGGATTACTACGAACAACTTGTAAAACTGCTTGAAGAAATGCAGAAGGAGCAGGAGCGTCCGAATATGGAAGGCTTGACGGAAGAGGAACTGGAAGTATACGACCTTCTGGTGCGTGGCAAAAAACTCACGCAGGCAGATGAGCAAAAGGTAAAACTTGCTGCCAAAAACCTCTTTAAGAAGCTGACCACAGAGAAAGCGGAACTTTTGGTGGTGGACTGGTATAAAGATGATCAGCCAAAAATGAAAGTAAAATCCGCAATCGAATATGCGTTGAACGAAGATTTGCCGATGTGTTACGATAAGGATTCCTTTGAGGCAAAAACAAATCTTTTGCTCAATCACTTCATCGACATGGCAATCCAGGGTTACGGCTGGATCGCGGCCTAAGGAGGTGTTTTCGTACGAAAGTAAAAACAACAAATAGAAAATTGTGGTTGAACTATATCAAACCCGTATCGGCAAGTGCAGGAATAATATCTTTTGTTTTAGCATTTGTTGATTTAAACCAATGCACAAGAATAGCAATGGGCATTGGCTATTTCTTGATCTTAGTGATTATGTTTCTTGTGATGTTATATAGAGCAAATAGAAAAACATCTCAAAAGTTATATATCAATGGTACAGATGTAAAAATTGTGTATGGGGATATTTTTAGCCAAAATGGAATAAAAATCATTGCATTTAATGAGTTTTTTGATACTCAAGTTGATGACCGAATTATTTTGGCTACTTCAGTAAACGGCCAGTATATATTACATCATTCTGATGGTAAAGCCTCTATAGACGCAGCAATTGCCAAAGAGCAACATCTCAATGAGGCAGTGGTTCAAAGAAATGTTTCACGCAAACAAGGTGGAAAGCAAATAAAATATCGCCTTGGAACAATATGCCCAGTTAACGATTATTTTCTGTTAGCATTCACCCATTTTGACGAAAATGATAGAGCATATTTGTCCTTAGAGGACTATGTTTCATGCCTAATGCATATGTGGACTGAGTTGGATTGTTTTTATGCCGGCAAACCGATTAATATCACACTTTTGGGAAGTGGAATGACTCGCTTCAATAATGGTGTTGTTTCTGAACAAGAATTACTTCATCTGATTGTTCGTACATTTGAAATAAGCAAGATTCGATTCGGTAACACGTCATCTATTACAATTATATTAGATGAAAAGGTTAAGGAAAAAATCAATCTTTATAATATAGGCAAGGAGGAGTAAAAATGGCATATAGGACAAGGACATACATTGCCGCTGATTGGAGTGGTGATCGTGACGCAGTAGAACAACTTCGTAAATGGAATAATGGATATTGGAGCCTCTCTTTTACCGATGCACATGATTTAACGAAATCCAATGACTCAAGTCTAAACTGTAGTATAAAAAGTTCTTTAAAAACAAGAATGGATGCATCTAAAACATTCGTATTGATTGTTGGAGATAACACAGATACTGTTACGGCAGGAAGCTGTCGATATTGCAGTAGTTATAATTCTTGGACATCAAGCTGTGCAAGAGGACATTATGTGGATTACCGTAGTTATATAAAATACGAATGTGATAAAGCAATAGAAGCTGGAATTAAAATTGTTGTTTTATACAATTCAACATCTGTTTCAAGAAATAAGTGTCCAGAAGCCGTTCGTTATAAAGGAACTCATGTTGCGATGGTATATCGTAAAGATGGAAAACTTTACTGGGATTATAATGCAGTAAAAAATGCTTTGAACTAAAGGAAAAGACCACACAGCAGACATCGTAGCCTGTTGTGTGGTCTCTTTCGTTGTTGGCACCGCTTGAGGTTATCGCTCAAAAATTGATTTTTTCATAAATCCCTAATTGAACGCCCCAAAAGGGTCCCTTTGTTCTTGCAGGTTAGTTTGCCAAATTTA
>UMIO01054473.1_pt1 | contig 43571 bp, 42 predicted proteins | sample 1965821 | NCBI WGS metagenome assembly UMIO01 (sample SAMEA4836127, study PRJEB28245) | human gut metagenome | biome: gut microbiome; material: fecal sample | place: Denmark | collected 2008
GCCTTGACCTTCCGCCAGGGCAAATTCCAAATTGGTACGGAGCAACTTGTAGGCTTCTGAGGCGGCAAAATTCAGGCGGTCGCCGATCATGACGCCATACTCCTGACTGGAAAGCTCCGCCATCTTCTTTTTCTTATTCATGGATTCTCCCCCTTCCCCGCTGCGCTATTACCGCTATCCCGGTAATAATTCTCCCGGCTCTTGGAAAGTAAGTCGGGCACAGCGGCCAACAAGGGCAGATCGAAGGTTTCCCGGACATAATCTTCATCTCGGATCTGTTCATCAAAAAGCTCGAATAGGATGATCACACCGCAGCTGATCACGGCGCCCAAGAGCAAACCAATCATGGTATACCGGGAAATACTGGGAGAAGACTTGTGGGAAGGAACCACGGCGTAATCCACAATCTTCGCGGAGCTCCCGTCGATAATCTGAGAAATCCGCTCTGGCAATAGATCCGCAATGGTGTTGGCAAGCTTTTCCGCTTCCTGTGGATCGGCACTTGTCACCTGAATTTCAAATACCTCTGTAGAGTTGACAGCTCCGGCAGTAATCATTCCCGAAAGCTGTTCATATGTATAGGGAACATCTGCCGCCTCAATAACCTCTTCCAAGGTGCCCCGGGTTTTCAAAATCACCAGGTAGGTTTCCACCAAGCTTTGGGCAGCGTTCAAGTCACTTAAATCCACCTGAGTACTGCCCACGGAAACGGAACTGTTATTTACATACATCATGGCGCTGGCCTGATACAGAGGCGTAACAAGAAAGTAGGCGTAAGAAAACGCTGCGCCGCCACAAATAATCATGGCCAACACAATCGCCCACGCCCGCCGCCACAGAGCCTTCGCCAGTTGCACCAGGTCTATCACCATCACATCGTCTTTTTCTCTTACGGGTTTCTCCACTGGATCTTCTCCTTTTCAGTTCTCCGGTTCATAACATCCTATCCGTTAAAAAGCACTGGGATAATTTTCCGCACAGTAAGTTTCTTCTTTCCAATCCGTGCTCATTTGCTCGTCTTCTAACAGCTTGTCATAAGTTTGATCCACCAGCTCCGCCAGGTTGGCCAGGATTTTTTCCCTTGTGGCAGAATACAGCTTGTGAAGGTACCGAGGGTTGCATTTCTCCGGCTCCACCTTGGCGTCCAAGGACAAGCTTTGAATTAGCTCAGTCACCACAGTCCGGCGAATGGGCTTCCCATTCCGGCCCAGGAATACGGGGCCTTCCCGCAATCCCGACTGACGGATATAGTCCATCAATTCCTTCTGAACACAGGGAGAAATACGGATCGTCCGCTTTACTCCACTGGGATATACCACCAAATAGCCAGCGACTACTGCTTCTACCGTTAAGCTGGGAAGCTCCTGCACCGTAAGGCCTGTTGTAGCAAAGATCTTTACCAAAAGATAGGCCCGTTTTTTCCCCAAGGACCGCGCTGCAGATAACAGCCGAAGATATTCCCCCCGAGACAATTCCCGAGGCGTCTCCTCTGCTCCCACAGGCAGTTGGGTGGTGGACTGAAACTCTCGCAAACCCACAAACTCCAGAAACCCATTGACAGATGAACAAAGCAAATTGACCGTTCGAGGCATATATCCCTGTTCCAACAGGTCGCCCTGAAAACGGTCCATATCTCCTTTGCAGAGAACCTTGTCTTCTGGCAGCCAAGCAAAAAACTTGGTCAGACCTCTTTGGTAGCTGTCGATGGTCCCTGGTGAATACTTTCGGGAAACCAACTCATCCAGATAAGATTGCACACTTTCCCAGGTAATGCGACTTTCATCCCCATTGAACTCTGGACCAGATACCGGGTCTTCCACTGCAATCCTCTCCTCAAGTTTATGACAATATTTACATATTGTCTTATTTATCGTAATAGTAAAACTGGCATCTCCCTTTAAAAAATAAAATAAATGCCCATATTCTCCTAAATTTAGAAAAATATGGGCAAAGTAATTAGGCCGAAGAGAAAAAATTGCCTCTTTCGGCTTTTTTGGCGTGCTCTGATAATAATTTTCACTTGCTCTTTTTGGGGTAGTATGATAAAATATAAAAGCCGGTAGCGAAAAAATCGGCTTATAGGAAGCTAAACCTGACAATTTGTAAATTTTGTTCTATTTATTGTGCCAATGAATCCTTGGCTTTTTTCGTTATCACAGGCTCCCCCACAATTCTTACAGAACCAGTCTTAATCGCTCCAGGGTATAAGCGTGTTCCGCGCCTGTGGAGATCAGATAAATGCGGGTGGTTTCCATGCTGGAATGTCCCAGAACATCTGCCAGCTTGGCAACGTCGGGACAGACCTTATAAAAGATTCTGGCAAACAAGTGACGAAGATTGTGGGGAAACACCTTGGATGCCGCTACCCCAGCCTTGCTACAGAGAGCTTTCATCTGTGCCCAAATCTGTTTCCGGGAAAGACTCGTTCCGTTTCTGGTGAGAAAGATCTCCCCAGAGACGGTTTTTTGTTTCTTGGCGTATTGCAGCAATTTCTTCCGCAATTTTCCAGGAATCAAAATGGTGCGAATTTTTCCTTTGAGAGAGATCTCTGCCCGCCCCTGGTTCAAGGCCTCCACAGTGATATACTTGACCTCGGACACCCGGATACCCGTCCCGCAGATCGTCTCCATCAGAAGCACCAAGCGCTCCTGTCCCAATGTCTTTGCAGTGTGCAGCAGGCGGTTGTATTCCCCTCGGGTCAACTCCTTGTTGTCATCCCGGAACAGTCTTCTTTGCAGGCGCAATGTCTTCACGCGGTATTCTCGCCACCCCATGAAATCAAAAAATCGGTTGATGGATACCACCATGGAATTGATGGTTCCCGGACAATAATTTTTGGAAAGCAGATGTTCTTTCCAGGCTGCCGCCCGTTCTTTGGACACTTCTTGGTCCCCAAGCCAAAGGGCAAACTCCCGAACATGACGCAAATAATTCTCAATGGTCCCTGAGCTTCGCTCGTCCTCCTGTAAATGCCGGCAAAAGGCCTGGATCTCTGTAGATGTGATACAATGGTCATTCATACAATTTTCCTCTCTCCATTAAAGTACCATTATTTTTCCACATTCCCATCAGGCTATGCCCTGTCCTCTTTCTTTCCAATGGGCGAATTTTAATTTTTTCTGAATATTTTAATATGACACTCACCTTCTCTGGAAGGATGTGGTATAATTCTACATCATATCCCCTTTAGGAGGCTTTGTCCATGACCCGATCCCGAAAAATTGCGGCGGGGATCCTGCTGTTTCTGCTGCTGTGCAATCTTTGCTTCATCTGGGGCAACTCCTTGGCCAGCAAGGACAGCTCTCACAACATGAGTATGAATGTGCTGGATGTTCTCCCGGCCTTTATCCAACAGCTTTTCTCCAATGTGGAACAACTGGAACATATCGTCCGCAAACTGGCCCATTTTTCCGAGTTCGCCTGTCTGGGGGGACTGGGGTGTGGATTGCTCATCGTCTTCCAAAAAGTTTCTCTCCACCCGGTAGTTCATTTGCTTTCCGGCGGATTTTTGGCAGCATCCATCGACGAAACCATTCAAATCTTTTCCCATCGGGGGTCTCAGCTGCAGGATGTGTGGCTGGACTTTTCCGGTTTCCTGGTGGGTACGGGCATTGTCTTGGGGATCTACGCCCTTGGGCATTTCCTGGGAAAACAAACAGATCAACATTCCCCGGCCGCGTAAACATTTCCTGCCTTCCAAAAAATATCAATTTGCTTCCCAAGCCCAATGATCCTGAGCTAAGGAAACACCGCCTTTTCATCCGATGAAGGCGGTGTTTTTTGTATACTATTATATTATATATTATGGCGTCTTCGGAAACGTGCAGGGTTCGGCCACCGGTTAACGGGAATTTTAGAGGCCAGCAGAAGGGTTATTCCAGAAGCAACAATCGCCAGGAAATCTTTTTTCCAATGGGGATTCCACTCATTCCGAAGAAGGGTCCCTCTTGGGTGCAAATAGGACAAGATTCCAAACGACATTTTTATTTTCTCACTTTCATACCAATGCACAGGGGTGATACGTTTGGAAAACGCACAAAAAGACTTGATCCGTGTCCTACTGGAGCACCTTTGCTCCCAAGGACTCATTTCAACCGCCATCTGCTCTCAGGCAGCAGATTGGATAGATTCTCATGGAGATTTCCCTCCGTTTTTCCGGTATCCTGAGAACTCCACAAAGGAGGTAACCATTCGAAGGAGGTAACTAGTGGAATGAACGTGCTTAAAATCCGCAACGAATTGCGCAATGGAAAAACCATTTTTGACCTGCCTCTCCGGGTGACCTTTTACGCTCGTGTCTCTACGGAAAAGGATGAACAGCTCAACAGCCTGGAAAATCAGGTTCAATACTACACCGAGCTGATCCAATCAAAACCCAACTGGACCTATGTTCCGGGGTACATTGACGAAGGCATCAGCGGCACCAGTACAAAAAAACGAGACAGTTTTCTCCGGATGATCGAAGACGCCAAGAAGGGCCTCTTCGATTTCATTATCACCAAGGAAATCTCCCGTTTTTCCAGATCCACTTTGGACAGCATCCAGTACACCCAGGAGCTGCTGGAACACGACGTGGGGGTCCTGTTCCAAAACGACAACATCAACACCCTGGACGGAGACAGCGAATTCCGGTTGGTGGTCATGGCCGGAGTGGCCCAGGATGAGGTGAGGAAGCTTTCGGAACGGCTGAAATTCGGATTCCGGCAAGCCATCAAAAACGGCCATGTATTGGGAAACGACAAGCTGTGGGGATACAATAAAAAAGACTGCGTCCTCACCATCAACGAGGCGGAGGCCGCCGTGGTTCGCCGGATTTTCGACCTGTACGCCAACCAGAAAATGGGCATCCGGCGCATCTCCCAACAACTTTACGACGAAGGGTATACCAGCCGGATGGGCAACGCCTTCAATGTTGCCACCATCCGACACATTTTGGAAAATCCCAAATACAAGGGCTGGTTCTGCGCCGGAAAAACCCAGACGGTGGATTACCGCAGCAAACGGAAGATAGTCCTGGACGAAAGCGAGTGGATCACCTACCCGGATCCTTCCATCCCAGCCATCGTCTCCGAGGAACTATGGGACCGGGCCAACGCCCTTTACAAGCTTCGGAGCAAGCAGTGCATGTCCCACCAGCACGGAGCCGATTACCATCACCGCTATCCCTACAGCAGCAAAATCTTCTGCGAGGTCCACAACGCCACCTACCACCGGGCAACATCTCGGGGATCCCGGGACAAAAAGGAAATCTGGCAGTGCCAAGTCTACCACAAACGCGGCAGAGCCGGTTGTTCTTCCCCCTTGATCCGTTCCACAGAGCTGGACCAAATCCTGGCAAGTATTTTTGACCAGCTGATCCTCTCCAAAGAGGCTGTCGTGGATCAAGTGATTCAGGTGATTCAAGCGGTCCCCCATACGCGGAACTATCAGCGGGACGCCTCCCGGATTGAAGGGGAAATCACTTCCATTCAGGGGAAAAAGGACCGGATCCTGGAAATGAGCATTGACGGCACTCTTCCCCACGAAGAATTCAAACTGCGCAACGATGCCTTCAACCGGCAAATCCAGGACCTGGAAAAGCAGCTGGAGACACTGAAAAAGGAAGAGGAAAAAAGTAGAATGACCCCGGAACAGCTGGAGAAAATGCGGCTCTCCCTGACACGGGTTCTCTCCCATGAAGACGGTATCTCCTCTGCCCTGGTCACCTCGATCCTAGATCACATTTTGGTCAAAAAAAACAGCACCAAACAGGTGCTGGAACTGGAGATCCACTTAAAATTTGGGAACCCTTGGGAGGTTTATTACCAGCGAAACGAGGGTTCCCTTCGCTTTCAGCCTTTTTTATTATGTGCGCCACAAGACGCAAATTGTGTTCCACAAGTTTCTGTCTGGCGGCTTCACTCCCTTGGGCCATTTCTTCCAGACAGAGTTTTTCCTCGGCGGCGGAAAGGGCTTTGGGAAAGGTTCCACCGCCGGTAACATGGAGAAATAAAAACAGAACGTGGGAGAACAGTTCCATGAGCTGTGTGAACATAGAGGACCACTTCCCTTCTAAAATGTGTTTCATATATATGGAGCAGTTTCCTCCGTCGTGCCAGTACACCTACAAAAGGGGACGGCTTCCCTTTGAAGCCGTCCCCATCTTCCTTTTCTTTTCCTTGATCAATCAGTGACCAGAGGGTTTGCGAAACAGCAAATCCTTTTCATCGGTCAGGTCCGCATGGACCAAACGCACCAAGACAATCCCTAAGGGAATCAGGTTCAGCCAGATAGCTTTGGCATACAGTGCATGCCCCACCACCGTGGAGAGAACCCCTCCGGAAAAGAAGCACCCCAGCATGCCCAGAAAAAACAGCGCCCGGTCCCGGGCCTGCCGATCTTTCTTCCGAATGGCCTTGGCAAAAGAGATCCCCACCTGACGCAATTGGTTGGTACAAAACGTGGTGGCCATGGGAATTCCCTCCGCTTGGCGGAAGGTATTATACTGCATGGAAGCAATAAAATTCACCAGCACCTGCACCAGGTGATTGGGCCAACTGAGGGGAATAAAACCAATGATAAACAGAGAAATCACTTCAAAAGCTACCAGATAAGTATCCCATCGGAGAAATCCGAACCGCCGCATGGGAGAAGGAAGAATTTCAGATAAAAAAGCTCCGGCCAAATAAGCGGTGATGGGAATCAGATAATATCCTCCTCCCAGCCAATCTCCCTTGCCGAAAGCAATTGCCATCAAGACAATATTGGCGGTTTGCGCGTTACAAAATACCCCGCCCCGGAGATTGAAGGTATAGGCACCCATCATCCCTGCACTGAAGGTCAACAGCGCGAACACACTTCTCTTTTCACAAACCAGATATTTCTTCTCTTCCATAGCATTCCCTGCCTTGCCGATGTTTTTCAAATCCACGTCGCATTATATACCTAAAACGATAAAATAGCAACTTTCTGCTAACAGGAAATCCCTCGAATCGATTTCAGAAACCGCCTGCCCAGTCCCGTTCCCATTCGGCCGGGCATGCTACTAAACTCTCTTAAACTTTGTCTTAGATTTCATCTGTTCGGGCATACTAAGTCTATCCTTAAAAAGGAGGGCTTGGGCGTGAAAATATCCAGACAGGGTGGATTTGAGGGTTGGTATTTCAAACACCAGAAAGAAGATGACATGGTAGCATTCATCCCTGGTCAGGCCGAGAGCGGTGCTTTTATTCAATTGATTTCACAAGAAGGCGCCCGACAATTTGAAGTTAGCCAGATGACCGTCAGAGAAGATGGGATACAAGCTGACCGGTGTCGGTTCTCAAAGCAGGGCTGTCATATTGAGTTGCCCGGTATCCACGGCGAAATTATCTACGGACCATTTGCACCTCTCCGTTCCGACATCATGGGGCCATTTCGTTTTTTCCCTATGGAGTGTCGGCACGGTGTACTCAGCATGGCCCATGACCTCCAGGGCAATCTCACAATAGACGGGCGTCTGCACAACTTCGACGGTGGTCGGGGCTATGTTGAAAAAGACAGCGGAACCTCCTTCCCCAGCTCTTACCTGTGGATGCAGTGCAACGATTTCCCAGTATTTTGTTCTATCATGATCTCCATCGCCCATATTCCCTTTTGCGGATTTTCCTTTCAGGGATGCATTTGCGCCATTCTCTATCAGGGCAAGGAGTATCGTTTGGCAACGTACAGAGGCGTTAGACTCCGGTCATTGAGCGCCAACCATATCTGTTTGTCCCAAGGCAATCTGCGTCTGGAATTGGACATGGTTCCCTCCCATGGAGGTCACCCTCTCCGTGCGCCTCAGGGAGGGAAAATGTCCAGCACCATCCGGGAAAGCTGTAATGCTAAGCTGCGGGCAAGACTTTGGGAGAGAGGAAAGCCTGTATTTCACCTGCAAAGCGACCATGCAGTCTATGAATTCGTACCGAATCTTTGTGGTTCAAGTTGATTCCAACGGCGCATCCGCATTTTCTTCCTCTCAGACCGGGGGAAAACAGGAAATGGGCCAACCTCGTATTCAGCATCTCCACCCTGCGGATTTCTCTGTCTGGACCACACTGTTACAAAAACCATCATCGAGGAGGAGTATATGGAATCATTATGGGAGCAATCTTGGAAACCGTTGGAATTTTCTGTTCAGGAGGGAGACATGACCACCGATGTGTTGATTATCGGTGGCGGCATGGTTGGAGTTTTGTGTGCCTACCAGCTTCACCGCGCCGGAGTGCCCTATGTGCTGACAGAAGCGGAAACCATATGCAGCGGCATCACCAAGAACACCACCGCTAAAATTACCAGCCAACACGGGCTGATTTACCACAAGCTGATTTCCAAGTTCGGAATCCAGCAAGCAAAACTATATCTTACAGCCAACCAGGAGGCCCTTCAACAATATCGTAACTTGTGCCGGGGAATCGACTGTGACTTTGAGGAGAAGCCTGCCTACACCTATACTCTCAACGACCCCCGCAAAATTGAGAAGGAATTGAATGCTTTGGAGCAGCTGGGATTTCCAGCGGAATTTGCAGATACGCTCCCCCTTCCTTTTTCCGTTGCCGGCGCGGTCAAATTTCCCCATCAGGCGCAGTTTCATCCACTGAAATTCGTTTCCAGCATTGCCAAGGGCCTGCACATCTATGAGCACACCCGGGTGCGGGAACTGATGGGCACTACGGCTGTGACGAATCGAGGCAGAATCCGTGCCAAGAAGATCATTGTGACCACCCACTTTCCCTTTCTCAACAAGCACGGCAGTTATTTTCTCAAGCTGTACCAGCACCGCTCCTATGTGATTGCCTTGAAAAACGCCCCAGATGTGGACGGCATCTATGTGGATGAAGCGCAAAAAGGCATGTCCTTCCGAACCTACGACCATTTGCTGCTTGTAGGGGGTGGAGATCATCGAACCGGAAAAAAGGGCGGCGGTTGGCAGGAACTGCTAGACTTTGCCCAGCAGTATTATCCCCAAGGGGAGGAAGAATACCGCTGGGCCGCACAGGACTGTATGAGCCTGGACAGCGTCCCCTATATTGGACCCTATTCCGCCTCTACGACAAATTTATATGTGGCCACCGGTTTCAACAAGTGGGGGATGACCACCTCCATGGCAGCTTCTAACATTCTCAGCGATCTAGTGCAGGAAAAGAAAAATCCCTATGTGGAGGTCTTCTCCCCTTCTCGCTCCATTCTCCATCCTCAATTGGCTGTCAATGGTTGGGAAGCTGTGGTCAGTCTGTTGACGCCTACCACCAAACGCTGTCCCCATCTTGGGTGTGCATTGAAATGGAATCCTGCGGAACACTCCTGGGATTGCCCCTGTCACGGCTCCCGATTCACCGAGGGCGGAAAGTTGATCGACAACCCTGCAACGGGCAATTTGAAAAACTGAGGTGAGCCTATGAGCAACCATCTGAAAAACCAGACAAGCCCCTACCTGCTCCAGCACGCGGATCATCCGGTGGACTGGTACCCCTGGGGCGAGGAGGCTTTTTCCAAAGCTAGGAACGAGGACAAGCCCATCTTCTTGAGCATCGGTTACAGCACTTGCCACTGGTGCCATGTGATGGCCCATGAAAGCTTTGAGGACCCCGAAATTGCCGATCTTCTGAACAGATACTATGTGTCTATAAAAGTAGATAAGGAAGAGCGCCCGGACATTGACAGCATTTATATGGCGGTATGTCAGGCTTATACAGGCAGCGGCGGATGGCCCACCAGTATTTTCATGACCCCGGAGCAAAAACCGTTCTTTGCGGGAACCTATTTCCCCAAAACGTCTCGGTATGGGACAGTGGGCTTCAAAGAACTGCTGCTCCTCCTTCACCAGAAATGGACGACGGAACGGGACAAGCTTCTTTCCTCCGCCGAAGAAATTACAAAGGCAGTAAATCGGGATCCTGTCTTCCGGTCACAAGCAGATGAAACCATCCTGGACACCGCCCTGCGATGGTTTCGGCAAAACTTTGACGCGTCCTTTGGAGGTTTTGGAGGAGCGCCCAAATTTCCCTCCCCCCACAATCTGCTGTTCCTGATGCAGGAATACGAAAAACACGGCGACAAGCAAGCCTTGCATATGGCGGAAGTGACTCTCCAAAGGATGTATGCCGGGGGTTTGTTCGATCACATCGGATACGGATTTTGCCGGTATTCCACAGACCCCTATTATCTCATTCCCCACTTTGAAAAGATGCTCTACGACAACGCCCTGCTGATCCTCGCCTACTGCAAAGCCTATGAAATGACGGGACGGTCCTTTTATTTGAAAGTTGCAAAACAGACAGCCTCCTATCTCTTCCACGAAATGTCCTCTCCCAACGGAGGCTTTTACAGTGCCCAAGATGCGGACAGCGATGGCGAGGAGGGAAAATACTATGGATTTACCCCGGAGGAAATTATGGAGGTTCTGGGGCCATCCCACGGCACAGCTTTTTGTGAAGGGTTTGGCATTACCAAATCCGGAAACTTTGAGGGCAAGAGCATCCCCAACCTTCTTCACGCCAAGGATCTGACAGACCCCCGTTTTGATTCCCTCCTTCCGGCGTTGCGAGAGTACAGGCGCAGACGCACCCACCTGCACACGGATGACAAGATTTTGACAGCGTGGAATGCTCTCATGATTGCGGCACTGTGCAGACTGTATCGGTGCAGCCGGGATTCCAGTTATCTGGAAGCTGCAAAACGGACGCAAGATTTCATCGAAAACAACTTGTGCAATCAAAATACGCTTTATGTAAGCATTCGAAAGGGCCGGGTGGGCGAACACGGCTTCCTAGATGATTACGCTAGCTATCTTTTTGCACTCCTTTCTCTGTATGACGCCACACTGGATCCCACGTTTTTGAACCGCGCCACAGAATTGATCCAGGAAACTGTCCTCCAGTATTACGATTGGGAGCAGGGTGGCTTTTATCTCAGCGGCACAGAGAACGAAAAACTTCTATTCCGTCCCAAGGAATGCTATGACGGAGCAATCCCCAGCGGGAATTCCCTCATGGCATATGTTCTTGTACGCATCCATGAACTGCTCCCGGAGCACAGCAAGGAGGAGATTCTGAAGAAGCAGCTTGCCTATATGACAGGCAAAGCGCAACAGTATCCCGCTGGATTTTCGGGGTTTTTAATGGCACTGTCGGATAATATGGAACCTCCGCTTTCCGTCACCGTGGTTCCGAAGGGAGATGATTTTCACTACCTTCCATGTGTGGTGCCTTCTGATGCCATCGTCAAGGTCCTGGATGGTCCGGTAGGCGATTATCAGCTGATTAACCATGAAACCACTTTCTATGTGTGCCAAAATCGGTCCTGTCTTCCACCCATGAATCAGCACCAACTACTGGCAAAGATACAAAAGCAAAATAAAATCTAGAGGACCTTCTTCTGCACAGGAAAAGAGGTCTTCCGGTTGTTACTGTGATCATCTGATTAGAACCTGAGGCCCTATAACGAAGCCGGAGTTCTGCCGGATTTAAAAAGAGGGAAAACGGAACCTTGGGTCAGAAAAGCAAACCGGCCCTGCAAAAAGCACCGTCATCTCCGTAAACCAACATGCTCCCCCTATGATTGACAGTGGTCTGTTTCACTGTCTCTCACAGAGGGAGCATGTCAGTATCTTCAAAATACTCTTTTCCATCTTGCCCAAAAACAGGCAGAGGGAAACTGTCGCGAGAGGGACGTTCCCCTGGGAAATGGAAAAAGACCTTTAGGGATATCCTCTTTCCAAAAGAACCCGGGGCCTCGTTAGTTGCTCATTGTCCAGGACATTTCCCAGAATGCCAGCTCATAGCGAGAACAAACGGTAAAAATATGGACGAGATGTTCTATCTGCTTTTCGCTGCAATTTTCCGTTATATGGTCAAGTTCTTTCAGAAGGATCTTATTTTCTTCCCTATAATCATCGGAAATATACCCCTTGATCCAATCGCCGTAAAAAGGGTCCTCCAAAGATGCAGGGTTATTTTTTACCATATTTTCGGCGATGACCTCATAGCTGTACGCACAGGAGAGAATGGCAGCAAGAATTTCCGCTTCCCCTTCTTCATAGGCCACACGGAGCATGTAGGAAGTGTAGGAAAGGCTATCGAGAGAACGGGGAGTGGAATCTATTTCTTCCTGCGACACACCCAATTTTGCCAGATATCCCTGGTGAACATTCAATTCCCCATTCATAACAGCAATGTACTTGGCAAACAGATTTGCTAGGGAAAGGCTCTTGGCTTTTGCGACGCCTACCGCAAAGGTTTTCGCGTAGTCCTCTAAATACAGATAGTCCTGGATCATGTAATAGCGGAATTTATCTCTGTCCAAGGTGCCGTTTTGAATGCCCAAAACAAAGGGATGCTGGTTGTACGCTTTCCAAATGCCATCCGTTGCATGGAGCAGCTTTGCTGCTGTGCTCATTCCGCGGCCTCCTTTGCGTATTCGCCCCCCAGATCAAATGCATGATTCATGGGCCCTGAACCTTTGCCCAGGTCCAGCATTGCCGCCAATGCTCCGGAAATATACTGTTTTGCCCTTTGTACAGACTGAGCAAGAGAAAATCCCTTGGCAAGGTTTGCGGCGATTGCACTGGACAACGTACAGCCTGTACCGTGGGTATTGGGGTTATGGATGCGTTTTCCCTTAAACCACACCAGTTCTCCGTTGGCGTAAAGCAGGTCATTGGCATCGTTGATGCTGTGGCCCCCTTTGAGCAGGACAGAGCAGTGATAGGTGTCTCCTATTTGCTTGGCCGCCGCAATAATATCTTCTGTCGTTTCAATGGACAAGCCAGACAGAACTTCTCCTTCGGGAATATTGGGCGTAATCACCGTCGCGATGGGCAACAGCTCTTCGATCAGAGATTGCACCGCATCCGTCTTCATCAGCGCAGAACCGGAAGTCGCCACCATTACCGGATCAACCACCACGTTCTTTGCTTTGTAATGCTTCAGTCTTTCTGCAATCACATCTATCAATTCTCGAGAAGATACCATGCCGATTTTTACGGCATCGGGATAAATGTCCTGGAATACCGCGTCAATTTGCTGGCGCAAAAATTCAGGCGTAGACTCCTGAATGGCCCTCACACCTGTGGTATTCTGCGCCGTTAGCGCCGTTATGACGCTCATGGCGTAAACACCGTTCATCGTCATGGTTTTCAGGTCAGCTTGGATTCCGGCGCCTCCACTGCAATCGCTTCCCGCAATGGTCAATGCTGTTTTTAATTTCATGGTTTCGTACTCCTTCCCTGCTTCAGCATTCTTTTATAGAGCGGCATAAGGTGGTGCCCCCAATGTGCCGCTTCAACCTGTTGGCTTGCTCTGTCAAAGGATATTTCCTAAAAGGCGGTAAAAATCTTCTCAAGCATTTACCATTTGCTCGGATAACTTCCGCAGCAAGCGGCACTCCCCTTCAATATCCTCCGCCGAAAAAATGGCGCTGACCAGTGCTACACCGTCAACTCCTGTACCTGCAAGCTCCAGAAGATTGGATTTTCCAATGCCGCCGATGGCAACCACAGGAATATCCACCGCGGCACAAATTTCCCGGAGAACTTCTTTTGGCAGAACCTCTGCGTCCTTTTTTGTGGAAGTGGAGAACATAGCGCCTACTCCAAGACAATCCGCGCCGTTTTGAACTGCGTCCAGCGCTTCCTGAACAGAGTGGACGGATACGCCGATCATCATGCCGTCCCCCACCTTTTTGCGCACCTGGGCCGCTGCCATATCCTCTTGACCTACATGGATCCCGTCTGCCTGACATTGAATGGCAACTTCTACATTGTCATTGATAAAGAGGGGAACTCCATACTGCTTGCACAGAGCAGAGATTTCTTTGGCTTCTTCCAAAAACTCTTCCTGGCCCATTTCCTTCTCACGAAGCTGCACACAGGTTACACCGCCCTTTAAAGCGCATTCTACCTGTTCATACAAACTTTGCTTGCCGGTCCACGCCCGGTCAGTAACCGCGTAAAGCAGCATGGTATTCTTATCGCACTTCATAGTTCGCACCTTTCTCCAGCATTTCTGGCGTCATATTGTAAACCGCATCAATGATGTAATTTCGGTAAGTTGCGTTTCCGTCCATGGGGGACAGTCTCCCAAAAGCCACCTCTCCGGCATACCCCATTGTGGCAACTGCCGCAGCGGTCGCCTCCAAAGGACATTGGGGGTTAGCTGTCACAAAAGCTGTGGCCATGGCGGAAAGCTGGCAGCCTGTTCCCGTGACAGATGCCATCATGGGATGGCCGTTTCGGATGCAGTAGGCCTTTTCCCCGTCCGCCACAATATCGATAGCACCGGTAATGGCAATTACCGCTCCTGTCTTCCGGGCAAAGGCCTTGGCAAACGAAATGGCTTGATCCAGGTTTTCCTCTGTCACCTGATCTGCCACGTCGGCGTCTACACCTTTTGTAGTGCCGCTTCCGGATGCAATGGTCTTGATCTCGGAAATATTGCCTCGAATGACGGTAAACTTCACTTCCTTGAGAAGAGCCAGGGCAGTATCCATTCTCAGTTTAGATGCTCCAGCTCCCACGGGATCCAACAAAACCGGATGATTCAACTCATTGGCCCGTTTGCCCGCAATCAGCATGGAAGCAATGGTGCGGCTGTTCAGGGTACCAATATTGAGGTTGAGTCCCCCACAAATGGACGTGATGTCGGCAACCTCTTCCTTGTCGTCTGCCATGATCGGAGAAGCACCACAGGCGAGCACGATGTTCGCACAGTCGTTTACCGTCACATAATTGGTGATGTTGTGAATCAACGGACTGCTCTTTCGCACATTTTCAAGTATTCTATCAAACATATTTCTGACTCCTTGTTCCTTTTTTTCTTTGCGTGAATCGGCTGCATACAGCCACACTTCCATCGCAAAAATCGTTATCTTTTAGACAACGGCATGGAAGTTCGGTCGATGCTTACTGGCATCCTCTCACGCCGGAACACGGCTTCCCATCGCTGAGCTACAAGACTCAGGGCGCTCCCCCTCAGTCCGCCACACGGGTGGATTTCGTTTTCCCCCTTTCCAAACTAAAACAAAAAAACAGGAGACAAGCTTTTGCCTCCTGTAAAAAATCTTTGCGTATGACTTCCTACGGCGGCATTATCCGCATCAGGTAAAGGGTCGAAGTTGGATTACTTCCTCTCAGCCTGCCAGAACAAGCTCCCCTGTATTTATTTTGCTTTAAGTATACGCCTATTTTTAAAAAAGTACAAGAGGGTTCTTCAAACAGAACCGCAACCTTCGTCCCTTTTTTCTGATAAGCCCCTTGGTATCAAACAGAAAAGCCCTCTGTGCAGCGTCTTTCCTTCCCTTGTTACACGATTAGAAGACGCCTTTGATGGAGGTTGTGGCCCATTTCCGGCATGTAGACCATCTCCGGTTGATTGGGGTCGGCAGTGGACTCCAGAAACGGCGGCATATAGGAATGGGTGACGCAGAACCCATATTGGATATCGTGAAACCCTTGGGCAAGTCCTCCCTCTTTTTTCACCAGCAGAGTAGCCGGCTCCAGGGGATGCCAATGGGTTTTCCAATCCACCTTCATTTCCTGTACGGTGTACCTCTCGCCACCGATTTGCCAGAGCACCTGATCTGGGGCAAACACCTCTCCGTCCACAACAAGGTTCCCGGCTTTGATCTGACTCAAAAATACGCCCCGGTAGTAGGGCAATCGAATCTTCAGCTGAAATCCCACTGCATTTTCATCCACATAGAGATTGCGAAATCCCACGGACTGGATTACCTGTTTTTCCATACTGTTTTCCCTCCTCAATCGCCCAGGATGTTTTTCATCAGGATGTGGTGACGGCGAAGCATCTGCCCTACCTCGTAGCCAGGATCGTATTTATCGGCTCCCTCATACTCACTGAGGAGATACCAATCCCAGCCATGGTCCTTCAGGATGGTGAGAATTTTCTCATAGGGCACATGAGTTTCCTGGAAGTTTTCGTCCACATGGAAATACTTGGCATGGCAGCAGGCCACATAAGGAAGCAGAGGGATGATATCCTCCGGTTCATTGGGCGTGAACGCAGGATCCCGCCATTCGCCCTCCTCAAACTTCGTGCGGAACACGCTGAAATCGATATTCAGGGCAAAATGCTTTGTACCGGTCTCCTGAATAAACCCCACATACTCCTGTACCATCTTTCCCTTTAAATTGGAGGGTATATGGATCTCCGGACACAGGATCAAGTCCAGCTCCTCTGCCAGGGGAAGAGCGCCTCGGATGATGTCCCGCCAGTTTTCCACCGGCTCCAGCAGCTCATTGATCACAGGCATCTTGGTGCGCATGATCCGGAATCCCAAACGATGGGCCAACCGCATGTCACGGCACAAAAACTCAACCGATTCCTCCGTGGTCAAATCCCGATACTGGAGCACATGGGAGTCCACCCAGTGGCCGTATTCCACCGGCTCCAGCTCATATTTGTCCAGCAGCCCAAACCACTTGTCCACCCAGGCCTGGGTGGGGTAGGGATAATTTTCAATGTGGATGTTGGCCAGGATCTCAATGCCATGAGCCCCCATGTCGTGGACGTCCTCAAAGCAATCCTCCAAGGTCTTCTCAAACCCGAACTCGGCGGAGTAACTGTACAAGGCTACGCCCCGCTTGGGACCCTTTTTCTCGTTGCGGTACACTTTGGTTCCTCCTTTGGGATCATTCGAATTGGATCTCTCTGCCCTGGGCAGCGGACTTATAGATATTGTCCAGGATCTTGGTGACGGTAAAGGCCTGCTCAGGTTTTACCAGAGGCTGGGTATCGTTGAGAATGGCCTCCAGCCACTGTTTGCACTCCACTTCTTCCGGTTTGTCTGAGCTGCCCTCAAAGAAGGCAATGGTTCCGCCGGGAGAAAGCGTTTCCTCGGTGAGCTGACCGTAATCGGTCTTGTTGAAGATCAGGTCGTACTCCCCTTGGGCTTTGCTCATACCGCCGATGATCTCTGCCCCTGCCTTCGTGCCGCACAGGGTGCAGCTGGCCTCCCTGGATTCCCGCAGGTTGATGGCCCAGGCGCTCTCCAGGAAAATGGTGGCGCCATTCTTCATCTTGATAAATCCAAAGGCGGAATCCTCTACTTCGTATTTGTCCGGATCCCATGGGCCAAACATATTGCCGATGGTGGCTTCCTTCATATGACCCAGCTTCTCAAATACGGAGCCGGTAACACTCGCCACCTCATAGTTGTCCATCATCCACAGGGTGATATCCAACGCGTGGGTGCCGATGTCGATCAAGGGACCGCCTCCCTGCTTGGATTTGTCCGGAAACACACCCCAGGTAGGCACCGCCCGCCGGCGGATTGCGTGAGCCTTGGCAAAATAGATGTCTCCCAGGTCACCGCTGCGGCAAGCTTTGAACAGAGTCTGGGTGTCTTTGCGGAATCGGTTCTGATAGCCGATAGTGAACTTCTTTCCGGATTTCTTCCAGGCGTCCATCATCAGCTGGGCGTCGGCAGTGGTGGCTGCCATGGGCTTCTCACACATTACATGTTTACCCGCCTCAAAGGCCGCCACAGTGATGGGGCAATGGGCCACGTTGGGAGTCAGCACATGGACCACATCGATTTCCGGATTGGCCAGCAGTTCATGGTAGTCTTCGCACACCTGGGCGCCTTCCACACCGTACTGGGCGGCGGCTTTCTCCGCACGCTCCCGGATGATGTCGCAAAAGGCCACAATCTCACACTTGTCCTTTTGGGACGTGAGGGCAGGCAGATGTTTGGAATTGGCAATGCCGCCGCAGCCGATGATACCGACTTTCAGCTTCTTCATGGACAGGTCCTCCTTTAGCAAAAGCATATTTGTGATTTTCTACTAAATTTTAGTTTACTGAAAATCAATTATAGGCTTTTTCTGAGGCAAATGCTTCTTTGTTTCTTAAAAGATCCTGCCCGTTTTTTGCGTTTTATTCGATCAAAGTTCACTTGTTGCAATTTTTATACATATGTTATATGTGTACTTGGCAAAAAAGCAGCCCCGCGGTCATCCGCGAGGCCATTTTCAATGAACATTTTGAGAGAATCAGGAGATGGAAATGTACCGTATCTCGTTGGGCTCCATGGTGAACTGAAGCAGCAGTTCTCCGCCGGGGGCTTCCCGCTTTTCCAGAGAAACTTCCGGAACCGATGTGCGCTCCAGAAACTCCAGGTCATCTCGAGAAAGGTTGGAGATACATCCCAGGTGGATCCACTTTGCCAGAGGACCCCCTTGTTTTTCGTTAAGGATTCTCTGGCGGATAAGAAAAGGATCGTGTTCCACCGGCAACCCAGTCAGGAGCAGCTCTATGGATAAGGGATCCAGGTCCACAAACAGTCCATTCAAACTCTCCGGCCAGTGGGAATTTTCCTCGAAAAGGTAGTATTTTGGCCCCAACGCCTTGTTATTGTAGCAGAGGATCCGCAACTCTCCGGGCCCTTCTCCGGTAACGAGACAATGATCTGTCTGGCACAGCCTGTAACGGCCCAGAAATCTTAAAAACCGATAAGCGTAATAGGCCGGTTTTCGTATGCCGGTCTGGGAGAGAAGGCCTGCGCTGCCGGAAAGTACATTGCTGGAATCTCCATAGGCGCTTAAAAGATCGGAAGCACAGAACAGACCGATCACATCCGCCTTTTCTTGGGAGCGAATCACATGATCCAAAATGGCTGCCCCACGGTAACAACTGTCCTGGATAAAATTTCGGTTGGCCAGGCTGATCCCCCAGTCCGTCACCCAAAACTCTCCGGAAAACTTATGTTTTTGCAGCAACCGTCTCACAAACCCGATCTGTCCCTCTAAAAAATCCCGGTCATCTACTTTTTGCAATTTCTTCTGAAAGATAGATTCCTCTTGCAAGTCGCCTTGATAAGAATAGGGATAATGGGTTGTGGTGAGGATATCCGGCGGAAAACCACAGTCCAGGAAGGAGGCAATCACCCGCTCTGTCTCTTCCGGGTTGCCGGATAGAAGCCCCGGCCCCGCCACCCGAGCAGTGGGAAGAATGGACTTCACCAAGGTATATCCCTTTTTCCACACCTCCACATCGGTCTCACCCTCCCGACGGGACAAGGGCTTATCGTTGAGATAAAAGGTAAATTCAAAGATCCACTGGCTCACCACTTCTTCCGTATAACGCTGGCGGATATGCCGCAGAAAAGTGTCCAAGATGACAAACCAGTTGATGCTTTGCTGGGTATCGTGGCTGTATATCTCCTGACTTTCGCTGGCCCATGAGAAATCCCGATGCTGAGCCAGGTCCAAATCCAGCTTCAGTTTGTGATCCACACAGAAGTCCAGTATGGCGTCAAGCTTGGAAAAGCTGAAGGTATCCCCTGTGCCCTGAAGCATCTGCGGGGAAAAAAGGCTCCAGATCCGCAGATATTCCACATCCAGTCTTTGAGCAAGAAAGGAAATCTGATTTTGCATTTCCGCTTCCTGGAGCAAATGGGCAGAGCCCACGTTCAGCAGTCGGTTTCTAGGTTTGACCCAGCCAGCACCTTCCTGCTGGTTGACCCAAATCCGCTGGGTGGGAACGTCTCCCTGTTGACGGGTCCGGCGTTTTTCTTCCAGCAGCTGCTGCACTTGAGGCAGACCCTGCTGACAGTTGGGTTTCTCCTCTTTTTGTTGGAGGCCTTTCCGGAATTGCGAAGGTGTCATGCCAAACGCCTCTTTAAAATCCCGGTTAAACACGGTGGAGGAGGTAAAGCCCGCCTCCATGGCGATAGCGGTAATCGGTTTTCGGCTTGTTTCCAGGTTCTCTTTCACCTGTTCCAAGCGGACACGCTTTTTATATTGAGAAAAACGTTCCCCGGTGACTTTTTGAAACAGCCGGGATGTGGCGGCGGGAGATAGATAGATTTGCGCTGCCAGCTCCTGCAAAGAAATGTCTTTTTCCAAAGCGAGAATATGAAGCAGTCGATGGTTGCGATCCCCTTTCGATGGTTCTGTCTCCTCTTTCCGATAATGTTGGATTAACAGATACAGGAGAGAGTAAAAGGCCTCCCGTTCGCGGAACACCTGACCGAAACCATCCTCTGCGCAGGCAAGGAGAAATCCCTCTACCCGCCGTTTTAACTCCTGATACCACCGTCCTGTGGGATCTTGGTCTTCCAGCACGAACAAAAGCTGTTCCTGTTCGGCCAGTCGACACAGCCAAGGATAATTCAAAGAGATGGCGGCAACCAGACAGCCCGAGGGAATCTCCACACGCGCGGAGCTACGGAAATTGATCAGAAATACTTCTGATTCCGTCAAAGGGATGCCCTTGCCCTCCATTTGAACGCTGCAATGCTGGGCGGCAACGTATAAAATATAGATTCCAGAAGCGTTTTCGATGAGGTGGTCTGATTCCCACACTTGTACACCATATTGTTTTTCCAAAAAAGCCATGCCATCCCCTGCCTTTGTACTGAATACTGCTGTGAAACCCTAAGCTCCAAAAACATAAAGATTTTTGATTAGTGTATCACACTGGTTCTGAATCAGCAAGGCAGGAGTTTTCGGCAAGACGATGTGCCATGGAAATGAAGTGCGCTCGGGCTAGGCTCCCAGTAACTGAACGCCCTCACGGAAGAATACACCCAACCGTCCTCAAGGTACAGCGGGGCTGCGTCGTTTCTTTTCCCGGCAAACGGAAACCCAATGAGAGGTTTCCGATCCAGATGGTACAGGAGACCTTTGCCCCGGGCATGACCCCAACGGCTTATTCTTCCTTACTGCAGCCGGAGCACCCAGAGCAATCGGTGCAACCAGACCAAAGCTTTTCCGCAGTATCTTTCCAGGTATCTGCATAAGGGGTGGTCTTGTCACACAGATGATCTACGCTTTCCGGGCTTTGATAATCCGTGTTGACAGCTCCGGTATCTTTCACCATGGTCCGCAGTCGCTGGGGATTTTCCAACATGGGACAAGGCCGAAGCATATTTTCATTGAAGGGCTGATTGTCATGGTACGCCATGAACAGAGGACTTTTCAAAGCGTCCAGCAAGGAAACTTCATGGATATTGGCGTTGGAGTAATGGATAAACACGCAGGGCTCCACATCACCCTTGGCGTTAATGTGCAGATACCGTCTGCCCCCCGCGATGCAACCGCCTACATATTCGGCATCGTTCTGGAAATCCATTGAGAAAATGGCCTTGCTGTTCCGGAACTCACGAATCCGGTGGTAAACGGTTTCACGCTGTTCCGGCGTAGGCAGAAGCTCCGTGGCTGCATCGTTGCCAACGGGCATGTAGTGGAAGAACCAGACAAACAACGCACCGCTGTCGATCATATAGTCAAAAAATTTCTCACTTGTTATGTCCGCATAGTTGCGGCTTGTGTAGCAAGCGGAAATACCGAAGGGCAAAGCGTGAGCCTTCAGAAGCTTCATGGCCTCCTCCACCTGCCGATAAACGCCCTGGCCCCGGCGGGAATCGTTGGCCTCTTCAAAGCCTTCCAGGGAAATAGCAGGCACAAAGTTCTTGACTCGAAGCATTTCCTGGCAAAAATCCTCGTCAATGAGGGTGGCATTGGTAAAGGAAAGGAACTCGCAATCCGGATGCATTTCACAGATCTTGATCAGGTCCTTCTTTCGCACCAGAGGTTCTCCGCCTGTATAGATGTACATGTATGTACCCAGTTCTTTGCCCTGACGGATGATGGAATCAATGGTTTCCACGGACAGATTCAGCCGATTGCCATACTCTGCTGCCCAGCATCCCGTGCAGTGAAGGTTACAGGCAGAAGTGGGGTCCAGCAGAATTGCCCAGGGGATATTACATCCATGCTTTTTCATATTTTCCTCTTGAATGGCACTGCCCTTCAAGCTGGCGTTAAACAGGAAGTTTTGGAAAAACGCCTTACGGACACCGGGATCCAGTTTATACATCCGGAGAATCAACTGATACCAGTTATTCTTCTCCTGGATGACCTTGCGAATGGCAGCTCGCTGTCCCTCATACCATCCATCGGGAGAGAATCTGTCCACCATCTCCATCAGTTTTGGAAGATTTTCATCCGGATTTCCTTCAATATAGTTCAAGGCTTTGTTAATAGCAAATGCCTGCATGGTTTCTTTTATGGACTTACTCATAACTGTGTCCCGCCTTTCTTTAATCCCTTATCAAAACTCTTTAATGTCGATTATAGGGAGATCTTGTCAAAAAGTCACTAGACAAGGAAAGAGGCATGTCGGAAATTGCGACACGCCCCTGTTACTGTTACATTTTGGGACACAAGCCCTCAAATGTCCCTTGTTTCCTAAAAACTTCCTGACTATCCTAAAGATATATCCTGCGCGTTTTGTGTTTGGACGAAGAAAGGGATGACGCTTCATGGAGGATCATACTTCCCGCATCATCATAGAAACTGTATTGAAAAAAACCTTGAGGGAAATCAAGGAGTCTCCGGAACGCAGTGTCCGAAACCTTGTGGACTTGGCACTCCACTTTTCAAAGGGACGTTTCCAGCATTCATTTTTCGCCGCAGCACAGACCATGCTGCAAGATGACAGAAGTCACTATTATGCGCTGATCAAGGATACGGTTTACCATGTAGATGAGGAGCGTCTTTTAAACTTTGGAATGAATCTGGGCTACAACGGCTGTACTGTGGGGGCGGCTGTCATCAGAAAAAAAGAGGAAGTCGAGGGCTATAATATTCCATGGATGCTGACCCTGCAACTGAACCCCAAGCAGCAAGAACGGTACGAAACGGTGATCACCCAAGGAGAGTCCATGGGAATCCATACCTGGTTATTGGCTGCCGAAGAGGAACCGGAATTCGCCTTTTCTCTGGTGGAGAAGCACCAGGACAGTGCATTCATTCTGCTGTGTCATCCCAGCGCTGTCACCTCCATCTTTCTGGAGCGCGCTTCGGCCTGCACAAATCTAATGATTGCCGTCCACACGGAGCCGGGCTGCCATGAAGCCTGTGGTCGGCTTCGGGAAGCCAGACTCCTGTACGCTGTGTGCAGCTGCTATGACGAACATGATGTGGAACAGATTGAAAATGGCCAGCTCTTTGAAACGATGGAACAGATGCATCCCGTATTCACGGGTCTCTACGCTGCAAACGGTTGCCCAAAATCAGCCCAGGAACGGGTGTGGAAAGCCATAAACCGGGCAAGAAACGGTCAATGCTTTCAAACGATTATCTGGGAATTGGGCTTTGATTCCGATCATGTTGACAACATTATTTCCAGTGAGCCCTGCTCTGCAGGCTTTAACACCGAGGGCAACCTCATTTCGCTGCGTACCTATGAAGCAAATGATGCATACAATCTGTTCCGGCAGGATCTTCCCCATATCTTAAAACGAGCCTTTCCCAAATCGTGCCCCCAAAAAGTTATGGTATAATCCAAAAAGGAATGAGGGAAATAGTGGCGAACAAACTGCAAAAGGGCAGACGAAATGCCGTCTGCCCCCTGCTTACTTTTCTTCTTTCATATCCTGATACACATCTGTGGCCGCGCCTTGGACCACCATTTTCATGGCAGACACAAATTCTTCCGGCGGCATGCAGTCCTTATCCAGCAGCCATCGCTCAATAGAGCAAACAAAACCATCTGTCAGAAAATCAAGGCATATCTGCGGGATTTCCTGTCCTTTCAGGATAAATTCGATCCTGTCGCGAAACAAGGGCCGCGCAAATTCACGCAAATGTTCCGAAAAGGAATTCTGTCCTGTAACGCGCAACACCTTACAGTAAAAGTTTCTGTTTTTATAAAAGTACTCGCATATTCTTTCAAAAGAATCCCATTTAACTTCCGGACGGTTCATCATCAGGGCAATAAATTCCGTATCAAAAATCCAATTAACCAGGTCATATTTGTCTTTGAAATGATAATAAAAGCTCTTGCGATTCATGCCGCATCTTTCGCAAATGCTTGCAATGTTGATTTTCTCAAAGGGAAGCTCTTCCATCAGTTCCTTGAGAGCGAACGCCAATGCTTTCTTGGTAATATTGGAATCTGCCACCGTAAATCCCCCCTTCTCACAAACTCCCACATGCTCCAGCAGAATCATTCCCCCGCAAATTCTGCTTTTGATTTGTCTCTGGCAAATACATGGCAAATCTTTGGTGCCAGCGACAGAGAATAAAAACATTGTAATCCCACGCAACAGGTTCGCGAAGATAACTTGCAACCCGAAGAAAATGCGTGTATATAAAGAAAAAAGACTTACCTGCCTCCAGCAGATAAGTCTCGTCATTTAAGATAATACCAGGAACGGATCCAGTATGTTGGTATCACCACACAACTTGTGCTGACTACTCCCCTATTCCTGCAATTATATCAGAAGAAACTTGTTTTTTCAACAGCATCCTACAAAAATCCATTTGGCAAATGAAGCTTCCTGTCCCAAAATGGCACAAACACTCTTCTGAGAGCAAAAGTCCGACGCGAGAGGTTTTTTGTCCAATGAAAAGCCATGGCGTCATGGTATCATGTTGATCAGATGAGTCCGTTGGAAAGTCTGTAAAAAACTATTTTTACAGCGGTTTAATCGTTCATCTGGATAGTTTGGGGGATCGTATTTTGCGTAATGTAATTTTTATAGTATTCGGGTATCTTTCCGGGAGCATTCTGTATGCCCAGATCTTTGCCCGATTGTTTTACAACAAAAACCTGATGGAAATCAGCCCTGACAACAATCCGGGCACCGCCAACGCTTATCAATACGGTGGGTTTTGGTGCGGCACAGCAACACTGATCTGTGATTTGCTCAAGGGATTCATTCCTGTTTCCCTCTTTATGGCAGGCGCGAGCCAGGGACCTTGCGTCAATGCGCTTGTATTGGCTGCTCCTGTAATCGGCCATACCTTTCCGGTATTTCACCACTTTCGCGGCGGAAAAGGTATTGCGGTCACTTTCGGATGTCTGTTAGGTCTGCTTCCCATCTGGGAACCGTTGGCCACATTGGCTCTCTATTTTTTACTCTTTTCGGTTGTCATCCGGATTATCCCTACTTATTACCGCACCCTTGCAGCCTATCTGTGTTCCCTGGTAAACATCTTCTTTATTTCCAATTTTAGGGAAATCTGGATAGGATTTGGGCTTATTTGTATGGTTGTCCTCTTCAGACTGCTGACCAGTAAAGAGGAGAAAAAACAATTAGAGGTGAAAATGCTGTGGATGCGCTGATTCTATCTTGCGGCACAGGAGGCGGACATGACTCCGCAGCAAAGGCCATTGCGCCACTCTGCTCGATCTATTTTTCTAACGACAGCGTTTCCATACTTCATAACCGGTTACGGCTATTTCTATTTTATTAATTAAATTATACATATGGTGGGAGGACTGCAAGTGGAACCAATTTCCCTTTTAACAACGCTGGACCAGAATTATCTGCCACAGCTCCAGATACTGCTCACATCGCTGTCTTTCAACAACCTCAACGACACCTTTTCCATTTTCTTGCTCCATGGCGGCATCTCTGAAGATGCTCTTGTGCCTATTCAACGCCAATGTGATAAATATGGATACTCTTTTTTATCTGTCCGCGTGGACGATGATTTGTTTGAAGATGCTCCCGTTACCCAACAATACCCCAAGGAAATGTACTACCGTCTGCTGGCACCATATCTTTTGCCGAAACCGGCAAAACGTATCCTCTATTTGGATCCTGACATATTGGTTATCAATCCCCTCCGCCCTCTGTGGGAAACGAAATTAGAGGGCAATCTCTTTGCTGCCGCAGCCCATACAGGCAAGACAGAGCTGGCCAATAACGTCAACCAACTTCGGCTCGGGACAAACCGGGCTTACTACAACTCCGGTGTCCTATTGATGGATTTGGAAGCCGGTCGTCAACAAATCGATCCCCAAGCGCTTTTTCGCTATGTGGAACAGCACCGCAGGGAGTTGATTTTGCCCGATCAGGATATTATGAACGCTCTATATAGCGAGCAGATTTTGCCGATAGACGATGGAATCTGGAATTACGATGCGCGCAATTACAGCAATTACCTGCTCCGGAGCGGTGGGATCTATGACACACAATGGGTCATGGCACACACATCCATCCTGCACTTTTGCGGAAAACAAAAGCCGTGGAAGAAAAATTATATGTACCGGTTCGGGGTCTTGTATCAGCACTACATGCAGTTGACGCGCAGAAGCCTTGGATCAGATTCTCTCCTATCCATTTAGGTGGCTTTGAGCTTCAGTGCCTACCTTATGAAGCACACCGCCCAATGGAGGTTACCTTTTCGACAAATCCCAAATCGGATGATTTGCTTGCTTTGCATTTCCTGTGGGGACACATAAAAAACCGAACCTTGCACTAAACGGTGCGAGGTTCGGTTTTTCAGTCAACAGCGAGATTATGCCTGAGGCAGTGGGAAGGTGCTGCCGCCGTAAGGCATGAGAACGGTTTCCACCCCGTCGAGACTGCCACCGTTCCATTGGGCTGCCAGGGCCATTGCCTCGTCCAGCGTCTGAGCCACTTGAATCTTTGTGCGCCCAAAACGCTCCTTGGGAATGTCCGTGACCAAAATCAGGTGGTAATTCTCCGAAGTTTCGGCAAAGAGGAATCCTACAAATCCACCGATGGAAAAATCCGCCCGAAGAGCTTTCTCCCGTTCCTCCATGGTGTCATAAGCACAAATCTGGGCTTCACAATCCGGATCACCGAAACCTTCCCGACACTGGGACAGCAAGATCATGGTACCTCCGGGAGCCACAGCTGCCAAAGCGTTGGAGAGGGTTTTAGAAGTTTGATACAGGTTAATATCCTTGGGGAAGCCACCTGCACTGGCGATGACCAGCGGAGCACGGCGCGGAATGGAAACTCCATCCAACTGTTCCACAACCTTAGCAGCTGCTTTGTGGGCCTCTCGCCAGTCTCCGGCAAAGGCACCCACGATCTGATAATTGTCATCTACAATGACGTTGAGCAGGTAAGCGGGTTTCGCAAAGGCGGCACACTCCATCAAGTCGCTGTGGAAAGGATTGTCCTCCCCCATATTGCCGTTGCAGACCCGGGGATTAGAGCCGCTGCCCAAACCATGATTCAGAGCGTTGTTGTGGTTGGTGTTGATGGTTTCCCGACCTGCAATACCGGGAACCACAGACTTCCGGCCACCGCCAAAGCCTGCTAGGAAGTGGTAAACGACACCGCCGGTAAGAATGATTTTGTCACAGGCCATGGCGTAACTGTTCAGCCACACAGGCGTGCCTCGGCTGGTGGTCCCCATATAGGTCAGGTGTTCCTTATCATCGCACTGGTGATCCAGAAACCGGATACGGTGATAAAGGTCTTCCCCCACCAGGGAAATATGCTCCTCTTCCGTCTGCCGCCGGTGGGTACCGGTCGCGCAGAGAATGAGGATATCCTCATCGGGTATGCCCGCCCGGTTGAGCCGTTCCACCAGAATGGGCAGATAGGTGCTGGGCTGCTGCCAGCGGCGAGTGACATCGGAGATGAGGATACATACCTTGTCCCCTGCCTGGACAGCCTCCTCAATAGGACCGGCACCAATGGGATGATCCAAGGCATATTCGATGTGCTCCCGCACAGTCCGTTGGGGAAGCTCCACCGTGTTAGCGTGGACCTCCGCCACCACCTGCTGGGGATCCAAATCCACACTAAATTCTGTATCGCTGTATTTCATGGTTTCCATATTGTTTCGCCTTCGCCTTCTACTATTTTGATCTACTTATAGAAATATCAATATCGATTTACCGATTATATTAGCACTTTACATCGAAGAAGTCAAGAAATCCACCGCTTCTCCACAGAAGCCCACGCAGCAGATCTTCTCACAACAAATCCGACAGACGTTTGCTATAGAAAAAATCGTGGACCATCTGATCATACTCTTTCCAAAGGGGCAGCGTTTTACAACTCCCGGCCCTCTTACAGGGCGGCGCGTCCTTGGTCAGACAGTTGACAGTGGCAAGAGACCCCTCCATCCACTCCAAAATTTCCCCTACGGTGTACTCCTCTGGCTCACGACACAGCACATAACCCCCTCCGTGCCCGCCGTGACCGATTACCATTTTCCCCCGTACAAGCTCTTTTACAATAATTTCCAGGTATTTCTTGGAAATCTCCTGCCGGGCGGCAATGTCCTTTAAGGGGATATTGCCTTCCCCTTTGTGTTCCGCCAAATCAATCATCACCCGCAATGCGTAGCGGCCTTTTGTGGAGACCATTACTTTCACCTCTTTTGACCTATTGTACCATAGGATGAATAGGCATATCAATCGGAGAAACTATAGAAAGTTATATAAACCTATTGACATAGTAGGTCAATGTTGATAAAATGCTCCTTGTACAAAAACGAGCAGACCAAAGAGAATGGAGGCGAAAGAAATGAACAGCTCTGGCACTTGTAAGGTCACTGCCATTTCTCGCGATCGAATGCGCAGCTCCCGGGCAACCTCTATGGCCTGGGTGAAGTTGTGCACATGACACACACTTGCCAAAAAACTGTGCTGGAAGAACCTTCCCGCATAAAGCAGGTCATTTTGTCCGGGAGCTTAGAACAAGCTTCCGGTTTTTGTTTTTTGAAAACCGTTGCGTTCCAATTGCTGAAACAACCCATACAGATCAAAGGAGATAACGATTATGAGCAAATACAAATTTGAAACGCTTCAGCTTCATGTTGGCCAGGAACAGGCTGATCCCGCAACCGACGCCAGAGCGGTTCCTATCTATCAAACCACCTCTTATGTGTTCCACAATTCCGCCCACGCAGCCGCCCGTTTTGAGCTGACCGAACCTGGCAACATCTATGGCCGCCTGACCAACTCCACGCAGGAGGTTCTGGAAAAGAGAATCGCCGCCCTGGAGGGAGGTGTGGCAGCCTTAGCTGTTGCATCCGGCGCCGCTGCCATCACCTATACTTTGGAAGCCCTGGCCCAGCAAGGGGACCACATTGTGGCCCAGAAAACCATCTACGGGGGCAGTTACAACCTGCTGGCCCACACGCTGCCCCAGTACGGTGTGAGCGCCACCTTTGTGGATGCCCACAATCTGGAAGAAGTAGAATCCGCTATTCAACCCAACACCAAGGCGGTTTATCTGGAAACGCTTGGCAATCCCAACAGCGATATCCCCGACATTGCCGCCATCGGGGCCATTGCCCACAAACATGGACTTCCCCTGGTGATTGACAACACCTTCGGCACCCCATATTTGATCCGCCCCATCGAATACGGCGCGGATATCGTGGTCCACTCCGCGACCAAATTTATCGGCGGACATGGTACTTCTCTGGGAGGGGTTATTGTGGACTCCGGCAAATTTGACTGGAAAGCAAGCGGCAAGTATAATCCCATTGCCCAGCCCAATCCCAGTTATCACGGTGTTTCCTTTGTGGACGCTGCAGGACCAGCCGCTTTTGTCACTTACATCCGGGCAGTTTTACTGCGGGATACAGGCGCCGCCATTTCTCCCTTTAACGCGTTTCTGCTGCTGCAAGGTGTGGAAACCTTGTCTCTGCGTTTGGAGCGTCATGCAGAGAATACCAAGAAAGTGGTGGAATTTTTGACATCCCATCCGCAGGTTGTCAAAGTCAACCACCCAAGCCTGCCCGATCATCCCGACCATGGGCTGTATGAAAAGTATTTTCCAAAGGGCGGCGCTTCCATCTTTACCTTTGAGATCAAGGGCGGACAGGATGCCGCATGGAAGTTTATCGACAACCTGAAAATCTTCTCCCTGCTGGCAAATGTGGCGGATGTGAAATCCTTAGTCATTCACCCGGCCACCACCACTCACAGCCAACTGAATGAGACGGAGCTGGCAGATCAGGGTATCACCCCCGGCACCATTCGGCTGTCCATTGGAACGGAACATGTGGATGACATCATTGAGGATTTGGAACGCGGATTTGCAGCGGTCAGATAAGGGAAAGTCCTGGGATGGCACCGAGAATGTGGGGTAATCCTATACCATTCCCCGCGGATTGGCGCCATCGGTACTGGCCAGGTGAACGGGGATTTCTGCTCCGGTCTTGTCCCCTCCCCTTTTATCTTGTATAATGAGAGTATTCTGGAGAAGAAAAGGACACGGCCATGGTCATATTCCTCCCAGGCTGCCGTTTCCTTGGGACAGTGGGCGTCCCGGTGTCTGTCCTGTCTCCATAGAAGGAGAATCCCCCATGATACGAGAGATCTGCAAAGACGAAACTTTTCTGGCTCAGAAAGCAGAACCTGCTGCCCCAGAGGATCTGGATACAGCAGCAGACCTGCTGGAGACACTGGAACACCACAAGGATGGATGCGTAGGCATGGCAGCCAACATGATCGGTGTAAACAAGCGAATTATCGCTTTTGACAACGAAGGCAAATATACCATCATGTTTAACCCGGAGATTCTCAAAAAGTCCGGTCCCTATCACACGGAGGAAGGCTGCCTGTCTCTGTCAGGTCTGCGGCCTGTGAAGCGTTGGAAATCTATCAAGGTCCGGTGGCAGAATGAACAATTCCAGGAACGGATCAAAACCTTTACCGGCTGGACCGCCCAGATCATCCAGCACGAAATTGACCACTGCGAAGGCATCATCATATAAGGAGGGCACTATGAAACTTGCCATTCTTTCCGACACGCATGGTCTTTTACGGCCCGAAGTGGTGGAACAACTGCAAACCGCCGACGCTATTCTTCACGGCGGGGACATCAACAAACAAGCCATTGTGGACCAGCTGCGGGAATTTGCTCCTCTCTATGTGGTTCGAGGTAATAACGAAAAGGAGTGGGCAGAAGAGATTCCCCACCACCTCCAATTAACACTGGAGGACGTGACCTTTTACATGGTTCACAACAAGAAGGAGATTCCTGCCAACCTCACCGGCGTGGAGGTAGTGGTGTTTGGTCACTCCCACAAATATGTGCAGGAGACAAAGGACGGTATGCTCTGGCTCAACCCCGGTTCCTGCGGGCCCCGCCGCTTTCACCAAGAGATCACCATGATGATGGCTCAAGTGGAAAGGGGCCAGATTCGGGTGGAGAAAATCCAAATCCCTCATCCGGAAAAATAACATTGTCTATAGCAACACGTCTCTCTGAGAAAGGAGTCCACTATGCCTGACGACGCGTATTTACAGAAAGTCACTCTGGGAGAGAGGAACCCGCTCAACGGCACCATTCTGCTCCAGGAGTATAATCCCGCTTGGTCGGAACAATACCGAGCGGAAGAGAAAAAGATTGCCAGTGCTCTTGCCGGGCAACCTGTGGTCTTGGAACATGTGGGCTCCACTTCGGTGCCTGGACTGTGTGCCAAACCCATTCTGGACATTTTGCTGCTGGTGGAGGATTCCACCCATGAGGCCAGTTATGTCCCTTCCCTGGAGAAAGCAGGGTATGTGCTTCGGATCCGGGAACCGGACTGGTACCAGCACCGAATGCTGAAAGGTACGGACCCGGAAGTGAATCTCCATGTATTTTCCCAGGGCTGTGAGGAAGCCCAACGAATGCTGAACTTTCGAGACTGGCTCCGCTCCCACGCGGAAGACCGGGAACGCTATGCCTCCGAAAAGCGGCAACTGGCCCAGCAGACTTGGACCTATGTGCAAAATTACGCAGATGCCAAGTCAGAAGTGGTAGGGGAAATCTTCCGGCACATTCAGGATAACTCTATATTTCAGTAACTTAGGCTACAGTTTCCTATCTGGCCACCCTTCTCATCCCTGTACATTCTATGATATCATACGAGAAGAAAACATATGGAAAGCACAACCGGAGCGCGGTCCTCTGGATAAAGGAGTCTTTATGGAGACGGTGGTACTATTAGGCGCTGGCCAAATGGGAAAGATGGTTCAGAATTTGATTTCCCCCAACCATCTGAAGCTATTGGCCGTGGGAGATAACAACCCAGCCGTATGGGACCGTACAGGAAACGTTCCCATATGCCCAGTAGAAGAAGCTTTGCGCACGCAACCGGACTGCGTATTTCTCTGTGTTCGGGGTCGGGAACGAGCCCAATCTTTAGCCGCTCAAGCAAGGGCAAAAGGCTACCAGGGTCCTCTGCATTTTCCCGGCAAATTACTTGAGAATTTTGATCTGCGTTCTGCTATTTTCCAACGTTTAAGCGACCGTTTGGAATGTTGGAACGTCCCCGGGGCGTTGGCGGAATTGGGAACCTACAAGGGCGATTTTGCATGGCAGCTAAACCAACGGTTTCCCCAGCGGGATTTATACCTGTTTGATACATTTTCCGGCTTTGATGAGCACGACATTCACACTGAGCGCCAGCTGTATCCGTCATCCAGGGCTTCTGCCCACGATTTCTCAGATACCCAGGTTCAAAAGGTTGTAAACCGCATGCCTTATCCCCAGCGCATCATTGTGCGCCGAGGTTTTTTCCCGGAGACAGCAGTTGGCCTGGAGGATGTGCACTACGCCTTGGTCAGCCTGGACGCCGATCTGTTTGCCCCCACCTTGGCTGGACTGCGCTATTTTTATCCCCGCTTGTCACCCGGAGGGGCTCTCCTTTTACACGATTACAACAGCGCTCAGTTTCCTGGCGCAAAGGACGCTGTAAATGTTTTTGAGAAAGAGTTCGGTCCATTGACGCTTCTTCCTCTTTGCGATCTGCACGGGACCGCCGTGATTCTGAAGCCATTTTCATAACACAATTATCTTCCTAAGAAAAAAGGGACCGTTGATCACTCAACGGTCCCTTTTTGCGTTACTCTCCAAGCTTAGCCACAAGTTTTTTCCTGTAACATAGGCAGACTCTTTACCGATACAGTAAAAGCACATTGGCCGGCGCCACTCCAAACTGAGAGGGAAACTCTGTGGGACGGCGGTCCTTGGTTACCCTCCACCACAGGGGAGCCGTGCCTGGAGCCTGGTTCTGCCAGCGGAATTCCACTATCCATTCAAAAGGCTCTTCCATCTCCCGGACATATTCTACCGGCGCCCTGTTCTGGGTGGTACGGGCATTGAAATAATGCGCCCGGATTCCCACGGCTTTCAATCCGTCCCTCACCGAACTGGCTGTTTGAAACGTAACGCCCCAATCGGGAACCTCTACTTCATATTCCCCGATCTTTCGAGCTACAGCAATGTTTTTGCATCCGGTCAGCACGGCCGCACGAATACTTTCCGGATCCGCAAACAAAGTTTTTGTCTCTTTAAGAGCCAGCAAAGTTCCCTGATCCAACACAGCAATCCGCTGGCACATGTGATAGGCTTCGTCCCGGTTATGGGTGACCAGCAACACTGTGTGACCGAATTTTGCCAGAAGATCCCGCAGCTGCAACTGCAATTTGTCCCGCAAATAACTGTCCAAGGCGCTGAACGGCTCATCCAACATCAGGAGTTTTGGTTGACTGAGCAAAATGCGTCCCAAGGCAACCCGCTGGGCTTGTCCTCCCGACAGCTGATTGGGCCTGTGGTTTTCCAGGCCCTCCAACTGGAGCAACCCCATAATCTCCCGCAGCTTTGCCTTTCGAGCCTCTCGATCCTTTTCTCCCCGTAATCCGCAATTTAGGTTTTGAGCGACGGTCATATTGGGAAACAGGGCGTAATTCTGAAACAAGTATCCAACCTGTCGTTTTTGAGGTGGAAGGTTGATTTTTTGCCGGGAATCATACAGAGTGACTCCATCCAGTACGATTTTCCCTCGATCAGGGGTTTCAATGCCGGCAATACACTTGAGGGTATAGCTTTTTCCACACCCGGACGCACCCAACAGACCCAAGACTTCCGGCTGATTCTCCCTGGTCTGCAGCGACACATTCAAGTTAAAGCTTCCCAGCTGCTTCTCAATCTCCACCTGCAGGCTCATGACTTCACCGCCTTTTTCTGTTTCCCTTCCAGCAGGTTAACTGCCAAAAGCACCACCGTGCTGATTGCCAAATTGACCAACACCCAGTGAAACGCCCCCGCTTCATCATTGGTCCGCCAAAGCTGATACACAGTGGTGGAAATGGTGGCAGTTTTTCCCGGCGTATATCCAATGAGCATACTGGTAGCCCCATATTCTCCCAGTGCTCTGGCAAAGGATAATACTGTCCCTGCCAGGATGCCCTGACGACAGGCAGGCATGCGTATCCGCCAGAAAATATAGGTATTGGAAAGACCTAGCGTTTGTCCGGCATACGCCAACGTGGGATCAAAACTTTCAAAGGCTCCCCGGGCTGTACGGTACATCAGCGGAAAAGATACCACCACCGCCGCTACGATTCCCCCATACCAGGTCATCACAAACTGGATGCCGAAGGTTGCCAGAAATTTTCCCAAAGGACGTTTTGTGCCAAACATCACCAAAAGAAAATACCCGCAGACAGTGGGCGGCAACACCATGGGCAGTGTGAGCACAACATCCAGGATCCCCTTGATTCCCCGGGGAAGCCTGGCCGCATAATACGCAAAAAAGATTCCCAGAAAAAAGACCACCGCGCAGCTGATGGCCGCAATACGCAGGGAATTCCAGAGAGGGTACCAATCCATCACAATGTTCCTCCTAGCTTATGGGAAACCACTGGGGACTTCCGTCAAATTCTCCTGATGCAGGCGTTCTCTTCCCAGATTATTCCGCAGGCGAAAATCCCACGGTTTCAAAGACGTCCATGGCCTCTTGGGTGGTCAGGTAATCCAAGAACTGCTTCGCCGCCTCAGGATGGGATGCGGTTTTCAGTACCGCCGCAGGATAGATAACCTGACCGCACATTTCTTCTGTCGCATAATCCACGATGGTCAATCCAGCGCTGTAAGCGTCGGTGCAGTAGATGACACCACAATCTACACTGCCCTCGCTGACCTGGGTGGTAACCTCTTTCACATTGGTTCCGTAAGTAATCAGACCCTCGTTGGCCAGAGTTTCCTCATCCAAGTCATAGTACTGGAGGATCTTTTGAGTATACTGACCCACCGGAACATCGCTGTTTCCCATGCACAAAAGCACGTCGCCTTTTTCCAATGCTGCCGCCAAATCATCGAAACTTTCAATGCCCTTGGGATTCTCTTCCGGCACGCACAAGGTCACTTTGTTTTCCAGCAAATTGAGCCGGGTAGTGCTGTCCACAAAATCCAGACTATCTGTATTTACCGATTCATCCGCTTCTGCGTCCAGTTGGTCCATCTGCTTCTGACCGGCGGAAATAAACAGATCACAGGCGGCACCTTCTTCAATCTGGGTTTTCAAGGTGCCGGAGGAATCAAAATTGTAGGTGATGGTCACTCCGGGATGGGCATCTTCGTAGGTTTCCTTGATCTCCGTGAGGGTTTCCGTCATAGAGGCGGCTGCGAAGACAATGATCTCATCCTCAGACTCCTCCAAGGTGGAAGTTTCAGAAATGCTTACGGAAGTTTCCCCGCTGCTTTCTGAGGAAATGCTACTGGTTGCGCCCTCACCAGAGGAGCTTCCTTCCCCATTGCCGCAGCCTGTAAACAGAACCGCCATGAGCATCGCCAGAACCAATGCCAGTTTTCGTTCATATTTCATAGATTGACTCCTTTCCCCGTATTCCGGGGTTTTTATTTTATAAGCGCGGATTTACACGCCTATAATCCCATTGGTCACTCATTTGCGAGCACACTCCGTCACTTCACACCGCAAAAGCCCCATGGCATGGGGGATGGTATCCAGAAAAACGTCCATACATTCCATGCACGCCTTGGGGCTTCCCGGCAGATTGATGATGAGGGTTTTTCCTCGGATCACCGATACAGCCCGGGAAAGCATGGCCCGAGGCGTAATTTTCATGGACTCTGCCCGCATGGCCTCTGCGATTCCGGGAGTGCTTCTGTCTGCCACGGCCAACGTGGCCTCCGGTGTAATATCCCGTGGCCCAAAACCTGTCCCACCGGTGGTGAGTATCAAGTCCAGCTGGCGCTGATCCGCCAAGCGAACCAACTGGCTGCTCAGGACGGTGGCCTCATCCGCTAAAAGAAGTTGTTCCACCACCTGATAACCGTTTTCCTCCAGACGACGGGCTATGGCAGGACCACTTTCATCTTTCCTCTGTCCTGCCGCCCCTTTATCGCTCAGGGTAATTACCGCTGCCTGCCAAGGCCGGTGCTCCCTGCGGGGCTCGATCACCATCTCGTCTCCCACCCGGATTTCCCCGGGAGAAAGCACCTGGGCAAATACCCCTTCCTGGGGCATAATGCACTCGCCCATTCGCTTGAAGATTTCACAGTGGCTGTGGCACTCCTTGCCAATCTGAGTCATCTCCAAAAGCACATCCCCACAGCGCAGCAAAGTACCTACCGGCAAAGAACGGAAGTCAAACCCCTCCACCACCAGATTTTCTCCAAAGGCTCCGGGCAGCACATTGGCACCCCGAGCATTGAACGCTTCCATTTTGTCTGCGGAAAGCAGGCTCACTTGCCGGTGCCAATGACCACCGTGAGCATCCCCCTCGATTCCCCAATCCACTGTAAAGCGAGCCTTGGAAACCGGCTGTTTTTGCGTACCTCGATGGGGACTGGTACAAATTGCGATCACTTTTCCCATGGTATCATCCTCCAATTTCACTCATACTCTTCTGCTCCGTAATGGCGGTCAAATCCTCAAAACAATGGGCCCGTGGCTTGTGCCAAATGGCGCTTTTAATCACCCCAGACAGCGTTTCCCGGTCCATCGTACCAGAACGAAGCAGGGTTCGCAGGTCCGTTCCCTCACTGTAACAAAGGCAGGGTTTCAACAGCCCTTTGCTGGTTATTCTCACGCGGTTGCAGCGCTCACAGAATTTGTGACTGACCGCATCAATCATCCCGATGCGTCCCATGAGTCCTGAACCGGCATAGTACCGGGCCGGACCATTTCCATGTATCTCGTCCACAAGGTGCAAATCCGGCCACCGGATTTTTAAAATTTCCAAGGCTGTTTTGGAAGGAAGACCCAGGCTCTCTGTTCCCTGACCAATGGGCATCACTTCAATAAACCGCACATCCATAGGATATTTTTCGGCCAGCTCCGCCAAAGGGATTAAACGGGATCCGCTTCCCGCCAACAGCACGCAATTGAGCTTGGTGGGGATGCCTGCCATGACCGAAGCCTCTATGCCTCTGCACACTTCGTCATACCTGTCAAACCCGGTAATTTTCCGAAACTCTTTCGGGTCAGCGGTGTCCAAGCTGATATTAACTCCATCCAATCCCAATGCAGCCAATGGAGAAACCATTGACTCCAGTAAAACGCCGTTGGTAGTCAAGGTCACCTGTTCCACACTAGGCAAAGCCTTGAGCTTTCGTAAAAAATCCAAGCATCCCCGGCGAACCAGGGGCTCTCCTCCGGTCACCTTGAACCGAGTGATCCCCAGCGGAATCGCTGCCCCGACGATCTGCAAAAACTCCTCATATCGCAGCACATCTTCATGGCGCTCCAATACCGTTCCCTGGGGCATACAATAGCTGCAGCGAAGATTGCACCGGTCTGTGATGGAAATCCGCATATAATCGATATTACGTCCGAATTGATCTCTCATGGTCTAGCCCTCAAAAAAGAAGTCGCCGCTTTTTCCACCATGTTTTTCCAACAGATGGATTTGGGAGATAGTCATGCGCTTATCCACCGCCTTGCACATATCGTAAACAGTCAAAAGCGTGACGGACACTCCCGTTAAAGCTTCCATTTCCACACCGGTCTTTCCATCACACTCCACCGTGCAGCGTGCTATAACGGAGTTTTCCTCTTCCAGAAGTTCCAACTCAACTTGACTCTTTGTGAGACACAGCAGATGGCACAGGGGAATCAGCTCTGCGGTACGCTTGGCAGCCATGATTCCTGCCACTTGGGCTACTCCCAACACATCCCCTTTTTTCGCCCTTCCGGCTTTTACCATCTGAAAACATGGTCCGCTCATGGAAATTCTGCCTTCCGCCACAGCGGTCCGATGGGTGATCTTTTTATCACTCACATCCACCATGCGTGCATTTCCAGCAGAATCGATATGGGTAAACGGCTGTTCCATGACCTTACACCCCTTTTCCAAATCCGCAGTTGGGAAAATGGCACTCTGCACAATTCAGGCAAAGCCCCCCATTTCCCAGACCTGCCAGCCATTCCTGGGTAATAGGCTCCCCTGCCAAAAGACGGGGCAAAGCCAAATCCAACACGGTACGCCTGGCGTACATCACACAGCCGGGCAGTCCGCAAACCGGCCGGTTATCCTCGGTATAGGCCACAAGGAACATGGCGCCCGGCAGTACGGGAGCTCCATAGCTAATCACCCTGGCTCCTGTATTGCGAATCGCCAAGGGGGTCCTGTCGTCGGGATCCACGCTCATGCCCCCGGTACAGAACACCATCTGACACCCTTGATCCAACATCTCCTGAATTGCCTGAGTAATGGCCTGGGGGTCATCTCCCAGCACGCGGTGAGCAATCATTTTGCACCCGTATTCGGACAATTTTTCCTCCAGCACCGGTGTAAACTGATCGGCAATTCTGCCATAGAACACTTCGTTGCCGGTGGTCACCACCCCATAGGATTTCGGCTCTATGGGAACAAGACGCAGCAACGGATCCTTTCCTGCCACCTGGCGGGCACGCTCCATCTTCTCCTTTTCAATCACCAGGGGAATCACCCGCGTTCCGCAAAGTTTGTCCCCTTTCTTGACCACAAACCCGCTGGATCGGGTGGCGATCATCATCTCTCCCAAGAAGTTTACCGCTCGCAATCGGTCCAGATCTGCCAGGAAAAGCCCATCGCAATCGGCAATCAGCTCGATCTTCCCTTCCTTGGGAGCAGTGGCGTGCATGTTGGGGCCCTGGCAAATTTCTCGAAGGATTTCCGCAGCATCGTTTTCGTGAAGTTTTGATTCATCCTTTTCCCAAACATAGAGGTGGTCCTTTCCCACGCTGAGCAGCACGGGAATGTCCTCCTTCTGCACAATGTGCCCTTTGCGGAACACCGCATCTTTTGTCACCCCCGGAATGATCTGGGTGATATCGTGACACAGCACCTGTCCCACCGCGTCTTCCGTACGAATCAATTTCATGGTAATGGCTCCTCTCTTGAAAGGGGGATCCGTCAAATCACCCCATATTTGGCTGCCAACAAAGCAGTATCTTCATACCGGCGTTTCCAGGCGGCTTTTGCCTGAACAGTGGTACATTTTTCCCAGGAATGTTGGAAGCGCCTTTTCCAGGAGACTTTACAAGTTCCCTGAATCAGTTTATCTGCCAGATAGAGAAGCTCAGCCTCTTGGGGGGGATCGTCACCCAAATCATGATGTTTTGCCACCACTTCCGCCAAAAGTGGCCACCCCTCCTTTTTTAAAAGCTCTGCAGCCTGTTCGGGATGTTTCCGCCCCCGATGCCGGTATAGGTCGTGAAGCATTCCGGCCGCGCGAAGCATCTCTCTATCAATGTTTTTTTCACTTTGGGCCAGCTTTATCGCCACGTTTGCCACCGCTTCCCCATGGGCCCGTATGTCATCCGGCGTGCCGCAACGCTCCCATAAAGCCTGAATCTCCCTAGGACCCGGCGCCTGGGGACGTAATCCCACAGAAAGCACACGGGGAGCATCTTCTTCCATGGATATGGTTGTGACACCTCCCCAAGGCTGAGGGATAGCCAGCACCTCCTCTGGTGGCAGTTCCAGCCATCTCCAAAGCCAGCCCCGAAACAGACCCCCATGGGCGACCACCGCCACAGTGTCTCCTGGAAGACTCCGGGCTTTCCTCAGGAACCCGTCCAACCGTTCTCCCCCTTCACAAAAGCTCTCTCCATCCGGAGGGGCAACGGTTCCCATATGTAGGCCCCGGGCTTCATAGAGTTCCGGCCAAAGCTGACGGATTTCTTCAAAGGTCCTATTTTCCCATTGACCTACATTGACTTCCCACAGCTCCTCTCGCACCAGAATCTGGGAAGAAATGGCTGCCGCCGTCTCACGGCAGCGACAGGCGGGGCTGGAATAGACCACGTCAATGGGATGGTTTTTTGCCCAACGTCCTAACGCTTCCGCCTGTTCAATCCCTATTTCGTCCAATGGCAGATCTGTCCGGCTCAAACACCGTTTGGCCCCGGAAGGCCGCCTGCACTGTCCATGGCGGATTAAGTAAAAGGTCTTCACCGGTGTTTCCTCATTTGGGCCCGTCTCTCAATCAACTGGGCCAAAATGCTCACCGCAATTTCCTCCGGGGATTCCGCGCCGATAGACAGTCCGATGGGGGTAACCAGACGATCTAAATCTGTCTCAGAAAAACCCTCCTCCCGCAGCAACGCCCGGGTGGCTTCCCTTTTTCGAACACTGCCGATTACACCCAAATAGCCCGCAGAAGTTTTCAAAATCTGCCGGATCACAGCGTGGTCTTTTTTGTGTCCATGAGTCATTACACACACAAAGTCCTTTTGGGTGATTCGATCAGAGAGTTCTCCCAACTGTTCCAAATCGACCTGGCGCACCTCCACCGCCCCTACAAAGTATTCTGGCCGGGCATACTCCTCTCGGTCGTCAAACACATGACAACAAAATCCTACCCTGCAAAGTCCTGGACAAAGGGCCCTCGCCACATGGCCAGCTCCAAAAAGATACACATGATTTTGGGGATGCAATGGTTCCCAATAGCACGCGCCCCCTTCCGGAAAGCGAATGAATTCTTGTTCATAGCGAGACCGTTCTTCCTCCATCGGAGGATTCTGACACAACGACGCCGTTCCTTTTCCGGTGACGTCCTGTTCCAGCACAAGATATCGGGGACTTTTTTCTGTTTTCGAGAACAAAGTGCCCTTTCCTACAAAGTGGAACCAAATCACAGCGGCTCCCCCGCAAATCATCCCAAGCTCGCCTTCCCCTTGAGGGACAAGCTCAAAATGTTCCACTCCACATCGGTGTTGGGCCAGCAGTTCCATAGCCCGGGATTCACAACGGTATTCCAACGCCCCGCCTCCAATGGTGCCAAATACTCTGCCCTTTTCCGAAACAAGCATTTTGGCTCCCAAGGCTCCAGGGGTGGAACCTTGCCGGGATGCAACAATTACCAGCATCACGTCTCTTTTTTTCAAAGACAATTCTTGCAGCTTCTCAAGCCACTCCTGCATCTGCTCATCCATCCTTTCTCTTGCCCAACCCCTGCTTCAAAGTGATTGTCCAAAGTACTTTGCCAAGAGACGGTCGGCTGCCTTTTTCAATTCCTGCTGCATCCCTCGATAGGATGCCAGCAGACGTTTTCCCTGGGCTGTCAGAAATGTCCCACCGCCTTCGGTTCCCCCATTGTGCCGCAAGACCACCTTATATCCCAGCTCCTCCTCCACCAGGTTCAACATCTTCCAGGCTTTGCTGTATGACATATGCATCGCCTCGCTGGCGGCGGTGATGCTGCCGGTCAGATCCACCATTTCCAAAAGCTGAGCGGTCTCAGGGCCGAAAAAAAGCTTGGCTGTTCCCACAACCAACTTGTTTTTGATGCGAATCTTTCGGTCACCCTGTTTCCGAAGCAGTTCGCTGTATTGCTGGGGAGTATCCATATCCAGAACGGTTCCTTCGTCCTCCACCTCTACGTCCTGGATCATCAGACCGATTTCCTGGATTGCTCCGCGCAGCCCTCCCTTTCCCGTGGCAGACAGTATTTTCGGGATAGCGGAACTGTCCAGCAACAGAGGATGTCCCGGCTCACCTCGGTACAGCGGGCGGACACATTCTGCCTGACATGCCATCAAGAGCTTGAGGGTTTCAGGCTGAACCAGAGGAATATCTGCCGGTGTCAAAAACACACGGTTACAGCAGCCCTCTATTCGTTGCAACCCCAAACAGACGGAGTCAAACATCTTGGTTTGGGCAAAGCGTTCGTTATATACAAACATAACGCTCTCCGAAAAAAGATGCCTTTCCAGCATCGCTCGATGGTATCCGGTTACAATGACGATGGTTTCCACACCTGCCTTCTGCAGACCGTGGATTACCGTCTGAATCACACTCTCCCTGCCCATAGGAAGCATGGGTTTAAATTCTTCCATACGGGAGGAAATTCCTGCCGCCAGAATGACAGCTCCGTAATGCACGTTACCCCTCCTCGCCTTGTTTCTCAGCAATGGACTGGCGTATAGCAAGATGACCCCGCAACGCCTCCCGCAGCGCACACAGCGCCATGGTGGAAGCGTACTTGATCTCTTCGGTGGGTTTCTCTCCTTCGCACAAAGGGGCCCAAACCATATCCGGCGTCAACAGCACTGTTTTGATAATGGGCATATCCTGTATTTGTTCCAGAAGAGAACACACACAGGCATGGAACCCCTCCGTGGCTTCCTCATGACAAAGATATCCGGTTTTTTGGTAGGTATCCCGATGTACCACAATTCCAATGGACAGGTAGGCTCCGGTTTTCTGATCCACCGCATTTCCAGCCGCCCCAACTGGTTGGGGCATACGATATTTCTGGCGCAGGGCCGCATATTCTTTGATTTTCATGATGGCTCCTTATCCATGGTTTTTTCCATATTGGCATCCCGGTAAGCTACCAGATCCTCCAAAGAAGTGATGGAATACAACCCCTCTCGCTGTTGGAGAATGCCGCACTCTTTCATCTTCTTGATTTCTCGGGTTACCGTAATGCGGTGCAACCCTGTCAGCGATCCAATTTTGTCTTGGGTGATTTTTTCTTGGATCAGCACTTGGCCATCCACATTCACACCGTATACCAGAGCAAAATCCAGAAACTGATTGCATACTTTTTGCCTGGCGCCTGTCTCACTTTCGCTGCGTTGCCGCTGATGGGCCAACGCCCCCAGATCGGAAATCGCATTGAGCACATCCAAGGTTACGGAAAAATTGGATTTCATGGCCTGCGTCAAATCGTGGTAGGTGATTTTTTGTGCTGTTACGTTTTCCACAACTTGATAAAAAAGTTCACAGGGTTTCCCCGTTAAAAGATATTGCTCCAAAAGTAGCGTATTTTCTCCAAAGGAAAGGAGAATCCGCTGGTTGCCTGAGCGGTCCAACGTACCGGCAATTACCCGGCCACTGCGCACAAAATAGCAGTAGCAAGGACATGTACCCGGAACTGCCAGAATCTGATTCTGCCGCAAGTGGACGATCTCTCCCATTTTCGTAAAATAGAAACCATTTTGCTCTGACTGTACAAACCTGGGCACCTGAATTCTGGAATCAGGATCGCCCTTTTGCTCATTCTTCTTCAAATGAAAGGACTCCTCCCTGTTCCATTCCAAACGCACCCCATAAATCTTCTCCGAATGTGATGGATCCTTTTAGACCCGGAGCCTTATAGGCATTACCGTCAAATTCCATTCCCTTGATAGTTTTTGACAGAATCTCTAGGGCTTTCTTTTGATCCGGACCTTCTTCCCCGCTTTGAATAGGTGCCCTTACGAAACGGATTGTCAGATCATACTGCTTGGCAAGGCCAGCCACCACTGCCAATGTGGCTGCATTGTCCTCCAACAAAACCGCGGAAATCGTAAGAGGAATCTCCTGCGCCACCGCCCCCCAGATTCCCCGCAGGATTTCATTGAGCAGCTGGCTTTTTCCAGTAATGTTTGTAAAGGTAAATGCGTCGCATGCATCCAGATGCAGGTTGATCCCATCCAGGCCGGCTTCCTTTAACGTCCGCAGCTGGGGATATAAAAGCGTTCCATTGGTGGTCAAGCTGACCCACTCCACTCCGGGAATCGCTTTCAGTTCCCCCACCAATCCGGATACATCTTCGTAGAGCAGGGGCTCTCCCCCCGCCAGCTGGAACCGCGAAACACCGGATGCGGC
>UMIO01054651.1_pt1 | contig 42299 bp, 40 predicted proteins | sample 1965821 | NCBI WGS metagenome assembly UMIO01 (sample SAMEA4836127, study PRJEB28245) | human gut metagenome | biome: gut microbiome; material: fecal sample | place: Denmark | collected 2008
TTTGTCCCTGCCTCCGTAGCGGAAGTGGGAATTGTGGACAGTATTTTCACCCGGGTGGGTGCCTCGGACGATCTTTCTGCAGGTCAGTCCACCTTTATGATTGAGATGGCGGAAGTGGCCGATATCTTAAAAAATGCCACTCAGAACAGCCTGATTATTTTTGACGAAATCGGCAGAGGGACTTCCACCTTTGACGGCATGAGCATTGCCCGGGCTGTATTGGAATATGTTCACGACAAAAAACTGGTGGGAGCTAAAACCATGTTTGCCACCCACTATCACGAATTGACAGCTCTGGAAGATATTCTCCCCGGCGTAAAGAACTTCAATATTGCTGTGAAAAAGCGGGGAGACGATATCACTTTCCTGCGTCGCATTGTCCGGGGAGGCGCAGATGACAGTTTTGGCATCGAAGTTGCCAAGCTGGCAGGTGTGCCCGAAAAAGTGATCAAACGGGCAAAACAAGTACTGACAGAATTGGAACAGTCGGGAGGCGACAATCAGCGGCCTTCCCATCACCGTTTTTCGGAGGAGCCGGTTCAATTGACTATGGATTCGGTGGACGGAGAAGTGCTGCAAAAACTCAGAAATCTGGATGTCAATTCGTTGACCCCCATTCAGTGCATGAACACGCTGTTTGAGCTCTGCAGCATGCTGAAATAACGAGATTGGCAAAAGGGTCCCAAGGCAGCGTCAATGGAAGGAGGCGGAAAAATGCCAAAAATTCAAGTGTTGGAAAAACAAGTGGCAGAGTTGATTGCAGCAGGTGAAGTGGTGGATCGGCCTTCTTCCGTGATCAAAGAACTGGTAGAAAACGCAGTGGACGCCGGGTCCACGGTGATCACCGTGGAAATTCGCAGAGGGGGCATCACCTTCATGCGGGTCACCGACAACGGATGCGGGATCTCTCCTGAGGATGTTCCCACCGCTTTTTTGCGCCATGCCACCAGTAAAGTCTCCCAGCAGGACGATTTAAACTCCATCGCAACTTTGGGATTCCGGGGCGAAGCCTTGGCGTCCATTTCTGCGGTAGCCCATGTAGAGCTCCTTACCCGTACCCCAGGCTCTGTAACCGGAGTGCGATATGTGGGAGGGGGAGGCGATGACTATACGTTGGAAGAAGCGGGATGCCCAGAAGGCACCACGATTTTGGTCCGCGATTTGTTTTTTAACACCCCCGCCCGTATGAAGTTTTTGAAGAAGGATTCTACCGAAGGTAACTCCGTAGCGGGGATCTTGGACAAATTGGCCTTGTCCCATCCAGAAATCTCTTTTCGGCTGATTCGAGACGGGAAGGAGCAGCTTCACACACCGGGGGATGGAAAATTGTCCTCCACCATTTACGCCGTATATGGCAAGGAGTTTTCCTCCACCCTGATCCCTGTGGACTATCAATTGGATCACGTTCAGGTAAAGGGATTTATCAGTGCCCCTACCTCCAGCCGGCCTAACCGCAGCATGCAGAATTTCTTTATCAACGGACGATTTATCCGCAGCCGTACTGCCATGGCAGCGTTGGAAGAAGCGTATAAAGGATCCATTATGGTGGGGAAATTTCCCGCCTGCGTGCTGCATTTGCACCTTTCCTTCGGCGCAGTGGATGTCAACGTTCATCCGGCCAAATTGGAAGTCCGTTTTGTCAACGAGCGACCTATTTTTGACGCTGTGTACCACGGGGTAAAATCTGCATTACAGGCAGGAGACCGTCCCAAGGTCATGGAACTTAAGCGACCTTCGGTTTTGCCCTATGCGCCGATTCCGGAAAAACAGGAACAGCTCAAACTCAACGTCCCTCCTAGGGTTCAGCAGTCGCGTCCTATCCCGCAGCCCAAAGAGAGCCGCAAGCCAGCTCAACCCGGAGTTCTCCAGGATAGCGCTCGCAAAGATAAGCCTGTTTCCCATTTTTCCAAATTTGTGGATTCCATCCTGGATCGAGAAGTGAAACCGGAAAGAAAAGCCGAACCGGAATCTTTTCAGGTGGAACGTCCTCCAATGCCGGAGATTCCTCCTCCCGAACCTGCCAATCAGGAACAAACCATTCTTGGAGAAGCAGTCGTTCCAGAAAGTCCTCCTTCTCAGGAATCCCTGCCCTCTCCAGCGCCCCGAGAATTTCATTCCCGGGTTATCGGAGAAGCCTTTGGAACCTATCTCATGGTGGAATATAGCCCTGAGGAATTGATGTTCATTGACAAACATGCAGCCCACGAACGGCTGTTGTACGAACGCCTGAAACGGGAAAACGCCGGGGGAGAGGCCCAAACTTTGCTGGAGCCTGTCCCAGTAACGTTGGATAAGGAAGAATATTCAGCGGTCCTTGCTCATTTAGAGGAGCTTTCAAAAGCCGGATTTGAAGTGGAAGACTTTGGTGCAGGCACGGTGTTGGTACGTTCGGCTCCCCTTCTGCTGGATGGCGGGGATGCTGCAGGAGCCGTGATGGAAATTGCCGGATACCTGGCTACTTTGAAAAATAGGATGACCACGGAACATCTGGATTGGGTGTACCACAATGTAGCATGTCGGGCAGCCATGAAAGCCGGGGATACCATTACCCGGGAAGAAATGGTATCCTTGGCCGAGGAACTTGAGCAAAATCCCCAGGTTCGTTATTGCCCCCACGGGCGGCCTGTTTACATTGTGCTGCGCAAACGAGATATTGAACGGCAATTTGGCCGGACATGAGGAAAATGCCTATGGATGAAAAGAAAATTCCTGTTGCGGCAATCGTAGGACCTACTGCCACTGGAAAGACGGCGTTGGGAATTCAGCTTTGTCAGAAACTGGATGGGGAAATTGTTTCCTGTGATTCCATGCAGATCTATCAAGGCCTTCCCATTGGGACAGCCCAACCGGATGCCCAAGAGCTTGCAGCAGCGCCCCACCATCTCATTGGCTTTCTGCCTGTAGAGGCCTCTTTTAGCGTATCCGACTATGTGGAAAGAGCCGGAAAAGTGATGGAGGAAATTCACCATCGGGGCCATTTGCCAATTTTAGTGGGCGGAACCGGTTTATATGCCAGATCCTTACTCCGAGGTTTTTCCTTTGAAGAGGGGGGAAGAGACGATGCTCTGCGGCAGCAGCTGTTTCGGGAAGCTGGAATCCTGGGTCCGGAGGTTCTCCATGAACGCCTGCAAAAGCTGGATCCTCAGGCTGCATCGGAAATTCATCCCAACAATGTGAAACGTGTCGTTCGGGCGTTGGAATATATCCAATTGTGCGGAGAACCCTTTTCCGCTCAAGCGGCGCGCTCTAAGCTGGCAGAATCCCCTTACCGGTACGTTATGCTTTGTTTGACGTTTCGAAACAGGGAAAAACTCTATGAACGGATCGATCAACGGGTGGATCGAATGATGGATCAGGGGCTTTTGAAGGAAGCAGAAGCATTCTTTCACCGCTGCCAGGATGCAGAGCGAATTCCAACCGCTGCACAAGCCATTGGCTATAAGGAGTTGTTCCCCTATTTTCGGGGGGAAGTTTCCCTCTCCCAGGCGGTGGAGGATATAAAACGGGAAAGCAGGCGATATGCGAAACGGCAGATCACTTGGTTTTCCAGAGAAGAGCGCGTTGAATTTCTCTATGTGGATGAACTGTGCAGAGAAAATGAGCTGCTGGAGGAGAGTTTGCGTTTGCTGAAGAAATGGAGCATCCTGGAAGGGGGAAATGCCGTTGAACAGTAAAAAAATCCGAAAAATGGCAGCTTTGGCCTTGGCTGTGCTGTTGCTTGTATATGTGGGATACCAAGGATATATGGCCACCCACAAATCCCTCAAAACAGAGACCGCCATGTATGGACAGGTTTCCGATGTGCTCCAAACCCGAGGATTTGTCATCCGCAATGAAACGGTGATTGATGAAAGCTACAGCGGCGTGCTGAGTTATCGGGTCGCCGATGGAAGCCGGGTGGCAAAAAACGGTGTGATTGCAGACGTCTTTGCTTCGGAAAGCGATGCAGCGGACCAAAGCGAGATTGAGCGGTTGGACCGGGAAATTCAGAACCTGCAGGCTCTGGCTCAACCGGCAGATTATTTTGTGGCCAATCCCTCTATGCTTGGGGATCAAATCTATTCTGCTTTGGGTAAGATCGTACAGGAAATCAATCAGAACAACTTTTCCGACCTGAGTTCCTCCAAGGAAGAACTGCAAAATGCCTTGGCCCGCCGGCAATTGATCACCGGAGAAGAAAGCGCAGAAGATTATTCCCAGCATGTCAGCGAACTGGAAAGCCAACGGGACACTTTAAAGAGCCAGGCAGGAAGCGCCATCGATTCCATCCAAGCTCCCGAAGCAGGATATTTTATCAGTTCAGTCGATGGGCTGGAATCGGCGGTTGACCCGGAAAAAGTGGGTTCCTTGACGGTCTCCCAAATCGAAAAACTATTTGAAACCTCCGCTGGTTCCAAGGAAAACAATTCCATCGGAAAAGTGTGTCAGGATTTCAATTGGTACATTGCCTGCATCTTGGATGAAGACGACATGGTACGCCTTGAAGATGTGAGCCAAGTATCGATCAATATTCCCTTTGCCACTTCCGAACAAATTCCCGCAACGATCCTGTCCACCAACTACGACGAGGAGTCTGGCAATACAGCAGTTATTTTCGAATGCTCCTATATGGATTCGGACATCGCTTCTACCCGGGATGAAATGGTGCAGGTAACGGTGGGCACCTATTCAGGTGTTCTGGTCAACGAGCGGGCCCTGCGATTTGTAGATGTGGAATATAACACCACCGATGAAAACGGGAATACCGTGACCAAGGTACAAAAAAATGTCCGGGGTGTCTATGTGCTGTACGGTGGCCAGTTGGAATTTGTGCAGGTTTTCACGGACCACACTGTAAACGGTTATGCCATTTGTAAAACCGAGCTTTCCGATGAAGAAAAGGAAATGCTTGTAACAAAATCCACCATTCAGTTGTATGATCAGGTGGTAGTAGAAGGGACGGATCTTTATGATGGAAAGATCGTGCGCTGATCGCATTCGCAATTTCGATGAAAACTATCCCCGTATCCTGGAAGAGATCGCCCAGGCGGCGGAAAAATCCGGCCGGCGCCCGGAGGAGATCACCTTGTTAGCGGCCACAAAAACGGTTCCTTTGGAAGTGATCAATCATGCCATCGACAGCGGTTTGTCCTGCATGGGAGAAAACCGTGTCCAGGAACTACTGGATAAATATGACGGCCTCCATAAGGAACACTGTGACATTCAATTTATCGGACAACTCCAAACCAATAAGGTTAAATATCTGATGGGAAAGGTCAGTTGCATTCAATCGGTTGGAAGCGTCAAACTGGCCAAGGAAATTTCCCGGCTCTGCGTCAGGGACAACACCACCATGAAAGTGTTGGTGGAAGTCAACATCGGCCGGGAAGAGAGCAAGGGAGGCGTTCTTCCGGAGGAACTTCTGGAATGTGTGGATGAAATCCGCACCTTACCGGGAATTCAGGTGAATGGACTGATGGCGATTCCTCCCATTTGCGAGGATAAAGCCACCCTTTGTGGGTATTTTTCCGATGTAAGGCAATATTATGTTGACATAGCGGCAAAAAGATTGGATAATGTATCTATGAACTGTTTGTCCATGGGGATGTCTTCTGATTTTCAGGAGGCCATTGCCTGTGGTGCAACCATGGTTCGTGTGGGATCTTCGCTCTTTGGAAAACGCGAATATCCCCAGCACTGAGAACATAGATCGTTTCAGGAGGTTGCTTCATGGCAGGATTGGTTGATAGAATCCATCGGATGATAAATCCGCCCGATGACGAATATGAAGATTATTACGACGATGAGACGGAGGGGGAAGAAGAGGAGGACACCGGTTCCAGCAGCCGTTACGACGAACCTCGTCACTCTGTCTCCTTTTCCGATTATGTACCTCGCAGGGAATCCTCCAGCGGAAATGGCCGGGTGTTGAATATCAACGCCAAGGCTCAGTTCCAGGTTGTAATGTTTCGCCCTACCAGTTTCAAAGATGATGCCTGGATGATTGCGGACGAACTGCTTCAACGCCACATGGTGGTGCTGAATCTGGAGAAAACCGACGAGAAAGAGGCAGAACATATTCTCTACTTTATCAGCGGCGTGGCCTATGCCAACAATGGCAAATTCAGGCCTATCACTAATAAAACCGTCATTGTGGTTCCCTACAATGTAGATCTGACCGGCAATGACGTAATGGATGAGCTGGAAAACAGCGGCATCTTCTTTTAATCGCCGTGGCTGGAGAACAAGATCTTTTGGCAGCACGGCTGGAGGACAATCTCAGACTCTCTCAAAAACGTCCCTGTTTTCTAGGTTTTTTGGACGAAGGTCAACGGTCCTTTTGCCTGGAGTATCTATCCCATCGCAGGGAAAGTTACTTGTTTTGGGGTGGGTTTGAAGAAGCGGAACGCACCATGCTGGGATTTTTTCCGGATTATATGGAGCCGGATCTCAGTTGGTTCCCGCTGGTACCTCTGGCGTTACAATATCGTGGGGCAGATTCCTTGACCCACCGCGACTTTCTGGGCGCGTTTCTCTCCTTGGGTGTGGAACGGGATGTGATTGGAGATATCCTCGTAGGGGAAGGTCTTACAGTGGCGTTCCTTCGAGAGGAGATGGGCCAGTATTTTGCTCAGAATATCACAAAAATAGGCCGGGTGGGGGTAAAAACCTTCCTTGGATGGGATGGTCCTTTGCCCCTTTCCCGGAAATTCATAGAAATGTCCGGCGTGGTGGCTTCGCAGAGATTGGATTGCCTGACAGCATTCCTTTGCCGCACCAGCCGGGATAAAGCCGCCCACCTTGTCTCAGGGGGGATGGTTTCCGTCAATCACCGGGAAACCCTTTCGGGATCTTCCCAGGTCAAGGAAGGAGACCAAATCTCCATACGGAGACAAGGCCGGTTCGTGGTCGATCAATTGGGCCCTTTGACCAATAAAGGGCGTCTTGTGGTGAAATGCAGGAAATATCAATAGGGGGGACCTTCCACATGTTGACCGTAAAAGATATCAATGAAGTAAGTTTTGGCAAGGCCGGGTTCTCTGGCTATAAGCCGGAAGACGTAGACAATTTCATCGATGAAGTGGTGGAGTCTTACGGCCAGTTGGAGGCAGAGCGAAATGATGCTGTTCAGCAGAACGCCCAGCTCAGCAGCCAGGTGGAGGCATTGAACAGCCAGGTGACGGAGTTGAAAGCGAAAAACGCGGAACTCCAGAAAAAACTGGCCATTCTCGCCCAGAAAATCGAATCCTATCGGGAAGAGGAAGACGGCATCAAAGAAGCCATTCTCAGCGCTCAGCGGATTGCCAAAGATTCGATTCAGGAGGCCAAGGACAAAGCTTCCATTATGCTGGAAGATGCTGAGGTCAGCGCCAAAAAAATCCTGGACAATGCTCGGACGGATGCAGCCCGCGCAGCTCGGGACTATGCGGAACAAGTGGATCGGAAGAGAAATGAGTTGGAAGAGATGAAACGGCAGGTTTCCGCCTTCCGGGTTTCCCTTTTGGAAATGTACAAAAAGCACTTGGAAAGCATCAATCACATTCCCAGTTTTCGTGTGAAGGACAGTGCACCTGTTCACGAAGAGGAAACCGTGCGGTCTGAACCTGTATCCGCCCCTGCCCCTGTTGTTGAAAAAAAGCCGGAGCCTCAGCCAGAACCGGATCCCGAGCCTGTCCAGGAGGTAGCTCCCCAGCCGGAACCTACTCCGGAGGTGAAACCTGCTCCTGCCCAGCCCAAACAAGTGCAGGCCGTTGCTCAGCCTGCAGCTCCCACGGCGACTCCCGCTGCCGCCCCTCGTCAGGAAACCAGGAAACAGCCTGCCCGCCAGCAGGCTCCTAAAAAGAATCCTGAGCCCGTTTCCCAGGGGGATACGGGCCTGCGGCAAAAAGTGGATTACAGCAAGGAACAGTTGAGTGGTCTCAATTTTGAAGATGACGATCTGTCCCAAGTTGGCATTGACCTGAAAGCCTACACCAGCATTCCGGAATCTCTCCAGAGAGAAAAGGAATCCCATTTCAGCAACTTGGAATTCGGCGACGATGTTGATGTGGGCACCAATAAGAGACGTAAAAGATAAATAAAGGAAGGCGCAATGGGAAGATTGCGCCTTTCCCATTCCATGAAAAAGGAGAACGTTTTGAAATCGGATAAGAAAAATCGGAGTGTTGCCACTGCCATTTTCGTCTTAGTGGCTGCAGTGGTTCTTTTGGCAATCGATCAAATCCTAAAATACTTCGTATTGCAGGATTTAAAACCCATTGGCGCTGTTACTGTTATTCCGGGACTTTTGGAATTTGCCTACGTGGAAAACACAGGGGCAGCCTTTGGCCTTTTTAAAAATTTCATGTGGTTTGTGGTAGCGGTAACGTTGGCGGTGTCGGCAGTCATCATTGTCCTGCTTTTCCGGTATAAACATCATACGTTCCTCAGCTACGCCACCTCAGCCCTGTTAATCGCAGGCGGATTGGGCAATTTAATAGACCGAATCCTCCATGGGTTTGTTGTGGACTACATCCATGTGCTGTTTTTTGACTATATTTTTAACTTTGCCGATTGCTGTATCACGGTGGGAGCGGTTTTGTTTGTGCTTCATGTGTTGTTTTTCAGCCGGGACCATCAAGAGAAGAAATCGTTGCCTCAGGAGACAGAAGACCAATGAGCCAAACGATTCAGATTTCCGTAGAGGAAGAAGGCCTTCGAGCGGATAAACTTTTAGCGGCTGCTTTAGAGGATATGACCCGTTCTGCCATACAAAACCTGATGGAAGAGGGCAGGGTTACCTGCAGGGGAAAGGTCCTGACAAAAAGCACTAAACTGAAAATTGGGGATCAAATTCAAGTAGAGTTACCGGAAGTCCGCCCTTTGGAGGTACTGCCGGAAAATATCCCTTTAGAGGTGGTGTACGAGGACGACGATCTTTTGGTAGTCAACAAGCCAAAAGGATTGGTGGTTCATCCTGCTCCTGGCCATGAAAGCGGCACGTTGGTCAACGCGCTACTGTATCACTGCGGAGATTCCCTGTCTGGGATCAATGGGGTGGCCCGTCCCGGAATTGTCCATAGAATTGACAAAGATACCAGTGGCCTTTTGATGGTGGCAAAAAATGATTTTGCCCACACACGTTTGGCACAGCAAATCCAGGAACATTCTTTTACCCGGGAATATAGTGCGGTGGTCTACGGATCCATCAAAGACGAAACGGGAAAAGTGGACGCGCCCATTGGACGTCACCCCACCGATCGAAAGAAAATGGCCGTACTTCCTTATTCTTCCACAGCCCGCAACGCTGTCACCCACTTCTGGATTGTCAAGCGCTTTGAGGGTTTTACCCAACTTCGGCTTCAATTGGAAACCGGGCGAACTCACCAGATTCGTGTTCACATGGCATACATGGGCCATCCTGTAGCGGGGGATCCTGTCTATGGACCCAAGAAAGTGATCACCTCTCTAGGAGGACAATGCCTTCACGCGGGAAAAATCGGCTTTATTCATCCCCGCTCCGGAGAATATATGGAATTTGAGGCACCTCTTCCGGCCTATTTTACCGGTTTCATCAACAAACTAAAGGAAGTGTGATTGTATGGATCGGGAATCCAGGATCCGCATACTCCTGTTGCTGGCGGCCAGTATCTTGACCGCTTTGGTACTTATGGCCATGTACTTTGTGGACCCTGTGAAAATTTACCAAGTCATTCCCGCCTCCAGTTCTTCCACCCCAGCTGTGGTTTCCCAAGTGTCCCAACAGATTGTGCCTCAAGAACCTACAGAAAGTTCTCCACCCCCTGAGGAGAGCTCCGATGCCGAGCTGTCGGAAGAAGATTTACCGGAATCGGAAGGACCTCAGGAGGTGTTGGTGGAAAAAAGCATCAACATCAATACGGCTTCTTTAGAGGAGTTGGATTCACTCCCCGGCGTGGGACCAGTGATCGCCCAGCGGATTATTGACTATCGGGAAGCTAACAATGGCTTTTATGATATTCAGGAGATCATGGATGTATCCGGAATTGGAGAGAAAACATACGCCAAATTGGAACCATATATTACAGTAGATTAAAAAAGAGTGGGGGCAGTTCCATTACCCTCCACTCTTTTTTGATGGAATCTCAAAAGAAAAAGGTCTCCCGTTTCCAGTAGGGAGACCTTTTCTGCTTTTTTACAGTTCGTCGCTGGGAAAATGAATCCCGGCTTGCTTTCGGGCTTTCTCTAAAAACTCTGCCACCTGCAAACTCATCTGGCTGCAATATTGATACTCCTGGGCCGATGCTTCGGGCTCCGTGATATACCGGTAGAAATCCTTAGCTTCCCATCCCATGAGCAGGTATTTGTCATCGTCCCCGTAAATCTTCTCTGTAGAGCCATCCTTGTTCCACAAAGAGATTCCCGCAATCCGGGAAAGGGATTCCACAGAAACCGTTCCTTCCGTTCCCTGAAAATCGCTGTTGGCGCCAGCTTGACCCAACTTGGAATAAGTCAACGTGACCAACTTGTCCGGGTACCGAAGGGTGATCACTCCTGCGCCATCCGCGCCGCTTTTCATCATAAAGGCATCGGTAGAAAAGCTTTCAGGTTGTCCAAAAAGAACCAAGGCCGGATAGACACAGTAAATGCCCAGATCCATCAACGCGCCAGTTTCCAAGGTAGGATTGAAGATGTTGGGCAGCTCTCCGCGAAGGTAGGCGTCCAACTTGGAAGAACGCTGGCAAAAATCAATTTTTGCCATTGTGATGGTGCCAATCCTAGCCAGTGCATTTTCCAGAATCTTTCTCTGGGGCAAATGCAGAAACATAATGGCTTCCAGAAATACAACACCGTGATCTCGGGCGATCTGCTGGAGTTCCTCCACTTTCTCCTTTTGGGCACAGAGAGGCTTCTCACAGATCACATGCTTGCCATGTTCCAAGAGAATTTTACTTTGCTGATAATGGAGAGCATTGGGACTGGCGATGTAAACGGCATCGATCACATCTGACGCAGCCATTTCCTCCACATCCGTAAACACATAGCTTGCTCCATGACGCTTGGCGTATTCCTCGCCCCGCTCCCGAGTGCGGGAGTAAACAGCAGTCAATTCCCACAGACCGCTGTCTTTCGCACCATGGATATATTCGTCGGCAATCCAACCGGAGCCGATGGTTCCAAATTTCAGCATATCACAAGCCCTTTCTCAATTGATTACTCCACGTTGTAAATGGCAGTCTTGATGATATCCTTGATTTTTTCCATATCTTCTACGACTACATACTCCATCTTCCCATGGGCGTTGGCGCCGCCGGTGCAGATATTGGGGCAGGGGAGACCCATGAAAGAAAGCCGCGCGCCATCGGTGCCGCCACGGATCGGCAGGGAGAAGGGCTCCACACCGTTTTCACGCATGGCCCGTTCCATACTCTCAATGATATCCATCCGGGGAAGGATCTTTTCCTTCATGTTGTAATACGTATCCTTCACCGTCAAGGTGAGAGGCTGACTGGGATACTTCACGTTGATGTAAGAAGCAGCCTGTCCCATCAATTCCTTTTTCTTCTGGAAGAGTTCACTGTCGTGATCCCGAATCAGGAACTGCATCACGGTATGTTCCACATTTCCCTTGATGGAATCCAAGTGAATAAATCCTTCGTAAAGCTCCGTATGCTCAGGAACTTGGTTCTGAGGCAGCAAAGAGCAATACTCCATGGCAATGCTCATAGAGTTGATCATCTTGTCTTTGGCTCCACCTGTATGAATGGGAAAGCCCTCAACTTCTACCGTAGCTGCAGCGGCGTTAAAGTTCTCATACTCCAGCTCTCCAAGCGTTCCGCCATCTACGGTATAGGCATAATCACAGCCAAAACCCTCCACGTCAAAATAGTCGGCGCCAGATCCAATTTCCTCATCAGGAGTAAAGCCAAGTTTCATGGTTCCATGAGGCTTTCCTTCCTTGATGATCTCTTCTGCCGCACAGAGGATTTCCGCTACACCGGCCTTGTCATCGCCGCCCAAAAGGGTGGTGCCATCGGTGGTGATCAAGGTTTTTCCCACCTGGCTTTTCAAAGCAGGAAACGCTTCCGGAGAAAGAGAAAGCCCGCTATTGCCCAGAGGAATGGTTTCGCCGTTATACTGTTCAATGACCTGAGGCTTGATGTTGTCCCCACAGACACCGCCGTAGGTGTCCATATGAGCCACAAATCCCACCGTGTTCTTTCTGGGTTCCGTAGCAGGGACCGTCCCATAAACATAGCCTTTTTCGTCCATAAAGGCATCTTCAATCCCGATCTTCTTCATGTATTCCACAATATGAGCGCCCAGTACTTTCTGTCCGGGTGTGCTGGGGGTGGTGCCGGTAGTTTCATCGGAACCGGAACTGTAGGATACAAGATCCAAAAATACATCTTTGACAGACATCAGACTTCACTCCAATACTTTTTTAAATTTGCCAAGCCAATACGTATTCCGTCCACAGCAGGTTCCATACCTTCAAACTCGATGGCGATTGTGCCGTCGAATCCGGCCGCCTTCAACAAATGAAGGCACTGCTTAACCGGTACATTGCCATGGCCAATAATGGTACCTCTCAAATAATTACCGCCCCGAGTCTGGAAGGATCCTTCGCCGGGATCTTCGCTGTAAAAGCTTTTCCAGATAAAATCCTTGGCGTGAACATACCGGGCGTAGGGAGCCACACGAGCCACCGCCTGGGCAGGATCTTCATCAGCGCACATAAAGTTTCCGATATCGCACAACAGACCGAAATTGGGATGGTTTACCGCGGTATACAGCTTCTCCACCCGCTGGGAATCCTGGGAAAAGAACCCATGGTTTTCCGTCATGGTTACGACCCCTTTGGTCTGGGCATATTCTGTCACCTGGCGGACTGCATCGGCCAAAGTGGGAATTAAGCTTTCATAACTCTGATACCGACCGGAATCTCTCCCATAGCCTTGGGTGATATCGTGACGCATCCGAGGAGCGCCCAAAATGGCAGCCACATCCACAAAACCCTTTACCCTCTGGATCTCCTGCTCCATGTTTCCGCCGCTGCCATTGAGAAAGTCAGCACCGATCGCCAGGGAAGAGATCTCCAAATTGGCCTGATCTGCGGCGGCCTTTAATTCCCTGGCTCGCTGCTCTCTTTCTTCCTCGGGACAATCAAAGTTGACGAAGTCCACTGCTTCAATGGCGTCAAAACCCAATTCCTTTGCCTTTGCAACACAATCCAAAGGCGTAAGCTCTGCCTTTTTAATTGCGCTGTTAAAGCTGTAAAGACTGACTGAATATTTCATTACAATTCCTCCTTGGAGAGTTAGTCTCCGAAACTGATGCCGATTTGCCGGGCGGCTTTGATTTCATCGCAATCCACAGGAACGCTCTTAAGCTTTCCAGCCACGTCCTTCAGAGGCACTGGCACCGTGCGCCCGTTGACCATGCCCACCATAACGCCAAAGGTTTTCTCTTTGACAAACCGGGCCGCTGTTGCTCCCAGTCTGGTGCACAAAACACGGTCGTAAGCGCAAGGACTGCCGCCCCGCTGGAAATGGCCAGGGACGCAGACACGGATTTCATTGTCGATCTTATCCTGCAATTCTTCCGCAATGCGGTAAACAATAGAGGGATGCTTGAAATCTGCCCGAGCCTTCTTGAATTCTTTCTTGGAGAGGGCCGCCTCTTCCTTGGAGATGGCTCCCTCTGCCACAGCCAAAATAGAGAACTTTTTGCCACTTTCAATGCGGTTGTTCAGAGTTTTGGCAATTTTATTGATGTCATAAGGGATTTCCGGCAGAAGGATCACATCCGCGCCGCCTGCAATGCCTGCAGAAAGGGTGAGCCAGCCCACTTTATGTCCCATGACCTCCACAATAAAAATTCGGCCATGAGAGGTGGCAGTGGTGTGGATACAATCGATGACGTTGGTGGCAATTTCCACGGCGCTGTGGAACCCAAACGTAATATCCGTGCCCCAGATATCGTTGTCGATGGTTTTGGGAAGATGGATGACGTTGAGGCCTTCCTCGCTGAGAAGATTGGCTGTTTTCTGCGTACCGTTGCCGCCCAGAATCACTAGGCAGTCCAGCTTCATTTTTTTGTAGTTCTCCTTCATGGATTTTACCTTATCCACACTGTTCTCGTCAATCACCCGCATGGTTTTAAAGGGCTGACGAGAGGTACCCAAGAGCGTTCCTCCTAAAGTGAGGATTCCGGAAAACTCCGACTCGGACATCTTTTTGTATTCCCCAAAAATGAGACCCTTGTAGCCGTCTTTAATTCCGTAGATCTCCACATCCTTGCCAAATTCCTGGTACAGTCCTTTGGCTACGCCACGGATGGCGGCATTCAGTCCCTGACAATCGCCACCGCTGGTCAAAATACCCACTCGTTTCACATCGATCATCCTCTCTGAAATAAAATTTGGTAGACCTGTGGGCCCGAAAATCCCACAGGTCTCCCGGATTGCAGAATTCTGCAAATGATTCTAAGTTTAGAAAGAGATTGTCAATTATTACCCGCTTCCTCCGCAGAGTGAATGGGAATCAACGGGCTGTCCTTTTCCACTTCTTGTTTGGCTTTCAAGCGCTCCTGAGCCACCCGGTAGAAGGTGAGCTGACTGCTGAGAGCGGAACGTCCCCGATGACTGACGTGCTGATAGCTGGTATCGGGAAGCATCATCCGGGCATTGGTGTTGTCGCTGAGCAACGTATCCAGGATTTCAAACCCACGCTGCTTTAGTTCCTCATCTTCCACGGGGAATACCAATTCAATCCGGCGGTCCAGATTTCGAGGCATCCAGTCTGCACTGCCCATATAGATCTTAGGATTGCCGTTGTTTTCAAATTTAAAGATCCGGCTGTGCTCCAAAAGCTGACCTACAATGCTGATGACGGTAATATTTTCGCTGACACCTTCCAGACCTGGAATCAGGCAGCAAATACCGCGAACCACCAACTTAACAGGAACCCCTGCCTGGGAAGCTTCATACAGCAAAGAGATGATTTCCGGATCAACCAGGGAATTCACTTTTGCAGTAATGCCGCTGGGCAGGCCCTTCCTCGCATTTTCCGTTTCCGCCCGAATCATCCGGCAGAAGAACGACCGCATCCCATGGGGTGCCACCACAAAATGGCGGTACTCCGGGGGCCGGGAATATCCGGTAATGACATTGAACAGGGAAGAGGCGTCAGCACCGTACTGGCTATTGCAGGTAAACATGCCGATATCCGTATAGATCTTGGCGGTAGAATCGTTGTAGTTACCGGTTCCCAGATGGAGATAACGGCGAATGCCATCCTCTTCCTGGCGAACCACCAAAGCGATCTTGCAGTGGGTTTTCAACCCATGCAGGCCATAGATAACATGGCATCCGGCCTTTTCCAGTTTGTTAGCCCAGTTAATGTTATTTTCCTCGTCAAATCGAGCCTTCAGTTCCACCAGAACAGTAACCTGTTTTCCATTTTCCGCTGCCTTAATGAGTGCCGCAATAATTGGAGAGTTGCCGCTGACACGATACAGGGTCTGCTTGATGGCCAGAACATTGCTGTCTTCGGCAGCCTGTTCAATAAATTGCACCACGCAGTCGAAACTCTCATAGGGATGGTGAACCATCCGATCCTTTTCCCGAATTGCCTGGAAAATATCGGTATAGCCCCAGAAATCCGCAGGAGGCACCGGGCGAATGGGTTTGAAGCAAAGAGACTCAAAGCCGTCCAAACCGGCAAACTTGGACAAGAAGGTCAAATCCAAAGGTCCAGGAAGTTCGTAGATTTCCGTCTTTTTAATTTTGAGCATCTCCACCAGGAATGCCTTGATGTCCCCATCGCATTTCTGAAGCAATTCCAACCGCACAGGACGTCCCCGTTTCCGCAGCCGGATGGATTTCTTCACTTCACTCATGAAGTCCTCGGCTTCCTCGTCAATCTCCAAATCGGAGTCTCGAGTAACCCGGAAGGGACAAGCAGCCACAATATCATGCAGTTCAAAAAGCTCGTCCAGCTTGTGGATGATCACATCTTCCAGCAAAGTAAACTGTCTTCCGTCACTGGAAGGAAGCTCCAGGAAGCGGGGGAGGATAGCAGGAACCTGCACGATGGCAAAACACTTATCTGCCTTGCGGTCTTCCTTGTTTTTCAGGCAAACTGCAATGTTCAGGGACTTGTTGGACAGCAGGGGAAACGGCCGACTGCCGTCCACTGCCAACGGGGTGAGTACAGGGAAAAGAATTTTCTCAAAATATTGGGAAAGATATTTTCGCTGCTCCTGGTTCATTTCTTCCACCGAAAGGAAGCGGATTCCCTGCTTGTTCAAGGCGGGAATAATAGACCGGTGCAGGCAGGAATACTGCCGCTCCATAAAGCGGTGTGTTTTGTCCTCCAACAGCGGCAAAAGCTCTTGGGGAGTCAAATCGAAATCATTGCCCTTGTGCTTATATTTGGAGTTGACCTGCGCCTTGACGCCTGCCACCCGGACCATAAAGAACTCGTCCAAGTTGGAACCGGTGATGGCCAGGAAACGAAGGCGTTCCATCAGGGGATTTTCTTTTTTGGTAGCCTCTTCCAGTACACGGGCATTGAAGTCCATCCAACTCAATTCCCGATTATAATAGGGCATTTTCTTATCAGCCATTACGCTCACCTCATATCATGTCGAATTTGATAAAGAGCTCGGGAGAAAGTCCAAACACCTCTTTGAAGAACTGGGCAGATTCCTCAAAAGCCCACCGTTCCAGCAAAGTGTTGTCGGAAGCCTTGGATCGGAATACCACCCGGTCATCTTCCAAACTGATCTTCAAGTCCCGCAGCTTTCCTCGGTGGGATTTATCCAGGGCATTGGCAAGGCGGAAAATCGCAGCCATTTTGGAAACAATGATCCGCTCTTCCATAGGAAGCCATGCAAAGTCGGGATTCTCTTCCGCAGAAAGGTTATCGGAAATGCTCCCGGCTACAAAGGCTATCTCCAGCACCTCGCTTTGCCGAAGCCCGAAAATGTCCATTCCCTTGATCAATTCAAAGGTGCAGCGATTGTGCTGGCGCACATTGACAAAACTGCCGCAGCTGTGAAGAATGGCGGCCAGCTCTAGCAAAACCCGTTTGGAACTGTCCAGGCCGTGGATCTTTTTCATCTTGTCAAAAATCTTGCAGGCGATTTCCGCAATCCGATGGGAATGGTCCAAATTGCAGCTAAAACTGTTCGCCGTCGTTTCTGCGCAAGCAATCGCGCTTTCCCGCAGGTAGGAGGCCAACACGTTTTCAGCTTTGGGAACCAGCAAATACCGTGTAATTGCTTCGGAGATATCCACAGGAGGGGAGATAACCCGTTTGGTAGTGGGACAAAAACGCAAAAGCCCCTTGTAAATGGAAAGAGAGGTGTACAGCAAGGCGGCACGCTCTTCAGAGATGCTGAACCGGTTAGCAATGCTCTCGGCCGTTGCGGAACGGATAGATTGATAAAGAGAAGCCAAATTGTCCGTGCGGATCTCGTAAGTATCCTTTGTTTTTTTTGCTTGACAAAGCTGAGCAATCAACTCCAACTGAGAGCCGGTAAGAATCAGATTCTTCACCTGGAAACGGTCAATGGCAACCCGATTAAAAATGGTGTCCAGGTACTCTTCAATAATGTAGTGAAAATCCTCAGCTTCCTGGCGCAGACGCCGCAATACATCGTGAAGCTTCAATGCACCCATGGAAATATTCTGGGAATAGACCACTTTTTCCCCGTCATAAACGGCCACACCAATACTGCCAGATCCCACATAGGCAATCATGGTGTTGCCCTGTTCCAGGAAGTTACTGTCTCCCAGCTTCTCCATGATTTCCTGATAAATGTAGGCTTTTTCCACGCCATCTTCCAGCACCGTAACGTCCATCCCATTGCGCACTTTCAACTGGTCCACCACCAAAGCGCGGTTCTGGGCTTCCCGCAAAGCGGTGCAGGAAATTACCCGAGGCTTTTCTATATTATAGGAAAGCAAGGCGGCAGAAAATTTGGAAAGCACAGAAGAAAGCTCGCGCAAGCTATCGAAGCTGATCGCCCCGCTGGAAAACACATCGTGGCCCAAGCTCACCGGATATTCCAGTCGGTCCAATGTAACCACGTTGCCTTTAGTCCATTGGGAAACCCGCATCCGCACGTTGTTGGAGCCAATCTCTATGACGGCTGCTGCGCGGGCGGCGCTTTTCTTATTCAAGAGGGATCCCTCCTTGGAAATGATATTAATACTTGTCCTATTATACCAAAAAGGAAAGGGATGTTCAAATTAAGTTTTGGAAAGATTGGGGAAAAATCTAGATTATTTTCCGTCCAAGTCCCTTTTCTCAGCATGCGAAAAGTCTCTGAAAAATAATTTCAAATTTTTTGAAAAAAAGACTTGATTTTTTTCTGAGGATCCGTTATAATAATCAAGCGCCAGATGGAGAGGTATTCTAATGGTAAGGAGCCACATTGGAAATGTGGTGTGCCGCAAGGCATTGTGCGTTCGAGTCGCATCCTCTCCGCCAAGAAAACGCTGAATTCTTTGAATTCAGCGTTTTTTCATAGGTTCCTCTTGCCAGGACCTTCGCCGTGGGGTATGATAGGTACATCATGGTAAAAAATAGATAACGAAAGGGAGGGAGCAGCCTGAACCGGCTGTGCCAGAAATGAAGAGAGAGGAAGTAGCATCGTTTTACAAGGACCTTTCCTCCTATGCGGGAAAAACCGTTACCGTCTGCGGTTGGGCCAGGTCCATTCGGGATTCCAAAACTCTGGGATTTATCGACCTGAATGACGGTACGTCTTTCAAGGGCGTCCAAATCGTCTTTGAGGATGGGAAAATTGACAATTTCAAAGAGATTGCCTCTCAGAATGTGGGAGCTGCCTTGCGGGTTACAGGCACTCTGTTGGCCACCCCCGAAGCAAAACAGCCCTTTGAGATTCACGCCCAGGAGATCGTGGTAGAGGGACCTTCTTCCCCGGAATATCCCTTGCAGAAGAAACGCCACACGGTGGAATATCTTCGTACCATCGCCCACCTGCGTCCCCGTACCAACCTGTACAGCGCTGCGTTTCGGGTTCGTTCTGCCGCTGCATATGGGGTGCACAAGTTCTTCCAGGAAAATGGATTTGTCTATGCTCACACTCCCATCATCACCGGAAGCGACTGCGAGGGGGCAGGGGAGATGTTCCAGGTGACCACTTTGGATCTGGACCATCTGCCTCAAACGGAAGATGGCCAGGTAAACTACAAAGAAGACTTCTTCCAAAAGCCCACTTCTTTGACGGTTTCCGGCCAGCTGGAAGCGGAATGCATGGCTTTGGCGTTTTCTAAAGTGTATACCTTTGGGCCCACTTTCCGGGCAGAGCGCTCTTATACGCAGCGTCATGCGGCTGAATTCTGGATGATTGAACCGGAAATTGCTTTTGCCGATTTGAACGATGACATGGATGTCATTGAAGCTGTCATCAAATATGTGGTTAAATACGTTCTGGAAACTTGTCCGCAGGACTTGGAGTTCTGCAACACTTTTGTGGACAAAGGACTGCTGGAGCGGTTACGCCACGTAGCGGACTCTGATTTTGTGCGGGTTTCCTATACCGACGCTGTTAAGATTCTGGAAAAGCATAACGACGAATTTGAATACAAAGTCAGCTGGGGTGCGGACCTTCAAACGGAACACGAAAAGTTCCTGACGGAAAAGCATTTTGGCAAGCCTGTATTTGTGACGGATTATCCCAAAGAGATCAAGGCTTTCTACATGCGGCTCAACGACGACGGCAAGACTGTAGCGGCCACCGATCTGCTGGTACCTGGTATTGGCGAACTTGTGGGCGCCAGCCAGCGTGAAGAACGCTACGACGTGTTGCTCCAGCGGATCAGGGAACTGGGCCTCAACGAGGAAGACTATTGGTGGTATCTGGACCTGCGCAAGTTTGGCGGCACAAAACACGCCGGTTTTGGAATCGGATTTGAACGTTTGGTGATGTATTTGACCGGTATTTCCAATATCCGGGATGTACTGCCCTTCCCCCGTACCACCGGTGTGGCTGAATTTTAACAAGCAAAAATGCGGTGGACCCAAGCCCACCGCATTTATTTTAGAATTGTTTTGAGAAACAGTTACTCCTGCCCATCCCAGCAATAGGTGCACAACTTGCACTTGTCGATACCAACCGACTGAATCATATCGTCCAGGCGATGATACCGCAAAGAGGTAAAGTTCAATTTCTTGCCGATATACTCGATCATGGCATTGTATTGGCTGCTCTCCGGATCGGCATAAGCCGTCAGATCCGCAGGCTCCTCGGTACCTTCCATCTCTTTAATCACCCGACGGGTAATCAGATCCATCACAGAGGTGGAACGGGAGAAGTTCAAATACTTGCAGCCATAGAGGAGAGGAGGGCAAGCGGGACGCACATGCACTTCTTTTGCGCCGCTCTGATAGAGAAATTCCGTGGTTTCCCGAAGCTGCGTCCCCCGGACAATGGAGTCGTCGATCAAGAGCAGGCTCTTGTTCTGGATCAATTCATGTACAGGAATCAACTTCATGCGGGCAATCAGATCACGCTGACTCTGCATGGTGGGCATAAAGGACCGGGGCCATGTGGGAGTATACTTGATAAAAGGCCGGGAGAAGGGGATTCCGGATTCATTGGCATACCCCACAGCATGAGCCGTACCAGAATCGGGCACGCCCGCCACCGTATCGGGATGAGCATCGTCCCTGCGAGCCAACATGGCGCCGCACCGGTAACGCATCTCTTCCACGCTGACCCCCTCATAGGAAGAGGAGGGATATCCGTAGTACACCCACAGGAAGGTACAAATCTTCATGTCCTTTCCGGGGCTCACCAACGTTTGAATTCCTTCCGGAGTCACCGAAACAATTTCACCGGGGCCCAGTTCCCGTTCTTCCGTGTACCCCAGATTCAAATATGCGAAGCTTTCAAAGGACACGCAGAAAGCTCCTTCTTTTTTGCCGATAACCACAGGGGTACGGCCCAGTTTATCCCGGGCGGCAAGAATGCCTTTGGGAGTCATGATCAGAATCGTCATGGAACCGTCAATGGTTTCCTGAGCGTACTGGATTCCCTCAATCAGGTTAGCTTTCTGATTGATGACAGAAGCCACCAATTCTGTGGCGTTGATATCGCCGCCGCTCATTTCCAGAAAATGAGAGTGACCGCTTTTGAAAAGCTGGTCCACGATTTCGGAAATATTGTTGATCTTACCCACGGTCACAATGGCATATGTACCGTGATGGGACCGTACAATCAAGGGTTGCGGTTCATAGTCGGAAATACATCCGATCCCCAGATGACCATGCATGGCAGAAACATCCTTGTCAAACTTCGTCCGGAAAGGAGAGTTTTCGATGTTGTGGATCGCCCGATCAAACCCTTTAGACTGATCATAAACAGCCATACCGGCCCGACGGGTTCCCAGGTGGGAGTGGTAGTCTGTTCCAAAAAACAGGTCAAACAAACAATCGTCCTTTGAAGCTACGCCAAAAAAGCCGCCCATAAAAATCCTCCGTCATTCAAAATATGAAAGAAATCGATGGTTATCACAGGAAAATATTATAGCACACTCTGCAGAAAACTACAATTTTCTTTCGCGAATTCTTTCGATAAAACCTGAACTTGATAAGGTTGCACAGAAAACTGTCACCAGAACGCCACACCTCATACAAAACGTAAAAAATGCAGGAGTAGAAAAATCATTTTGCATTTTTCTTTTGAATAGAGTAAAATATGAAAAGTTTGTAGGTCGAAAATGAAAAGCGGCATGACGCTATCATTCAAAAAATGGTTAGGGAGATGTTGTGATGAAGTTGGCGGCAAAAACAAAAGAGGAGTTGCGTCAGATCCATCAGGAAGCTGAAAAGCAATATGAGGATTTTAAGAGCCTGAACCTGTCGCTGAATATGGCTCGTGGCAAACCCTGCGCTGAGCAGTTGGATTTAGCTCTGGGTGTGTTGGAGGCCCTTCATGCCCGCAGCGAGTTTGCAAACTCCAATGGAGACGATTGCCGAAACTATGGAGTGTGGAATGGCCTTCCCGAGATGCGGGCTATTTTCAGCAAGATGTTGGAGATCCCCGCGGATCAAATTATTCTGGGCAATAACTCCAGTTTGCAGATGATGTTTGACTGCATTTCACAAGGATTTACGCACGGCTTTAGTGGATGCACTCCCTGGGGCCGTCAGGAAAAGGTCAAGTTTCTCTGTCCTGCTCCTGGTTACGACCGTCACTTCGCCGTGACCGAATATTTTGGCTTTGAGATGATTCCTGTTCCCATGCTGAAAACGGGCCCCGATATGGACTTGATCGAGCGGTTGGTAAAAGATGATGAAACCATTAAAGGCTGCTGGTGCGTTCCCAAGTACTCCAATCCCACTGGGATTACTTATTCCGACGATACCGTCCGCCGGTTTGCTGCTTTGAAGCCCAAAGCCAAGGATTTCCGGATCATGTGGGATAACGCATACTGCGTCCACGATCTGACCGATACGCCGGATACTCTGCTGGATCTCTATGCCGAGTGCCTCAAACAGGGAACGGAAGATAACGTCTTGTTCTTTGCTTCCACTTCCAAAATTTCTTTCCCCGGGGCTGGCGTGGCCGCCTTGGCTGCCAGCAAAGCCAATATTGCTGACCTGAAGCGCCGCTTCACGGTCCAGACCATTGGCCCCGATAAGCTCAATCAGCTGCGGCACATCTTGTTCCTCCACGATATCAACGGAGTGTATTCCCTCATGCAGGGCCATCGTAAGATTCTGGAACCCAAATTCCACATTGTGGAAGATGCACTGGAACGGGAATTGGGTGATCTGGGAATCGCCAAGTGGAGCAAGCCCAACGGCGGATACTTTGTCAACCTGGACGTTATGAACGGATGCGCCAAGCGCGTGGTTTCTCTCTGCAAAGAGGCAGGTGTCGTTTTGACCGATGCTGGGGCCACCTTCCCCTATGGAGCGGACCCCAACGACAGCAACATCCGGATTGCACCGTCCTTCCCGCCTCAGGAAGAACTGCGTCAGGCAATGCATCTGCTGTGCATCTGTGTACGTTTGGCAGCCAGCGAAAAACTTTTGTCCGAGAGGTTTTAATTCCATGTAACTTCAAAAGCTGTTCCCCAGAGCGAGAGGGAACAGCTTTTTTCATGTTTATCATGTTTCTTTCAAAAGGAAATCAATTTTCCACCGTTTCTGGAGTCTTGGAAGGGGGCTGGGGTTCTGTGGAAGACTTTTCCACCAAGGGCGGGAACGCTCCCGTCTCCCGAAAGGCAGTGTAGATGGTACATAAACCCAGCACATAAAAGAGGATCCAAATACTTTTCCCCACCAAAGAAAAATAAATGGCAGCCAAAGGAACCAGCGGATGCAACCGAATGGTGGAAGAAACCAGTTTGGGTTCCACAATTTGCCGGATACAGGTGATGACCAGCCAACCGATCAGCAGGCCCAATGCTTTCGCGTATTGGCCAATGAGGATTTGATAAATCATCAGGGGAATGAGCACAAATCCGGGACCAAATACCGGCAACACGTCGGCCACCGCAGTGAGGATTCCCGTAAGAAACGGATAGGGGAGACCGAGAACCGACAGAATTACACAGGTCTCACAAAAGGTGAGAAAATACAAAAACAAATAAGAGAACAGATATTTTCGCCCGGTGCCTTCCGAGTGCTTTACGGCTGTTTTGACATGGAACGCCACTGTTTCCGTAAAAAATTCTTTTCCCCAGGAGAGAAGAGAATTCATGTCCCTGGCAAGGAAAAAAGCCGCGCAAACGGTTACAAGAAGCAACGTAAAAATGGTGGGCACAGAGGTTAGTACCTGGAGCAATGTACCCAGGAAACCTACCACGAGATCAAGACTGTTCTGCAAAGCCTGCATCAGTTCTTCTCTATGCTTATTGAAAAAAGTTAGGTCTAACTGACTTCCTAACCGCTTAATTTCTTGCAAAACCTTTGTGACCGGCTCGGAAAAGGCAGCGAAGTCATTTTCCGAAATCCGTTCCAAAAAGGAAGTGATTTCCCTGGTTGCAAGGATCCCCAGGATAACCAAAAGGCTGCCAATTCCCACAAGGGCTAAAATCGTTGCTAGCAAGGAGGCGGTTCCCCTAGACCATGGAAGCCGCTTTTGAAAAAAGGAAATCACCGGCTGCAATGCCAATGCCAAAAGGAATCCCAAAAGAAATGGAAGCGTATATAAAAACGTTTTTACCCAGAGGACAAACAGGATGGAATAGGCTACAAAAAAGAAAAAAAGGGGGGACAGGCGTTTCCAACGTTTTGTTTGAAACATTCCCATCCCTCCTGATCAGATCCTTCGAACTACAGGATTAGTATGGTTTATTTTCCGAGATCTAAGCATTTCCGGAACAAAAAAATCCCCGCTTCCAACGGCGGGGGGCATTATTTTTCATTACCGGTCAAAAGCCAGTAGACGGAGACATTCAAAATATCCGACAGCGCCAGCAGTTCAAAATCGGTGACAAACCGAATTTGGCCTTCCAGTTTGGAAAGGCCCGAGGCATTTAAATCCACACCCCGCACCTGGAGTTGGGCCAGTAATTCTTTCTGTTTCATGCCTTGGCTTTTTCTGGCCGCCTCCACTCTGGCACCAATGAGGTTTTTATTGCCCAAAGGTTGGCTCCGCAGCCGCATCTCACTTCCCCTCCCAGTATACATAATATCAAACTTTCCTACATTATAAGAAATGACTGGAGAAAAATCAATGGGATTTTACGAATTATTTCAAGAAAACGCCTTGAAGATCCACAATTTTTTTCGCAAATAAAAATATCTTTTTACATCTTGACGGAAAGTAAAATAATTGCTGTACTTTTGCCACAAAACTGCTATAATAAGTAAGACCAAGTGCGGCCATTTCAAAGTATGAACACAGGGGATGTGCGATTATGAACAAGTCCTTCCAAGAACCCAATCTGACAATGCTCACAGACTTCTATGAGCTGACTATGGCAAACGGTTATTTTGCCAACGGATTTAAGGACACTATCTGCTACTTTGACATGTTCTTCCGCAAGGTGCCCGATAAGGGTGGCTTTGCCATTATGGCTGGTGTGGAGCAGTTGGTGGACTATCTCAAAAACTTAAGATTCACCGACGAGGATATTGAGTTTCTCCATTCCAAGCATATTTTTAGCCGGGAGTTTCTGGATTATTTGCGCAACTTTCGTTTTAGCTGCGATGTGTGGGCCATCCCCGAGGGAACTCCGATTTTCCCGGGAGAACCCATTGTCACAGTGCGGGGCCCTGCCATTCAGGCTCAATTTGTGGAGACCATGTTGCTTTTGTGCATCAATCACCAGAGCTTGATCGCCACGAAAGCAAACCGAATTGTCCGCGCTGCCCAAGGACGGGCGGTGATGGAATTCGGCTCCCGCCGGGCTCAGGGCTTCGACGGAGCAATGCTGGGAGCTCGTGCCGCCTACATTGGCGGATGTGTAGGCACAGCCTGCACCATCAGCGATCAGAGTTACGGTGTTCCTGCCCTGGGAACCATGGCTCACAGCTGGGTCCAGCTTTTCCCCAGTGAGTACGATGCCTTTAAAGCCTATGCGGAGTCTTATCCTGGAAACTGTGTGCTGTTGGTAGACACCTATAACGTGCTGAAATCCGGCGTTCCCAACGCCATCAAGGTTTTCAATGAAGTCCTGGTACCGCAAGGGTTCCGCCCCGCTGGTATCCGGATTGACAGCGGCGACATCACCTATCTTTCCCGGAAAGCCCGGAAGATGCTGGACGATGCCGGTTTTGAGGATTGTCCCATCTGCGCCTCCAACTCTTTGGATGAATATATCATCCGCGATATGTTGGTTCAGGGTGCAAAAGTGGATTCTTTCGGTGTGGGTGAACGGCTGATCACCTCTTCTTCCGAACCTGTATTCGGCGGTGTGTACAAGTTGGCTGCCGTGGAAGACCAGGAAGGACATATCATTCCCAAGATCAAGATCAGCGAAAACGTGTCCAAGATTACCACCCCCTGCTTCAAGAGCGTGTGGCGCTTGTTCGATAAGGAAACGGATAAGGCCATTGCCGACGTTATCACACTCCACGATGAGGTGATTGACGACGAAAAGCCTTACACCATCTTTGACCCGGAGCATACCTGGAAACGGAAAACCGTCGAGAACTTCACAGCGGTATCCTTGCTCCAGCCCATTTTCAAGGGCGGAGAATGTGTCTATACGCCCCGGGCTCTAAATGCCATTAAAGCCTATTGTATGGCACAGGTAGACTCCCTTTGGGAAGAAGTTACCCGGTTTGAAAATCCCCATAATTACTATGTGGATCTTTCCCAGAAATTGTGGGATGAAAAGAACCGGATGCTTTCCGAAAAAAACTATTGACAGAGAGAAACCTCTCTTTTACAATAGTCAACATGTGAGCAGGCTGGACGGTCGCGGGCGGAGCGCGAAAGCACCCGTCTGAGGAAAGTCCGAGCTCCTCAGGGCAAGGATAACGGCTAACCGCCGCCGGGGGCGACCCTAGGGAAAGTGCAACAGAGAGATACCGCCGGGATTTCCCGGTAAGGATGGAAAGGCGAGGTAAGAGCTCACCGGCGCGTGGGAGACCACGCGGCCCTGTAAACCCTATCCGGAGCAACACCGTGGAGGAACATGAAGCGTAGCCCTGCGCGTTCCGAGGAGGTGGCGTGAGCCTGGACGGCAACGCCAGGCCAAGATAGATGACGGTCCACGACAGAACTCGGCTTATAGGCCTGGTCACATCTTTTGAAAAGGACGGGGGATTTTCCCCTATCAAAAAACTCCTGGAAAGAAATTCTTTCCAGGAGTTTTTCCTATCCTATTTTCTTGTTCCGGTAAACGTAAGAGTGTATTCCTTGGGAAAGGATATCACCAATGTGGGAAGTTGTTCCCCTGTATGAAACTCCGTGTAGGAACACACGGCGTATCCCCATCCCAGATCTTTGATTTCCATCTCGTAAAGCCGGCCCTCTGGATTCTGTTGGGTTTGCCGGTAAGTTCCCTTGGCGGTTATGGCTTGGGAAGAAAGGGTGATCATCCCATCTTGAGCCTCGCAGAAAAGAGAGAGCTTCTCCGCATTGGGATATTGAGTTGAGTCCTCCGAACTACAGGCAATCACATTTCCATTTTGGTCCTGGGCCGTGGTTAACGTCCAGGAATAGTCTTCCAGCCTGAGGACGCTTTGGTAAGAGGCAACCACCAGGATGACCAACAAGAGTAATGCCATCCCCAGAGTGAGCGCTGTTTGTTTTTTCATAGGCTCACCCCTTCCACAACCGGTATAAACGGAAGGCAAACCAAACGGCACATACCAGCCCCACCGCTGCCAGGATCAACAAAAGGGGAGAGAAGTCAACCCCACCGGCTACCTGAATGGAAGTACTGCTCTGACCCCAACCGATGGCATTGGCTGGAACCCAAAAATTCAGAGTGGAGAGAAACAGAATCACAGCTCCCACACACAGCACGCAAGAAAGAATAAGTCCCAGAAGGAATCCTTTCCCGGACCGTTTCTCCAAAGGAGCTTCCACCTCCCGGGCGTATTCTTGGGGGTCGCCCAACCTAGCAATCACTTGATTTTCCGATTCTCCGTGCTCTAGTGCAGAGGCAAAGATTTCTTGCAAATCCCGCAGCACTTCCCGCTTTTGTTTTCTGGGCAGGGAAAGATGATGGGCTACCTGTCGGATATATTGTTCTTTCATTTCGTTGACTCCTTCCACTGGGCAATAAACCCATCTACACAGCGGGTATATTCTCCCCAAAACGTTGTGAGCTCTTCTAAAGTGTTCCGGCCTTTTTCGGTGATGGAATAATACTTTTTAGTTCCGCCATTGGCCGCTGCGGGAGCAAGTCGGGCAACCACCAGCCCTGCTTCCTGCAAACGGTACAAGATAGGGTAAATGGTTCCCTCCTTGGCGTATCCCCAAATTCCGGCACCACTCTCGTTGAGGCATGTGAGGATTTCGTAGCCATATGTTTCCTTCCGGGCAATCAAACACAGGAGAATCATTTCTAAGGATCCCTTCTTAAACTGCTGCACATACCGGCTTTCCACGTGGTTGCTCCTTTCCATTACTATTTAGCAATACTAAGTATTGCGCTTTTAGTATAAGCCCGCGCTGAGAAAAAGTCAAGGAAAATAGAAAAAGGACGTCGCTGGACGTCCTTTTTCTGGCGGGAAGAATCAATTGCGTCCTTCCCAGTTTTTCAGGATTTCTTCCGAAGATCGAGCCATCTCTTGGGCAAAATCAGAGATATACTTGCGCTTGTAGAACGCCTGCGCCTTTTGGTCATCGTAATATTCCTGGAGTTCCTCGTCGGTCAGATCATGGTACCCGTTTTCAAAAACAATCATCTTCTGGGGAAAACGAGATGTTTGAGGACGGTCTTTTTGCTGCTGGGTGGGATACCCGAATACCAGCATGGAAACCGGCGCCACAAACTGGGGAAGATGGAACATTTCCCGGTGCTGTTCCCACTGCTCGATAATATCCCCGATATAGCAGGAACCAATTCCCAAACTTTCCGCCGCCACACAGGCCGCATGGGCAGCAATTACCGTATCATTGGTAGCCAAGATCAGGTCGCTGAGCCGGGGATTGGGCACATTTTCACAGCCAGCCTGATGGAACTTTCGAACCCAGCGGCGATAATCCGCCAAAAAAACCAAAACCATCGGGGCAGAGGCAATAAAGGGCTGATGGTCGCAAGTCACAGCCAACTTGTCCTTGAGAGCTTGGTCCGTCACATCCAGAATGGAATAGAGCATGGAGTTGCCTGCAGTCGGAGCCCGCATGGCAGCTGAAAGAATTGCCTGTTTTTCTTCCGGACCGATGGGACGATCTTCAAAAACACGAACAGACTTCCGTTTCATCAAAACTTCTAAGGTTTCGTTCATGGTATAATCCCTCCCACTAAAAATTACTTTCACAGTATACCATGATAGAAGATCTCTGTAAAGAAAAACAGTGGCCCGGTGAAAGTACTTCCATTTCGCCAAAAAACAGCCTTTGTTTTATAAAAAGCCTTTGCAAAAAGGAGGTAAGTGGGTTATAATCTCGGTAAAGCAGCATTGGTCGTCCAGGGCGGCCACAATCTTTGCAAAGGAGTGTATTGAAATGAAAGTTGCTGTTATCGGCTGCGGCACCATTGCCAACGCAGCTCACATCCCCTCTTATATGAATAACTCTGAAGCGGAAATCAAGTATTTCTGTGACATCATTCCTGAGCGTGCCCAGGCAGCGGTAGAAAAGTACGGCTGCGGCACTGCTGTGGTAGATTATCATGACGTGTTAAAGGATCCCGAAGTGGAAGCGGTGTCCGTTTGCACCCCCAACAATGTCCATCCCCAGATCGCCATGGACGCCCTCCGTGCGGGGAAAAATGTACTGTGCGAAAAGCCTGCTGCCCGTACTTATGCAGAAGCTTTGGAGATGCAAAAAGTCCAGCATGAAACCGGCAAAGTCTTAAATATTGGCGTGGTGAACCGGTTTAATGTTGGCGTTAACCGGATTAAGGAATATATCGACCAGGGCAAGCTGGGCAACATCCATCATGTGTATGTAAGCTTCCGGGCCTATCGTTCCATTCCCGGTTTGGGCGGTGCCTTTACCACCAAAGCCATCGCAGGCGGCGGCGCACTGATTGACTGGGGCGTCCATTACTTGGATATTGTCATGTACTGCTGCGGGGATCCCAAAGTGAAAACCGTCACTGGGGAAACCTTCTGCAAACTGGGCAAAGACATGGAAAACTATGTTTACACCGACATGTGGGCAGGACCTCCCAAATACGATGGAGTGTATGATGTGGACGATTCTGTCACCGGCATGATCCGCACTGAGGGCCCTGTGATCACCTTAAATGGCGCCTGGGCTCAGAATATCGGGGAAGAGGACCGCTACATTGACTTCATGGGGGACAAGGGTGGAATCCGTCTCCAATACGGCAGCGACTTTACCGTATATACCACCGAAAACGGCGCTTTGGTCAACTACACGCCCAAGTTCCAGAGCACAGACATGTTCCAGAACGAAATTGACGCCTTCATCGACTGCATCAAAACCGGCAAAAAACTGCCGTCCCATATTGACACTGTCATTGTCACGGCCGAAATGATGCAGGCTATCTATGATTCCGCAGAACAGCATCGTGAAATCGTACTGGAGTAAGCGATAAGAGAGGAGTAAATGCTTATGTATCCTTTTTCCATTGGCGTAATGTTGGATTCCTTCCGGACGGACGTCAACACCGCATTGGATAAAGCCCAGGCTCTGGGAGCCAAGGGGATCCAAGTTTATGCTACCCGGGGAGACATGTCTCCCAAAGAAATGACTCCCGAACGCCGTCGGGAATTCCTCAAGGCGGTAAAAGATCATGGCATGGTCATTTCCGCCCTCTGTGGGGATTTAGGCCAAGGCTTTGTCCATCCAGAAAAAAATCCGGAGTTAATTGAGGAGTCCAAGCGGATTTTGGACCTTGCCAAAGATCTGGAAACCGATGTGGTCACCACTCATATCGGCGTTGTGCCGGAAGACCCCACCCATCCTCGTTATGGGATCATGCAGGAGGCATGTGGTCAGCTGGCAGCATATGCAGATTCTTTAAAGGCTCACTTTGCCATTGAGACCGGTCCTGAAAAAGCCGCCACTCTGAAAGGCTTTTTGGATGGTTTGCACTCTACGGGCGTTGCAGTCAATCTGGACCCTGCAAATTTTGTCATGGTCACCGGGGATGACCCCGTTCAGGCCGTGTACACTTTGAAAGATTACATTGTCCACACCCATGCAAAAGATGGCCGTCGCCTGTACTATGTGGACCCTGAGGTTCTGTACGGCATGGTGGAATCGGAGATGCTCTCAGACAATTCTTTTATCGAACTGCCTCTGGGCCAAGGTGATGTGGATTTCCCCAATTACCTGAAAGCTTTGAACGAGATCGGGTTTACCGGCTTCCTGACCATCGAACGGGAAGTGGGGGATGACCCGGAAAAAGACATTGGAATGGCCGTCCGCTTCCTGGAAGACCTGATCCGGTAAATTGTGAAAAAGGCGCTCTCACCTAGTGTTGGGAGTGCCTTTTTTAGGGAAACGGGTTGTAAAACTCGGGTTTTTGTGGTAGAATCGCAACGGTTTTGAGGACACATGGGTGTTTCTTGATTGAGAAATACAGTTCTCAAAAAATATGGATTGTTGAGGGCGATGGATACTATGTCAAAAGAAAAGGAGATACAAAAGAAACTTCCCTTTCTGACCAAGGCAAACCTAAAAACCTTTTTGCTAGTCAACCTGGGTGTTCTGCTTCTGACAACAGGTGTTTACTTCTTTAAGCTTCCCAATCACTTTTCTACAGGCGGTGTCAGCGGTTTATCAATTATTCTGGGTAGCGTTACACCCTTGTCAACGGCTACACTGATGTCTATTATCAATGTGCTTTTGCTGGTACTGGGCTATTTGTTTTTGGGCAGAGAGTTCGGATTTTGGACCACCTATTGCAGCTTGATGTATTCGCTGGAAACGTGGCTGTTAGAGCGGATTTATCCCATGACACAGCCCTTTACCGATCAGCCTGTTTTGGAGCTTTGTTTTGCCATGATGTTACCTGCTGTAGGGTCGGCGCTGTTGTTTAACTGTAACGCTTCCAGCGGCGGCACAGATATTGTGGCAATGATTCTGAAGAAATACACCAGCATCTCGGACATCGGAAAAGCCTTATTTGTCAGTGACAGTGTAATAGCGCTATCCTCTGTATTTTTCTTCGGCATTGAAACAGGGATGTTCTCCATTCTAGGCCTTTTCTTGAAAGCCTTTGTTGTTGACTCCGTCATTGAAAGCATCAACCTGTGCAAGTTCTTCTCAATTGTCACTTCCAAACCCGATGAAATCTGTGATTTCATCATCAAGGAACTGCACCGGAGTTCCACGGTGGTGGACGGTCAAGGGGCGTATTCCCACCAGGATCGGAAAGTGGTTATGACTGCTTGCCGGAGAGGGGAGGCTGTTCGGCTCCGTCAAAAGTGCAAAGAAGTGGATCCCCATTCCTTTATGTTCATCACAAATACCAGTGAAATCATCGGGAAAGGATTTCGTTCCGATTGACTGGCAAGGCTGCTTCGGCAGCCTTTTTCCATTTTCATCAGATTCTTTGATTTCGGTTTGAAATAAGACAGTGTTTGTGATATCCTGTAATAAAATGAGGTGTTATTTTAGCGGAGGCAGAGAAACTTCAATTTCCATAGGATAAGGAAGAGATTCATGGATCATTCATATAAAGACGAATTTTGCTCCATCTTTCAGAAGAACGTTTCCAGACCTGGAGGCGAACAATTGCTGGCGTGGCTTGAAAAAACCGATTTTTTTACCGCTCCGGCCAGCACAAAATTTCACTGTGCCTGTGAATTTGGCTTGGTACGCCACAGCATCAATGTATACAAGGTGCTCCGAGAAAAATATTTCCAAGAAGGGGACAGCGAGGAAAGTTTTGCCTTGTGCGGGTTGCTCCACGATATCTGCAAGGCGCAGTACTACAAAATCTCCACCCGAAACGTCAAAAATGAAGAAACGGGACAATGGGAGAAAAAGCCTTATTATTCGGTGGAAGACGCATTTCCCTTTGGCCACGGAGAGAAATCTGTATACCTGATTGAGCGGTTCGTGCGGTTAAAACCGGCAGAGGCGATGGCAATCCGATGGCATATGGGAGGCTTTGATGATTCCGTAAAAGGGGGAAGCTTCTCCATCAGTGTGGCGTTTGATCGGTATCCCTTGGCCGTCAAACTACATCTGGCGGATTTGGAAGCCACTTACCTGGTAGAGCAGGGAACCTCAGAAGTCAGGCGATGAGCGGAGGAGCAACTATGGACGCCATTGTGACCTATGACTTGACAAAAGAATATGGCGAAAGATTGGCCTTGGGAGGTTTGAATCTGCAAGTGTCTCAAGGACAATCGTTTGCCTGTGTCGGCGGTAAAAGCTGTGGTAAAACTACTTTGGTGCGCATTCTGACAGGGCTATCTCGCCCTACAAGCGGGGAATGTTCCGTTATGGGATTGTCTCCCACTTATGAGCCTCATAAGCTCCATCAGGTGGCAGGATCTGTTTTATCCACCTCAAAGTTATACGCCAACATGACATTGTGGGAAAATTTGCGTTTTTATGCCTCCCTTCATGGGATGGATGACAACGACTCGCTGGAACGGTCTTCCTTTTTATTGCACAAGCTGGATATTTGGGAAGGCCGGGATCTGCGGGTAGACAGCTTGTCCACAGGCGTGGTGAGACGCGCTTCTTTGGCCAGAGCTTTGATGCACAGTCCTAAAATTCTTTTGGTAGACGAGCCTACGGGTGGACTTGACCAAGAAACGTCCGATGCAATTCAGGAACTGCTGCGCTGTATCGCAACAGAAGAAGGCATAACTTTGTTTCTTTGTGCTTCCACCATGGCGTACGCCCAATTGCTTTGCGATCAATTTGCCATCTTACAAGATGGAATTCTACTGGCAAAAGGCGATTTGGAAAGTCTTCGAAAAGGTGCCGGCGTATTGTTTCGTGCACAGTTGCGGTTGGGAGACGGAGCGGCATCCCCCACAGGTTTTCATCAAAAGGGCGAGTTTTGGGAAAGGGAAATTAAAAGTCCCTCCAATATGCCGAAGATTATCGCTCAAGCAGTTAGGGAAGGGGTTCCTCTCTATGAAGCACGGCTCCTGGAACCCACCTTGGAGGAGATTTACAACGCGTATTTGGACGGCGGAAGAAAGAAGGTGATGGAGTTTGAGCAGCAAGGAGAAGAAGAACCCACGGACCTCCTCCACAGCCAGACGGATGGCATCCAAGAAACCGGCACAGAAGAATCCTATCCCGTCACAGAAGAGAGTTGGGAGGACGATGCAGAAGAGGGAAGGGAAGATCTTTGAAAGATTGCCTCTTTTCTCTTCAGCGGAGAATGTTCTCATCGGGAAAGATCTGGGAGCAATCTGGCGCAATAAAGGTGTACGGGCCTTGTTGATGCTGCTTCCGGTGGTGCTGGTTGTGGTAATCCCGCTGGTATATTCCGTAGGAATTAGTTTTTTACCGGTTGAAGGAAATCCCAGCTTTCCCGAACCTTTGGCAAAACTCCTGGGTAACCCCCAAAAATACACTTACCGCCAGTTGTGGATGGGAGCCTTTACCACGTTGTTGTGTCCCATGCTGTTTCTTTGTGTGCCCATTCTCTGTTCGGTAATTGCAGCCTCCCAAGTATTCGTTCGGGAAAAAGAAGAAGGCACATTGGAAACGTTATTTCTTTCCTCTCTGGACACTACTATGATACTCCATGCCAAAATACTCTGTTGCACTTTGTTGTCCATAGCTATTTCCGCCATTTCCTTCGTGGCTTTTGCCATTACAGTTTCTGTAGCGGATTTGTGCATGGGTGCGCCGTATTTCCTCAATTTGCGATGGATTGTCTGTTTGGTCTTGTTAATGCCCGTTGTAGCCCTCTTTTCCGTGATCTTTGTCTGCTGGGAACTTCCCCGGGTCTACAGCTTCGTGGAGGCATTGCAGACCATGGGCTATTTGCTATTGCCCTTGTTACTGCTATTTCTGGTCCAATTGACGGGAGTATTTGAAATTACAGTTCCTGTCCTTCTGGTCATTGTAGTGCTTTTGGGTGTTGCTTCTATCCTCCTATTCAACCGGACAAACCGCCTGTTTCAGCCTGAAAAACTTTTTCCAGGAACGGGAGAATGAGGGGAAGGTCCTTTTGGAGAACAAAGAGCGATGGGTAAGGGTTCTTGACAAGCCCTGTCAAATTTGATAACGTATTAGATATGAAATTACGTTCATAGAAAGGACGGTCTATCTGATGGAAATTCATTATACGCCCCATGGGGTATGTTCCCGTAAAATCGATGTTGTGGTTGAGAATGGTGTTATCCAGTCTGTCAAATTTACTGGTGGTTGCAATGGCAATACCCAGGGGGTTGCCGCTCTGGCCAAGGGAATGACAGTCAAAGAATACTTGTCCCGCTGCAAGGGAATTCATTGCGGAGCCCGGCCCACTTCTTGTCCGGATCAGCTGGCACAGGCTCTGTCTCAGGCCGTGGAAAACGGGGATATTGCCCTGTAAAAATAAGGTTTATACCCGTTGCGGTTTAGACTGCGCAGAAAAGCCCTTCCTGCTTGATTTAGGAGCAGGAAGGGCTTTCTGTGTTATCCGGCTTTATTTAAGAAGAAGCCGGAATCAAGGTTTGACTGAGAGAATTCTCAGCAGCCGCAACCGCCACCGCAGTTGCCGCAGCCACAGTCAGTGGAGTTGCCGCCAAAGCCGCAGCCACCGCAGCAGCACAGCAGGATCAGGATGATGATGAGCCAAGAGCAGTTACCGTTACACATTTCGGTTTGCCTCCTTTCGAATTACACTCTATCTTATGGCAGAGACAAAAAAGTGTTACAGGGGTACCGGAAGAATCTGAATTTCTTTTAAAAAAATTGATTGGAAGAGAAAACAAGAGATTGAGAGAGATTGAACGAGATTGTGATTTGTCTTATTAAAAATTTGACTTTGTTTGACCTTGACCTTAATCCAAAAAGCTGTATAATTAAAGTCAAAGAAAGTCAAAGACAAATAAATGAACTGCTTTTGATTTTGGAGGATTGGTGAAATGACATGCGAATTAGTGACAGCGTTGCACAATATATTTTAGACCTTCTCAATCAGGAAAATGGGACGGCAGAAATTCAACGAAATGAATTGGCCAACTATCTTGGCTGTGTTCCCAGCCAAATCAACTATGTACTCACTTCCCGATTTACCCCGGAACAGGGGTACCTTGTAGAGAGCCGGCGGGGCGGCGGTGGATATATCCGTATTACCCGAATGCGGCTTTCTAAATCGGATATGATCATGCATATTGTCAACAGTGTGGGGGACAGCCTGGATGCGGCAACAGCGCGGGTTATGACATCTAACCTTGTACAAAATGGCATGATCCACCGAGATGCAGCTGACCTGATTCGAGCTGCTTGCTCGGAACACGCTTTGGCAGCAGTTCCAAAAGAAATTCGGGATACCGTTCGGGCGTCCATATATAAAAATATGCTCTTAACCACCAGGACATAAAGGGGGAGTCTCTATGTTATGTCAATCCTGCGGAAAAAAGACCGCAACCACTCATATTAAAACCATTGTCAACGGAAAGTTGACCGAATACCATCTGTGTGCCGATTGCGCCCAACAGAAAGGATACACCCACATGTTTGGAAACTGGGGAATGGATCTGGGCAATTTCCTAGGAGGCTTTATTGGCACTCCCCAAAGCAGCAGCCAGATCACCCGTTGTCCCACCTGTGGAGCCAGCTTTGAAGAGATCTCCCAATCGGGAAAAATCGGTTGCGCAGATTGCTATAAAACCTTTCGCAGTCAGCTTCTTCCCGTGATCCAACGGATTCACGGAACTACCCGTCACAAGGGAAAAGTACCCGGAGGATCCGCCTTGCGGATTGCCGGTGGACAGCATCAAATAATGCCTGTTCAGGAAACTCCCTTGGAGGAGAAAAAGCGGCTGCTAAAACAAGCCATTGAGAAGCAAGACTTCGAACAAGCCGCCGTGTTGCGGGACGAGATCAAGGAGATGGAACACCATGAGTGAACAAGCAAAATGGTATGAAAAGTCCGGCAATTGCGGCGATGTGGTATGCAGCACCAGAGTACGTCTGGCCAGGAACCTGAAGCAATATCCTTTCCCGGCTCGGGCAACGATAAAGCAGCGGGAAGCCGTGGAACAAAAGGTGCGAGACGCCCTTATGTCCGGGAACAGCATTCTTTCCAAGGAATTCCGTTTTCTGCCCTTGGACCACCTCTCCGAAGAAGAGGCGGTTTCTCTGGTAGAACGCCACATTGTCAGTCCGGAATTCATCTCTGACCTCCGGGGCAAAGCCGCACTCATTTCGGAAGACGAAAGTTTTTCCATCATGATCAATGAGGAAGATCACCTGCGGATTCAAGTTCTACGGGAAGGCCTGTCCCTGAAAGAAGCGGCAGAAACCGCGGATCGAATCGACACGCTTTTAAGTGAAACGTTGGAATTCGCTTATGATCCTGAGTTCGGTTATTTGACTCAATGTCCCACAAACCTGGGGACAGGAATGCGGGCTTCTGTCATGCTTCATTTACCGGCTTTGACGGAAAATGGGGCCATGTCCCGGATCTCTGCCAATCTTTCCAAATTGGGGTTGACCATCCGGGGTACCTACGGTGAAGGGAGCAAAGCGATCGGCGCACTGTATCAGCTTTCCAACCAGATCACCTTGGGCCTCAGCGAAAATGAAGCCATAGAAAATCTTCAGTCCATCACAGTTCAGTTGATGGAGGAAGAACGTAAGGCCAGAGCACAAATGAGTGACGAAATTGTCTGGCAAGATAAAATTGACCGGGCCGCGGGCATTCTGAAAACTGCCCGTGTCCTTTCCAGCAGTGAGTTTATGGAGCTGCTTTCTTATATACGATTCGGCATTTCCACCGGGGTGCTGCAGGGGTTGACCATCGAGGAGCTGAATGCTCTGTCGGTCAAAGTACAGCCTGCCACTCTGATGGCACAAGCCGGAAAATCATTGGACCAAAATGAACGCGACGTCCTCCGGGCCAAACTGGCTCGAGAGGTCTGTGCGAAGATCAAGGAGTGATCGATATGACATACCGTTTCAATGGATTTACTGAAAAGGCCAACAACGCCCTGAACCTGGCTATCACCTCCGCAGAGGAGCTGGGCCACGATTATGTGGGCAGTGAGCATGTAATGCTTGGCCTGTTGAAAGAGGGCACCGGCGTAGCTTTTACGGTGCTGAATAAATTGGGAGTTACTGCAGAAGCCTACGAAAATTTGATTCGGGAGCGGATCGGAACTGGCGACCCTACCTCTCTGTCCACCGAGGAATTCACCCCTCGGACCAAGCGGATCCTGCAGGTAGCTGCCTTGGCAGGAGCTCAGCTTCACAACGCCTATGTGGGAACGGAGCATCTGCTCATTGCCATTATTGAAGATGGCCAAAGCTATGCCATGCGGTTCTTGCAGCTCTTGGGTGCAGATCCCAATCGTATTGTCTCCGAATTGTCGGCCATGCTCAACCACGCCTCCTTTGGAAGCAATGGCGAAGCCCATCCCGGCAGCGGGGAAGAAGGCAAGCAAAGCGGAAAAGCGCTGGACCAGTTTGGTCGCGACTTGACGCAGTTGGCCGCCCAGGGCAAGATTGATCCTGTCATCGGCCGTCAAAACGAAATCGAGCGTGTGGTGCAGATCCTTTGCCGGCGTACGAAAAACAATCCTGTGCTGATTGGTGAACCTGGCGTAGGTAAAACCGCTGTGGCCGAAGGACTGGCTTTGAAAATTCAGGCAGGAGAAGTTCCCGAACTTTTGAAGAATAAGCGCCTGATTTCCCTGGATTTGACCGGCATGGTGGCCGGTACCAAATATCGTGGTGATTTCGAGGAGAGAATCAAGAGCGCCATCGACGAGGTCAAAGCCGATGGGAACATTATCCTCTTTATCGATGAGCTGCACACCATTATCGGTGCCGGTTCGGCAGAAGGCTCTGCAGACGCAGCCAACATTTTGAAGCCTGCTTTGGCCCGTGGGGACTTCCAGGTCATCGGTGCAACCACAATCAACGAGTACCGGAAACACATCGAAAAGGACGCCGCTCTGGAGCGCCGGTTCCAGCCTGTCATGGTGGGCGAACCCTCGGAGGAAGAGGCCATCAGCATTTTGAAAGGCCTGAAAGACCGCTACGAAGCCCATCATAAGGTACAGATTACCGATGAAGCCATCGAAGCTGCTGTTAAGCTCTCTTCCCGTTATATTGCCGACCGGTATCTGCCCGACAAAGCTATTGACCTGATTGATGAAGCCGCTTCCCGTGTGCGTCTGCGCACCTTTACGGCTCCTGAAAATCTCCAGGATTTGGAGAAGAAGATTAAGGAAATTGAAATCGACAAAGCGGCTGCAGTCAACTCTCAGGATTTTGAACGCGCTGCCTCTCTGCGGGATAAGCAGAAAGAACTGCAGGATCAGTTGGAGCGTGCCAAAGACGAATGGAGCGCAAAGAATGAACGGAGCAACAGCGTAGTCGTCCCTGGGGATATTGCAGATATTGTCTCCATGTGGACGGGAGTCCCTGTCACTCAGCTGACAGAAGAAGAGAGCCAACGTCTGCTTCGGTTGGAAGATACACTGCACAAGCGTGTCATCGGCCAGGATGAGGCTGTTACCGCAATTGCCAAGGCTATTCGCCGTGGCCGTGTGGGTTTGAAGGATAAGAATCGTCCTATCGGTTCCTTTATCTTCCTGGGCCCCACGGGTGTCGGTAAAACGGAACTTTGCAAAGCATTGGCTGAAGCCATGTTTGGGGACGAAAAGGCAATGGTTCGTTTTGATATGTCCGAGTACATGGAGAAGCACACAGTTTCCCGTCTGGTGGGTTCTCCTCCCGGATATGTGGGCTTCGACGAAGGCGGCCAGCTGACAGAAGCCGTCCGGACCAAACCTTATTCCGTGGTCCTGTTCGATGAAATCGAAAAAGCCCACCCTGACGTGTTCAATATTCTGCTGCAGATTCTGGAAGACGGCCGTGTCACCGACTCTCAGGGCAAAACAGTGGACTTTAAGAACACTGTGATTATCATGACTTCCAACGTGGGTGCCCGGCTGATCACCGAGAAGCAAAACAGCTTGGGCTTTACTCAGGCAACTTCGGGAGATGCCGCAGCAGAAGCGGACTTCGAGAAGACGAAGGAACTGGTCATGGGCGAGCTGAAAGCTCTGTTCCGTCCGGAATTCCTCAACCGTGTGGATGACATTATCGTGTTCCACAAGTTGACTAAGGAAGATACCGGAAAGATCGCCGAAAAGATGCTCCATATCCTGCAAAAGAAACTTCAGGACATGGATATCTCCATGGAATTCACCAAGGAAGCCATTGAGGCTATCGCAGAGAAAGGCTATGACCCCAACTACGGTGCTCGTCCTCTGCGGAGAGTGATCCAGAGTCAGATTGAGGACACGGTTTCCGAGAAAATGCTGGAAGGGGAGATCACTGCAAATCAGGCCTACCGTTGCTCTTATGTGGACGGAAAGTTCACCTTTGACAGGGTAGATGCCGCCGGAACTGAGAAATCCTCTGAAAAAACAGAATAAGACATTCTAAAAAATCCCTGACCGGAAATTCCCGGCCAGGGATTTTTCTATATTCTCCGCTATTAAAATCTTGTGACAATATGTTTCTCGCATTGGGGCGGGGAATAGACAAATTCGTCCATGTGATCTCCTTGAAAGAAGTATTCTGGGGGAGAGGGACGGCGATGATCTGGATCAAAGGTCTCGATGATAATGAGCTTTAGCTTCATTCTGGCAGGCAAAATACTTTTGATGAACACACTGGCCTGCTGTCCCGGATATATATTTTCCTTCACCTCTGCCAATCCCGCCAAGTTTGGAGTCAACTCCACAAAAACCCCGTAGCTTTCCATGCTGCGGATGATTCCCCCCACAGTTTCTCCGGGACGGAATTTTGCCGCGTTTTCTTCCCAGGTTCCCAAAAGCTCTTTGTGCGACAGGGTAACCCGGCTTTTCTCCCGGCACTTGACTACAGCCCGGATATCCATTCCCACCAGGAAACGTTCCCTGGGATGCTCAATTCGGGAGACGGAAATGGAATCGATGGGAAGCAGGGAAACGAGTCCGCACCCGATGTCCGCAAACACACCAAAAGGCTCGATATGCGTCACCCGAGCATCGATCACATCGCCGGGAGTCAGCCCGCAAATATACTCTTCCCGGCATTTTTCCTGGGCAGCCCGCCGTGATAAGAGGGCAGTAATCCGCCCATATTCATCCCGAATAAAATCCTGTACCAGAAAGCACACAGGGCGGTTGACCCGGGAAAGAATGGCAATATCCCGCACACTTCCATCTTTGATCCCGATGGCACCTTCCTCCCTGGGGATCAGGCCCCGCATAAATTTGAAGTCCACAATCAGGTTGTGCTTGCTGTCGCACATAATCGCTTTGGCTTCCAGGATTTTCCCATCCCGCATGGCCTCTGACAAAGAGGCCGGCGACTGAATGGCTGCTCGGTTTTCAAAAGTGTCGATCAAATGACCTTCCGGATAAAACTTCATTTTCGGTTCTTCCTTTCTCTGCAAGGGCAAGCCGTTTCCCAAAAGAATCGGGTGGCCCCGGGTTTGGAAGGGCCTGCCCTCCAAACGGCCTTCCTCCTGTGATACAAACATGTATATGTTTCCCCCTATCGGAAAATGACCTGGAAACAGTTGCAACTTTTTCTCGTTTGAGGTAAAATAATAGGCGACTTTCAAAAGAGAGGAATATAACACTATGAAGCGAAAGATTATTTCGGGCATTTGCGCGCTACTGGCTGTGTGCCTTTTGGCCGGCTGCAGCGGCACTTCTGATCAGAGCTCTACTGGCAGCTCTACGGTTAGCCAAACAACGGATTCCAGTCAGGTTAGCCAAGCGGAAGATTCCAGCGAAAGCAATGATTCTTCTGCCGTTCAAGGGGATGGTGCCGCGGTCACTTCCGCAGACGCTGAAGTGATCCCTCAGGACGAGTTGGTCCCTGTAGAAAATGGGAAACCCATTGGATACCAGTTGGATCTTCCCGAGGAGGGAGAGGAAATTGCGGTGCTGACTCTGGAAAGCGGCGAAGTCTTCAAGCTTCGCTTTTTCCCTGACGAAGCTCCCAAAGCAGTCTACAGCTTTAAAATGCATGCCCGGCAAGGATATTATGATGGTCTGACCTTCCACCGGATTGTGGCGAATTTCATGATTCAGGGTGGCGACCCTGCAGGTGACGGCACGGGAGGGGAAAGCATCTGGGGCGAACCCTTTGAAGATGAATTCAACAGCAATCTGCTGAACATTGACGGTGCGGTATCCATGGCAAACAGTGGTCCCGGTACCAATGGCAGCCAGTTCTTCATCAACGCTACCGATGGAAAAGAAACGGACTGGGATTACATCCAGATGGGCTACGATGCCTATAAGGATAGCCCCGACGCATTTGCCTCCATTTTCGGAGAGTGGATCAATATGGATAAAGTGTCCGATGAGATGAAGGAACTGTATAACGAACATGGCGGCAACCCCAACCTGGATGGCTATTACAACACCGGCGATACAGGCCATACCGTATTTGCTCAGGTGTTTGAAGGAATGGAGGATGTGTTGAAAATTTCCCAAGTGGAAACCGATGCAGCTTCCAAACCTGTCACTGACGTGGTGATTCAATCCATTGAAATTGTGCCCTACGAAGGGGAATCATAAGGCAGCAAAATAAATATCCCCCGGCAAAGCCGGGGGTTTTTCATA
>UMIO01008520.1_pt1 | contig 42041 bp, 44 predicted proteins | sample 1965821 | NCBI WGS metagenome assembly UMIO01 (sample SAMEA4836127, study PRJEB28245) | human gut metagenome | biome: gut microbiome; material: fecal sample | place: Denmark | collected 2008
GCGGTTTACCGCCCGGGGGTCTGCTGCTTTCTGTATTATCTGTATTATAAAAGCGGAAGGTCCGGCCCGGAGGCCAGCTGGATGAAGGCGTCCATTTCCCGGGTGCAGCATTTATCCTTGTGGTAGAACATCTGGCGGTACATGGTCAGCCGGAAGTCTGACACCTCCAGAATGCGCAGATCTCCTCTGGACGCAGGCTCGGCCACAGCGAAGCGCGGCAGCAGGGAAATGCCGGAGGAGCGCTCCAGCATCTTGATGATAAAGGAGGTATCGCTGATCTCAAGGCTGGGGGTCAGCTCGATCTGGCGGGAAGCCAGAAACCGGTCAAAGGTGCGGCGGTAGTTGGCGTTGCGTTCGGTGAGGAAGAAGGGCTTGTCCAGAAGCTCTGCTACCCGGTACGGGCCGGGGTGGCCGAGGTCGATGTCCGGGGAAGCCACGAACACCACCTCTTCCGGGATCTCGTTGCATTTGTGCCAGCTGTTGGAGTAGCGCGGCTCGTCCAGAATGCAGATCAGGTCCACCTCGCCGCGCTCCATCTTTTCGATCAGCTCTTCCGGGGAGCCGGTAGTGACCCGAAGGCTGACTTTGGGGTGTTCCACCCGGAACTGATGCATCAGGCCGGGCAGACGGAAAAAGCAGAGAGATTCCAGCGTGCCGATGTGCAGGCAGCCCTCCAGCTCGGCATCCTCGCTCAGGGCGCGGCGGGCGTTGTGGATGGTATCCAGAATGCTGTTGGCGTATTCCAGAAAGCACTGGCCCTGTGCGGTCAGGATCACCCGCTTGCCCATGCGGTCGAACAGGCGCACACCCAGCTCTTCTTCCAGCGCTTTGATCTGCACGGTAACGGCAGACTGGGAATAGCCCAGACTTTCCGCTGCCTTGGAAAAGCTCTGGAACTGGGCGGCACGGATCAGGGTGTTCAGCTGGCGCACTTCCATGGCAAAGCTCCTTTGCTATTAATATTTTTAAACTATAACTTTAGCTTTATGAATTTGAATCATGCATATGTCTATGTTAAACTAAATGTGTCAACACGTCAAGTGAAAATTTGACGTTTCGTGAAAGGCTGGCCGTGCGGGCTGCGGTGGAGAGAGCGCTGTCAGGTGCCGCACAAAGGTCAGGATAGGAAAAGGAGGATTTTATTCTTATGGAAAAGAAAAAATTCAAGCTCGGACTGCTGCCGAAGCTGCTCATCGCCATCGTGCTGGGCATCATCATCGGCCAGTTCTTCCCGGTGTGGTTCTGCCGGGTCGTCGTCACGGCATCCAGCATCTTCAGCTCGTTCCTGAAGTTCGTCATCCCGCTGATGATCGTGGCCTACGTCACCATGGGCATTGCCGACCTGAAGAGCGGCGCAGGCAAGCTGCTGATCATCACGGTGGCTCTGGCCTACGGCTCCACCCTGATCGCAGGCTCGGCATCCTATCTGGTGTCCGCAAACCTGTTCCCCAGCTTCATGAGCGAAGGCGCTCTGGAACAGATCGCCGCCACGGCTGACAACTCTCTGGCCAGCTACATCTCCATCTCCATCCCGCCCATTCTGGACACCCTCTCTGCCGTGGTGCTGGCCTTTGTGCTGGGCCTGTGCATGTCCACCTTGCGCGGCAAGACCATCGGTGATACACTTTATAATGGCATGAAGGACTTCTCCGGCATCATCGATCAGGTGCTGCACAGCGTCATCATCCCGCTGCTGCCCCTGTACGTCTGCGGCACCTTCATCGACATGACCAAGTCCGGCAAGACCTTTGCCATTCTGGGCATCCTGTGGAAGGTGTTCCTGGTGGTCATCATCATGCACCTGATCTGCATCTTCATCCAGTTCTGTGTCGCAGGCGCTGTGAGCCACAAGAGCCCCTTCAAGATGATCCGCAACCAGATCCCCGGCTACACCACCGCTCTGGGCACCCAGTCCTCTGCAGCCACCATCCCGGTCAACCTGCAGTGCGCTGCGGCTGACGGCGTGAGCGAGCAGATCCGCAACTTCGTGGTGCCTCTGTGCGCAAACATCCACATGGCAGGCTCCATGATTACCATTACCGCCTGCGCAACTGCCGTCTGCCTGATGAACCAGATCCCCATCAGCCTTGCTACCGTGGTGCCCTTCATCATGACTCTGGGCGTTGCCATGGTGGCTTCTCCCGGCGCTCCCGGCGGTTCCATCATGACCGCTCTGCCCTTCCTGTACATGATCTTCGGCGCTGAGGCCGGCGACCCCAATGGCCCCATCTGCGCCATCATGGTGGCTCTGTACATCACGCAGGATTCCTTCGGCACTGCCTGCAACGTCTCCGGCGACAACGCCATCGGCGTGATCGTGGAGACCATCTACCAGAAGTTCATCAACAAGAGCAGCGCAAGCGTCTGATGCGCCCTGCGCGGTTCTTGACCTGACAGGAGTGACACCCCATGGCATTTATCAGTGTTTTTGATGTTCTGGGCCCGAACATGATCGGCCCTTCCAGCTCCCACACCGCAGGTGCGGAGATCATCGCCTTTCTGGCACAGAAGATGATCGCCCCGCCGCTGAAGCGGGCGGACTTTACCCTCTACGGTTCCTTTGCCAAGACCTACCACGGCCATGGCACCGACCGCGCCCTGCTGGGCGGCATCATGGGCTTTTCGGCCGATGATACCCGTATCCGGGATTCCTTTGCCATTGCCACCGACCGCGGCCTTGGCTACAGCTTCACTCCCAATGAGGCGGAGACCGATATCTACCCCAACACGGTGGATATCCGCATGGAGAATGCGGCCGGTCAGGTGATGACCGTGCGCGGTGAATCGCTGGGCGGCGGCAAGGTGCGCATCGTGCGGATCAACGGCGTGGAGGTGGACTTTACCGGCGAGTACAACGCCCTCATCGTGGTGCAGAAGGACAAGCCCGGCGTGGTGGCCCACATCACCAAGATCCTCAGCGACCGCAGCGTGAACATCGCGTTCATGCGTCTGTTCCGCGAGGAAAAGGGCCACACGGCTTACACCATCGTGGAGTCGGATGAGCGCCTGCCCGAGGGTGTGGATCAGCTGCTGCTGGCAAACCCGAACATCAACGATGTAATGGTCGTGCAGCCGTAAGGAGGGACAAGCGATGAACATGGATTTCAAGTCCGCCAAGGAGCTGCTGGACCTGTGCGAGGAAAATCAACTGCCCATTTCGGAAGTGATGCGCCAGCGGGAATGCATTCTGGGCGAAACGCCCCGGGATGCTGTGGATCACCGCATGGCAAAGGCATGGGAGATCATGCGCGCTTCTGCCACCCAGCCGCTGAAAAAGCCCATCAAATCCATGGGCGGCCTGATCGGCGGCGAGGCCAAAAAGCTGGAAACACATTATAATAAGAAGAAAAACATCTGCGGCGATGTGCTGCAGAAGGCCATGACCTACGCCATGGCCGTGCTGGAAGTGAACGCTTCCATGGGCCTGATCGTGGCTGCACCCACCGCAGGCTCTGCAGGCGTGGTGCCGGGCATGATGCTGGCCCTGCAGGAGTGCTACCGCATCTCCGACCAGCGCATCGTGGATGCCTTGTTCAACGCCGGTGCCGTGGGCTATCTTGCCATGCGCAACGCCACCGTGGCCGGTGCCGTGGGCGGCTGTCAGGCCGAGGTGGGCATTGCGTCTGCCATGGCTGCTTCTGCCGCCGTGGAGCTGATGGGCGGCGACCCGCAGCAGTGTCTGGATGCAGCTTCCACCGTGCTGATGAACATGCTGGGCCTTGTGTGCGACCCCGTAGGCGGGCTGGTGGAGTATCCCTGCCAGAACCGCAACGCTGCCGGTGTGGCCAACGCCCTTATTGCAGCAGAACTGTCCCTGAGCGGCATCCGCCAGCTGATCCCCTTCGACCAGATGCTGGATGCCATGTACGCCGTGGGCAAGCGCCTGCCCGCCGAGCTGCGCGAGACCGCCCTTGGCGGCTGTGCCGCCACCCCCGCCGCCTGTTCCGTCTGCGGCCTGTGCAGCGGGAACTGATCTTTCAACATGCAGCGCCGCCGGTGTGGAAACGCCCGGCGGCGTTTTTGCGCGTTTATGACCGGAAATGCCGGCCCGAACGTCGGGACTTTGCATCTTTTTGTGCAAACACGCCGAAAAGATGGCCGGGATGACTGGCGCTTGTCTGCGAAATGTGATAAACTAAATGCAGAAGTGCTCTGCGCAGCCCGTGCAGAGCGGCAAAAAAGATGATAAGTGAGGTCGTTTGTAATGAAGATCATTCGTGCAAAGGATTATGCGGATATGTCCCGCAAGGCAGCCAATATCATTTCGGCACAGGTCATTATGAAGCCCAACTGCGTGCTGGGTCTGGCGACCGGCGGCACCCCTGTGGGCGCGTATGCACAGCTGGTGGACTGGTACAACAAGGGCGACATCGATTTTTCTGAGGTGACCACCGTCAATCTGGACGAGTACCGCGGCCTGCCCAAGGAGCACCCGGAAAGCTACTGGAGCTTCATGCACCGCAACCTGTTCGACAAGGTGAACATCGACCCTGCAAAGATCAACCTGCCGGACGGCACCAACCCCGATGCAGAGGATGCCTGCGCAAAGTACAACCAGATCATCCACGCTGTGGGCGGCATCGACCTGCAGCTGCTGGGCATCGGCCACGACGGCCACATCGGCTTCAACGAGCCGGGCGAAGCCTTTGAGCTGGAGACCCACTGCGTGGATCTGACCCCCGAGACCATTGAGGCAAACAAGCGCTTCTTTGACGGCAATGTGGATCTGGTGCCCAAGCAGGCTTATACCATGGGCATCAAGACCATCATGCAGGCACGCAAGGTGCTCATGGTGGCAAACGGCGCAGGCAAGGCCGAGATCATCAAGAAGGCATTCTTCGGCCCCGTCACTCCGGAGGTGCCCGCAAGCATCCTGCAGATGCATCCGGACTTCACGCTGGTGGGCGACGAGGAAGCTCTGAGCCTGATCTGATCGTTCCACGCTCTGACTGCCGCACGGTGCAATGCTGTGCGGCAGTTTTTTGCTGCCAACGGCTTTACAATCGCGCAAAAAGGCGGTATTCTTTTATATATGACACTTTTCTCAGGGAGGAAACCATGGATATCCGCCAGCTGCACTACTTTCTGGTATTGTGCGATGAAATGAATTACAGCCGCGCGGCACAGCGGCTGTTTTTGTCACGGCAGGCACTGCGGCAGAGCATCTCTGCGCTGGAAGCCGAGCTGTGCGGGCCGCTGTTCCTCAGCGCCCACCACAAGCTCACCCTTACCGACCGCGGCATGAGCCTGCAGCGCCATGCCGCGCCGGTAGTGGAGCAGTTCCAGCAGATGCAGGCATCCCTGCGGGCCGAGATCCAGTCGGCGCAGCCGGTGCGCATCGGCATCAGCGTGTCGCTGGTGCCGGACTACCTGCCCGGATTGGAGACCCAGCTGGACAAGTTCCGCCAGCAGTACCCCCATGTGGAGATGCGCTTCCGCATGATGGACAACGACGCGGTGGCGGACGATGTGGAGCAGGGGGAGCTGGACGCGGGTCTGGTCATCGATCTGGGCTGTGCTGCGCCGGTACTGGCCCGCACCACCCTGCGGGCAGACCCTGCCTGCCTGTTGGTGCCCCGGGGGCACGCGTTCTGGGATAAGGAGAGCATCCCGCTGGCAGAGCTGCGCGGTCAGCGGGTGCTGCTGCCCAGCCTGCGGCAGGATCTGTTCAGCCCGCTGTGGTCGGCCTGCGCCCGGTCGGGCTTTGCGCCGAATGCGGAGATCGGCCCCAGCTTTTATCAGGCCTATTATCTTGTGCAGGAGCAGCTTTGCACCTGTCTGACCCGCTATGAACCGGGAGCCAGACGGGAACTGGACCGTGTGCGGGATGTGCTGCTGGAAGATCTGCCCCCGCTGTGCGTCTCACTGGTGCAGCGGCGGGATCATTCCTCTGCCTACATCGACCTGCTGCGCAGCTACCTGATGGAGGTGCTGGGCGGTTCGGCCAGCCTGCCGCCTCGCCGCGGACGGCCCGCAAAGCCGTTCTACAATTTCCCGGTGCTGTCCAGTGCTGCGGCAAAGGCTGCACCGGCCCACCCGGTGCCCGGCACCCAGCTGGATTTTGCCGGCGGCACCAACTTCCGGGAGCTGGGCGGTTACGAAGCCGACGAGGGCAAGCATATCAAGTGGGGCCAGATCTGGCGCGGCATCCCTACCTGCAAGCTCACCGGTGAAGCCGACCGCGCGAAGCTGGACGCGCTGGGCCTGCGCCTGATCCTTGATCTGCGCAGCAGCGGGGAAGTGCAGAAAGAACCGGACTACGTACCGGACGGTGCACGTCTGGTGCAGATCTGCGGCCTGTGCGCCGAGGACGGCCACGAGATCTCCTTTGCGCCGGATGATATCGCCGCCCTGATGAAGGGCCATGAAGAAAGCGCCGACGGCAGCACCTTCGTGCAGGCGATGTACGAGCGGATGCTGTTTGGCAACAAGGCCTTCAAGGAGCTGTTCCGTGCGCTGGAAGCAGGCGAGACCCCCATCCTGTTCCACTGCTCGGCCGGCAAGGACCGCACCGGCGTGGCGGCCATGCTCATTCTGCTGGCACTGGGCGCTTCGGATGAGACGATCTGTGCGGACTATGAGCGCACGAACCTCTGCCGCAAGGCTGAGATCGACGCAGTGCTGGCGGAGCACGCCGAAGAGATCGCGGCAAACCCGGCCTGCCGGATGCGCTATTACCGCAAGGCGGGCGTGGACCCGGCAGCCGCACCCTTTGTGCTGCGCACCATCCGCGCAAAATACGGCAGCGCCGAGAACTATCTGGAAGCCGAATACGGCCTGACCCCTGCGCGCCTGATGCGCCTGCGCAGGATGTATCTGGAATAAACGGGAACGGGGACGGCATCCGGTGCGGATACTGTCCCTGTTTTCTGCACAAAATGTTCTGCGGGGCAGGGTTTTCCTCTTGACAAGCGGGCAATTGTTTCGTACTATAAATAGTAGTATGGAATAAAAGATGCTGTGTGCAGGTCGTTCCCGTGACCCGTGTCCCTTACAGGCAGAGCCTGCCTGTTTTTATATAAGATAGAACCGTAGATAGAAAAGCTTGCAGCCTGTTCGTGCGGCATTGGCCGTGCGTGTGGTCTTATTGCCACTTTTTGCATTGAAAGCTCACTTATAAAAAATGTTTGCAGCCTACACCTGCCCTACAGCGTCTCCTGCTTATGATTCAGAATTTTGAATTCTAACAAAGGAGAGTGAAACGCGATGACCGCGATTGGAGTGATCGTGGCCCTGATCGCTGCTGTGATCGGCGTTGGTGCGGGCTATTTTATTGGCTATAACAACCGTAAAAAGACCGCCGAAGCCCAGATCGGCAGCGCGGAGGCCGAAGCGACCCGGCTGGTGAACGAAGCCATCAAGACCGCAGAACAGAAGCGCAAGGAAGCGGTTCTGGAAGCAAAGGACGAGGCCTTCAAGCTGAAGGCCGAGGTGGATGCCCAGAAGGCAGAAGCCGATAAGGAGATCAAACAGCGCCGTGCGGAGATCAGCCGTCAGGAGAACCGCATCGACCAGAAGGAAACTGCCCTCGACCGCAAGACCGAGGCGCTGGAACGCAAGGAAGAGGAGCTGAAAAAGCGCGCCGCTGAGGCCGAGGAGCGTCTGGCCGAGATCGAGGCTCTGCGCGCCAAGGAGATGGAGCGGCTGGAAACGCTGGCCGGTCTGAGTCAGGAGGACGCCCGCGAGGTGCTGCTGCACAAGGTGGACGAGGAGCTGACCCACGAAAAGGCCGTGCGCGTTGCCGCCTATGAGACCGACCTGAAGGAAAACTGCGACAACATTGCCCGCAACCTGATCGGTCAGGCCGTCAGCCGCTGCGCTGCCGACCACTGCAGCGAGACCACCGTCAGCGTGGTGCCGCTGCCCAGCGACGAAATGAAGGGCCGCATCATCGGCCGCGAAGGCCGCAACATCCGTGCGCTGGAAACGGCTACCGGTGTGGACCTGATCATCGACGATACCCCGGAGGCCATCACCCTGTCCTCCTTCGACCAGACCCGCCGCGAGGTGGCCCGCATGACGCTGGAACGCCTGATCGGTGATGGCCGCATCCACCCCGCCCGCATTGAGGAAACGGTGGAAAAGTGCCGCCACGAGCTGGAGCTGCAGATGAAGCGCGAGGGCGAGCGCGCCGTGATGGAGCTGGGCATCCATGGCCTGCACCCGGACCTGATCAAGCTGATCGGCCGGCTCAAGTACCGCACCAGCTTTGGCCAGAACGCTCTGAACCACAGCATGGAGGTGGCATGGGTGGCCGGTCTGCTGGCAGGCGAGATGGGTGTGAATGTGACCATGGCACGCCGTGCCGGTCTGCTGCATGATATCGGCAAGGCGCTGGATCACGAGATCGAGGGCAGCCATGTGCAGATCGGTGTGGACATCTGCCGCAAGTACAAGGAAAACACCCAGATCATCCATGCCATCGAGGCTCACCACGGCGACGTGGAGCCTAAGACTCCACTGGCCTTCATCATTCAGGCTGCCGACGCCATCAGCGCTGCACGCCCGGGTGCCCGCCGCGAGAACGTGGAAAGCTACGTCAAGCGTCTGGAAAATCTGGAGGAGATCTCTTCCAGCTTCGAGGGCGTGGAGCAGGCCTTTGCCGTGCAGGCAGGCCGCGAAGTACGCATCATGGTCAAGCCCGATGTCATCAGCGACGATCAGGTGATCCTGCTGGCACGCTCCATTGCCAAGAAGATCGAGGACACGCTGGATTACCCCGGCCAGATCAAGGTCAATGTGATCCGCGAGAGCCGCGCTGTGGAGTACGCAAAATAAAGTTTTGCCCAAAAAGCTGCCGTGCAGATGCACAGCAGCTTTTTTCTGCTTGTAATCCGGCGGCAAAAAAGGTATCATGGAGAAAAACAGACCGAAAGGGGAGAACCACTATATGAAACATGCAAGAAAATGGCTGGCTTGCCTGCTGGCGGGTGCACTGGCACTGGCGGTGCTGACCGGATGCAGTGCACTGATGGACGGCACGGTGCAGAAGGATACAGAACAGGCCAAGGCCCTGATGAAAGAGGTAGACTCCAGCCTGACCTATAATACCGATCTGGAAGATGCAGCCAGCCGTCTGGCAGACTGGCTGGTGGAGGACTCCACCCAGCTGACCACCCAGTCCGGCCTGCTGACACGCAAGGTGCCCATGACCACCGGCTCCGGTGCCATGCTGGCCAAGGATGTGTACGAGTTTATCGATCATTCCACCAGCTTTCTGTTCCTGCCCAGAGGCGTGGTGATCGGCCTTGCAATGAACAACGAATGGGGCTTTACCGGCTACTTATATGCTCCGCCGCTGAGCGAGGCGGGCAGCGCACTGCGCAGCTATGCGGCAGGCTGCAGCCGGATGGGCGCGGTGTTCATTGAATACGGCGGCGAGACTTACGTAGTGGCTATGTTTGCCTAAAAACCGAAAAAACGGTGTTTCCCTGCTGAGAACGGTGCGTTTTCAGCAGGGATTTTTTGTGTCTGGTATGTGCACAAAAAACAGGTTGAAAGTACGACTTATGCACAAAAAATGAAAATACGCAGGTGAAATCTCTTCATCTGTTTCCCCGAAAAACACAAAAAACTCATGTTTTCACGAAACTGTATTTCGAGCAACTACAGTATATCTTCAAAACTGCACAAAAACAAAAACAAAATTTTTGCTGACCATTGGTCAAAGCACAGAAAAACAGCCGGAAGCCTTTCCTTTTCAGGCGGAACAGCGTATAATGCGGATATCGCACAAAGGTGTGCAGTGCTCCAGAGGAGGAGCAAAAAACCTTTGTGCATTTTTCACCATTCAATGCTTTACCTTAATAAAGCATTGAGGTAAGAGAGAGGGAAAAAATATGAAATTCGATCGTCGTATTTCTCGCCGCAGCTTCCTGGCTGCTGCAGGCGTATCGGCTGCTGCACTGGCTCTGACTGCCTGCGGCGGCTCTTCCAGCACCGCTGCTTCCGGCTCCACCGCTGCTTCTGGTGCAGCCGCCTCTGCTGAGGGCGGTGTGCTGAACGTCATGCTGGAGACCGAAGTCCAGTCTCTGGACCCCCAGCTGGCTACCGACGGCACCTCCTTTGAGGTCATCGCCAACTACACCGACGGCCTGATGCAGATGGATGCGAACGGTGCAGCCGTGGAGGCTCTGGCAGAGAGCTATGAGCTGAGCGAGGACGGCAAGACCTACACCTTCCACCTGAAGGATGCAAAGTGGTCCAATGGCGATGCCGTTACCGCAGCAGACTTCGTGTTTGGCTGGCAGCGTGCTGTTGACCCCGCAAACGCATCCGAGTATGCCTACATGCTGAGCGATATCGGTCAGGTGGTCAACGCCGCCGAGATCATTGCAGGCAACAAGCCCGTCACCGATCTGGGCATCACCGCTGTGGATGACAAGACCCTGAAGGTGGAGCTGAACGTTCCGGTCAGCTACTTCCTGAGCCTGATGTACTTCCCCACCTTCTACCCCATGAACCAGAAGTTCTTTGAGAGCTGCGGCGATACTTACGGCACCAGCGCAGACACCGTGCTGTCCAACGGTGCATTCGTGCTGACCAGCTATGAGCCGGCTGCCACCGCTTTTGAGCTGGTGAAGAACGCCGATTACTACGATGCTGACCGCATTGCTCTGGACGGCCTGAACTATCAGGTCATCAAGGACAGCCAGCAGGCTCTGATGAGCTATCAGAACGGCGATCTGGACATCACCCTGCTGAACGGCGAGCAGGTCGAGCAGGTCAAGGACGACCCCGAGTTCACCAGCGTGGGCGCCGGCTACCTGTGGTACATCAGCCCCAACATGGACGCTGTGCCGGAGCTGGCAAACCTGAACCTGCGCCGTGCCATCACCTTTGCACTGGATCGTGATTCCATCACCAATGACGTGCTGAAGGACGGCTCTTCTCCCGCCTACACCGCAGTGCCCGCACAGTTCGCCACCGGCCCGGATGGCAGCGATTTCAGCGCCGACCAGACCAAGTTTGCAGAGTTCTGCGCATACGATCCCGACAAGGCTGCAGAGTACTACGAGCAGGCCAAGGCTGAGCTGGGCAAGGATTCCTTCTCCTTCACCATGGTCGTCGATGCCGACGATGCTCCTCAGAAGGTCGCTCAGGTCGTTCAGGAGCAGCTGCAGACCACCCTGCCCGGCTTTACTCTGGAGCTGAAGGTAGAGCCCAAGAAGCAGCGCGTGCAGGATATGCAGGACGGCAACTTTGAGATCGGCCTGACCCGCTGGGGCCCCGACTACGCCGATCCCATGACCTATCTGGGCATGTGGGTCACCGGCAACTCCAACAACTACGGTCTGTGGAGCGACGCTGACTACGATGCCATCATCGCAGAGTGCACCACCGGTGATCTGTGCACCGATCCCGAGGGTCGCTGGGAAGCCATGTATGACGCTGAGTCCATCGTGCTGGAGCAGGCCGCCATCTTCCCGCTGTATGGTCAGTGCAACGCCGAGATGATCTCTTCTGCCGTGACCGGCGTGGACTTCCACCCGGTTGCTCTGAACCGCGTCTACAAGGACGCAAAGAAGAGCGTCTGATCCTGATCGAAAACTGAAATGCCGCACAGTGGCAGCGTGATTGCCGCTGTGCGACTTTTTGGCTTTTACACTGTCCACGTCCGGCGCACGGATGACCGCGGCAGAAAAAGCCGCCCTGTCTTGAGCAGGGAGAAGAAGAAACTTTAAGGGGGTCTACCCAACGTGAAAAAATACACGCTCAAGCGTATTATCACTTCGTTGTTTACGCTGCTGGCCATCCTGCTGGTGTTGTTCATCCTCATGCAGCTGATGCCCGGTTCGCCCTTCAACGATGAAAAGCTGACGCCGGAAATGCGCGCATCCCTGTACGCAAAGTACGGTCTGGATCAGCCCATCTATGTACAGTTCTTCCGCTATGTGACCAACATGCTGCGCGGTGACTTCGGTGTCAGCTACAATATCTCCAAGAACACGCCCATCTCCCAGCTGATCCAGTCCCGTCTGCCCATTTCCATCCGTGTGGGCGGCATGGCTGTTACACTGGGTGCCATCGTGGGCCTTGTGCTCGGCATCATTGCAGCCCTCAAGCGGGACACCATCTTCGACACTCTGGCCACCATCATCTCGGTCATCGGCGTGTCGGTGCCGTCTTACGTGATCGCACTGGCCCTGAGCTATACCTTTGGCTTCAAGCTCAAGTGGTTCCCCATGCTGTTCTCCGCAAAGGACGTGTTCGGCTCCAGTGTGCTGCCCAGCATCTCGCTGTCCATGTTCACCATGGCTTCCATTGCCCGCTTTACCCGCAGTGAAATGATCGAAGTTCTGGACTCCGATTATATGCTGCTGGCCGAGAGCAAGGGCATTTCCGGCCCGGCGCTGATCTTCCGCCACGCGCTGCGCAACGCGCTGATCCCCATTATCACCGTGCTGGCCCCGCTGATCGTGGACCTGATGACCGGCTCGCTGGTGGTGGAGAAGATCTTCGCCATTCCCGGCGTGGGCAGCCTGCTGGTGACGGCCATCCAGTCCAACGACTACAATGTGGTCATCAGCCTGAGCTTCATCTACAGTGCCATGTACATTGGCATCATGCTGGTCGTTGACCTGCTGTACGGCATCATCGACCCGCGCATCCGCTTGGCAAAGGGGGACGACTGATATGGCAGAAAAAGCGATTCACCTGGGCGGCGAAGCCACGGCTGATGCCATCGTCAGCGCAGTGGATACCATGTATTCCGAGCATACCTTCAACGAGAAGGACTTTGCGCTCAAGCATAACGACGCAGAGATCGCAATGGACTCGAACTTTGCCGCACAGAGCTTCTGGAAGGATGTGCGGGTGCGCTTCTTCCGCAAAAAGAGCGCGGTGCTCGGCCTGATCCTCGTTGTCTTTATCGTGCTGCTGGCGGCATTTGGCCCCGGCATGAACGAGTATACCTACTCCGGTCAGGAGCTGAGCCAGAAAAACTTTGCACCTCGCGTGCAGGTGCTGGAGAACTTCGGCATCTTCAACGGTGACGAGAAAATGAGCACCACCACCGGTTCCAAGACAGTGAATGCCTATGTGGAAAAGGGCAAGGAGGATGTCTACTACTGGTTCGGCAGCGACACCTATGGCCGCGATATCTGGACCCGCACCTGGGAGGGTGCCCGCGTGTCCCTGATCATCGCGGTTGCCGCCGCCATCATCGATATGGTCATCGGCATGAGCTACGGCCTGATCTCCGGCTACTTTGGCGGCAAGGTGGATATGGTGATGCAGCGTTTTCTGGAAGTTGCCAACGGCATCCCCCGTCTGGTGATCGTCACGCTGCTTCTGCTGGTGCTCAAGCCCGGCATGATCACCATTATCTTTGCCCTGATGCTCACCGAGTGGGTGGGCATGAGCCGCATTGCCCGCGCTGAGATGCTCAAGCTGAAGGATCAGGAGTTCGTGCTGGCTTCCCGCACGCTGGGTGCAGGCAGCTTCTTCATCATCTTCAAGGAAGTGCTGCCCAACATCATCGGACCCATCATCACGCAGGTCATGTTCAGCATCCCCACCGCAATTTTCACCGAGGCATTCCTGTCCTTTGTGGGTCTGGGCATCCCGGTGCCGCAGTGCTCGCTGGGTTCTCTGATCAGCGAGCTGTACAACAGCTTCACCACCCATCCTTATCAGATCATCCCGCCGATGGTGGTCATGAGCCTGCTGATGATGAGCTTCAACCTCGTGGCCGACGGCCTGCGCGAGGCTCTGGACCCCAAGATGAAGAGTATGTAAGGAGGAACACCCCATGCCTGAAAACAAAAAAGAACAGGTCTTGTCGGTGCGAGACCTTGATATCACCTTTAAGACCACCGCAGGCCCGGTGCACGCCATCCGCGGCGTGAACATCGACCTGTACAAGGGCGAAACGGTGGCGCTGGTGGGCGAATCCGGCTCCGGCAAGTCCGTTACCATGAAGGCCGCCATGGGCATTCTGGCACAGAACGCCATTGTGAACAGCGGCTCCATCCAGTTCAGCTACCATCACGCCGACGGCAGCCCCGAGACGGTGGACCTGCTGCAGAAGGACAAAAAGTGGATCCGCCGCCACATCAACGGCAAGCGCATCGCCATGGTGTTTCAGGACCCCATGACCAGCCTTGACCCCACCATGCCCATCGGCAAGCAGATCATGGAGGGCATGCTGTGGCACTACAAGATGCCCAAGGATGCCGCCTACAAAAAGGCTGTGCAGCTGCTGGAAGAGGTGGGCATCACCGATGCCGAAAAGCGCATGAAGAGCTACCCGCACCAGCTGTCCGGCGGTATGCGCCAGCGCGTGGTCATTGCCATTGCACTGGCCTGCGACCCCGACCTGCTGATCTGTGACGAGCCCACCACGGCACTGGATGTGACCATTCAGGCCAAGATCCTGGAGCTGATCCGCAGCATCCAGCGTGAGCGCGGCATCTCTGTCATTTACATCACCCATGATCTGGGCGTTGTGGCAAAGGTGGCCGATTATGTGGACGTGATGTACGCAGGTAAAATCGTGGAGACCGGCACCATCGATGAGATCTTCTACGAGCCGCGCCACCCCTACACATGGGGCCTGCTTTCCGCTATGCCCGATCTGGACACCGCAGACGACCGTCTGTACACCATTCCGGGTTCGCCGCCGAACCTGCTGCATGAGAAGCAGGGCGATGCCTTTGCGCCGCGCAACCACTTTGCCCTGAACATCGACGACGAAGTGGACCCGCCCATGTTCAAGATCAGCGACACCCACTATGCAGCTACATGGCTGCTGGACCCCCGCGCACCCAAGGTGGACATGCCGCCTGAGCTTGCTCAGCGCATTGCCCGCATGCGTGCCGAGGCAGAAAAGATCAAGGAGGCGGAATAAATGGCAGGACAGAATGCTGCTCCGCTGCTGAAGGTCGAGGGCCTGAAGCAGTATTTCCGCGTGAGCAAGAGCTATACCGTCAAGGCTGTGGACAACGTCAGCTTTGAGATCTATCCCGGCGAGACCTATGGTCTGGTGGGCGAGTCCGGTTCCGGCAAGTCCACCATCGGCCGCAGCGTCATCCGCCTGTATGACCCCACTGCCGGCAAGATCACCTTTGACGGGCAGGATATCAGCGGCAGGCTGAACCACAGCCAGAACAACACCCTGCGCACCCAGATGCAGATGATCTTTCAGGACCCTATGGCATCCCTGAACCCCCGCAAAAAGGTGGAGGATATCATCGGCGAGGGTCTGGACATCCACCACATGTACAAGACCCGCGAAGAGCGCCGCGAAAAGGTGGAGAAAATTCTGGCCAAGGTGGGCCTTGCGCCCGAACATGCCGAGCGTTATCCCCACCAGTTCTCTGGCGGCCAGCGCCAGCGCGTGGGCATTGCCCGCGCCCTCATCATGAACCCCAAGCTCATCATCGCAGATGAGTGCATCTCGGCGCTGGATGTGTCCATTCAGGCACAGGTGGTCAACCTGATGAAGGATATCCAGCAGGAGACCGGCACGGCCTACCTGTTCATTGCGCATGACCTTTCCATGGTCAAGTACATCTCGGACCGCATCGGCGTGCTGCATCTGGGCCACCTGCTGGAGACGGGTACGACCGAAGAGATCTTCGAGAATCCCATCCACCCCTACACCCGCAGCCTGCTGTCGGCCATCCCGCTGCCGAATCCGGTGGTGGAAAAACGCCGTGTGGCTGAGACCTACGACTACGCCACTTCCGGCATCGATTACAACAAGGGCACCGATCACCATGTGAGCGGCAGCCACTATGTCAAGTGCACCGACGAAGAGTTTGCAAAATGGTGTAAATGATAATAAAAGAAAGAAGGAGCGTTCCCGCGTGGAAACGCTCCTTCTTTCTTTTATTATCATTGCTTGAAAAAGAACGAATCCAAGCTGGTTTGATCATATCATGGGAGCAGGGATTCCGCAATGAGAACTTTATAAGTTTTGGGTTCAAGTCCTGCCTGACCCTCAGAACGGCATCCGACACCTTTTGACATTCCTATGCGCTGGGACCCGCGCACTAAACAACAGCCCACTGGGCTGTTGTTTGCCCCGCCCATGGCGGTGCCGTGCTGTTCAAGTCTTGGCTGGCAACAAAAAAGAGCACCCCGATGGGTGCTCTTTTTTGTTATGGGCCAGCCAGGACTTGAACCCGGGACCAAGCGGTTATGAGAACGTCGCTAATTTTGAAATCCCGTTTTTCTTGTGAAATCTTGTGACTATCTGATAATTCCATGAAAGTGCCTTTGTGTACTTTGACGTAACTTTTGGTGGCTTTTTGTCTCTAAAACGGCTCTTTGTAGGTGAAACGGTAGGTGAAAATTTTCACCTACGAAACTCGACACTTACTGTTACTATTTTGGATTTACATGGCTCACTTTCTAAAATTGAAGGTGAGCTTTTTCTTTTGCAGAAATCGGGAAGGAGGTTTTCCACATGAACACACCCATACAGTTGAAAATCCGAGGCCACACCAAATGATGCTGGACTACTTCTACGGGCAGTCGGGCGAATTGTTCTCCTACTTCCGCATCCCGAAAGCACTGTTCCAAGACCACCGCTTCCGGCAGCTCTCCACGGATGCCCGGACACTGTACGGCATCCTGCTGGACCGTATGAGCCTGTCTGCAAAGAACGGCTGGCTGGACGAGCAAGGGCGGGTGTATATCATCTACACCGTCCGGGAGGTGCAGGAGTCCCTCTGCTGCGCCGAGCATAAAGCGGTCAAGCTGCTCCGGGAACTGGAGGACATCGACCTCATCGAGCGCAAACGCCGTGGTTTGGGCAGACCCAGCCTGATCTACGTCAAGGACTTTTCGTCCGGCTTGCCAAAAGCGCAAGTGCAGAATTGCCCAAACAGCAATTCAGGTGCTGCCGAAAGCGCAATTCTGGTGCTGCCAAAACCGCAAGCAAATAAGACTGATAAGAATAAGACAGAGTTGAACGATCCTGACCCTATCTATTCCGAGGGCATCCGGGAGCAGCTTGAGGATTATTTTTATCAGGCGTTGGAGGTAGACCTTCTGCTCCGGCTTTGCCCGGACGAGGAGGACACCATCTACCAGATCGTAGATTTGCTGGTGGATACCTGTGCCACCAAGCGCAGGATGCTCCGAATCGCCGGAGATGACAAGCCTGCCGAGGTTGTATGCAGTCGGCTGAAAAAGCTGAATGCTGACCACATCCGTTTCGTGCTAGATTCTCTGGCAGAAAACACCGCCCCGGTGCGGAACATGAAGCAGTATCTGCTGGCGATGCTCTACAATGCGCCCACCACCATGAACCTCTACTATCAGAACAAAACGAACCACGACTTTGCGCGCGGTTCTCCGAGGAGGTGATGTTATCGCAAAGAAAGCTACGATCATTGCAGTCACCAATCAAAAAGGCGGTGTGGGAAAAAGCACCACCTGTGAGAACTTGGGCATCGGGCTGGCAATGGAGGGCAAGAAAGTCCTGTTGGTGGACACTGACCCACAGGGCAGTCTTACCATCAGCATGGGCTGGCAGCAGCTCGATGAACTGCCTACCACCCTTTCTACCCTGATGGCAAAAGCTATGAACGACCAGCCCATCCAGCCCGGTGAAGGCATCCTGCACCATGCGGAGGGCGTTGACCTGATTCCTGCCAACATCGAACTGGCAGGGCTGGAAGTGGCTCTGGTGAACAGCATGAACCGGGAAAAGATGCTGAAACAGGTGCTGGACAGTGCCAAGCGGGAGTACGATTTTATCCTGCTGGACTGTATACCTCTGAAAAGAAAGCGGCGGCGCAGGCTGAACAGGACAGGCTGAAAGCCGAGGAAGAAGCGAAAAAAGCCGCCGAAGAAGCGGCAGCATCTGGCACGGAACAGCCCAAGGAAAATAAGGTCACAAGGATTGCGTCCGGCTTTCTGGGGGTAGTCGTGCTGATCGCGCTGGCGGCAGGCGGCGGCTTCTACTTCTTTGTCCAGCAGAAAAATAAGAAACAGGCCGCAAAAGAAGCCCTCGACCCCGATGCAGGTTATACCGAGGACAAGGGCGATTTTGAAATTCCTACCGAGGACGAGCCAGAGGACACCGGCGAGGAAGATACCGAACCCATCTGATTTTAAGGCGGCGTTTTGCCGCCTACATATTGCAATCCGAAACAGAATGGAGGGATATTTATCGCAAAATTGATCGTAGCGGAAAAGTCGTCCGTTGCCATGTCCTATGCCAAAGTTCTCGGTGCCACCAACCGTCAGGATGGCTACCTTGAGGGCAACGGCTATCTCGTCAGCTGGTGCGTGGGGCACTTAGTGGAGCTGGCACCGCCCAATGTCTACGATGAAAAGTTCATCAAGTGGAGCATGGGAGCCGTATAATGAACCTGTGTAAATAGGATAGGCTTGATGCCTGGGGCAACCTTCGGGTTGCCTTTACATATCATGATTGATTTTTTGCTCAATTCAGTCCTGATTGTGTGTTATAATAACCAAGAACGTTCATTAGATAGGAGAGCTAAAAATGGAACAATGCAGATTATGCAAATGCACCGACAAGCCTTTAAAAGAAAGCCATATTATACCTAAAATGTTCTATAATGCACTTAAGCGAAATTCACCAACATGTATAATGAGAATGGCTGATGATCCAAATCGAGGAGTACAGGATGGTCTCAAATTACCTTTTTTGTGTGGTGAATGCGAAGAACTGTTTAGCAAATATGAAAGAGCTTTTTCAAATAGGATTTATCAAAAGGCTATCGCAAATGATGGCGAAATTAAGTTTGAATCTAAAGATGATGCACTTTCCTATTTTTTATTGTCTGTTGCTTGGAGAGTAATAAAACATACAAGAGAAACGGATAAAACCACATTGACTGAATGTGAGCTGGAAAAGATGGACGGAATCATCGAGACATGGCGGAGAATTCTATATGATGAAAATATGGAAGAAATACGAAAAGTTCAGCAATTCATCATACCAACAAAGAACTTGAGGTTTTTTGAAAATATCCCTTTTAGGGTTCACGATAATGTGATGATTGATTTTAAGACATTTGATGAGGAGAATACTTTTAACTTCGCATTCACAATAGTTCAAGTTCCGTACTTCATTTTTATTACAACCGTGTGGGGTAATACCGATACCATGAAACAGTATCAGCTTGGAAAAGCGATCAAGCCATATAGAAGCACATTGCCCAAAAACATTACTAAATGTTTGGAAGATTTGCACTTTAAAAAATATTTTGAAGCTAACGACAAATTGGCTGAGAAACAAAGGAAGTTGATTGAAGAGAGAGTGGAAAAAGCTCAAAAACATAAGTAATCGTAATACATAGCAGTCATGCACTACGGTGTGCGGCTGCTTATTTTTTTGCGAAAGGAGCAGATGCGTCCCGGCTTTTTTCGTGCCTGTACGGTCAGCCGCTGGCAGTAGGGCGTGTTATGACCCCGGTGCTTGCCATGACGGTGGTGCGGGAAGCCGCCATCGCCGCCTTCACGCCGGAGAAATTCTACACGGTGGATCTGGAACTGACCAGTGGCTGCACGGCATCCAGCCGTCGCATTCCTGAAAAATCCGTTGCCGAAAACCTGTTGAAAGCCTGCCGAAAGGAGATGGTGGCAACGATCCAGCGCATCACCCGCAAGGAAAAATCCGAAAATGAAATCGAAGCTGGCGTTTGTGCGCCAGCCCGATTCCATCCCAAGGAAAACTGCATTTTCCTTGCGCTGCTTTGCAGCTATCCTTTTGCGGCTCCCGCCTGAGTCCGAAGCGCATAGCACTCCGTTCCAAGGCGGCGAGCAAAACCGAATACGATTCCAGACCGTTCATCAAGAGCAATCTTGCTGGGCGGTCTTTTTGTTTGGAGGTGATGCCTATTCCGTGTCCGCATTTCAAAATCACCATCGTCAAGCGCAGCCAAGGGCAGTCCGCTGTTGCCGGGGCTGCTTATCAGAGCGGCGAACGGCTGTTCAGTGAATACGACCAGAAAACGAAATTCTACAACAAGGTGAAAGAACTTGTCCACGCCGAGATCATGCTGCCGTCCCATGCGCCGCCCGGATATGCAGACCGTGCCACGCTCTGGAATGCCGTGGAAGCTGTGGAAAACCAGTGGAACTCCCAGCTTGCCCGCCGCATCGTGCTGGCGTTCCCGGTGGAAGTTCCGAAAGAGCAGTATTGAAAATTACGAGATTCTGTACCGGGGCAATCTCCCGGAGGGAAAGCACAGCGTTCCGCAGGCAGAGCTGCTGGAGCAACTGTACCAGAAATTCAACTGCGCCAGCCCGACGGATTACCATGGGCACAGCCTGTCGGTCAGCGATGTGATCATGCTGAATCAGGACGGGAAAATCTCGGCGCACTATGTGGACAGCATCGGCTTCAAGGAACTGCCGGGGTTTCTGGATAAAAAGCCGAAACGCCCTTCGGTGCTGATGAATCTCAAAGAGAAGTGCGATGCCCCGGAGTGTAATCCCACCGTCTGCCGGAAAGCGAGGGATGAACATGAACTTTAACCATGAAGAACTCATGCTGATGATGCTTTACAGCACCGGCACCCGGCTGGGGCTTATCCATGAACTGCGGCTGATGCAGTGCTACCTGATGCCGGACGAGACCGCTCTGCGGGAACTGTCGGAGGGCGTTATCGAGAAGCTGAAACTTATGACGGATGCGGATTTTGCAGAGGTTGAATTTCCACTCAACTGATTTTGCCGCCTGCGGGCGGCGTACATAGGGTTTCAACCATTCCTTTTTCAGGATGTTCATAATTCTTCCGTTGCTATGAGATACAAAATGAGCTATACTTATATAAAAAGAAGCAATTGGAAGGAGGCTGCTTTATGAGTGAACGTCAGATCAGCATTGCTGATATGCAGTGCTGGATTTTTCGTATGGCACAAACAAAATGGAAAATGTCACCCAAAGAATGTGCCGAACTGTTTAAGAAATACGATATTCTCGGATTTATCGATGAATGCTATGAACTTCTTCATGTAAGCAGCTACGCTTGTGCGCTTGAAGATGTCGAAGAGATCCTCAAAGCCAATGGGGTAAATGTATGCAAAAGTTGACAGAAGGGATGCTCCTTTATCATGGGAGTTATACCGAAATATCTGCGATCGATTTGAAATATAGTAAACGCACATTGGATTTTGGCAAGGGTTTTTACCTTACTTCTTCCTATGAACAAGCGTTAAACTATATCCCGTCTGCTGTTAAGAAGAACATTCGTTGGCGAAAACTTCCTGCCGATTTCAAAGTAGAAGACGGTTGTATTTCGGTTTTTCGGTTTCATCCAACACCAGAGTTGTTGGTACACTATTTTGAAACAGCCGATCTTGATTGGCTTCATTTTATTTCGGCAAATCGAGACGATTCACTGTTTCAATCTCTCCTGAAAGAATACAGTTCCTATGATATCATTGGTGGAAAAGTCGCAGACGATAGTACGGCGGCAACCTTGAATTCTTATATCACAGGCGAGTATGGAAACCCCGGCTCCGAACGAGCGGACAACTTTACGATTAGTCAGCTTCTGCCAGAACGTTTGACTGATCAATTTTGCTTCCGAACAGAAGTTTCCATAGGCACACTTGAGTTTGTAGGGAGTGAACGCTATGGCGATGTCTATCAATCCGATTTCCGATAAAAGAAAAAACGCTTGTGCTGTAAATTTAATGCGCAGTATGCTGGTAAAATATGCGCAAAAGCATGGTATTCCTTTCGAGGATGCAATGCTTCAATTCACAGAATCGGCCACATACGAAGCACTGTTTGATTTTGACACAGCAGTTTGGAAAGAGGGTCCCGATTATCTTCTGGATGTTTATGAAGAGGAGCGGGCTTTAAACCAAAATCCGAGGGCATGATTAGCTTTTTTCGTTTATAAATGTATCCCCAAAGCGGATGGCTTATATGGTCATCCGCTATTTTTATACATTGAACCGGATTTTCCCCCGGACTGATCTTTGCCGCCTGCGGGCGGCGTACATATTCTCTTTTACAATGGAGTTCAGTGTGGTATACTGAACGTAGCAAGTTAGAATTTTAGGAGGTATAAAAATGGGGCTTTTACGTGACCTTTTTAAGAGTAGCTTTCAAAAGTGGATTGAAAACGCTTCCTATGAAGATTTAGCTGAAGCGTATGAACAAGCTCGGCAACAATGGCTGAAAAAAGGCGGTGGCGATAAAACACAAAGAATGTATCGTCTTGATGCCGAAATGTCCAAGCGAACTGCGGAAAAATGGAAAAACGACCCCAGACGTAATAAAGATCCAAACTTTCGTTGGACAGATGCCAATCGTTGGGACTAGTATCTGATAAATTTCAGGTAGTTGATGATTGCCAAACAGGATATTGTCATAGGCCATGCATCGCCTTTTCCATTGTAAATCACATCCTTCATCAAGCCGTTCGTGGTATATTGGCCGTTCAGCGTTGCCTCATTTATTGCAGATGTATTTTCATAGCTTTGTTTCAATAAAAGGAGGCTTTTTATAATGGATGATTTTCCGCCGCTGTTCACACCGCACAGAATCGTCAGCGGCTTTATGGAGAGCTCTTCCAGCGTGTCGAATGCCTTGAATTTTTCAAGCGAGATTTCTCTTAGCATGTCGCTTCCTCCTCGGTTTTGCTTATGACAGGTAAATGGGCAGCATCAAATTTGGCCTTGCCTGCCGTTCTTTGCCTTTTAATGCTTTGCCCAGTTGATTTCCTCCGTCCGGTAGGAATACTTGTGGTAATACGCACTGATGGCTGCGCCCACAGCCACAGAATTATCCCTTTTGCTTCCCGGAATGATGGTGCACCGGGAGCCGGAATACGAAAGCGAATTGCCGCTTTTCAGAATATTCATGCTGTTCCAGATCTCCGGCACACAGTCATAAAGTCTGCCGGTCAGGATCAGGACCTCGGGGTTGAACAGATTGATGATGGTGCCCACCATAAACCCGATATACTGCTTCAGGAGCTTAAAATTCCATTCGTTCTGCGCAAAGGTATGCAAACGCTCCCGATCCGTTTTCTGCTTGAACACCTCCAGATTCTCGGATTCAAACACGCGGGCACGTATCAGCGATTCCAAACAGGTCTTTTGGCAGAACGGGCAGCGGCATCCGGAAAGTGGGATCTTATCTTCCGGAATTGCAGCAGCCTGAGCTTGGTCTGTGCACTCACTCTTCAAACGCTGAAGCGAGAAGTCCGGGGAAAGGATATGACCGATCTCTCCAAAAAATCCATTGTTTCCCCGCAGCAGCCGCCCGGCCATGCAGCCGCTCAGGCCGATGCCGGTGCCGTGGTAGACGCAGAGAATGTTCTGCGATTCCGCAAGGCTTCTACGTACAGGGTCAGTTGCATGGAATAGTTGTTCTTTCTCATGCAAAAAGCCAGCTTCGGCATTGTGGCAAAGCTCCACTCTGACATCCAGGCTCTCCAGCAGTGTGCGGACATCTGCACACAGCAGGCTGTCCAGATTTTTCTCGTTCAGACATGGAATATTGGGGCAGGCGCAGATTTGTTTTTTTTGTGTATCGACCGCTCCGGGGAACGCGATCCCGATCCCAACCAGCGGGAGCGCCGGGTTTGAAGTATCCTCTGAGGCTCTTGCCGTTTGCAGGAATGCGAGCAGGACATTGTTCAATGTTTCTGCCAGCTTTTCCAAATCCTGCGATGAATTCAGGCAAATGTAGTCCTCCTCTGCTTCCTTTGGCTCCTTTCGCGCACTCAGCAGATCCCGATCCAGCAGGCTTCCCAGTCCCAGTTCCCGCAGTCTTTTTCTTGGAACCGGTTGAAAGGCAAAATCCACCAAGCTCACTTTGATCTCACGCGTACCAACGGCAATGCCCAGCATATATCCCACGGTCGGTAAAAGCGACAGGTCGTCTTTTGCCAGGTAATTTCTGTTCCGCAACTCCTCGCACAGCCTGCTGACTGTCGGCCAAGAGAATCCCGATGCTTCGGAAAGCTTTGTTTTATCGGCTGTCTGCTGCCGTCGGATCTCATCGAGCAGCCGGTAGTTGTTTTCCGACAGAAGTGCTTCCTGCTTTTCCTTTTCAGCCATATAGAGATCTCCTCCATAAAAATAGTATAATAATATAAAATAAAGGAGGAAGCGGCAAGTACACCGTTGTGCTTTGCCGCCCCTCCCAATCAATGCTATCTATCAAATCAACTTGTCATGTAGGCTACTGCCATAGGAAGAATCTTCTCCAGGATCGTCACGCAAGCTGCAACCGCCTCAGGCTTGTCCAGAATCACCACAGTAATCACGACCATGGCCAAGATAACACCCACCACCAAGAGTGCCATTTTAAGCACTTCCTTCATCTCTTTCATTTTGGTGATCGGAGGCTGTTTGGTTTTCTTACGGTTTTTCTCCTTTTGTTTGCCGTTGGACTTCTTGTTCTTCTTCATAGGACAGCTCCTTTTCTCTGCCATTCGTACAAAAAGCACGAATGTGGGTGGCTCGCAGTTGCTGGATCCACAGCCCAGCCTGACGAGGTTTGACCTTACGGTCGGACCCATAATGATATCCCAATTTCAGAGCATCATTGGGATATTATAACAGATAAAGTCGTAGCGGTGGAATTCTATATGTTTGTTTTGCCTCTCTCTTCTATGTGTGCATTATAACACAATCAGTTCAACATGTCAATGCTCTTTTGTATAGTATGTCTTAATTTAGGGGGCCGAGTGTTTATAAAGCCTTTATACCATTGCATCTGCACTCTTTATAGCAAAAAATCGAGGAGCCATTCAAAGCTCCTCGATTTTTTGCTGCCGTCATATAAAATTATAGTTCACTGTTCAAGAAAATCTCCCATCATTTCCTCATAAATCGAGAGGACACCTTCTTTTGCGGTTGGCCTCCAGTCCAAAACGCGAATCGCCGCTGTGTCCAGATCCATATGCAGTGTTCCCAGGCACTCCTTATTCTCCTGCACATCGTACTGCACAGCCAGCCCATATTTATCTGCAACACTCTCTGCTATTTCTGCAATAGAACAATAGGTATCTTCATCCGCAACGTTATAAATTTTTCCGGCAGTGTCCTTGGTCAAAATGGGCAGAATGGCTGTTGCCGCATCCTCTGTTGACAGATAGCTCCTACTCGTCTCAACGCACGTTTTCAGCACGATTGGTTTGTTATCTTTTATAAATTGCTTGAAAGATAGATAAAGCCCTCAACTCTTTTCTCCTTTGCCAGCTCCAGCAGCTTTATCGTACCTTCCAATGCAGTTTTCAAGGTCTCGACTGCCTGCTACATGTAAAAATTCCGAAATCTTATACACGTGAATCTAGTCGGCGGTCATGTTCATAGAAATAAAAACGAATGAAGTAACATAGCAAACCTATCAAAAGACAACCTAGAGTTAAAAGTGGGGCCGAAAAATGTATAAGTACAATATTTCCCCAGAAGTTATTAAGAACAAGACCCACCAGGAATGGGATAGGAGGAATGCCGATGAATGAAAAAGTGATGGCATCGCCGGAGATCCAGAGTGAAGCAGTTGTCCTGCCGCAGATCGTTAGCATCAAACAGGCTAGTCAGCGTATGGGCTTGCCCGAATATTACATCCGCCGCCTGTGCCGGGAAGTTCCGGGCATGGCTTTCCAGTCGGGCATCAAATGGTATATCAACCTTGGAAAGATGGCCGACTACTTCAACGGTGGAACGACAACTTCTTGATTTGTCAAGGATGTGGGTGCGAACTGCGACATCCTAAAAATTAACCGCCTGAACTGCTATACTCATCGTGACAGAGATAACCACCACACAGAAAGGACGGTAAATATATGGCATCCATTAAGCTGATCGAACCCAAAAAGAAACCCCGGTATTACCAAATCACCGCAAATGTTCTGGTGAACGGCAAAATCGAACGCCGCTATGGTCGGTTCGATTTTGACCCCACCGAACTGAAAAACGCTCGTGCACGCAACGCTGCTGCGAATGCTGCCGCCGCTGAATTTGAGCGGCAGGAACAGGAAAAGGCCGATAAAGAAGCCAGCAACGCAGGAAAGACCTTTGCAGTAGTGGCGCAGGAGTACATAGAATCCAAAAAGGCAAGACTTGCTCCTTCTGCTCGCTTAGAGGGCGATTATGACAGCCATCGCAATAAGGCGAACACAACGAGGGGGAAAGAAAACTACCTTCGGAAGATTCATCAATTCCCTGAGTTTGCACAGAAGCCTGTTGGTTCCATCAAAAAGGTGGATTGTGATTGGGTTCTGGAACAGATCGAAATTGGCGGCGCACGGAGCCGCACCCATGCTGTTATCAATCAGCGTGGTCTGGAGATGAAAAAGGAATCTTGCCCGAAGTTGGCTAAGAGGTGCGATTGCGGAGCAAAAACCATCGAAAAGGCATTTCGCAGCGAAGTAGTCGATATTAAAACTGCAGAACAGGTGGCGATTGCGCTGGGCTGTAAAGTGGACGATGCTTTTGATGTGGAAATCATCGCAAAACCTATGACCCGAAAGAGCATGAGAGAATATGCTCTGTTCATTCGTTCCACACTGGAATATGCGGATGAAAATTATGGCGTGAAGAATCCCATGCACAAAATTCCTGCACTGGGAAGCCGGAGCAGGTCGGTAGACACCATTAAGAAGCACCAGATCAAGCAGCTTCAGGATACCTTAAAGGAAAGCTCGATGCTGGAACAGGTAATCGTTCTGTCCTTGCTCAATTCCGGTGTGCGCCGTGGCGAACTGGCTGGACTAACATGGAAAGATGTCAACTTTGAAGAATGCACCATACATATTTCTAAGTCGCTTCTGGTATTCAAAGACTATGGCTACCAGTTGACCACGACAAAGGAAAGCAACATCCGCGATGTGGACGTTGCACCGGAGTACATGGACTTCCTCAAAGAATATTATAAGTATTGGAAGTCTCAGAAAAAATTGATGGGAGGGAGTTGGCAGAAAAGTCTGGATAAGAAAAGCAGCAAGTATGCACCCTCACTCCTTGCCCTTCGGGGAACGGACTTCGTGATCTGCAACGACCACGGTTTTCCTATCAACCCGGACAGCTACGGCGCACTGGTTCGCAGGATCGGACAGCGGGCAGGTATTGAAGGGCTGCATCCTCATATGTTCCGGCACACTTTTGTAAGCATCCTCTTGTCCAACCCGGAAATCGGTGTGGCAACGGTAGCCGCAGAAGCTGGACACGCTCAGCCCAGTACCACCCTTGCAATCTACACGCAGGTCTATGACAAGCGGCGCAAAGAGATTCGCAACCAGATGAGCAAGGAACTGTACGAATAAGCAAAAAAAAGCACGAAGGCCGAAACCTTCGTGCTTCTTAGTGGGCCAGGCAGGACTCGAACCCGCGATAACCCCGTTATGAGCGGGGAGTTCTAACCGACTGAACTACTGGCCCGTATGAAATTTGGACGTACCTGTGAGGGATGTTCAAATGACCCTTCGTAGGTAAAAAGTAGGTGAAACCGCTTTTTTGAAGGCTGAAACTTCAAAAAACAACGGAAAAACGCTGTTTGAAAGAGGTGGAAACGGTAAGGTCTGGCGGTTATGAGCCGCCAGCTCTGACCAACTGAGCTACTAGCCCGCATATTCTGCGCTGCGGCACTTACAAGTATACCAAAAACAGCGCAAAATGAAAAGCATTTACACAAAACTTTATTTGGTGCGGTGGGCATCCAGCTTCTGCTGCATAAAACGATCAAGCATTTCCTGCGGGAACAGCGGTTCCTTGTAGCCAAAGGCCTCGCGGATGAAGATCAGGGTCACTACGGTCTGACGACCGGGGTCCAGCCGGAGGGTATACAGGGTGTCCAGCGGCTGCTGGGTGGGCTGGTGCAGGGTGAGATGCAGCAGAAAGCCGCCGTCCTTTTCCCGGCGGCACTCGTACACGAACTCGTCGGCGTCCCTGTGCTCGTCCAGCCGGTCGAAGCACTCGTCCAGCGGCAGGTCGGTGCGGAACTCCGAAAGGCCGGCGGGGCCGTACTGGCTGCGGCGGGTATTCTCGCGCCGGGACAAAAGAAAAACGATCACGCCAAGCACGGCGGCAAGCAGAACAATGGAAACTGCGGCGTTCATGAAGATCCTCCTGAAGAGTTTTTCTTATTGTAACACAACCCGCATACTTTTGTGCTATAATATTTTTAATTCTTTGAAAATTTTGTCAGGAGCCTGCGCACTGCTGCAGGCGGGAGGAACACAATGAAGCTCAAATTTACACGCAAGACCTGGTACTTTTTCCTGCTGGCGGCAGCGGCAATGTCCATGCTGGGCGGCTTTGCCGTGCTGGGCGGCATGGATTTTTCGGGGCTGGAACTGATCGTGTTCTGCATCACCGGCATTGCAGTGCTGTTTTTGGCCGCACAGAAGGGTGCTCCCGCCAAGGATAAGCGCAGCTACACGCTGGTGTTCGTGCTGCTGATGCTCAGCAAGCTGGCTGCAGGCGGCTGGGCGGGCGACCTGTGCTCGGCACTGGTGTGGCCGGGCCTGCTTGCCATCGAGTACGGCCACGGCAGGCCCGTTCAGCGTCAGCTGCAGCTGGTGTGCATCTCGGAAGCGCTGCGGCTTTTGTTCTGGCTGCTGACGAAGTATGCGGGCATGAGCGCCCTTGCCTTCTGGACGAACATCATGTTCGTGCTGCTGGCCTGTGCCCGGGGCTGGGCAGCGCTGATGCTGTATAAGACCCAGGAGGAAACGCTGTGACTCAGCGGCGCAAGTCCAAAAAAACGGAAGCAGAACCGCGCCGTGTGGACCGGCGCACCTTTCTGGCGGGGGCCGGTGCTGCTGCCTGTGTGGGTGCGGGGCTGTGGCTGCGCAGAAAAAAGTTTTCCAAACGGGACAAAACGAAAGTAGAAAAACAGCCTGTTGAGAACCCTGCCCTGCCTGCAGGCGAGTGGCGGGCCGTATGGGTGAGCTATCTGGAATGGGCAGCAATGGATTTTTCCTCGGCGGATGCCTTCCGCGCCGGGTGCGTGCAAATGCTGGAAAACTGCGCGGGCCTTGGGCTGAACACGGTGCTTGCGCAGGTGCGGCCCTTCGGGGATGCACTTTACAAAAGCCAGCTGTTCCCGTGGAGCCACCTGTGCACCGGCGTGCAGGGGCAGGACCCCGGTTTTGACCCGCTGGACATCCTTTTGCAGGAGGCCCACGGGCGCGGTCTTTCGGTGGAAGCGTGGCTGAATCCCTACCGGCTGCGGTCCTCTGCAGCCATGCCGCCGAATCTGGCAGAGAACAACCTTGCCAACGCCCACCCGGAATGGGTGTGTGCAGTGGGCGACGGGCTGTATCTGAACCCGGCCGAGCCTGCAGCGGCGGACTATGTGGTGCAGGGCGTGGCCGAGCTTTTGCAGAACTACGCGGTGGACGGCATCCACTTTGACGATTATTTTTACCCTACGACCGAAGAAAGCATCGATGCGGCGCAGTTTGCGGCCAGCGGTGCGGCAGACCTTGCAGCATGGCGGCGGCAGAACGTGACCGCTCTGGTCAAGAAGGTGCACGACACGGTGAAGACTGCAGACCCGACGCTGCGCTTTGGCATCAGTCCGCAGGGGAATCCCGACAACGACCTCAACAGCCAGTACAGCGATGTGACGGCGTGGCTGGCCGCAGGCGGGGAAGAACAGGTGGTGGATTATCTCTGCCCGCAGATCTACTGGGGCTATGGCTACACGCTGCAGAGCGGCAGCACCCGATTTGCCTTTGAGAACATCGTGCCCGCGTGGCTGGCATACCCGCGCGCAGAGGGCGTGTCCCTGTACTTCGGGCTGGGCGCGTACCGCGTGGGCGTAGGTGACGGCGGCGCGAACCCGGACAGCGTGAGCGGCTGGAGCACCGGCGATGCGCTGGCCCGGCAGGTGCAGGACCTGCGCAGCCAGAACGCGGGCGGCTGGGCGCTGTACCGGTACGGCAGTCTGTTTGGTGCGGGCGCACCGGAGCAGGCCGCTGCTGAGTGCGCTGCCCTGCGGGCGGTCACTGGCAAAGAAACGTAAAATCAGGCGGCAAACCGCACAAAACAAAGCTGCCTGTCTTGTGCAGTGCGGCGAAATGCGGTATACTATAGCTGTATCTGCCCGAAAAATGGGCAGAAGGATGAATAGCAAAGAGAAGCGCGTTGCTTCGTGAGGAAACGTATGAAGATGAAAAAAAGGATCATTGCGCTGCTGCTGGCGGTCCTGCTGGCAGTGGGGCTGACCAGCTGCAAGGATGTCCTGAAGGGCATCGTGCACAAGGTGACGGGCACCTCGGACGAGGTGCAGGAGGAGGACACCACCCGCTGGGCAGATGCGACCGCCGACCCGCTGATCATTCAGGGGATCGCAGACTCCTCGGCCAAGTTTGCCACGGCCACGGCGGATGGCTGCCTGTATGCAGTGTTCAACGGCATCTGGAGCCGCCAGACCAGCTACTTTACCGTGCCCTCCGGCACGCTGAGCATTATGGGCTGCGGCACGGCTGAGGGCACCCAGCGGTTCAAGGTGGCCGTGTGGAAAAAGGTGGACGGCGGCGCAGAATATGTGACCGACAGCACCTATTATATCCATACCGACGGCACCGACTACCGCTGCACCATCTCCGGGCTGGACCCGGCGGCGCAGTACCGTGTGACCATCTCCTATGACTCCAGCAAGTACTACCTGTACGGCCTGCTGAAGGTGGAGGGCATTGGCTGATGAACACACAAACCAAGAACTCTCTGCTTTTGCTGCTGTGCTCCCTTATTTGGGGCACAGCCTTTGTGGCCCAGAGCGCCGGTTCCGGCATGGGAGCCTACAGCTTTCTGGCCGGGCGCAGCTGGCTGGCTGTACTGGTGCTGATCCCCACGGTGATGGTGTTTGATGCCATCCGCCGCAAAAGCGGCACCGATGCAAAGCCCAAAACTGCTGCCGAGAAGAAAAAGCTGCTGGCGGCAGGCTTTGTGTGCGGCACCCTTCTGTTTGCTGCTTCCGCTGCACAGCAGATCGGCATTACCATCAATCCGTCCACGGCAAAGGCTGGCTTCCTGACCGCCATGTACGTGGTGCTGGTGCCGGTGTTCGGCCTGTTTCTGGGCCGGAAGGGCAGTGCGCAGCTGTGGGTGAGCATGGTGGTAGCCGTGCTGGGCCTGTATCTGCTGTGCATGAAAAACGGCTTTGGCAGCATCGAGTCCAGCGACTGGCTCCTGCTGAGCTGTGCGGTGCTGTTCAGCTTCCAGATCATTGCGGTGGACCACTTTTCCCCGCAGGTGGACGGCGTGCGGCTGAGCCTTGCCGAGTTTCTGGTGGTGTCGGTGGAAAGCACCGCTGCGGCCCTGCTGTTCGAGACACCTTCCGCAGCGCAGTTCGCGGAGAATGCGCTGCCGATCCTCTACTGCGGCATCATGTCCAGCGGCGTGGCCTACACCCTGCAAATTCTGGGCCAGCGGGATCTGAACCCTGCCATTGCCAGCCTGATCATGTGTCTGGAAAGCGTGTTCAGTGCGCTGGGCGGCTGGATGCTGCTGCACCAGAACCTTTCTGCCCGGGAAGTCTTTGGCTGCGTGCTGATCTTTGCTGCCGTGGTGCTGGCCCAGCTGCCGCTGGAAATGCTGCACCGGGCAAAAAAGACTACCTGACCTCATGGCGGGCAGAAAGCAGGAAACACAGCTGCGCGCGGCAGGCGGCATCCAATACGAGCTGACCCGCAAACGGGTCAAGAACCTGAACATCCGTGTGCGGGAGGATGGCACCGTGGCGGTGAGCATCCCCCTGCGGACAAGTGCAGATGCGGCAGACCGTTTTGTGGCCGCACGCGCCGACTGGGTGCAGCAGGCCCGGGAACGTGCCATGCGGCGCGCAGCGCAGGAGGCGCGGCCTCTGCCGGATAAGGAAACAGCGCTGGCCTATTTTACGGCCATGAGCGATAAGGTCTACCCGGCCTTTGCCGGAGTGCTGGGCGGGCACAAGCCCACCATCAAGGTGCGCAGCATGACCAGCCGGTGGGGCGTGTGCTTTATGGCAAAGCGGCAGATCACCTTTGCGCTGCAGCTGTATCATATGCCCCCGGCGGCGCAGATCTATGTGGTAGTGCATGAGTACTGCCACTTTTTGCAGCCCAACCACAGCCCGGCGTTCTGGGCCGAGGTGGCAAAGCTGCTGCCGGACTGGAAAGCCCGGCGGGCGCTTTTAAAGTGACTAAATAGTGGGAAAGCGGATGCGGGCGGTCACAGACCGGCCCGCATCCGAATTGTAAAACAGGAGGGAAGTTCCCTTGGAAAACGAAAAAAAGTCCGGCGATAAATATTCAAAGCTTGCCGGCAACACATTGATCTTTGCAATTTCCAGCTTTTCGTCAAAGCTGCTCACCCTGATCGTCCAGCCGTTCCTGACCTATGCAATGGCGGAGATCTCCGATCTGGGCCTTTCCAAGATCCTGAGCCAGTACGCGAACCTGCTCATCCCGTTCGTGTCCATGGGCATGTCCAACGCCATCATCCGCTTTGGTCTGGACAAGGGCAACAGCGAAAAACAGGTGTTCACCAACGGCCTGCTGACCATTCTGGGCGGCTTTGGCATTCTGGTGCTGTGCTGGCCCATTGCGCAGTTTCTGCCCGATATGGCACAGTACGGCCTGCTCATTTACATCTATGTGCTCATGAGCTGCCTGCGCACCCTGTGCACCCAGTTCGTGCGCAGCCGCCAGTGGAACAAGCTGGTGGCCGTGGACGGCGTGCTGTGCACCGTGGCCACCATGGCTTTCTACGTGCTGTATTTGGTGGGCTTCAAGTGGGGTGCCAACGGCTACCTGCTGGCCATCATCAGCGGCGACCTTTCCAGTGTGCTGTTCCTGATGTTCACCGGCAAGCTGTGGAACTATGTGGAGCTGAAGGGCATCAACAAGGATCTGTGGAAGCAGATGCTGCGCTTCTCGCTGCCCATGATCCCGGCACAGATCAGCTTCTGGATCATCAACGCATCCGACCTGTTCTTTGTGCGTGAGATGTGCAACGGCCTGGACGGCCGCGACGGCAATGCATGGAGCGGCCTGCTTTCCACCGGCTATTTCCTGCCCACCATCCTTACTACGCTGGGCCTGATCTTCTACGATGCATGGCAGCTTTCCGCTGTGACCGAGGAAGAGGGCCGCGCAAAGTTCTTTACCAAAATTTTCCGCACCTATTCCAGTGTGCTGTTCTGCTGCGCAGCCGGTATCATCTGGCTGTGCCGCCCGGTGATGCACATTATGAAGTCCAACTACTACTACGCATGGCACTTTGTGCCCTTCCTTGTGCTGGCTTCCACCTGCAGCTGCTTCAACCAGTTCATGAACAGCGTGTATGTGGTGAATAAAAAGTCCACCCGCAGCATGATCACCATGATGGCGGGTGCTGTGAGCAACTGCATCATGAACTACTTCTTCATCAAGTGGTGGGGGCCCGTGGGCGCTACCTATGCGTCCTTCCTTGGCCTTGCGCTGGTGTTCACCCTGCGTGCCATCGATGCCCACCGCATGATCGGGATGCAGGTACATCCTGGCCGCGTGCTGGTGGACGCCGCCGCGCTGGTGATCGAAGCCTTTGTGCTGCTGGCCGAAACGCCGCTCTACGGCCTGTGGACCGGCATCATCACGGCGCTGATCATCCTGTACAACTTTGCCGGTGTGTGGGCCATGGCCCGTGTCCTGCTGCCCAGGCTTCTGGGCCGCCGCGGCAAGGCACTGGTAAATGTGATCGACGGCTGGATCGCACCCAAGAAAGCATAACAGCATAACTGAAAATAAACGCAGAAAGTCCCCAGAACGCTGGTTCCGGGGACTTTTTCAGCAATCGGGAAAACTTTCAGTGCCGGGCATTTTTGCCGGTCAGGCTGGCAAAAGCGCCGCCAGTCATTAGGGCAAAAAAGTACCGCCATTCCTCAGAATGACGGTAAAACGGATGCGGCAGATCAGGCAAGATGCTTTTCCAGCCAGCTGCCGATATCCTCAAACACTTCCTGATGGTTCGTTTCCACCAGCAGTTCATGCCGGGCACCGGGGTACAGCTTGCATTCAATGTTCTGCACACCGGCATCTTTCAGGCTCTGGATGGCGCGCTGCACGCCCTTGCCCTGTTCGCCCACCGGGTCGGCATCGCCAGCCAAGAACAGCAGCGGCAGGTCTTTGGGCATTTTTGCAAGGAAGGCCGGGTCGTGCAGGCGCAGGATGCCGCTGAACATGCTGTAGTAGGCGTTCAGCGTAAAGGTAAAGGTGCAGCGTTCGTCGGCCAGATATTTGTCCACCTCGGCCTGATCGCGGTTGAGCCAGTCGTGGGTGGTGCGGCCCTCCAGCCCTTTGTTGTAGCCCATAAAGGACATGTTGGCCACGAACTTGCTGCGGTACTGCCAGCCATGAAAGACCGCCAGCACCCGGCAGAGGGTCTTGGCAAACTGCACCAGTGCCTTGGGCTGGAAGCCGGTGCCCATGATGATGGCTCCGTCCAGCTCATGGCCGTATTCGCACAAATACTGCCGGGCATAGAACGAACCCATGCTGTGCCCCAGCAGAAAATAAGGCACGCCCGGGTAAAGCTCTTTGGTGCGCACGGTCATGGCGTGCAGGTCGGCCAGAACGGCGCGGTTGCCGTCCGGCTCGGCAAAGTAGCCGTAGTCCGCTTTGGTGCGGATGGAGCCACCGTGGCCCAAATGGTCGTGGCCGGTAACAAGGATGCCCCGCCCGGCCAGATATTCCGCCAGCGGCTTGTAGCGGTCAATAAATTCCACCATGCCGTGGGACAGCTGCAGAACCGCCTTTACTTCACCCTCCGGCACACAGCGGAAGGCATGCAAAGTCCGCCCCGGCACAGTGGACGGGACGGTGAAATCGATCATCTGGCTCATAGCAGAGTCTCCTTTTTTGTATTTTACAGTGCACCGATCTTGCGGCGGCAGGCCGGGCAGATGCAGTAGCCCGCAAACTGCACCGAAGACTCATCCACCTCGCCGCAGAAATCGCAGCTGCCGGCGGGCCGATGCTTTTTGAGCACGATGGAGTCGCCATCCACAAAGATCTCCAGCTTGGTGTCAGTGTCCAGATGCATACTGGTGCGCAGCTCCTTGGGCAGAACGATGCGGCCCAGCGCATCGATGCCGCGGACAATTCCGGTACTTTTCATAGTATTCCATTCTCCTTTATCCTTTTCCTGTGATAGCCAGTCTGTGACACAATAGGAAAATTGTTCCAGTGGCGCTATGCTCAGTATACAAAAAATAACAGGGTTCGTCAATGATTGCGTGACATTTCGACAAAAAACAACCTTTTATGCAACTTCTTCCGGCTTGTTCTCCACACGGGCGCTGGTGCGTCCCTCGGGACGGATCTCTCCAGCGGCAGTCAGTGCGATCTTGGTCAGCGTGGGGCCTGCCAGCTCATACACCAGCACCGAGAACAGCACCACGTTGCGTACCATGTGGCCGTCCGAGAGCTGGGCGGCTGTGGCAGCCATGCCCAGTGCCACACCGGCCTGCGGCAGCAGGGTGATGCCGAGGTACTTCTGGATATCATCACTGCAGCGGGCCCGCGATCAGCGAAAGGGAAGAACGAAAAGGAAAAACGCAGCGCAGCCAGAAAAAACGCATATACGTCTAATATACTATCCGCCCAGACAAAAAGCAACCGGAATATGGAGACCCGGCAAAGAGCTCCGGTCGGGCAAATAAAAGAAACTCCTTCCGTCATCGCTGCGCGATGCCACCCATTCCCCTTCTGGCACTTTCGTGCCACCTCCCCCGGCCGGGGGAGTCTTTCTCACGGAGGGAGGCTCTGGCGAGAAGGAGAAGTGTTCCATTCTGCCAAAGGCTCCCTCTTTGAGGGAGCTGGCACGGCGTAAGACGTGACGGAAGGAGTAAATTCCAAAGAATCAGTTGAACTTGAAGATCTTGCGCAGCTGGCGGTACACGCCCAGAGTGAGCTTGTCGCCGCCGGGGAACTTCAGGTCGGTCAGACCGCCCAGATTGTAGCGCACGGCACGGTAAACGCCGGTGCTTACGTGATCCTTGAGGTACTGCCACAGCCCGGTGCGCTTGGCCTTTGCCTCGTCGCTGCCGTCCAGCAGCAGGAAGATGTCGCTCACGGCCATCATCACGGACAGATAGTGCACCATGTAGGCGTGCAGACGTCTCTGATCCTTCAGCTCATCCAGATCCTGACAGTCGATCATGTGCCTGGTGACCCGCAGCTGCTGATCCACCCGCTTGACCATGATGCTCTCGTTCACGCTCTGGTCGGCACGGCCAATGAAGTAGCGGTACAGATCCAGATCCATGTAGTACATGCTCTTGACATAGGGCAGGGGCTGGTAGACAAAAATGTTGTCCACATAGAAGGTGTGCTTGGGCAGCACCATGCCGCACTTGCGCAGCACCTCGGTGCGGTACATCACCGAGTGCATCAGGATGTTCTGATCCGGGCGGAAGTGGCCCACATGGGTCCAGTTGAACAGGCGGTTCTGGGGGAACACGTTGGTGTAGCGCACGGTCAGGGTGGTGTTGTCCTCCACATGCTCGTACACATAGTTGCAGATCATCATGTCCGGCGCGGTGCCGCGGGCCACCAGAGTGGTCAGGCGGGCCAGAACCTTTTTCAGGGCATCGGTGTCCAGCCAGTCGTCGCTGTCCACTACCTTATAGTACAGGCCGGTGGCGTTGCGGATGCCCTGATTGACGCCCTCACCGTGGCCGCCGTTCTCCTGATGGATGGCCTTGACGATGGTGGGATATTTGGCGGCGTACTCGTCGCAAATGGCGGGGGTATCGTCCTTCACGGAACCGTCGTCCACAAGGATGATCTCGGCCTGCTCTCCGGCAGAAAGCAGGGTCTCGATGCAATGGCGCATATATGCCGCCGAGTTGTAGCACGGAACGGCGAAGGTGATGAGTTTCTGCTGCATAAGATGATGGCTCCTTTTTCTATCAACAGTCGGCGCACAAAAAACGCCGGACATGGAGTTATGTGCTCCTATTATATCATTTTCGCGCCTGAAAAGCTATCATTTGCAAAAAAATTACCTTTGACATTTCGTGCTTTTTGCCGAAAAAACGGCTCTGCACCTGCGCAAAAGCCCGGCTTTTGTGGTATACTGATATGGTTTTGAAGACATTGCGCAGAAAAAACCTATTCTATGATACGGAGGGACCCATGGAAAACCCGCACTCGATCTTAAAAAAGGTATTCGGCTACGACAGCTTCCGCCCCGGGCAGGAGGAGATCGTCAGCCGCCTGCTTGCCGGGCAGGATGTGCTGGCGGTGATGCCCACCGGTGCGGGCAAATCCATCTGCTATCAGGTGCCGGCGCTGCTTTTGCCGGGCATCACCATTGTGGTGTCGCCGCTGGTCAGCCTGATGAAGGATCAGGTGGGGGCACTGGTGCAGGCCGGTGTGGCGGCGGCTTTCCTCAACAACAGCCTCACCGACAACCAGAAGGCCCTGATGCTGCACCGCGCTCGGGAGGGCTGGTACAAGATCATCTATGTGGCACCGGAGCGGCTGGAAATGCCCGGCTTCCAGCGGTTTGCGCAGGAACGGACTATCAGTATGGTGACGGTGGACGAGGCCCACTGCATCAGCCAGTGGGGACAGGACTTCCGGCCCAGCTACCTGCGCATCAAAGCCTTTGTGGACAGCCTGCCCAGCCGTCCGGTGGTGGGCGCGTTCACGGCCACGGCCACCGCCCATGTGCGGGACGATATCCGGGAACAGCTGGCCTTGCAGAAGCCCTATGAGGTGACCACCAGCTTTGACCGTCCCAACCTCTATTTTGAGACCCGGCGCGCTCTGCCCAGCCAGAAGCCGAAGGAGCTGCTGGACCTTGTGCTGAAAGAGGGCGACAACGCGGGCATCGTCTACTGCAGCACCACAAAGCAGGTGGATGAGACTGCCCGTCTGCTGCAGAGCCGCGGCATCCGCGCCGCTGCCTACCACGCTAAGCTGGATGCGGAGACCCGGCGGAAGAATCAGGACGATTTCCTCTATGACCGGGTGCAGATCATGGTAGCCACCAATGCCTTCGGCATGGGCATCGACAAGCCCAACGTACGATTCGTGATCCACTACAATATGCCCAAGGATGTGGAAAGTTATTATCAGGAAGCAGGCCGTGCAGGCCGCGATGGACAGCCTGCGCGGTGCACGCTGCTCTATTCCGGCACCGATGTGCGCACCATCCGCTTCTTTATTGAAAAGGAGATGGAGGCAGACAATGGCCTGCCCGCCGATGTGAAAGCCGAAGCTGCCCGCAAGGCCGAGGAACGGCTCAAGTACATGACATTCTATTCCACCACGCAGGACTGTCTGCGGGGATTTCTGCTGCATTACTTCGGCGAAGCTGCACCAAAGAAATGCGGCAGCTGCTCCTGCTGTCTGGCCGCAGAGCAGGAAGCGCAGCTGCAGGTGGAGTATTCCCGGCGGCGCGCGGCGGATAATGCCCGCCGCCTGACCGAGAAGCCGCGCCGCACAAAGGCGGTGGCAGGCGAGCTGAGCGAGTTTGACGAAAAGCTGCTGAATGCCCTCTATGCGCAGCGCAAGCGGCTGGCCGGAAAGCAGAATATCCCGGCCTTTATGGTGTTCAGCGATGCCACCCTGCGGGAAATGGTGGAGAAGAAGCCGCTGAGCACCGATGAACTGCTGAATATCAGCGGTGTGGGCGAGAAGAAAGCCGCCCGCTACGGCAATGCCTTCCTGCGCATCATCGAGGATGCCGTGGGCAGCAGAGAGTAAAACAAAAAAAGAAAGCGTCCAGTTTTCCACACGTTCCGTTCAGGAAGTGGAAAACCGGACGCTCTTTTCTGTTATGTTTATTTTTCCATAGTATGGGTGGCGAACACCTTTTCGTCCTCCCACCACACGGGCTGCCCGGCGGCAAGGGTCTTTTTCACATCCAGCAGACGCTGGTTGCTGCTGCCCCGGAACCGCAGGGAGATATCGTGCTTGGCTTCAACAAATTCGCCGTCCACCAGCACATCCAGCAGGCCCAACAGCTCGTCGGTGGCTTCGCACCGGGCAAGACTTGGCTCTTTGCCGGTCAGCTGCTCCCAGGTGTAGCCGGAATAGCACCACACCGTTTTGTTGGGGTACAAGGCCTTGAAGTTGCGCACAAAGGGCAGCAGCTCCCGCTGATTTTCCGGCTCCATGGGTTCGCCGCCCAGCAGAGAAAGGCCCGCGATATAGTCCGGCTGGCAGGAAGCAAACACTTCGTTGCGGGTGGCTTTATCGAAGGGCTGGCCGTAATGGAAATCCCACGCCACGGCGTTGAAGCACCCCGGGCAGTGGTGGCGGCAGCCGGACACGAACACGCTGGTGCGCACCCCCGGGCCGTTGGCAATGTCATAGTATTTGATGGTTGCGTAGTTCATAATATGATTCCTGTACTTTACAAAGAAATGGAAGCCTGCCGCTGTGGCCCTTCCGGTGAAAATACGTTTGGAGCGGCCCGCAGGCCGCTCCAAACGTGAAATAGAAAAATTTTCCGCTGTTATGCCCAGAGCGAAGCGGAGGGCATTTGAATCGTAATTACAGATGCAGCACGCGGTCCTTGATCTCCTGCGTGCGGCCCTGATTCCAGAATTGGGTGCCGATATAGCCACAGGTGCGGCGGGCAACGTTCAGCTTGTTCTGGTCGCGGTTGCCGCACTTGGGGCACTCCCACACCAGCTTGCCGTCATCCTCCACGATCTTGATCTCGCCGTCATAGCCGCACACCTGACAGTAATCCGACTTGGTGTTCAACTCCGCATACATGATGTTGTCGTAGATGAACTGCAGCACGCTCATGACGGCTTCCAGATTGTCCTGCATGTTGGGCACTTCCACATAGCTGATGGCACCGCCCGGGGACAGGCGCTGGAAGTCGGATTCAAACTTCAGCTTGGTGAAGGCATCGATCTGCTCCGACACATGCACATGGTAGCTGTTGGTGATATAGTTCTTGTCGGTAATACCGGGCACGATGCCAAAACGCTTCTGCAGACACTTGGCGAACTTGTAGGTGGTGGATTCCAGCGGGGTGCCGTAGAGGGAGTAGTCGATGTTCTCGGCCTTTTTCCACGCGTTGCACTTGTCGTTCATGTGCTGCATCACACTCAGGGCAAAGGGCTTGGCACCGGCATCGGTATGGCTCTTGCCGGTCATATACTTCACGCATTCATACAGGCCGGCATAGCCCAGACTGATGGTGGAGTAGCCGCCGAACAGCAGCTTGTCGATCTTTTCCCCTTTTTTCAGGCGGGCCAGTGCACCATACTGCCACAAAATGGGAGCGGCATCGCTGGGAGTGCCCAGCAGCCGCTTGTGCCGTGCCTGCAGTGCGCGGTGGCACAGGGCCAGACGCTCGTCGAAGATCTTCCAGAACTTCTCAAAGTTGCCCTTGGAGGAGAGTGCCACATCCACCAGATTGATGGTGACAACGCCCTGATTGAAACGACCGTAGTATTTGGGCTTGCCGGTCTCGGGATCCACATAGGGGGTCAGGAAGCTGCGGCAGCCCATGCAGGTGTAGCAGTGGCCCTCGCCGTTTTTGTCCACCTTCAGCTCCAGCATCTTCTTCTCGGAGATATAGTCGGGCACCATGCGCTTTGCGGTGCACTTGGCGGCCAGCTCGGTCAGATAATAGTAGGGAGTGCCGGGGCGGATGTTGTCCTCTTCCAGCACATAGATCAGCTTGGGGAAGGCGGGGGTGATCCACACACCGGCCTCGTTCTTCACGCCCTGATAGCGCTGGCGGATGGTCTCCTCAATGATGATGGCAAGGTCTGCCTTCTCCTGCGGATTGCGCGCCTCACCCAGATACATGAACACGGTGATAAAGGGGGCCTGACCATTGGTGGTCATCAGCGTGACCACCTGATACTGGATGGTCTGCACACCGCGGTTGATCTCGTTGCGCAGGCGGCGCTCTACGATTTCCTTCTTGCGCTCAGCAGAAACGTCCAGACCGGCCATTTCCACTTCTACCTCAGCGGCGATCTTCTTGCGGGAGACATCCACAAAGGGGGCGAGGTGGGTCAGGCTGATGCTCTGACCGCCGTACTGGTTGGATGCCACCTGTGCAATGATCTGGGTGGCGATGTTGCAGGCGGTGGAGAAGCTGTGAGGCTTTTCAATATAAGTGCCGGAAATGACGGTGCCGTTCTGCAGCATGTCCTCCAGATTCACCAGATCGCAGTTGTGCATGTGCTGGGCAAAGTAGTCGGAATCGTGGAAGTGGATCAGGCCCTCCTGATGGGCCTTGACGATCTCCGGGTCCAGCAGCAGACGGGCGGTCAGATCTTTGGAGATCTCACCGGCCATATAGTCGCGCTGTACGCTGTTCACGGTGGGGTTCTTGTTGGCGTTCTCCTGCTTGACCTCTTCGTTCTGGCACTCGATCAGGCTCAGGATGCGCTCATCGGTGGTGTTGGTCTGGCGCTTCAGGCTCTGCACATAGCGGTAGGTGATGTAGTGCCGGGCCACATCATGTGCCTTGATGTCCATGAGCTGGTTCTCCACCATATCCTGCACTTCTTCCACGCTGACGGCGCGGTTCAGCGCCTGACACTGGTCGGTAACAGCAGCGGCGATCTGGGTGATCTGGTCCTTGGTCAGACGGTTCTGGCCGCTCACAGAATCGCTGGCCTTGGTAACAGCGGTGATGATCTTGGTGATATCAAAGGGGACCTCTGCACCGTTGCGTTTGATGATCTTCATCGGCTCTCCTCCTTAACAAATAAAGCACAGTGTGAACGGGTATCTCTTACAATAAGAGATACCCGTTTTGCGCACACGATATCCAACAAACTGAATGTAGCTCTATTCTATCACTATCTAGTGGCAAGTCAAGGAAAATACCACTACATTTTGCGTTTTGGAGTTTTAGCCAAAATTCATGGATAATTTTCAGGATAAAATCTGAGCCAAGACCTCTTGACAACGCACACCCGTTTCCGAGGTGTAATATCGCAAAATATTATACGGCGAAAGCTTATAATACATTATATAAGCAAAAAGAAAAGGCATTTGTGCCAAGCTGTACCAAAGCAGCTGCGGCGCATATACCTCACGGTCAGATGCCGTTTCCGGTCGTGCGCAAAAAAGAATGGAAAAAATCTGTCAAAAAGTGTTGACAAGGAGGCGGGGGTG
>UMIO01043007.1_pt1 | contig 40784 bp, 36 predicted proteins | sample 1965821 | NCBI WGS metagenome assembly UMIO01 (sample SAMEA4836127, study PRJEB28245) | human gut metagenome | biome: gut microbiome; material: fecal sample | place: Denmark | collected 2008
TGCGTTTTCTCGAAACAATTCATTTAACTTTCTTTACTCTTTCGGTTTTTTTCTTTTTCCCCATTTGAATTTCCGATTTCACTTTTCAGAAGATTTTCTTCTGGCAAGTAACCTTCTTTCCAAATGTTTTTGAAAAAGTGCCTTATCCTTTTTCAAGAAAGCTTTTCCTGTTTCTTTCTGGAAAACTTTTCAGAAAATAGATTCCTCTGCTTTTTTAAGGAACAACTTCCGTTTGGATTGCTTTCGCTTATCCGTTCCACTTACTTCCGGTCTTTGCGAAGCTGCTTTTGAAGATTTGGTAGATCTCTCTATCTCTTATCTTCGCCCTTATTATAACGCCGCCTTTCCAGTTTGTCAATAGATTTTTTCAAGTTTTTTGAATTTTTTTGTTCATATCCTACTTGAAAAGTGCATATACTCAAAAAGTCAGGTTTTTCTGGTCTATTTCCCTCTGGAGAAAAATCACCGCTTGACTACGACGCCAATTTACGGTACAATGACGGTGGAGAAAGGAGCGATTGCCAATGGATCACGAATATGAAGCCGATCTTCTCACCCTGCTGGATGATGAAGGTCAGGAGCATGAGTTCGAAATTATCGATGAGCTGGAAAACGACGACGGCCATTTCTTTGCCCTTGTCCCCACCCAACAAGAACCTGATGAAATCACCTCCGACGCGGAGACATATTATATTTTTGAAGTCATCGAGGAAGACGGTGAGGAACAGCTTCAGGAAGTGGACGACGATGAGCTGCTGGATAAACTGGCGGATATCTTCGAAACTCGTTTTAATGAGGCTTATTTTGACGAAGAGGAATAAAAGGTCCAGGCTGGTTTTCTGCTTGTGACTTTATCCTGCCCGATTCGCGGACTGCGCACATATAACCCTACACTCGATTGAAAGGGAGCCCTGCTCTGTATGCGGATTGCAGACCTCCCGGCACGGCCTTGCGCCGGCTGCTGGAGGAAGGGAGCGTGAACCATATAGGGGGGCACCCACCTGCTTTTATGTAGCAGGTTATTGAGTTGCGCGATACGGTCGGGCGGGACTTTTTTTAACTACAAAGGCCGCGGGAGAAATCTCCCGCGGCCTTTTCCTATTCTCTTTTTTAGAACGTCACAACCTGATTCTTTTCAGCGGACTCAAAGATGGCCTCCATCAGGCGCATCAGTTCGCGCTGCTGGTCGTGGGTCACAATGGGCTCTGCTTCCCCATTGACCACCTTTGCGATGTTCCGATAGTAATCTTTGATATCGCAGGGGATCCGGGGCAGAGGCAGTTCGCTGATGGTGTCAGGCGTACGGGGCGCCATGGTCTTGGTCAAGCCGGCAGCAGTGATGATCGGCACGGCGTCGTGCTTCTCGTCGCTGGTGGCAACAATGATCTTGCCATTGACTTGGAAGTCATCGATCTGAGCAGTACCGTTAACGCCCTGGATGTACCAACGGGGCAGATTGATGAAGTTGCTGGTGCCCACTTCTACGGTGAAGACCAAGCCTTCGTCAAAGGTGAAGATCGCGGTAAAGCCATCGTCCACTTCTTCGTTGGTCACATTGGACAGGGTAGCATAAACCGTTTTGGGCATCTTCCCCATCATCATGTTCATCTGGTCCAGCAGATGGACACCCCAGTCCAGCACCATGCCGCCGCCATGTTCCTTGGTGTTCCGCCAGTCGCCGGGAATACCACGGGATCCGTGTACACGGGACTGAATGGAGAATACACGACCCAGCTGGCCGGATTTTGCGATCTTCTCCGCCACCCGGAAATCTTCGTCCCAGCGGCGATTCTGATGCACGGTGAACACGGAACCGGTCCGCTCAGAAGCGGCGATCATCTCTTCCAGAATCTCGGAAGAAGTGGTCACAGGCTTTTCGCTGATTACCAGCTTGCCGGCCTCCATGGCCTGAATGCAAACATCCTTATGCGCGTCATTGGGGATTGCCACCGTAACTACATCGACTTCCGGATCAGCCAGGAGAGCTTCATAACTCTCATAAGCCTTGATCCCTTTTTCCTCGGCTGCACGGTTTCTTTCCGGCAGAATATCATACACACCTGCCAGATGAACTTCCGGAATTTCTTGCAGCAGCCGGGTGTGCCAGCCGCCCATTCCACCATAGCCAACTACAGCTACATTAACGATCCTTCCCATTTACGATTCCTCCGAAAAAAGTATTTATGGTCAAAGGCCAAGACAATGGCTGTTCCATCGCCTATTCTAGCCTGCCATATCTAAATCTCAAATGCAGACGTCAAAGTCCCAAAAACATTTTGGCAATATTAAAGTAAATCATCAGGGCCACCGCGTCCACAATGGTGGTGATCAGCGGGCTTGCCATCACCGTGGGGTCCAATCCCAGCCGTTTGGCCAGAATGGGAAGGGTACCGCCCACCACATTGGACACCAACACAACAACCACCAAGGTCAAGCATACCACAGCAGCAACCATCATGGTAACATGGTCGATCAGCATCAGCTTGGCAAAATTGGTCACCGCCAACGTGACACCACACAGAATTGCCACCGCAGATTCCTTGAAGATCACCCGAGGTACATCGATGTACCGGATCTCTCCCAGGGACAAACCACGGATAATGGTGGTGGAAGACTGGCTGCCCGAATTGCCGCCTGTATCCATCAACATGGGAATAAAGCTGGACAAAATCAAATTGGCCGCCAGCGCATCTTCATAGGACGAGATAATTCCACTGGTAAACGTGGCCGAAATCATCAAAAACAACAACCAGGGTACCCGCTTGCGCCAGGTTTCAAATACGCTGGTCTTTACATAGGGCTTATCGGAAGGGGCAATAGCGGCCATCTTTTCGATATCTTCCGTGGCCTCTTCCTGGATGACGTCGATGGCATCGTCAATCGTCACAATACCAACGAGACGTTCCTCGGCATCCACCACCGGCAGCGCAAGAAAATCGTACTTGCTCAGCAGCCTGGCGGCTTCTTCCTGGTCTGTATGGGTGCTGACGAACTTCACGTTGGTCTCCATGATGTTCCGGAGAATCTCCGTCTTGGGCGCCAACAACAGCTCCCGCACGGTGACAATTCCTTCCAGCTTCCGCCGGCTATCCGTTACATAACAGGTATAAACCGTCTCGCTGTCCACCCCAGTGGCTCGGATATGCTCGAAGGCCTGCTCCACCGTCATGCTCCGTTTCAGGTCCACATACTCCATGGTCATAATGCTGCCTGCACTGTCCTTGGGGTAATTGAGCACCTGATTGATCATCTTCCGGGTGTCTTCATCCACGTGGCGCAAGATCTTTTTTACCACGTTGGCAGGCATCTCTTCAATCAGATCCACCGTGTCGTCCAGGAACATCTGCCCCATCACTTCGTCCAGCTCTTTATCGCTGAACCCGCGAACCAGAATTTCCTGGGTATCGCCATCCATATAGGCGAATGCGTCTGCCGCCAATTCCTTGGGCAACAGACGAAATACAATAGGCATGTTCTGCTCGGGAAGACTCTCCAACAGCACTGCGGCATCGGCAGGGTTCATGTCCTTTACCATTCCCGCAATCTCGGGGAACTTCCGCTCTTCCAAAAGCTCCAGAATCTTTTCTTTCATGGCTTGTGCCTCCTCTTTGTTGATTGAGAGGGTAAAATTACAGCACCAAACCAAAGGCACGGCTATCTTCCCGCCAAACCAGACTCCAGACACTCAGGGCCTTCCCGGAAAGCCAAAATGTGGCAAAGAGATCGGGTCTCGGCGGGGGAAACGGCTATCACGGCCGCACCTCTCCCTCCAGGTTTCGTGCTGCCGCTACTTCGGGGAACGATCACTTTGCTCACCTCGTTTTTTCTTGGATTGGGGAGTCCCGTTCCGGAAGACTCCCTTACTATAAATGGTACCCGTTTCCGTCAGATTTGTCAAGAAAAAACAAGCCTGCGGATTGTTAAATCTCCGCAGGCTTGCCATCTCTTTACCGTTCTTTTCCCAAGAAAAACAGGGCCACTGTTCCCGGACCGGAATGGGCGCCGATCACCGGACCAATATATCCGATCTTCACTTGCTGTACCCCCATCCGTTCCCGGATCTGGCGTTCCAAATAATTGGCGTCTTCCAAGCAGTCTCCGTGACTGATGAACACCATCTGGGAGGCAGGATCCAGCGCCGTTTCCTCCATTCGCTTCACCAACGCGTCCAGCGAAGCCTTGCGTCCCCGAATCTTGGAGACAGGAATCAGATGGCCTTCATTGTCCACATGGAGCACCGGTTTGATCCCCAACATGGTCCCCACCAAGGCGGTTGCCGTGGAAACACGGCCTCCCCGCTTCAAGTGGTTTAAATCGTCTACTGTGAACCAGTGGCACAGCCGCAGCACATTTTCCTTCAGCCAGGCCAAAACCTCGTCCATCGTCTTGCCTTCCTGTTGGAGCTTGGCTGCATGGTATACGAAAAGCCCTTCGCCCATGGATGCACACAGGGAATCGAACACCTCCAACCGACGGTCAGGAAAGCGCTCCAACAACTCCTCCCGGGCCAGCATAGCGCTTTGATAGGTACCGCTGAGACCCGAAGAGAAGGCAATGTACAAAATATCCCGTCCCTCCTGGAGCAGAGGAGTGAATACCTGGATGAATTCTTCAGAATTCACTTGGGTGGTGGTGGACATGGTTCCCCGCCGAAGCTTGCCATAAAAGGTGGGATCGTCCATCTCCCCTCCTCCGGGGATGTTGTGGTAGGTCTTCCCGTCCATCATATAACACAAAGGAATCACCTGGACCTGTAGTTCCCGGATCAACTCAGGGGTCAAATCCGCGGTGGAGTCGGTGATGATCTGGTAGTTTTCCATGGTCTGCTCCTTCCCATATATTGGGCTGAAATCCCAATCATTTGGTTTGATTATACTATGATCTCAGGGTTCTGTAAAGGTATTTTGTATCGGTTTCCCAATTTAGAGGGAAACTTCCCCCCTAGCATGGAGCCGCCGATAATCCAGATAGTTCTGCAGGATCACCGTGGCCGCCACCGCGTCCACCACCGCCTTCCGGCGCTTACCCCTGGTATTGGTATCGTTTAAATACCCGTGGGCCGTCACCGTGGTCCCCCGTTCGTCAACAAATTCCACGGGAAGTCCCGTGGCTTCCCTCAGCAGGGCGCCAACTTCCCGGGCATTCTGGGCACTGGCTCCTTCGGTACCGTCCATGTTCCTGGGCAATCCCACAGCCAACACCTCCGCTCGGTTTTCCTTGGCCAAGGCGGCCAGGCAGTCTACTAACCGTTCCCGGTTGTGCTCCTGGACCACCGTCAGCGGGGAAGCAAGCAGTTCTCCTTTATCACAAATAGCCACGCCGGTCCTGGCTTTTCCCAGGTCGATTCCCAATACAATCATACGGCCTCCGTATGGAAAGAATACAGCATAGGGGGCTTGCGCAGCTCTTCCGGCAAATGGGACATATCATTGACAGATTTAAAACGGAACTTGCCCTCTTCTGCTTCCAAGATGCTGACGCTGGTATTGCCAAACACCGCACTCTGGCGCAGACCCTCGATGGAACCGAACTGGACCAACGCGTACAAGTTCTTGATCAAACCCCCGTGGGTGGCCACTGCCACAGTTTTCCCGAGATTTTCCTCCACAATCTTTCGAAAGGTTTTTTCTGCCCGAGCATACACTTGGGCCATGGTCTCCCCTCCGGGGAAGCAGCACAAATCTGGAGCTTGGTCCCAGTCATGGGCTGTCTGCGGAAATTTTTCCCCAATCTCCGGCAGTGGCAGGTTTTCCATCTCCCCCACATCGATTTCCATAAGGCCGTCGTCCTTCTGAATAGGGAGCCCATGAAATTTGTTGATGGCTTCCGCAGTGCGGTAGGCACGGGTCAAGGGGCTGGAGTAGACGGCGTCCAGATGCACGTTCCGAAACCGCAAAGCAAGCAAGTCCAACTGCTTTTCCCCCGTCTCGCTCACTGCCGCGTCATAACGGCCTTGAAACCGGCCGGACAAGTTTCCCACCGACTGGCAGTGACGGACCACATACAGGGTGGTCACCATGGCTTCACACCTCCCGTCAACTCAGAAAGGGATTGAATCCCGTTTTCATCCATATATTTTGACAAGCCCTCCGCGATCTTGATGGGCGCGTAAGGATCTGTAAAAAGCACCGTGCCAATCTGCAGAGCCGTAGCGCCGGCCAAAAGCATTTCCACCGCATCCTGCCAGGTAGAGATCCCACCCAGACCAACAATGGGAATTTTCACCTTCTGGGCCACCTGCCACACCATGCGCACCGCAATGGGCAACAGAGCAGGCCCGGAAAAGCCGCCGGTATTGTTCCGGATGATGGGGCGACGGGTGTGGATATCGATGCGCATGCCGGTCAGGGTATTGATGAGGGATACCGCGTCCGCCCCTGCACATTCCGCGGCAACGGCCATTTCGGAAATGTCTGTCACGTTGGGAGAAAGCTTTACCATCAATGGCTTCTTGCAGTGCTTGCGCACTTCGCTGGTGATGCCGTACACACCTTCGGTGGTGGTGCCAAACTGGACGCCCCCCTGCTTCACATTGGGGCAGGAGATGTTCAGCTCTACCATGTCCACACAGGTGTCGTTTAATTTCTCCGCTGTGGCGCAGTAATCTTCCGGGGCGTTGCCCGCCACATTGGCGATGATCTTGGTCCCCTGCTGGGACAGCCAGGGAAGATCCTCCTGGATAAAGTGATCCACACCTGGATTCTGCAGCCCTACCGCATTGAGCATGCCTCCAGGAGCCTCCGTCACCCGGGGAGGCGGGTTACCGGGCCGCTCCTTAATGGTGATTCCCTTACAAGAGATGCCTCCCAGCACGGAAAGGGGATAAAACTCGCTGTATTCCCGGCCGAAGCCAAAGGTTCCCGAGGCGGCGATCAAGGGATTTGCAAACTCTACGCCGGCTACTGTAACTCGTAAATCTGCCATTTTTCTTCCCCCTCCTTTACCACGCCACCCGGTGAGATTCAAACACCGGGCCATCTTTGCACACATGGCCAAAATACTGGGTACCATCTTCCTTCAGCAAGGCCACGGCACATCCCAAGCAGGCCCCAATCCCGCAGGCCATTCGCTCTTCCAAGGAGACATAGCAAGGCACACCTCGCTCCTCGGCCAAGGCTTTCACGGCTTTCAGCATGGGAGCCGGACCACAGGCCATGACGCAGTCAAACTGCTGATCCTTGCACAGGTCGGTCACCAGGCCGTGATGACCGTAGGAACCGTCATCAGTGGCGATGAGTGTCTTCGCCCCCACCTTTTGGAAATCTTCTTCCAGGATCACCGCGTTTTTATTGCGGAACCCCAGAACGGCCACGGCATTTTCTCCCAACTGGGCTGCTACCCCCAACAAGGGAGGCACGCCTATGCCGCCGCCCACCAACAAGGTGCGTTTTGTGGGGTCAACGGGAAAACCGTTTCCCAAGGGCGCCAGGATTTCAATTTCGCTGCCGGGCTGGAACTGGGCCAGTTCCGCCGTGCCCTCCCCACGAATTTGGAACACGAAACGGAGGGTTCCCTTTTCCTTGTCAATGCCACAGATGGAGATGGGCCGGCGCAGAGCGTGGCCGGGAAGGCGAATTTGGGCAAACTGGCCAGGATGAGCCAGGGCTGCCAGTTCCGGAGCTTCCAGGACAAAGTCAAAAACGTCGCCTGTGAGCTGACGGGAAGTCAGCAATCTACAGTTTTTGGAATCGTATTTCATAGGTTTTTCTCCTCTTATCCTCAGGGCAGGGTAATCTTTCCCACGCGGCCCACAATCTGATCCCGCATCCGGATGGCTTCCCGACGGGCAGCAGTTGCGTACTCACTGCCGTCTACTCCCTCTTTCTGCCAGGCGCACATGATGCCCCGAGAGGAATTCACAATGGCTCCCAGCCCGTTTTTGTCAAAGCCGGGAGCTACGTCGTCCGCCGCACCTCCCTGGGCACCGTAACCGGGAACCAGGAAGAAGGTGTGAGGCAGCGCTGCCCGCAATTCTCCCAGCTGGGCGGGATAGGTGGCGCCCACCACGGCGCCCACCCCGCTGTAACCATATTTGCCAGGCAGTTTTTCTCCCCAGCCTTCACACATGGCACCCATAGCCCGGTACACGGTCTCCCCCTCCGTCAGGGTTCGATCCTGCAATTCCCCAGAAGAGGGGTTGGAGGTCTTTACCAGCACAAAAATGCCTTTGTCCTCTTTCTGGCACACTTCCAGCAGCGGGTTGATTCCATCAGTGCCCAAATATCCGTTGACGGTCAAAGCATCAGCCCCAAACGCTTCCCAGGTCTCGTCTTCCACCTGCGTCATTCCCAGATGGGCAGCAGCATAAGCGGTCATGGTGGCCCCGATGTCGTTTCGCTTGCCGTCGGTGATGACAAACATCCCCTTCTCCCGGGCATAAGCAATGGTTTCGGTCAGGGCTTTGACTCCCTGCCAGCCATACATCTCGTAATAGGCAGCCTGAGGCTTTACCGCAGGAACAATATCGCACAGGGCGTCAATGAGGCCCTTGTTGAAGCTGAGCAGGGCATCGGCTGCCCCTTCCAGGGTTTTGCCGTATTTTTCATAGCTCGCTTGCCGCATCTCCTCCGGAATGTAGCTGAGCTTGGGGTCCAGGCCCGCCACGGTGGGATTTTGTTTTTCCACAATTTTTTCCAGCAGTTTGTCCATTGACATAGGAATCGTCCTTTCCCTTTTTCATATGATATAGGCCGGGGTATACCCCTTCCCAAAATTACCGATCTTCATAGACCTTTCTTCCCCGGAAGAAAGTCATCTTTACCTTACCCTTCAAGGTCATCCCCTTGAAAGGCGTGTTTTTGCTCTTACCGTGGAGGGCATTTTCGTCCACCACCCAGGTCTCATTCGGGTCAAACAACACCACATCTGCCGAAGCGCCCTCCTTCAAGGTGCCGGCAGGAATCCCCAGAATCCGTGCAGGGTTCCAACTCATTTTATCCAGGATCTTCTCCAAGGACAGCTTTCCCTCCAGCGCTGTGAGAGTGGCTGCCAAAGAGGTCTCCATTCCGATGGAACCATTGGGAGCCTTCAGAAAATCCTTCTTCTCCTCTGGTGTGTGTGGTGCATGATCCGTGGCAATGGCGTCCAACGTGCCATCTTTCAGCCCTTCAATCAAGGCCAGCCGATCTTCCTCCCGGCGCAGGGGCGGGTTCATCCGGTAATCCGCGTCTCGGGTCTCCAAAGCCTGCTCCGTCAAAAGCAAATAGTGGGGACAGGTCTCCGCCGTGACCTTCACTCCTCTGGCCTTGGCATCTCGGATCAGTTCCACCGATCCCTTGGTGCTCACATGACAGATATGGATCGGCGCGCCGATGGAAGCCGCCGCCGCAATTTCCCGGGCAGTACCGCAGTCCTCCGCCGCCTCAGGAATACCCGGTACCCCCAGCTTCCGGGAAACCTCTCCCTCATTCATCAACCCACCTGCCGCCAGATACAAGTCCTCACAGTGGGCTGTCACCGTCATTCCCAACTGGGGCGCCCGCTCCAGGGCATCCAACAGGCACCTGGTGTTCACTACGGGACGGCCGTCATCGCTGAGGGCAATGGCCCCGGCTTCCCGCAAGGCCTCCAAATCGGTCAAGGCATCTCCTTGAAGCCCTTGGGTGATGCAGGCAGCTGTATACACCCCTGCGTCGGCCTCCTTCGCCTTCTCCAGCAGGGCCCGCACCGTCTCAGGGGTATCCATGGCGGGCTTGGTATTGGGCATGGCAAGCAGGCTGGTCACCCCGCCTGCGGCAGCTGCCCGGCACCCGGAAAACACATCTTCCTTGTGGGTCAGACCGGGATCCCGCAAGTGCACATGCATGTCCACCAGCCCCGGGGCTGCCACCAACCCAGTTCCATCCACCCGTTCTTCCATTCCGGATACGGGCAGGTTCTTCCCGATCTGGGCCACCTTGCCCCCCTTCAGCAACAAATCCCCCACCTGGTCTAACCCCTGGGAAGGATCGATGATCCGGACATTTTGGATCAACACCTCCATAGCCGTGCTCCTTTCCTCATTCTATGATCCACTGCTCCACCCACCACTTGGTCAGAGAAAGCAGCTCTCTTCCGTAATACTCAGGCAACAACAAAGGGTCCGTTTCAGACACCAGGCTGTATGGCGTAAACCCCGCAGCCTTGGCAAGTTGCATGGCCCGATACATGTGAAAGCCTTGGGTGACCACCACTACATTTTCTCCCAGTCCCTGTTCTTCCTGGATCTCCTTGGCAAACTTGAAATTTTCCCGAGTGTTGTGAGAACGATCTTCCAGGAAAATTCGATCTTCCTGGATTCCTTTCCCCACCAACACATTTTTCTGGGTTAGAGCCTCCGGACAGGGCTCGTCGCTGCCCTGCCCTCCGGTGACAATACACCGAGCATCTGGATTGGCTTCCAGATAGGTATAAGCCCGTTCCACTCGACTGGCCAGGCTGCTTCCCATCTTTTCGGGCCCGTAAACCTGTGCCCCTAGGACAATCACATCGGTGTTTTCCGGGGGTGTGGCAAATTGGGCCGATAGGATCAAACCTGTCAAATAGCCTGCCCAAAGGAGCCCTATACAGTAAAATGCCGTAATGAGCCGGACTGCCGCTTGCCGCCAACCACCCATCCGGGATATCTTTCCAAAAAAGTGCAGCAACAGCAATCCCAACAAGCACACGCCAAATCCAAAGGCGGCACCCAAACGAAATCCATTACGCAACACCGGCAGCAGGAAAAACACGCATCCGCCTATGCAAATCACGCTTCCCAATCCCCGGGCAACTTGACGCAGACGGGTCACCCAACATCCCCTCGCTTCCATTTCCTTTGTGGTGCCTATTATACATCATTTTGGGGCACTAGTAAACACCAGAGGTTTTCCCCGATTCTCCCCGGAAAGACCATATTGCAAGGGCTTAAGCTGTTCCTTTCTCCGAAAAAAACCAGAAAAAAACGTGCCGGAATTGCTTCCAGCACGCCTTTTTTCAAAATAGCAATCAATAACCACGCTTGACGTAGGTGGTGTGGAGAATCTCGTGGGCCTTGTGGCTGCCGGGAGTCCCCAGGAACTCCTCGTAGCACTTCTGCAGCACGGGATTCAGATGGCTCTTCCGGAGAGGCATCTCCTTATCCTGGTCATACAGAGCCTGAGCACGGAGCTTCTTAATATCATAAAAGCTGTGTGCGTTAGAGCTCTGGATGGGCTGGCCGCCGCCGTTGACACAGCCGCCGGGGCAGCACATGACCTCGATAAACTGATAGTCCGCTTCTCCTGCGCGCACCTTCTTCAGCAGCGCATCCGCATTGGACAGACCGCTGACAACAGCTACCTTCACGTCCATGCCGGCCACCTTGTACACAGCCTCCTTAAAGCCTTCGGTGCCGCGGATCTCGGTGTATTCAATGTTGTCCTGGCTCTCGCCGGTGAGCAAGTCAGCGGCGGTACGCAGGGCAGCCTCCATCACGCCGCCAGTAGCGCCGAAGATGACGGCAGCGCCGGTGGAAACACCCATGGCGTCGTCAAACTTCTCATCGGGCAGACGCTCGAAGTTCAGCTGGGCCTTCTTGATCAGGCGAGCCAGCTCGCGGGTGGTGATGCTGATGTCCACGTCGGGCAGACCGGCTGCATCTTCGTCGTCCCGCTTGATCTCGAACTTCTTGGCCGTGCAGGGCATGACGGAAACGGAAACAATCTTGCTGGGATCGATGCCCTCTTTCTGGGCATACCAGGTCTTGATCAGGGCGCCGGCCATGTTCTGGGGAGACTTGCAGGTGGAAAGGTTATCCAGCAAGTCGGGATAATAATGCTCGCAGAACTTGATCCAGCCGGGAGAACAAGAAGTGATCATGGGCAGCTTGCCGCCGTTCTTCACACGGTCGATAAACTCGGAAGCCTCTTCCATGATGGTCATATCGGCGCCGAAGTCAGTGTCGAACACCTTGTCAAAGCCCAGGCGGCGCAGAGCGGCAACCATCTTGCCCTCCACGTTGGTACCGATGGGCATACCGAACTCTTCGCCCAGGGCAGCGCGTACTGCGGGAGCAGTCTGCACAATGACGATCTTTTCGGGATCGTTCAGAGCGTCGATCACGTCCTGGGTGTTGTCCTTCTCGGTCAGGGCGCCGGTGGGGCAGCTGACAATGCACTGGCCGCAGGCCACGCAGGCCACATCCCCCAGGGGCTTTTCAAAGGCACAGCCGATCTCCGTGTCAAAGCCACGGTTGTTGGCGCCAATGACGGAAACATGCTGGTTCTGGCAGGCAGCCACACAACGGCGACACAGAATGCACTTTGCATTGTTGCGTTCCAGATACAGCGTGGAAAAATCTTTCTTGCCGGCAGGAACGGAACCTTCAAAGCGGTTCTCTTCCTCAATGCCCATGTCGTTGCACAGCTTCTGGAATTCGCAGTTGCCGCTGCGCTCGCAGGACAGACATTTCTTATCGTGGACGGACAGCAGCAGTTCCAAGGTCATCCGGCGGGACTCCTGGACCTTCGGGCTGTTGGTGAACACCTCCATGCCGTCGTTGACGGGATACACGCAGGCAGCCACCAGAGATCTTGCCCCCTTGACCTCCACCATGCACATGCGGCAGGCACCAATCTGGTTAATGTCTTTCAGGTAGCAGAGGGTGGGGATATCGATACCGGCGTAGCGGGCGGCTTCCAGAATGGTGGAATCCCCCGGCACTTCATAGGAAACGCCGTTGATCTTAATATTGACCTGTTCCATGTTCGCACACTCCTTTCTTATTTCTTCACCACAGCGCCAAACTTACACTTCTCCATGCAGACGCCGCACTTGATGCACTTGGTAGTGTCGATCACGTGAGGCTGCTTGACGGAGCCGCTGATAGCGCCGACCGGGCAGTTCCGGGCGCACAGGGTGCAGCCCTTGCACTTGTCGGCCTCGATGTAGAAGTTGGTCAGAGCCTTGCAGGCACCGGCGGGGCAGCGATGCTCCACCACATGGGCCTCATACTCATCCCGGTAATATTTGAGTGTGGAGAGCACGGGGTTGGGCGCAGTCTGGCCCAAGCCGCACAGAGAGTTTTCTTTGATGTAATAGCACAGCTCTTCCATCTTGTCGATGTCTTCCAGAGTGCCGTTGCCGGAAGTGATCTTGTTCAGGATCTCCAGCAGACGCTTGGTACCCACACGGCAGGGAGTACATTTACCGCAGGATTCATCCACGGTGAACTCCAGGAAGAACTTGGCGATATCCACCATACAGGTGGTCTCGTCCATGACGATCAAGCCGCCGGAACCCATCATGGAACCGATGGCAATCAGGTTGTCATAGTCAATGGGAGTATCGATGAGCTTGGCAGGAATGCAGCCACCGGAAGGACCGCCGGTCTGGGCAGCCTTAAAGGTGTGGCCATTGGGCACGCCGCCGCCGATTTCCTCCACCACTTCCCGCAGGGTGGTGCCCATGGGGACTTCCACCAGGCCGGTGTTGGTAATCTTGCCGCCCAAGGCGAAGACCTTGGTGCCGGGGCTCTTTTCGGTGCCGATGGAACGGAACCACTCAGCGCCCTTCAAAATGATTTGGGGAATGTTGGCGTAGGTTTCCACGTTGTTGAGCACGGTGGGCTTCCCAAACAGGCCCTTGACAGCCGGGAAGGGAGGACGCACACGAGGCTCGCCGCGCTTGCCTTCGATAGAGGTCATCAGGGCAGTTTCCTCGCCGCACACAAAGGCACCGGCGCCCAGACGGATATCGATATCGAAGTCAAAGCCGGAATCGAAAATATTCTTGCCCAGCAAGCCGTATTCCCGAGCCTGCTTGATGGCAATCTGCAACCGCTTCACAGCGATGGGATACTCGGCACGGATGTAAATATAGCCCTGGGATGCGCCGATGGCATAACCGGCAATGGCCATGGCTTCCAGCACACTGTGGGGGTCACCTTCCAGCACGGAACGGTCCATAAACGCGCCGGGGTCGCCTTCGTCGGCGTTGCAGCAGGCGTACTTCTGGTCCGCATCGTTGTTCCGGGCAAACTGCCACTTCCGACCGGTGGGGAAGCCGGCGCCGCCACGGCCGCGCAGTCCGGAAGCCAACACCAGGTCAATGACTTCCTGAGGAGTCATCTCGGTGAGCACCTTGCCCAACGCAGCATAGCCGTCCTGAGCGATGTACTCATCGATGTTTTCGGGGTTGATCACGCCGCAGTTGCGCAGAGCAATTCGCATCTGCTTGGCATAGAAGGTGGTCTCATTCAGAGACTTGGTGGTATCGTCGTCCAGGACGGTCTCCTGGTACAAAAGACGCTTGACAATACGGCCCTTGAGCAGGTGCTCGGAAACGATCTCCGGCACATCCTCGGGGGTGACACGGCTATAGAAAGCGCCTTCCGGATACACCACCATGATGGGACCCAAAGCGCACAGGCCAAAGCAGCCGGTGCGGATGACGTTGACTTCTTTCTCAAGGCCCTGGGCCTTGATCTCTTCTTTCAGTTTTTCAATGATCTGCTCACTGTTGGAGGAAGTACATCCCGTACCTCCGCAGACCAGAACGTTTGAACGAAACATCCTTTTCCCTCCTTATTATTTGGCTCCGATGGCATTGGCTCCAATGGTGTATTCCGTTACCACATTGCCGTTCACAAGGTGGTCGTTCACAACTCTGACTGCCTTTTCAGGGGTCATCTTCACATAGGTGACCTTCTCCTGGCCGGGAGTGATCACTTCCACAACGGGCTCATACTGGCAAATACCGATGCAGCCAGTCTGGGTCACCATGATGTCCTGCAAGCCGCGCTTGGCGACCTCTTCAACAAAAGTATTTAGTACAGGCCGGGCACCGGCGGCGATTCCGCAGGTTGCCATGCCTACCAGCACGCGCGTACCAGCTTCCGCATTTTCCCGCAGGGTTACAGAAGCTCTGGCCTTGTCACGAATTGCCTGAAGTTCCGCTAAAGATTTCATGCTACTGACCATTCCTTTCCACTTGGAAATTGCTGAAATGTAAATGTGGCGTCGGAATGCCGGATCATTCCTTACTCAAATTATACCGGTTTGTGTTCAGGATTCCGCCTCCGGATGTTCCAGCCCTTCCGTCTGCTCGTTTAAGTATTCCTTAATCCACAGCACCACGTCCGGGTGATCCAAAGACACGTCCTCCCCCAAAACTTGCCGCAGCTCGGCGGTTTCCAACGTAAATTCACGCTGCTGCCCCTCCTGGTCCCGCAGGGTCCGGTGAAACACAAAATCCAACTTGGGATTGCAGGAGATGAGAAGCTGCACCGTCCCATTGATATCCCCCAAAGGGATCATATCCACGCTGGACGGCTTGAACCGGGCGGTCAGGATGGTGCCCTCCCCCAGTTTGGAATTGATTTGGAAACTGCCTCCCGTCATTTCCGCTTCCATTTTAAAGAGCGGTACCCCCAGCCCTACACTGCGGGTGGTACGGGTCGTATAAAAAGGATCGATTACCCGCTGTACCTGCTCCGGGGACATGCCGCGGCCATTGTCCTCTACGGAAATGGAGAGCAGGTCGGCAATTCGGTCCTCTTCCACCGTCAGAGTGATAAGGCTCGCTCCGGCGGATATGGAATTCTGGACGATGTCCATCACGTTGAGAGATAGCTCGCGCATTACCTCGTACCGTTAGGCCAGATACTTTTCCAGGATGCCGTCCACGTCCTCAGGCACCAGCCGGCCATACACGTCTTCGTTTACCGTCATGACAGGAGCCAGGCCGCAAGCGCCGATGCACCGGCAAGCGGTCAAGGAGAATGCGCCGTCTTCGGTACATTCTTCAGGCTGAATCCCCAGCTTCTGGGTGATGCGCTCCAGCACCTTGTCCGCCCCTTTGACGTAGCAGGCCGTGCCCAGACATACGGAGATGTGGTTGCGGCCCTTGGGGGTCAGGGAAAACTGGGAATAGAAGGTGGATACACCGTAGACTTCTTCCAAAGAAACTCCCAGGCCCTTGGCGATTTTCTCTTGAACCTCAATGGGCAGATAGCCGTAGATATCCTGAGCCTGATGCAAGGCGGGCATCACGGCGCCGGCTTGGCCTTTCAGCTCCTCGATGACAGCGTCGAGCTTCTGAGCCTGCTCGGGAGTATCATGAAACGGCAAATTACTGATACGCTTTTGCATTGTCTTTCCTCCCAATATCTTGTAGGATTTTATCTGTTACCTCATGGCGAAACCCAAAGTCGCCGGATAAACATTGCTAATACTATAACAAACTAAAAGGCCATTATAATTCTAATTTAGAATTATAATGGCCAGAACGACAAATTCTTACGGAGAAAAGAGCAGGATTCCGTAAATAATTACCATTTTATCGATATCATTTTATCAATAGATTCCGCGGACCCCATCCAACACACCAGAGACGCTTTTTTCTCTCAAAGAAAGATTCCACGGCTCCTCCGCCAAGGTTTCCAGATAATGGGCGTCGGAATCCCGGAAAATTCGCAGGTCCTCCAATTCCGGGTGAAGCTTCCGAAACTGTTCCAGATCGCAGTCCCGGGTCACTTCCGCAGCAGTAAAATGAGCCTCCGGAGGAAGGGCGCCCAGAGAGGCAATCACACTGTAGGAATCCCGGTTTACATGGGCGGGAAATGCCACCCCACCGTATTCTCTCACAAGCGCCACCACCTGATCCACACTGATAAAGGAGGACACCAGCAACAGATTCTCTTCCATTCCCACCAGCTCGTCCTCTCCGTTGAGGATCCGCTGTTCCCCGAAAATCTCCGGACGGTTGGGTACATGGGGCATGTGATCGTAGACATATCGGTCAAATTCCAAGGCGCCCTCTAGGGTTTCAAACAGGCAAACCACATGGGCTTCCTCGGAAGTGCACAGCTCCATTCCCGGAATCACCAATAAGCCGTTGCGCTCTCCTGCCTCCACCGCTGCCGGCGTATTGCGGCAGGTGTTATGGTCCGTGAGGGCAATCACCTCACAGCCTGACAGCAATGCCATCTGTACCAGATTGTTGGGAGTCATGTCGTTGTCCCCGCAGGGAGACAAACAGGAGTGGATATGGAAATCGTAGCGGTACCGGTTCATTGCAGCGCCTTGTAAACCTGGATGGCAGTATCATAGCTGTTGGCCGTGCATCCATACACCGGAATCCCCTGCATCTCCGCCTTTTGAGCAGCGTCTGCATCCAGGGTGGCATTTTCCGTCAGAACGATGCAGCACACGTCGGTCAGGGTGGCTACAGCGATGGCGTTTACATTGCCCATTACCGTGATCCACACATTGCCCGACTGAGCTCTTGCCATGACCCAGCTGAGCAGGTCTCCTATATAGCAGCCGTCCGCCTGGTTTTCTTCTCCTTCTCCCCCAGCCAACAGGGTCCATCCACAAGTGGCGGCCAATTCCTTAGCGGTCATTGCGTATCCTCCTCATCCTGGTCAGGTCCCTCTCTGGAAAAACGCACCATGCTTTCTTCCAATTCGGTCAAGGTACTGGCCATCTTCTTCATCTGCTTCCGGTATACAAAAATACAGTCGGTGGCTTTGCATACCCCTTTCACCACATCTTCCGCAAAGGCCCGGCAGGTAGGCGCCCCGCAGGCCCCACAATCCAATCCCGGGAATTCCTGCTCGATCTGGTCGATCTTCACCATCATCTGCATGGCTTCCTTCAGATCACTGGAAAGGGTGAGCACATCGGAAAATTCCAGGCTCTCCTCCCACTCCATCAGGTTGGGTATGGGACCGCCTTTCAAATGGTTCTGAGACACAGGCAAATATTTCCGGAGCCGCTGGATCCTGGCTTTGGCCACATAAGCATTCTCCACACAGAGAACACCTCCTACACAGCCCCCCGCACAGGCGTTGAGCTCGATGAAATCCAGGTCTCCAATCCGTTCATCCTCGATCTCCTCCAACACCCGGATCACGTTCTCAATTCCGTCTGCGGCCAGATATTTCTCGTTGAGAAGCGCCGCTGCCTCCCCACCGCTGGTGGACCAGCCCACACCGATGATGCCAGAGTTGGAAAGGGGCTCCACTTTTTCCAGATGGTCCATTTTGTGGGAAAGCTCCGGGAACACCTCGCTGATGGCAATAGCCCCATCCACCATGGATTTTTCAATGCCCAGAGGCATCTTGATATCCGTCACCTTGGCAGGACAGGGGGTGATGAAAAAGCAGCCGATCTCCTGGGGCTTAAGCCCGGTTTTCTTGACGGCTTCCCCTTTGGCAATGGCGGCGGCAGTCTCCATGGGAGACTTCAAAGGCAGCACATGGTCACAGAGATCCGGGAAACGCACCCGGATCAGCCGCACCACGGCAGGACAGGCCGAACTGATCACCGGCCGCTTCAACATGCCGGCATCCATCAGCTTCCGAGTGGCCTCACTGACAAGCTCCGCCGCCCGGGATACTTCAAACACGTCGTCAAAGCCCATGGCCTTCAGGCCCGTGAGCACATAATCGATATCATCTAAATTGTTGAACTGCCCGTACAGGGACGGCGCGGGCAAAGCAATTGTATATGTAAAGTCACTGAGCTGGGAAAGGTGGCTGTGCCGGGCTCGCTTGGCGTGATGGGGACAGATACGGATGCATTCCCCGCAATCGATACACCTCTCAGAGGCGATGACCGCTTTTCCCCCACGAACCCGAATGGCTTCCGTGGGACATCGCTTGATGCAATTGGTACAGCCTACGCATTTCTCCTCGTTCAGTGTGACAGAATGATAAAATTCAGCCACGTTGCGTACCTCCCTGGACAGCGCGGAAAAGGCAGCGCGCTATCTTCCTTCCTCTTTTCTACCGGGAAACACCGTCATGCGCACCTTTGTGCCCTCTCCCACAACGGAATCGATCTCCATTTCGTCGGTATATTTCTTCATGTTGGGCAAACCCATTCCCGCGCCAAAGCCCAAGGCGCGCACATTGTCCGGGGCTGTGGACCATCCGGCCTGCATGGCCTGGCTCACATCCTTGATCCCCGGGCCGTGATCCTCCAGAAGGATATCCACCCGATCCGGGTCAATGTCCACAATGGCCTCCCCGCCTCCGGCGTGGATCACCATATTGATTTCCCCTTCGTACATGGCAATGGAAACCCGACGCACCGCATCCGGTTCGTAGCCCAGCTTTTTCAGCTTGTGCTTCACGTCCCCCGACGCTTCCCCTGCCCGGGTAAAATCATCCCCGGGAACTTGATAGGTCAAGTGTAACATGCTCATTTAATTTCGCAGCCTCCCCGCAGCCCATTGGAATAAAGCAGCCCGCACGCCGTAAACATCCGATAGGGGGATGCCAGTACGGTGATCTCCTTCTGCCGGGCTAGCTCCACCACGTTGGGGTCGATATTCTTTCCCCGGACAAAGACAATACAATGCATATCCATCATTTCCGCCGTGCGCACCACCTGGGGATTCATCAACCCGGTGAGCAGCACCGACTGGTCTTTGACAAAGGCTAACACATCGCTCATCATGTCGCTGCCGCAAGCGGTTTTCACTTCTTCTTCCATGTTTCCCTCGTTGAGAACCTGGGCCTTCAGGATATCCACAATGTCCTTAACCTTCATAAAATTTCCTCCTGTGCGTTTTCCTGGCCGGGAATAGTCCCTACATAGAAATGTTCTGGGAGCCGCTGCTGCGGGATTCCCTCTCTACAGTAAATGCACGCTCATTATACCATATTCTTGACAAGATGACAAATGATTTCGTACAACTTTCCGAAAAAGTTCTGATGACGGGAATTCTGGCCCCAAATCTCTTTGGGACACTGCCCTATTAAAGTTGTCTTAACTGCCTGACACTGTTTTGGCAAATCTGCTGCAAAAAAACATTTTTACAGAAAAATTTATTTTTTTCTTGCCTTTTTGAAGGGAAGCCGTTATAATGGTAAAAATACTTTATCGGTTTACAATGATAAATCGTTAAGAGGAGGTCTAACCATGTCTCGCGTGTACAATTTCTCTGCCGGACCCTCGATGCTGCCTGAGCCCGTTTTAAAGCAGGCTGCTGCTGAAATGCTGGATTACCAGGGCAGCGGCCAGTCCGTCATGGAGATGTCCCACCGGTCAAAGATTTACGACGGCATCTTCCAGAGTACCCAGAGCTTGATGCGGGAAGTGATGGGGATCCCGGATCACTACAAGGTGCTCTTCCTGCAAGGCGGCGCATCTTCTCAATTTGCCGCGGTTCCCATGAACCTGATGACCAAGTCTGGCAAAGCCGACTACGTCCTCTCGGGACAATTCTCCACCAAAGCCTACAAGGAAGCCAGCCGGTACGGCGACTGTAAAGTGGTGGCCTCTTCCAAAGATGACAATTTCTCCCACATCCCCGCCTTGGATCCCGGAGAATTTCGGCCGGACGCGGATTACTTCCACATCTGCATGAACAACACCATCTACGGCACCGTGTGGAATCAACTGCCGGAAACAGGTGACGTGCCTCTGGTGGCAGATATTTCTTCCTGCATCCTGTCAAAGCCCATCGACGTGACCAAGTTTGGAGTTCTGTACGCTGGCGCCCAGAAAAACGTAGCTCCCGCGGGACTTACCATTGTCATTGTCCGGGAAGATCTGCTGGGAGAACCCATGGCTTGCACTCCCACCATGTTCAACTACAAGGTCATGGCTGACAACGATTCCATGTACAACACGCCTCCCTGCTGGCCCATTTACATCTGCAAACTGGTTTTGGAGTGGATCCAGAAGGATATTGGCGGCCTGGAGGAAATGGAAAAGCGCAATGTGCGGAAAGCAAAAGTCCTGTATGACTTTTTGGATAGCTCCACCTTGTTTAAGGGCTGTGCCGATCCTGACAGCCGTTCCATCATGAATGTGACCTTCGTCACCGGTGACAAGGATCTGGACGCCAAGTTCGTCAAGGAGAGCACGGAAGCTGGGTTTGTGAATTTGAAGGGCCACAGAAGTGTGGGAGGTATGCGAGCCTCCATCTACAACGCCATGCCTGAGGAAGGCATCGCCAAACTGGTGGACTTCATGGCCAAGTTTGAACGGGAAAATAAGTGAGTCCCCCCACGGAAAAGGAGAGAACTGCCATGTACAAGATTCTTTGCCTCAACAAAATCAGCCCCATCGGCACAAAACGCTTTGGGGAAGCCTATACCTTCTCCCCGGAAATGGACCACCCCGATGGGATTTTGGTCCGCTCCGCTTCCATGCACGATATGGAACTGGAAGACCGGCTGCTGGCCATCGCTCGGGCGGGAGCTGGCGTAAACAACATTCCCGTGGCCAAGTGCTCTGAAAAGGGCATCGTTGTATTCAACACGCCCGGCGCCAACGCCAACGCAGTGAAAGAGCTGGTTTTGGCCGCTCTGTTCCTCACCTCCCGGAAAATTGGTCCCGCCATGGATTGGGTCAAGACTTTGAAGGGTCAGGGAGACCAAGTAGAAAAACTGGTGGAAAAAGGCAAGAGTGCCTTTGCCGGACCGGAAATCCAAGGAAAACGGCTGGGTGTAGTGGGGCTTGGCGCCATCGGCATTTTGGTGGCCAACGCCGCCTGCCAGCTGGGAATGGAAGTTTACGGGTATGATCCTTTCCTGTCGGTGGAGTCTGCCTGGCATCTATCCAGCTCCATCCATCGTTCCCTGTCCTTGGAAGAACTCTATGCCAATGTGGATTACCTGTCCCTCCATCTGCCCTTGACCGCTGAAACCAAAGGGATGGTCAATGGAGAAACCTTGCAGAAAATGCGGGATGGGGTTCGCATTCTGAACTTTGCCCGGGGCGGTTTGGTAGACTCCCCCGCTTTGCTGGAAGCTCTGGCCAGCGGAAAAGTGGCAGCATACGCCACAGATTTTCCCGATGACAGCCTGATTGGTGTGGAAAATGTGATTGCCATTCCCCATTTGGGCGCCTCCACCCCCGAGAGTGAGGACAACTGCGCCCGTATGGCCGTGGATCAGATGAAAGATTACCTGGAAAACGGCAACATCCAAAATTCCGTCAACATGCCCGCCATCTCCATGGCTCGGGAACCCGGCACTCGCCGGATTTGCCTGGTTCATAAAAATGTGCCCAACACCATTGCCCTTCTGGCCTCTGCTTGCGGCGAAGCAGGAATCAATATTGAAAACATGCAGAGCAAATCCCGGGGGGAATACGCCTACTCCATTCTGGATGTTTCCGGTGATCTGACCCCCGATGCGGTGCGCTCTTTGGGCGCCATGGACCCCATTGTAAAAGTCCGCGTCATCGAGTGATGACATCCTCTTTTCTTTGATTATAAGTTTTGCGAAAGCGTGGAGACCTCCCCAGCTCAGGGGGAGGTCTCTTCATGTTGTCAGGTAAAAAAAGAAGACCCGCCAAGGGGTCTCCTTCTCAACTGTCGTTATTGGGGATAATTTCCATTGGGGCCGCCAGATTGATAGGGCGGCATGTTCTGGGGATAAACCGGCTGCACCGGCGGGAAAATCAACATGGTCATCAGATTCCGGTACCGTCCCAACGCCAGGGATACCAGAATCATGGAGGCGGAACCGGCCAGAGAGGCCAATCCTGCCACAGGGGTCAAAAACAGGGAGATCAATCCACCCAGTCCTCCAAGGACGCCGAACACCATCAAAATCCCAGTCAGAAACCGGGGAATCCGGTTGTCAGGAGCGCCGTTGAGAGCAGAACCCTTGATCCGGTTGATGGTCTTGATCACGCAGATTTCAAAAGCCACATACAGGGCCAACAACGCAAAGGCTATGACCACCACAACACCCAGCAAAGTCATCACGCCGGCCATGGCGGTGCTCTCTTCTATTCCCATTCCATAACCGGAATTATACATGCTTACAGAAGATCCAGCAGCAACCACAACAATCACAAGCACCACCAAGCCAATTGCCACCAACACGCAGGTTAAAATCAGAGTGATGTAGCTGAGCACTTTGCAGATGGTCAATCCTGCGGTGGAAATATTGCCGGTTTGGGTATTGCGGCAGGTGACATAGGTCATCCACATACCCACCACCAGGAGAATGCTGGGGATGGACGAAAGCACGATTCCCACCAAAGAACTGCTCTCTACCATGTCCATCACCGGGTAGAACACTTCGGGATTCACCCCGGCATTTGCCCCGTAATAGTAAAGTTCATCCATGGCGGCACTAGCGCCAAACGACGTGAATAAATTCAGCAGAATCATCACCGAGTACAAAATCGTCGCAGCCAAAAACAGCGGTGAGGAACCCACCGTCTTGATGATGTTTACCGCAGGATTGCTGGACAACACCGGCGCACCACAGGGACACTGGGTGCCATCAGGAAACGTCCTTCCACACTTGGGACAAATCATATGCTTACCCTCCCATAGAAAAAGTTTGAGGAATTCCTTGCAGCATCTATATTACAGGAAGGCTGGAGAAAATGCAAATCCAAAATGCAGATCGGCCTATTTTTTCATTTTCCGTGGTAAAAGGTAGATTTTTTTAGTCAATTGTGCTATATTGAATCCAACGGATCTGGAAAAGAGGAGGAGATTTTTATGAAAAAAAGGATCCCCTTGCGGGGAATGATCGTGGGATTATGCGCTGTCATCCTGTGTACCAGCCTGCCCCTTCGGGCACAAGCTGCCTATTTCCGAGATGTGCCCATCAATGCCTGGTACCGTCAAGCCGTGAACAGTCTGGCCGACGATGGCATCCTCAACGGCACGGGAAACGGCTACTACTCCCCCCAAGCCACCCTGACCCGAGGCGCTTTTGTCACCATGCTGGCCAGGGCTTCTCTGTCCTCCAGCGATCTGGCACAGTATACCTTCCGCGGCAATTTCCGGGATGTGTCCACCCGCCATTGGGCCAACTGCTATGTGAACTGGGCCTCGGAAACCGGTGTGGTAAACGGCTATGAAGACGGCACTTTCCGGCCGGATCAGGCTGTGACCCGGCAGGAAGCCGCCGTCATGATCAAGAATTTTGCCAAGAGTACCGGACGTCAGTTTCCCAAACTGCAATCCGTCACCCAATTCCGTGACCAGTCCAAAATTGCTTCCTGGGCCCTGGAAAGCGTCCGTCTCTGCCAACAGTCTGGCGTCCTCAACGGAGACGCGGGAACTGGAAGTTTTCGCCCCTCCGGACGGGCTACCCGGGCGGAAGCAGCCACCATCTGCTACAAGTTTTTAAACAATTGCGAAACCGGCAGCTACTCCATTTTGCAAAAGCGGGTCAATAATGTGCCGGTGCGGGCTGTGGTCTTCTCCCCCAACCGCTTTACAGCCGGGGTGGCTCTGGGACAGAATATGGTGGACGGCCGGGAGAGCGTCACCTCCCTGGTAAAGCGCACCGGAGCCACCATTGCCGTCAACGGCGCTTTCTTTAACATGAACAATTACACCCCGGTTGGCACTCTGGTCCACGACGGCCGGGTACTCACCATAGACAACGAAAAAGCTCCCGCCAAAGCCGCCCTTGTGATGGCCCCTTCCGGCGAGTTCTTTGTGGAGAGCTTTGCCACATACTATTACGCCACCCTTTCCGACAGCTCCGGAGCCATCTCCACCGTGCGAAAGGTGGGTGTCAACAAGTGGCCCAGTCACGCCGCAGACGCCACACGGTTGATTATGACTCGAGACTGGGGCAAGCAGATTAACTTCTATGCCAGAGATGCCATTGTGGTCAATTCCAGTGGCACAATTACTGCTGTTTATCACAACGTATCCAACGTGGATATTCCTCAAAATGGCTATGTGCTCTGCCAGCGGTCCCGCCGGGCTGACGAAGGCAATTTCTTTGATTCCTGCAAAGTGGGTATGACGGTCACCCTGGACCGCCAATATGTGGATGCCTCCGGCCAGGAACTTCCCTTTGATCCGGTCCTTTCTGTGGGCGCCGGTCCCAGATTGGTGAAGGATGGCAAAGTGTACGGCAATACCTCCACCTACCGGGCTGAGGGATTTGATGACGGCGTCACTTTGGGCAACGCAGTGCGGGCGTGTGTGGGAATTCTGCCCGATGGACAACTGATAATCCTCAATGCCACCACCAACCTCCCCAAACTCTCCCAAATAATGGTATCCCTTGGCTGTACCGATGCCATCAATCTGGACGGCGGAGGTTCTACCAACCTGTATGTGGACGGTCAATGGCTCTACGGTCCCCAGAGCCGCCTTCTCAACAACATGATCTACTTCAAATAAGCAAAGAAAATGAAAAGATCCCTTTCCTCCCAAGGAAAGGGATCTTTTTGTACTCTCTTTTCCAAAACCGACTCAGAACACACCCCACTGTTTTCGGATCCGTTTGCAAGGGCGGCCTTCACTTGGCATCTACTGTTTCCAGAATTTGATCCACCATATGAAGGAAAGTCTTCTGTTGTTCCGGGGTGAAATTTCTGCACAATTCCAAAAAAACCTCTTCGTCCTGGGAAAAGATCATTTTGTGAATGCCCGTGGTTCGGTCAGTACAGGTGATCTTCTTGTACCTCTTGTCCTGAGCACTGGGAACACATTGGATAAACCCCTTGCTCTCCAGCCTTTGAAGCTGCTTCGTCATGGCAGGATGGGTCACATGCTCAATTTTCTCCAGATCCTTCTGATGGACCTCCTGTTCCCCTGAAGCTTCCAAACGGCTTATGGATCCCAACACCCGCAGCTGTACTGAAGTCAAACCCATGGACGAAGCCTTTTCATCCATCTTTTTCCGGAAGGCCCGGTTTACAATGGCAATCTTTAAACCAAAAGGCATCTCAACCGACATCGTCCCGCCTCCTTTTTCAATTAAGTAACTAGTTACTTAGTATACTCACCAAAGGCCATTTGTCAAGAGACGCCTCTTTCTGAGAGATATTCCAGGATTCTTCCCTCCAAAGGTCAATCCTCCAGCGCAAGGGTGGCTTCCGCTGCCATCAGCAACAGGCGCTGAAATTCTTGACGCTCTTTCTCCGTCATGGACCGGGTCATCTTTTGGAAACAACGGTCGATCTCTTCCTGGATGAAGGGATAGACTTTCCAGGCTTTTTCAGTGGGCTGAATGTCATAGGTACGCTTATCTTTGGCGTTGGTGGTCCTCACCAAAAATCCCAGCTCCTCCAGCTTGGTCACTGTTTTTGCGATCACGCTTTTGTCCAACGAAAGCCGTTTGGTGATGTCGTCCTGAGTCAATCCGTCAAAATCGCACAGGATCAAAATGATCAACGCCTGCGCTGCTGTCAGGTGATATTGGGCACACCCGTTGTTAAGCCAAATGTGGGATTTCCGATATAAAATCGAAATCGATTTGAAAGGACTATCCATGAAATCTGCCATGCCTCGCGCCTCCCTTTTCCCCGATTATACCTTATTTTGGTGGCATTTGCAACCAGATATTGACGGGAAGTCTCTTCCGTGTTATGCTAAGTAGTGGCAAGTGCCACTATATTGGCACTATCACAGAGTTAAAGGAGTTTCGTCTACATGGAAAAAACAGAAAAAATTTGGAATAGGAGATTCATTCTTCTATTTATCACAAACCTGCTGGTACTGGCGGCTTTCTATGCCTCTATCCCCATTATCCCCATCTATTGCCAGGAAATCGGCATTACCGGGTCCAAGGTTGGCATTGTGCTCACCGCCATGTCTGTGGCAACTATCTTATTCCGTCCTGTGGCCGGGTATTTGCTGGACAACTTCAACCGCTATCACGTCTATCTGTTCTTCTTGGCGCTGTTCTGCCTTTCCTTCCCCGCTTTCATTCTCTTCCCCGTATTCGGTTTATTGATTGTAGTCCGCCTGTATATGGGCGCCGTCTACTCTGTCTGCGGATCTGCCACCATGACTCTGGCAGGGGACGTCTTGCCCGTAGCCAAGATCACTGAGGGAATCAGCCGGTTTGCCTTTACGGTTTCCATCGGTATGGCGGTGGGTCCCTATGCGGGAATCCAGGTGCAGAACAACATGAGCAGCAAGGCTTCCTTCTTGACCATCTTCGGCATCACCGTGGCAGCTTTCATCTGCGTGGCCTGCTGCCGGATCAAGTATCCCAAAGTGAAGCGGAAAAAATTCTCCATCAAGGATTCCATCTATGGACCTGCCCTTCCCTTTATGTGCAACATGATGTTCCTGATGATCCCCTATGGAGCTGTCATCGCTTACTCCTCCATTCTGGCCCAGGAAAAAGGCCTTTTAGCCTTTCTGCCCTACTTCTATATCTGCTTGGTGGTGGGAATGCTGGTATCCAAGCTGTCCACTCAGAAGATGATCGACGCAGGAAAACATCGGGTTTTGGTTTATGTGAGCCTGATTATCCTCATCCTCACCATGGCCAGCTATCTGTTCCTGAACTCCGGAGTTCATATGCTGTTGGCCGGATTCTTCTTTGGCTTGGGCTACGGGATTCTGCAGCCTTTGTTCCAGTCCTTTGTCACCGGCACCACTCCCGCTCCCCAACGGGGTGTGGCCAACGCCACTTACATGCTCTCCTATGATGTGGGAATCGGCATTGGCTCCCTGCTCATGGGCTTTATGCAGGAATCTATCGGCCTGCCTGCCGGATTTGCGCTGACCGCCATCGCTTATGTGGTGGGAGGGATTCTCTACATCACCTACGTGGATGGGTACTACCGGAAGCTTCGCCTGGCAAAATAAAAATAGAATCCATTTCAGGGTCCATCCGTACCGCAATTTTATCCAAAGAGCACAGAAAAGGGACATCGTCAGAAACGATGTCCCTTTTTTACGGAATTCTCTCCATACCCCTGGAGATCTTACTCAGTGATAAACCCCTACAATGTCCAGGTTCTCATCCAGCACTACCAGGTCTGCCCGCTTACCCGGTTCGATGCTGCCGATCTCACCGTCCAGCCCAATGGCCCTAGCAGGAATTAAGGTGGCCGCCTTGACAGCCTGGGTAAACGGCACCCCAAACGCCACCAGGTTCTTGACTTCCTGATGGAGGTTTGCCACGGATCCGGCAATGGTGCCGTCTTCCAAAGTGGCCTTTCCGCCTCGGACTGTCACCATCTGACCACCCAGGTCGAAGGGCTGGCCTTCCGGCATACCATTGGCCCGCATGGAGTCGCTGATCACCAGAGCTCTGTCTCCCAAAAGCCGAAATGCCGTCCGGAGCACTGCCGGATGAATGTGCTGACCGTCACAGATCAATTCTCCACGGACCCGGTCATCATCGAACACGGCGCCTACCACCCCGGGGCTCCGATGGTTCAAGCCGTTCATGGCGTTGAACAAATGAGTGGCATGGGTGATCCCACAATCAAAGGAACGCTTTGCCTCCTGGTATCCCGCAGTGGTGTGGGCAATGGAAACGGTGCAGAGGTCCTTGGCCTTTTGGGCGAATTCGTAGCCTCCGGGCTGTTCCGGAGCAATATCCACCAGACGGACAATTCCCCCGCTCAGCTCCACAAAATGCTGGAACAGGGCAAAGTCTGGAGCCTTAATTGCCTCTTCCCGCTGGGCACCCTTCCGCTCCTTGGCAATAAAGGGACCTTCCATGTTTACGCCTACCACCCGGGCGCCATCCTCAATGGGATGATCCATCAGGTCCTTGGCGGCCAACAGGGCCCCCTCGATCACATCTTGATCGGTGGTCATAGTGGTGGGGCAGAAAGAGGTGACACCCTTTTGCAGCAGAAACCGAGCCATAGTCTCCAGGGCCTCACGAGTTCCATCGCAGGTGTCGGCCCCATCGCAGCCGTGGATGTGCACGTCCACAAACCCGGGCACAATGGTGTACCCCTGACAGTCCACCGCCAGATCCTCTTCTTTCCGGGGCAGATCTTTTCCTACCCGCAGAATCTTTCCGTCCTGGATCTCCAAATCCCCCTGGACCAGCTGGAACTCTCCATCCAGGTAGTTCGCGTGGATCAACAGCATTTGCACGTCCTCCCTTTTTGTGCCGGAATCCGGCATGATTACAACATCGCGTTGAGCAACACCATCAGCGTCACTCCGGGTATGCCCAAAAGACCCGCCGCCCCCAAATGCAATGGGCTCAGCGTTAATGTCACCCCCGTGTAGGCGCCGCAAAAATTGACCAGGGCCAGGGCCGCAAACCCCAGCACTGCCGAAAGCAAAAACCCCTTCATCACACGATCCCCTCTGTTTGTCCGGATATGGATCTTTATGAAGGAAATCCCGCTTTTATTCCATCAGGGTTCCTGGGGCATGAAATCCACCCGGCCTGTAGCCACATCAGCCGCAGCCACAATGATGCCCAGCTCTTCGCCCATCATCAGCACACGGCCGGAACGCAGATCCCGGTGGGCCACTTCCCCGTCAAATTCAAATTCGCAGTTTTCAAAATCGTTGAGGCTCACAAAACCCTCGGCGTTGTTCTCCAATTTCACGAACAAACCTTTGGGGGTCACGCCGCTGATAATGCCCGTGTGACGCTCTCCCAAGTGGGCTTTCATATATTCCGCCACATAGCAGTCTTCGGCTGCCCGTTCTCCGGTCACTGCCCGAACCTCGTTTTTGGAGGACTCTGCCGCCGCCAAGGTGGCAAATTCCCCATACCGTTTTTTCAGGGTGGTTTGATCCGTCCCTGCCACCAAGTCGCTCAAAATCCGGTGAATGGAGGTGTCGGGGTACCGGCGGATAGGAGAGGTGAAATGGCTGTATTCCCCCAGAGCCAGGCCGAAATGGCCAATTTCCCGGTCAGAGTAGTGGGCTTTCTCCATGGTTCGCAGCACCCGTTGATTGACCAGAGATTCCCGGGGCGTCCCCTTGACTCGATCCAGAATAGCGCCGAAGTCCTTGGTGGAAGGCTTTCCCCGGCGCAGCTCCCGGCAGGGAATTCCAAGCCGTTCCAACAGCTCCGCCAGCTCCTCCACACGGTCAGGCTGAGGCCGTTCATGCACCCGGTACAGGAAGGGGATTTCCGCCTTCAAGGCTGCCCGAGCCGCCGCAATGTTGGCCGCAATCATCATCTGCTCAATGAGCTGCTCCGCTTCCCCGGTGGTACGGGGCAGCAGGGCAATGCAGACGCCGTTTTCATCCAGAACAAACTTTGTCTCATCGCTGGACAGATCCATATTTCCCCGGGCTTTCGCAGCCTGTTCAAAGACACCGGCCAACTCCTTGGCCGCCATCAGACTGTCCATAACAGGGGCGTATTTCTGGAGGATTTCTTGGGACGCGGTCCCTGCCAGGATCTCATTTACCTCCGAGTAAACACCCCGTACTTTGGAGTCGATTACCGTTTTCCGGAACTGGTAATCCACCATGTTGCCTTCTTTATCAAACTCCATCAGAGCCGAAAAAGTCAGCTTGTCCGTTCCGGCGTTCAGGGAACAGACCCCATTGGACAGGGCTTCCGGCAGCATGGGAATCACCCGGTCCGCAAAGTACACGGAGGTGCCCCGCCGGAATGCCTCATTGTCAATGGCGCTTTTGGCCTTCACATAATGGGACACATCCGCAATGTGCACGCCCAGTTTGTATCCAGTCTCCGTTTTCCGAACGGAAATAGCGTCGTCCAGATCTTTGGCATCGGCACTGTCAATGGTGAAGATGGGCTCGTCCCGCAAATCCAACCGGCTGTCGATGTCCTCTTGGGTGACGGTCATCTTGGAAATCTCTTCCGCCTCCGCCATGACCTCCGGAGGAAACTCCGTCAGGATCCCACACCGGGCAATGATAGCGTCCGCGCAAATTCTGGCCCGCTCTCCGGTTCCGAATACAGATTTGATCTCCACCTGGCTCCAATTTTCCAGATTGTCCTCTTTGGGCTGGATCAGCACCTTGTCCCCATCTTTGGCCCCGTTCAGGCCGCCAACTACGTTCAGATCGTACCGAAGGGCTCCATCCGGTGTGACACGGGCACCATTTTCATCCACATGGACCGTTCCGGTCATGGGCTGCTCGCTTCGGGATACAATCCGTTTCACCCGGCCGCTGGGACCTTTGTCCCGCTTTTGCAGGTCCGTCAGGATCACCTGATCTCCCAAAAACGCGCCTTTAAGACCACTGCCGGGAATGAAAATATCCTCTCCTCCCAGCTTGGGCCGGGCAAATCCAAACCGCTCCGACAAGGACACCAGTTCTGCCTCAATATCCCCGCCCCGGGGCACCAATTTGACCCAGTGGTCTTTGTCCACCTGGATCTCACCTTTGTCTTTTAAGGAATGCAGGGCATCGTAAAAGGTATCCTTATCCCGAATGCCCGCTTCCCGCATCAAAGACCGGGAAGGTACTCCGTCTCCGCCGCAGCGCTTCAAGGCCGCCACGATCACCTTCTCTTCCAAAGTGCTGGCAGAGCTGGGCAACTCATAGGCATCCGTATTTCCGAACGTCCGCTGTCCAAATCCGCCTCGTCCGCCGGTCCTGCCACCGTTTCCCCGACGAATTCCATTCCGATTCCCGTTAAAATTTCCTCTTCTTCTCTCCATACACACACTTCTTTCTCGGGGCCGTCCCCCGCACTCACTGTAATCCGTTTACCAATTCCTTGTAATGTCGTCCCCGCACCTCAAAATTGGGGTACAGGTCAAATGCCGCCGACGCCGGGCACAGAGACACAATGTCCCCAGGCTGGGCACATTGAGCCGCGGCCTTTACCGCCTGTTCCATATTCTCCACCCGGAGAATCTCCGGGGCGCCTTCCTTGTAATTGTCCGCTCCACGCACTGCATCCTCAATCTTCTGGGCAGTGGCTCCCAGGAGAATCAAGGTCTTCACCTTGTCGCACACCACCGGTCCCAGCGGATCAAAGGGGATATGCTTGTCATAGCCCCCTGCAATCATGATGATCTTCTGGGCATACAGGGACAAGGTTCCGGACATGGTCCGGGTGGGGGAGGTGGCAATGGAATCGTTATAGTATTTTACCCCCCGGAGTTCTCTTACAAACTCCGCACGGTGCTCCACCCCGTGGAAACTTTGGGCCACCTGACGGATCACGGAAGGATCTACATCTCCCCACACCGCCCCAATGGCTGCCATATAGTTTTCCACATTGTGCCAGCCGGGAATGAAAATCTGGGAAAGGGGCATCAAAGGTTGGTTGTTAACATAAATCTGTTCCTGGTCACACCAAACGCCCCGCTCCACCGGCTCTCCCCGGCGGAACATCCAGCAGTCACCCCGGACTTCCGGCCCGAAGGATGCGGTGATCTCATTGCCCCCATTGAGCACTGTCCGGGAAAAGGCTCCCTGGTGCAGGAAAATGTTCTTCTTAGCGTCGATATATTCCGCCATGTCCTTGTGAATATCCAGGTGATTGGGAGAAAGATTGGTCACCACCGCCACATCGGGACTGTTCCGCATGGAGATCAGCTGGAAACTGGAAAGTTCCACCACAGCGCAATCTCCCGGGTCGATGGATTCAATCTCCGGCAGCAAAGGCTTGCCGATATTCCCTCCCAGGTGGACCCTTTTCCCCTGGGCCTTTAAAAACTCCGCAATGATGGAGGTGGTGGTGGTTTTGCCGTCACTGCCAGTGACCGCGTAGATCTTGCAGGGACAGAGTTCGAAAAAGACCTCCATTTCACTGGTGACCACTGCCCCACGTTTCCGGGCAGCTTCCAACTGAGGCAGATGGAACTTCATGCCGGGCGTGCGAAAAATCACGTCTTCGTCCAGGTCCTCCAAATAGCTTTCCCCCAGAATCAGCTTCACTCCCAGCTCCTGCAGCTGTTTGCCGTTTTCCCCCAGTTCCTCAAGGCTTCTCTTGTCCCGGGCGGAAACCATGGCACCCTTCTCCCGGAACAGGCGGATCAGGGGCATATGGCTGCGGCCAATGCCGCAAAATGTGACGGTCTTGCCTGCGATGTTTTCGAAAAACTCCTTTTGATTCACAGTTCTCCACTTCCAATCTTTATCCGGTCCGGCCTGTTTGCCGGGCTCATTCTCCAAGATGCTCCGCCGTCAGAGATCTGTCGTCGGCGTAGCTGCTGTACAGGTTGTAATAGAGGCCCTTCTTGGCCATCAGCTCTTCGTGGGTTCCCTTTTCCTCAATGCCGTTGTGGGTGAGCACCAGAATCACCGTGGCGTTCTTGATGGTGGTCAGCCGGTGGGCAATGGTAAAGGTGGTGCGACCCTTAGCCAGTTTTTCTAGGGATGCCTGAACGATCTTTTCGCTTTCATTGTCCAGAGCACTGGTAGCTTCATCCAGGATCATAATGGGAGGATTCTTCAGGAAAGCACGGGCAATGCTGATCCGCTGCTTCTGGCCTCCAGACAGCTTCACGCCCCGCTCTCCCACGAAGGTGTCATACCCATCGGAAAGCTCCAGAATAAACTCGTGGGCGCCAGCCTGCTTGGCCGCCTGGATCACCTCTTCCCGAGAAGCTCCAGGCTTGCCATACTGGATATTCTCGAACACCGTTCCGGAAAACAGGTACACATCCTGCTGCACAAACCCAATCTGAGACCGAAGGGATTGCAGGGTCACCTTGTGGATATCCTCCCCATCGATGAGGATGCGGCCCTCGTCCACGTCGTAAAACCGGGGGATCAGATTACACAGGGTGGTCTTGCCGCCGCCGGAAGGTCCCACCAGAGCCACGTTCTCTCCGGCTTTCACCTGCAGATTGATGTGGGACAGCACCTGCTTCCCGTCATCCGCATAACTGAAACTCACATTTTCAAAGGTCACGTCTCCCCGCTTGATTTCCAGGGGTTTCGCTCCGGGTTCGTCAAAAATGTCCACATCCGCGTCCATCACCTGGAAGAACCGTTCCACACCGGTCATGCCCTGCTGGAACTGCTCCGCAAATTGCACCAGTCTCCGGATAGAGGTGATCAGAGTGCCCACATACAGCATGTAAGCCACCAGGTCCGCAGGCTGAATCTGCCCGCCGATCATGAACAGGGCGCCGGCTACCAGCACCAGCAGGTTCATCAGTCCGTCAAACAGCCGGTTGGAGGCTTCAAACCCGCCCATGTAAAAATAACGGTGACGCTTTACGTTGTAGAAAATCTGGTTTCCCTTTTCAAACTTTTCCTTTTCCAGCCCCTCGTTGGCAAAAGACTTGACCACCCGGACTCCCAGAAGGCTATCCTCTACCTGGGCATTGATCTCTCCCAACTGAACCCGCTGCCGGCGGAACTGTTCCTTCATCTTCCCATTGAAGTAGATGGCCGCCACAATGATCAGAGGCACCACCGTAAACATGATCAGAGTCAGCCACACATTGACCCCGCACAAAATGATGAAGGAACCGATGATCTTGATTCCCGCGATGAAAAATTCCTCCGGACAATGGTGGGCAAACTCGGTCACGTCAAACAGGTCCGTGGTGATCCGGGTCATGATCTGGCCCACCTTGGTGTTGTCAAAATAGTTGAACGACAGCTTTTGCAAATGATCGAACATGGCGGTGCGCATGTCAGTTTCAATCTTCGTACCCATAATATGCCCGATGGAGGCCATGAAGAAATTGGCCGCAGCGTCCACCAAACGCAAAAACAGGTACAACGCGCCGATCTTCACCACCAGCCCCACCGTCAAGGAAGCCAAGTCGTTGATTCCCGCGTTGGTCACATACCGCACCAACATGGGCAGCACCAGCTCGCAAATGGTGGTCAACGCCGCGCAAAACAGGTCAAAAAACAGCACGCCTTTGTATTTCTTAAAATACGGGATAAACCGGCGCACCAACCCCTTGGGATGTTTCCGTTTCGTCTCACTCGTCACTTCAAAATCGCACCTTTCCAAAAAATGCCCACAAAATCCTACTTTGCATTATGCCACAATCCCCCAAAAGAATCAACCCCCGGATCCCACTCTCCGCCCCTTTCCCTCTCCCTTTTCTCCAGAACTTCTGGAGGATCCCGTTTTGTAGGGAATTTCCTTGCCAAAATGCCCTTTTGGCCTTATAATCGAAAGAGGAATCCACCAAATTAGGAGGAGGAACGCTTTTGAATATTGTGGTTTTAGATGGAGGAACCACCAACCCGGGAGATCTTTCCTGGGAACCCTTGGAACAACTGGGAAGGCTGACCGTTTACGGAGAAACCCCTTCCCAGCTGGTGGAACAGCGCTTGGAAGGCGCCCAGGCAGTCATTCTCAACAGGATATCCCTGGATCGGGAACGGCTGACAAGACTTCCCTCTCTGCGCTATGTGGGAACCCTTGCCACAGGGTACAACACCATTGACACCGTTGCTGCCCGGGACCTGGGTATCACCGTGTGCAACGTACCCCATTACTGTGAAGAAGCCGTGGCTCAACACGCCCTTTCCCTGCTGCTGTGCCTATGCAGCCACGTTCAACGATCCAGTGACATGGTTCGGGAGGGACAGTGGACGGAAGCGGTAAAAGCAAGCCATCAGTCTCTTGCTCTGGTGGAACTGGCAGGAAAAAAGCTGGGCATTCTGGGCTATGGAACCATTGGAAAGAAAATGGCCGGTTTGGGCAAAGCCCTAGGCATGGAGATTCTTCTATACAGCCACACCCGGAAACCGGCGGAAGAAGGATGCCGCTGGGTGGACCTGGAAACCCTTTTCCGGGAAAGCGATGTGGTTTCCCTCCACTGTCCTTTGACCGATCAAACCCGAGGGCTGGTAGGGAAATCCCTCCTCTCTCTGATGAAGCCCACCGCCTTTTTGATCAATACCGCCCGAGGAGCAATTGTAGACGAGCAAGCCCTTGCCGACGCCTTGAATCAAGGAATTCTGGCTGGAGCCGGGCTGGACGTGTTCACCCAAGAACCTCCCCCCGAAACTCATCCCCTGCTGAAGGCCAAACACTGTGTGATCACCCCTCATGTGGCTTGGTCCACCCGGGAAGCCCGGGAACGGCTGATTCGCATTGTAGCAGACAACCTGAAGCACTTTTTGGAGGGAACTCCCCAAAACGTGGTCAACGGGATCTAAAACAGCAAGAACAACCGTTTTCCCCCCCCATTTAATGGGAAAACGGATGTCTCAATACATATTTTTTGGGAAAGAGAGGAAGTTGTATGAACGATTTTTCATTCCAGGCCCCCACTAAAATCGTCTTTGGTAAGGGCGCGGAGCAACAGGTGGGAGCCTTGGTCAAGGAGCAGGGCGGCACCAAAGTCCTGGTCCACTTCGGAGGTCAGAGCGCCAAAAAGAGCGGGCTGCTAGATCGGGTTTACGCTTCTCTGGATGCGGAAGGTGTTCCCTATGTATCTCTGGGCGGCGTAAAGCCCAATCCCCGGCTCTCTCTAGTCTATAAGGGCATTGATCTTTGCCGGAAGGAAGGCGTAGACTTCTTGCTGCCTGTGGGCGGCGGCTCCGTCATCGATTCCGCCAAGGCCATCGGTTACGGTCTGGCCAACGACTTCGACGTGTGGGACCTGTATGACCATAAAAACACCGCCAAAGCCTGCGCACCCATTGGTGCTGTGTTGACAATTGCCGCTGCCGGCAGCGAGATGAGCGACTCCAGCGTGATCACCAAGGAAGAGGGCGGCATCAAGCGGGGCTACAACAGCGACCTGTGCCGCTGCAAATTTGCAGTGCTCAACCCGGAACTCACCTACACCCTTCCCGCCTATCAAACCGCTTGCGGCGCCACGGACATCATGATGCATGTAATGGAACGGTATTTTGTCCGGGAGGACACTATGGACCTCACCGACGGTATGGCCGAAGCCTTGATCCGCACCGTGATGAAAAACGCCCCCATTCTCCTGGAAGATCCCACCAACTACAAGGCCCGAGCCGAAGTGATGTGGGCAAGCTCCCTGGCTCACAACGGCCTCATGAACTGCGGTGGCCCCAAGGGCGACTGGGCCTGCCATCAGTTGGAGCATGAACTGGGCGGCATGTTTGACGTGGCCCACGGTGCCGGCCTGGCAGCCGTATGGGGCAGTTGGGCACGGTTTGTCTATCAGGACAAGCCCGAGCGTTTTGCCCAGTTTGCCCACCGTATTTTCCAAATCCCCTGCCAAGGCGATCCCAAGGAAACTGCCGTAAAGGGCATTGAAGCCATGGAGGACTTCTATCGGTCCATCCACATGCCTGTCAACATCCACGAGCTGGGCTACGATCTTACCGACGAGCAAATCGATACCTTGGCTGAAAAGTGCTGCTTCGGCGGACGGACCATCGGCCTGTTCAAGGTGTTGGGTAAAGAGGAAATCCGGCAAATTTACCGAATGGCCAAAGGCTGTTGAAAAAAACCAAAAAACTGAGAAATCGAGAAAGATTCTCATGGTGTTTCACGGTTTAAATGTAGAAAAATACTGAAAAAGGAAAAGGACCGGTAAACCGGTCCTTTTCCTTCTTTTGGGGAGGAGTTGTATTGAAAAGTGCGGCTTTCTGCCGCGAGGCTTGAACTCTTGATTACGGCTTTATTATAATCTCAACTCCCTTTGTTGTCAACTGTTTCACGGAGAATCTACCTTTTACATAATCTCGAAAATCGCCTAAAAGCCTTTTTATAAAATTAGCACAAGGCAAACCCTTGACAAGCCCATTTCGCTTGTGTTTACCCCCTCTCTGTGCTACAATCAGTGCAGTTTACATGCGGTTTACGGAAAGGACGGTCCTGATGGCTTTACTACGAAAAAACGACTTGGTGGAGATGGAAATCACCGGCATGACTGCCCAAGGCTCCGGGGTGGGTCACTGGGAGGGGATGGCGGTTTTTGTTCCGCTTACAGCCCCTGGAGATCGGGCAAAGGTGAAAATTCTCAAAGTGGCCAAACAGTACGCCTACGGGAAATTGGAGGAACTGCTCTCCCCCTCTCTGCAACGGGTGGAACCTGATTGCCCTTACTTTGCTCAATGCGGCGGATGCTGTTACCGTCATATCTCCTACGAGGCGGAACTTCAAATTAAGGAAACCAGGGTGCGGGATGCTTTGAGCCGCATCGGCGGTTTTAAAGAACTGCCCGTCCGTCCCATTGTAGGGGCCCAGAGTCGGGATGGTTACCGGAACAAAGGTCTGCTCCCTCTTGGGGTCAAAAAGGATGGTTCCCTGGCCATGGGATTCTACGCTGTGAACTCCCATCGGATTGTGGACTGTGAGCGGTGCCGTCTGCAGCCGGAATCCTTCCACCAGGCGATGAAAGCCTTTCGGTCCTGGGCCAAAGCCTATGGGGATCCCGTCTATGACGAGACAACCCATTCCGGCCGGATGCGCAGGCTCTATCTCCGCCAGGGAGAACGCAGCGGCCAGGTATTGGCCTGTGTGGTAGTCAATGGCAACGGGCTCCATCACGAACAAGAACTGGTCTCCGCCTTGCAGGAAGCCGTCCCGGGCTTGGCCAGCGTGGTCATCAATTCCAACCGGGAACGGACCAACGTGGCCTTGGGGCAAAAGTGCCGCACCATCTTTGGCAGTGACACCATCACCGACACCTTGTGCGGTTTGGAATTTCAACTGTCCCCCTTGTCCTTTTACCAGGTGAACCGGACCCAGGCAGAGCGACTCTATGGCTTGGCAGCCCAGTACGCCCAACTGACCGGAAACGAGCTGCTGCTGGACCTGTACTGCGGAGCCGGAACCATTGGACTTTCCCTGGCAGGAAAAGCCAGAAAGCTCATCGGGGTGGAAATTGTTCCCCAAGCAGTGGAAAACGCCCGAGAAAACGCTGCGCACAATGGGATCACCAATGCGGAGTTTTTCTGTGGAGATGCGGGGGAAGCCGCCGGAGAACTGGCCCGCCGGGGAGAACGGCCGGATGTGGTGGTAGTGGATCCTCCCAGGAAGGGCTGCAGTCGGGAACTGATCGAAACGGTGGTGGGCTTTGCTCCCAAACGGGTGGTCTACATCTCCTGCGATCCCGCCACCTTAGCCCGGGATCTCCAGCTGTTTGCGGAACTGGGATACCCCCCAGCAGAGGCCACACCTCTGGATATGTTCCCTGCCACAAGCCATGTAGAAACCGCCGTGCTTTTGACCCCAGAAGCAAAGGGTACCCAGCTCTGATGGCAGAGTTCAAGATCAACCGAGGTACAGGAACATGAACCAATACGAAAAAGCCCTTCTCAAAATTCAGGTGTTCAACTGCCAACAGGAACAGGAGATCTACCATCAGGACACCGAACTGCTCTATGTGCTGGAAGGGACTGTGGACGTCAAAATTGGGGAACAAAGCACCGTCCTCCAAAAAGAGGATGTTTTAGTCATCAACTTCAACAAGAGTTACCGGATACACAGCTCTCCAGACGCCTTGTTTGTCAAACTCTCTCTGCCCTACCATTACCTGAGCAGCCAGCTTCAGACCTCTTATGTGATCTTCTGGTGCGATTCCACCCGAGAACAGGGAACCTCCTATGAGGAACTGCGCAGAATCCTAAAGGCCCTTCTCAAACGATTTCTTAATCTTCCCCGGGGAAATCAGGATTTTGGGACCATGGCTCTGTCCTATCAAGTGCTGGATTTGCTTTCCACCCACTTTCGGCCTCAACTGATCCAGCCCGGCTCCTCTGACAAGGAAGAACTATTTCACGAGCGCATGATGCAAATCAACAGCTATATTCACGCCAACTACAATCAACCTATCAGTTCCAAGGATCTGGCAGATCGACTCTATCTCTCCCAAGGATATTTGTCCCGGTTTTTTAAAAAGAATTACGGGATGAGCTTTGCCGAATACCTGTCCCGGATCCGGCTCTACTATGCGGTGGACGATTTGCTTTACACCAACCTTCCCATCACCCGCATTGCCTACGACAACGGGTTTGTCAATATGGCTGCCTTTACCAAAGCCTTTCGGGAGCACTATGGGGAAACACCCTCTGCCATGCGGAAAAAACAAAGAGAAACGCAGTCCACCTCTGTCTCTGCTTCCGATAACCGAGATGCGGAAAAACGTTTGGAACAACTGCTCAGCAAAGAAGGCATTTCCGAAAAACCTTCCGAAGCTTCTCTCCACCTGCGAGAATTCTGTTCCGTTCGCTCCTGGGCCCCTTTGAACCCTTCCTGGGGAAACACCATCAATATGGGCGCCGCGGCGGACCTGCTCAATTCCCAGGTGCAGGACCATGTGGTAGAGTTGGCCAATTCCCTAAAGTTTCGCTATGTTCGGTTCTGGAACCTCTTTTCCCCGGAATTACTCATCGTTTCCGACCGGCAACCGGAGGTGTACAATTTTTCCAAATTGGACGCCGTACTGGACTTTCTCCTGGAACACCATCTGAAGCCCCATATGGAACTGGGAATGAAACCCCGGCGGCTGTATCGAAATGTCCAGGATGCCCTTTACGAAGGCCCCCTCAATGCCGACGGATGGAGTCCCGAAAAAATGCGGGGCATTCTCCAGGCCATGATGCGCCATCTCCAAACTCGTTATCCCCACCGGGAACTGAATTCCTGGCGGATGGAATACTGGTTTCCCGAAAACCGTTGGGGGCAGGAGCATGCAGCTCAGGAGTATTTTCAGAAGTTTCAAAGCATCTACCAAACGGTCAAAGAATTTGCCGATGGAATCCTGGTAGGCGGATGCGGGCTCCGGCTGGGTTACACGGAAGGGGCTTTGGATTTTTTAAAACAATGGTCCCAACAGCCTTGCCGCCCCGATTTCCTCTCGGTACTGTACTATCCCTACCTGAGGGGGGAAGTTAACCAGGATCGCTATTCCCGACGGTCCACCGACCAGGAGGGACTCCTTCACGCGTTGGAATCCTCCCAACGCATGATGACAGAGGCCGGATTGGAACAGCTTCCCCTATTTGTCACCGAGTGGAACTTGACCGTATCCGACCGGAATTACATCAACGATTCCTGCTTTAAAGGGGCCTACATTTTAAAAAACATGTTGGAGTGCTGTGACAAAGCTCAGGAATTCTGCTATTTTCTGGGAAGCGACCGGGTATCGGAATACTTTGACTCCCTGGGATTGCTCCATGGGGGAACCGGTCTCCTCTCCAAGGACAGCATCATGAAACCTGCCGCCTATGCCTTTCACTTTTTAAGCTGTCTATATCCCAATTGTGTCAGCCGAGGCTCTCATTTCATGATCACCACCGACGGCCACGGCTCCTATGGAATCGTGCTT